>WNFN01051162.1_pt1 | contig 11506 bp, 10 predicted proteins | sample 5400161 | NCBI WGS metagenome assembly WNFN01 (sample SAMN13153353, study PRJNA577476) | soil metagenome | isolation source: 80 cm saprolite on Douglas fir-dominated hillslope | place: USA:California | collected 2013-09-17
GCCTCCTCGGCGGTGGTGGCGGCTTGGGTGAGCTCACTCGGGCAACCGCCAACTCCGTCACTCGCCCTCCCCGGTTCCTGACGGCGTCGGAAGGAGCGTCACCGCGCACGATAACGCTAAACTGGACGGCACCGACCTTCGGCCAGATCGGCTTCTACAACGTGTACCGATCGGAGAACGGAGGTCCTTTTACCATAATCAATTTCCTCAGCACTAATCCCCCCCACACTGTTGCCGGCAATCCCCCGGCGACTACGTTCACAGATACTGTTACCTGCGACCCGGGCGGATTTAGGTATCTCGTAACTGCAGTCCTATCAGACACTTCGACGAACCCTGGACAAGAGAGCGTGCCTTCGAATACTGTGCCCGCATCCGGCCAGCCAAAGCTGACGGGCTGCTACGCATTGACAGGCGGCAACGCAAACCTGCAGGTAACGGGTTTCTCGACACCGGCCGCTGGCGCCACGTTCATACAAGGCGACACCGTCTCAGTAACAGGGACAGTGAACGACGACTTCTACGCCACCAGCGGCGTCGTGCCCAACGCGAGCCCAGCTACGCTTATCGCCATCGGACCGTTACTGCACGACGGAGCGTGCCCGTCGCTAGCATCTGTCCCGGTGTTCTTAACCAACCCCGGAAACTATCCTCCGGGTACGTTCGCCATCCTGTCCCCCGGACTCACCGTTACCAACAGCCAGTTCACCTTTAACTGGATCACCAAGCCATTCCTCGCGGGTTGCTGGGTGATCGAGGCGGACTTTGACAGCGGTCAGGTTGAGCGAACAGAGGTGCAGCTCGACATTTTCGTATCCGACAGCGCCCCATACATGACCACGACGACTCTGCCCGATGGAGTTGTGGGGAGCGCTTACAGCAATACACTTCAAGAAGCTGGCGGCGTAGGTCCATTCATGTGGGCCGTCGTCTCCGGTGCACTCCCGAATGGCATTATGCTCAATTCGGCTTCCGGCACACTCTCCGGCACACCGACTGCGCCCGGAATATACAAGTTCACGGTGCAAATCACGGATTCCGTGGGGAATTTTTCGCAGCCAACACAACTCACGTTGCGTGTGGCAGACGCGCTGTTCGGAGACTTGGTCGTTGTAGATGGCAGCCCGTCTGCGAACCCGCTATCTGGCACACTCTTGCGAATCTCACCAACCGGGACCACAGGTACAATCGCGGCCATTACAACTGGCTCGCCGACTGGGGTCGCGGTTGACGCGACAACCGGAAATATCTATGCGGCCGTGGCTCCCGTGGGCCTGAATGGTACGCCAGGGGTCACTCAGGTTACGCGGTTCGGCACGGTGAACAACTTCGTGTCTGGCGGCGTTCTGCAAAGTCCAGTGGCAGTGGCAGTGGATAGCGCGGGGAACGTGTACGTCGGAGACAACAAAGCGGACAAGATCTACAAGTACAACTCCGCGGGTACGCAGGTGGATGCGAATGGCACCGCTACAGCCAACCCATTCGCGTCCTTGCCAGCGTCGCCCAACGACCTGCAAGACATACGCATGACGTTTGACAGCGCAGGGAACTTGATCGTTGCCAGCGATGGCATCGGTGATGCCATTGGACAAGTTGAAGTGGACAAGATCGACGCCACCGGCGCCGTGACCTCTCTTTATAACACCACCACGAATGCAGCTCTGAATGCGACTCTGACTTATTCGCTGACCGCAGCCAGTGCCGCGTCGGGTGGAAACACGACTTATACCGGGACCTTTTCACCGATCCTTTCAACGGGTTCCGCAGTTACGATCAGTGGATTTACGAACGGCGGAAACAACGGTGCATTCAGCGTCGTGAGCTGTACAAGCACCACGCTGGTCGTGAACAACCCGAACGGGGTCGCTGAGACCAATCCAGGGACGGCAACCGTCCAACGGCCTATTGGTACCGTTGGCGGTATTGCGGTCTTCGCCGACGGCAGCATTGATGTTGCTGACTTCAGCGCGCAAGCGATATTCAAAATCACGAGTCCAGGCGCGGCCGGCATGGCGATCATGACGGCTATCGGCCCAACAGCCGCGCTCTGCTGTAATCTCAGCGGGATGGCCAATCCACCGAGCCAGGTCAACACGACGTTGTATGCCACGGTGAACTTCGTCACTCGATTGCAACTGGCGGTTCCGGAGACGTCCAGCGTAACCACGGTTCTCAGCGGTGCCCCGCTGACGTTCCCGAATGATGTGGCGTGGTACGACTTCAAGCCATAATAGCTCCAGGCGGTGAGGGCGCGCACCGCAGAGGAGTTGAGTTCATGCACAGGGTCTGCCTGGCGTTCACTAAAGCGCCAGGGGAAGGGCGCCGTTACGTAAAAAAATGCCCGGCAGTTGCCGGGCATTTTTATGTTTGCGTCGTGTTTGCGTTGTTCGGTCAGAATGCAGCTAGAGCGCGGAACTCCTGCTACCTCGCAACTTCGGACGAGCACGGGTGTCCCGTGCCCCTACTTTAGTCTGCCTAGAAGCTGTTGCACAACTCAATTTCGACCCAATGGAATCAACAACTTAGCTAGGTTGTGCAATACGCTCTAGTGGTTTTCCTGATTCCTACTGCCCTAGCCGCCGGCGGATTTCCGGAAGCAGCGGGTCTTCGCCAGCCTGGCTGCGGATGCCCAAATAAGTGCGGTAAGATTCCGCGAACGCGGGGGTCTTTAATCCTTCGCGCACACGTCCCTGGTAGTAATAGACGAGCGGAAAATAGCCATACGTGGGCACGTTATCCATGAAAAGCTCCAAGGCTTCGCCGCGGCGTTTGATGCAACGATCGAACTCTGAGTCCGCTTCTACGTATAGCCCGGCTTCCAGATAGGCCCGGCCAAGTTCCAGTCTGCCTATCCACGTGTCCAGCAGGTTGTCAGCCTCGGTGAATGCTTTAATAGCTTGGCGGCTATCTCCCTGCTCCAGGGCGGACTTTCCCTCGATGATTTTGGCATAGGCTAGAGGTTCAGCCTGCAATTCGGCACCGAGGCTGGCGGCCAGTTGTTGCGCTTTGGCGATTTCTCCAGACTCCGCAAAGATCCGCCCCGCCAGGAACCTGACTTGCACCGTTTGGCTGTTGTCCAAGGCCTTCTCCGCGTCAGCGATTGCATGCACTTTGTGCTGCATCGATAGCTGAGTGTAGGCGAGGGCGGCAAATTTTTCAGCCGCCGCATCCTTGCTTTGTGCTGTGAGGTCGGAGATTGCGCCTTGTTCGAGGAGGCGCACAGCATCCGCGAAATGGCCTGTATACGCATCTAAATCAGCCAGCCCCGCAGCAGCCATAGAGACGCCCCTGGCACTCAGCTTCTGCAGTTGGTGATAGCTACCGGTAGCTTGAGAAATTTGGCCCTGCCCCAGTTGCGCCTCAGCCAGGTTGAGGTAGCCCACCTCCAAGGAGGGGTTGATCTGTAGGGCCGCCCGTGCCTCCCGCTCGCCATTTTGGAAATCGCCGCCCAAGGAGCTGAGAAACGACAGAGTCAGCCGCGGAATAGCTGCCTGGGGAACAATCTCCACTGCTCTCCGCGCCGCTTCCACTGCTTTGGGAATGTTGCGCAACTGGAGAGAGCACAGGGCCAGATTCGCTTGTCCAACTCTGTCGGCTGGATATTGGCTGACGAGGCTACTATATTCCTCGACGCACTTCGGGGAATTACCCGTCATGGCGTAAAAGAGAGCGCGGGCATGGTATCGTTCCCGCTCCGTCATGCGGTCGAGGTGTTCCATCGCCAACTTGATGTACTTCTCGCCGTCCGCTTGCCGCCCCAAGTTTGCAGACGTCGCGGACATGCCGGAGTAGGCGCGCGCGAAGTTGGGATCAAGCTCCGCAGCCTTCGAAAAAGACCGCAGGGCCTCCTCCGTCTTCCCCGCAAACTGTTGTTGCATAGCGATGCCGTATAGGTGTACGACCTCCAGGGATGCGACGGTAAATGGCCCGGAGGCGGCGAGCTGGACCGATTCTGGGGTGGTATCGCCAAGCGCCTTGCGAATAGGAGCCACCAATTTGGGTACAGCGAGCAATAACGCATCCTTGTTGGCAGCGCTTACTTCAGCTGTCGCAATGGAGTTGCCGCTCCTGGCGTCCACCGCTTCCACAGATAGCTTGTAGCCGTCGCCGCGGCGACTCAAGGAGCCTGTGACCACTGCGCCCAGGCCTTGGCTCACTGCGATCAGCCGACCCGCCTGCTCGTCGAGTTTGTCCGTAGGATGCGGAAGTTTTTGTGCCAGCTTGCGCGCCGTCCCACGATCGTAGGCGTTGACGAAGCTGGCGCCTTCCAGCGCGACGTTGAACATTGGCTCGAGTGTGTCGTCGAAAATTGGGTCACCCGTGTGGTTCGTAAAGTCCGCGACAAGAACGCTCACGGGAGCATGAGCGGCCTTGGGCTTGGGCGGAACTTTCAGTCGAAATCCAATCACCGCCGCTACGAGCAATATCGCCAGGGCCGCCGAGGCCCACTTCCAGTAGGCCGCTGTTCGTGGGGCGGGCAGAATGATCGTGGAGCTTCCCGCCGGAGGACCCTGCCATATTTCCAATTGTTGCGCCACTTCCCGGGCGCTCGCGAATCGCTTCTCGCGATCGATCTCCAGGCACTTTGAAACGATGTCGCTCAAGAACACCGGCACGCCGCTCCCGGCCTGCGCCAGCGGAACAGCGCGTTCTTGCGTGCGTTTGAACATCGTAGCCATCGCCGTGTCGGCTTTGAAAGGCGCGATCCCGCTCAGCATTTCGTAAAAAATGATTCCCAGCGAAAACAGATCCGAGCGGGCGTCCACTTTCATGCCCTTGGCCTGCTCCGGCGACATGTACTCCGGCGTGCCCATCAGCGCCCCGGTCTGCGTCATCCCAGGCGTTTCCAGCGATCCCGCCACCCCGAAATCCATCACGTAAACGCGGCCGTCCTTGTCCACCATGATGTTCTGCGGCTTCAGGTCACGATGCACCACTCCCGCGTGGTGCGCCGCTTCCAGCGCCGCCGCAATCTGCAGGAACATGGGAACGGCCTCTTCCGGAGTTAGTTTCCCTTTCTCATGTAGAAGGGCGCGCAAATCTCGCCCCTCCACGTACTCCATGGTGATGTATCGGACTCCGCTCGCTTGTCCCAGATCGTAAATGCGGATGACGTTGCGGTGGGTAACTTCGCGCGCCAGGATAAGCTCCTGTTTGAAGCGCCGCAGGATTTCCGGATGACTGGCGAGGTCGGGACGAATCAGCTTCAGTGCAACCGTGCGCTCCAGTTCGACGTCTCGCGCCTTGTAAACGGCCCCCATCCCGCCTTGACCGAGCAATTGAAGGATTTCGTAGCGGTCGCCGAGCATGCTCCCCGGCTTGAGCTGCCCTTTTGCCGCGGCCTCACTCGACGGGCGCAGCGCGACGGCCGCCGACCACCCTGCTGCCTGACCATATTCTGACGGAGAAATCGTCGCGTCCGACAATGGGAACGGAGTATTGCACTTCTCGCAACTGGCAGCGCTGGGCGGATTATCCGCCTGGCATACGGGGCATTGCATGAGTTGGGGGGCCAACCTCCGCGAACTGCCTCATTATGAGCCTGATAGCCTCGAAATCAAGCAGCCTTTCTGCATAACCCCCACATAAGTAGTGTCCCGAGCGGTCCGGAAGTTTCATCGCCCCCTGATCCTTACAAGCCGATACTTACTTCCGCAATACACCCCGGATTCCACCGTCCAGGCTCAGGGCAGCGCGAAAGTGAAAAGGGCACTGCCCGCCGCGACGGCCACGTATTGTTTCCCGTCGACCGCGAACGACATCGGCGACGAATACACCGACGCACCGCACTGGAAGTGCCACAGCACCTTGCCTGAAGCGGCTTCCAGCACAATAAAGTTTCCCTCGGCGTCGCCCGTGAACACGAGTCCTCCTGCTGTGGAAAGCACTCCGGACCAGGTCGGCGACGGATGCTTCCATTCCCATTTCATCTTTCCCGTGTTCGGATCGAGGGCGCGCAGCGCGCCGGTAAACGGCGCAGCATCGTCGTTCGGGAAATACGCGCTGCCGTAGTAAGCGTGCCCCGCTTCGTACGCCTGCGGCGCAGTACTGAAGACGTCGCACTGCTCCCGCGCCGTCACGTAGAAGAGCTGCGTTTGTGGATCGTAAGTAGGTGACATCCAATTCGTCGCCCCCGCCGCACCCGGGCACACGCGGTTCCCTTCCAGCGTCGGCGACGCGTCCTTTCGCGCAATGGGAGCCCCACTCGCGTCCTTCGAATCGCTCCAAGTCACTTTCGCAAACGGGTTCGCGGACACGAGCTTTCCACTCGTGCGATCGATCACGTAAAAAAATCCGTTGCGGTTCGCTTGCAGGATCAAGTGCCGCTCGCCCTGGTCCACCATGACGGGCACTTGTGTCGCGTCGTAGTCATGGTCATCATGCTTCGAAAATTGAAAATACCATTTGAGCCTTCCAGTCTCTGGATCCAATGCTAGCAAGGAATTACTGTAGAGATTGTCGCCCGCGCGTCCCTCGCCGCGGTTCGAAGGCGAAGGATTGCCCGTGGTCCAAAAAGTAGTATTGGTCGCGGGATCGTAAGTCCCCGTAATCCACGGCGGCGCGCCTCCGATTTTCCACGATTCGCCTTCCCACGTTTCATTTCCCGGCTCGCCGGGACCCGGGACGGTGTAAAATCTCCATTTGCGCTCGCCCGTCGCGGCATCGTAAGCGTCAATGAATCCGCGAATCCCGTATTCCCCGCCCGACACGCCGATGATCACGAGATTCTTGAGTGCCAGCGGCGCTAGCGTGATGCTGTAACCCTTGCGGTAGTCCACAGTCGTGACGTCCCACACAACGCTCCCAGTCTTGGCGTCCAGCGCGATAACATGCGCATCGAGCGTGCCAAGAAAAACTTTGTCGCCCAAAATCGCCAGCCCGCGATTCACGCGCCCGCAGCACGGCCGGATATCCACCGGCAGCGCGCGTTGATATTGCCAGATCGGCCGCCCCGAACGCGCGTCCAGCGCAAACGCGCGATTATCCTGCCCGGTGCCATAAAGGATTCCATCCACAACCAGCGCAGTCGTTTCGAATTTCCCGCCCGCCATCGTCTGGTAAGCCCACTTGGGAACGAGCATCCCCGCATTCGAAGTGTTGATCTGTTCCAGCGCGCTGAACCGCCGTCCCGCATAATCGCCCGAATACATCAGCCAGTTCTGCGGCTCTTTCCCCGAATCCAGCAGCCGCTGCGGCGTCACCTGTGCTCTCAGCGAAGGCGCAGCGCCGCTCGCCATCGCCAAGAAAACCATTACCGGGAATTGCAGACTTGTCATTCCGAGCGAAGCGAGGAATCTGCTTTGTGCTGTCCGGGGCATTCCTTGGCGCATCATTGGCCACCTACCGCAAGCAAGTAAGCGATCAAATCCTGCAGATCTTTATCGCTCAACATTTTCTGATCGTAAGCCGGCATCAGCGATTCCCTGCTCTTCTCCAACGATCGCAGCTTGCCTTTTTCAAAAAGATGCAGTTGTTCCCGCGTGTCCATCATTTGCAAAGTGAAATGATCCTCATTCAGCACCACGCCCATGAACTTCGTCCCCTCCGCGGTAACCACCGTGACCGTCTCGTATTCCTGCGAAAACTCTTTCATCGCCTCGGAAATCCCTTGCGCCAGCCGCCGGCTCGGATTGCGCACCGATTCCACCAGATAATCCGTCGACCGCGCCGACCCCGTCGTGCTGAGGTCTGGTCCAAGCCGCCCTCCCTTCCCTTGAATCATGTGGCACGTCGCGCACGCCGCGCCCCCATAAAAAAGCTCCTTGCCGTGCGCCGCATTTCCCGGGATTTGCGCCGGAGCCTTCGCTTGCACGCTGCGAATGTAACTGATCACCTGCCAGATCTCTTCTTCGGTCATCCCCACGCCCTGCTGCGTAGCTCCGTTCTGCGGCATTGCCGTCCCAGGCACGCCTTCGTTAATCGTTCGAAACAGGTCCGCGTCCGCATTCCCATGCCGCTTCTGCGCCCGCGTAAGATCCGGCCCTCGTCCCCCGCCGCGCGCACCCAACCCATGGCAAAACGCGCAATTCGCCCGGAACTGGGACTCCCCCACCTTCGCCGCTTTCGCATCGCCGGAAAATGGATTCTTCTCCTGCGCGCGCACTGTCACCGCCGCTGCGGCACACGCAACCACCACGGCGCACCCAAAGAGAAAACCTAAGCGCCACCGTCGCGGCCAAAACTTCCCTCGCTGGAAATTTGTTCTAGGCATGGACATTGTTTCACCGTGCCCCCTTGGATTGGTGTTGTTGGCGTGAGCTGCGGTCGCGTTTCATTCAAATGAGGATGGGTTCGGGGCCAATATACCACTCGTCGCCGCCGCGCGGGTGAACTTCACGAGATTCTCATCAATGCAGCGAATGCAGCGCCGCCTCCACAAAATTGCGGCGATCCAAGAAGATATAAGACGCTGAGCCGCGATACAGAAGACTGTGGCTTGAGTGCGCTGAGGGCAGAAAATTGGCGGAACTCTCTACTGTGGCAGGGGTCGCGTGCGCGCGGTAAGCCACTCGCGAATCTGACGGACGCGAAATTCCCTCTTGCTGATGGCCTCGGTAATAAATTGGTGCGCTGTCAGCGCCTCAACTTCAAGGTAGTACCCATTCATGCGTAGAAAAGTATCGGTGACAGCAAAGCTGATCCTCTTGTTGCCGTCCAGAAAGGCGTGATTGTTGGCCAGGGATTCCATGAGCGCCGCGGCTTCGTGGATCAAATCATCGTGGTAGCCATTCTGCGGGCGGTAGATGGCCGCTTCCAGGAGTCCGGAGTCGCGCAGGCCGTGCATTCCTCCAAACTCGTCGATTAGCAGGCGGTGCATTTCCATCGCCTCCGCGACCGTCGGATAGACGTATTCCCCCATTTATTGCGCCAGGAGTTGGTGAAGTTTTCGGTTCTTCTCCGTGGAACGGCGGAAGTGCTTCATGACCTCCGGCCGTACCGTGCCTTGAGAGGGCACCACTACGTCCAGATAGTGCTCCAGCGCCTTCTCCAGCAGGAAGCGCCTCGATTGTCCGTTCCGCTCCGCCAGTTTGGACAGTTTCGCGTAGAGCTGGGCATCCATTTCCAACCCGATCTTCCTCGTCGTGACCTTGCTCATCTCGTTCCTCTCTATCTGAGTATATCCTTTCTCCATACAGCAATCTAGACTTTTCTAGAATTATCTTCCAGTAGAACGCGCACTTCAGTCCGCTTTCTCTTGCCTTTCGATTCTAAAATTTCCAGTTTCGGATTTCTCGTTTCTGATTTCTAGTTTCGGTCTGAACCCTCAGCACGCGCCGCAACACTTCCGGTGGCGTGGAGTTCTCTTCAACAGACATATTCCCGGTATGCGCGGCTGCCGGGTGCCATAGCGCCCGCGAAACACTTGATTTCGAGTTCTCATTGTGAGAACCTAAGAGTCCATGCGCATCATAAAACGAGGCGCTCTCGAACAGTTCTGGCAGCGACATCCGGACGCGAAGGCCAGCCTCGAAGCGTGGTATGGGGTGGTGCGCAAGGCAAATTGGAAAACCCCAGCGGAACTGAAACAGGTGTATCACAACGCTGACTTGGTTGGACGGAGAACGGTGTTCAACATTGCCGGCAATAAGTACCGATTGATCGCCCGCGTGAATTACCGCAGCCAGCGGGTTTTTGTCTTGTACTTATTGACGCACGCCGAATATGACAAAGGGGCCTGGAACCAATGAGCACGACGACGATAGATCTCGACGAGAAAACCTACGGGAAACTGCTGCGCCGTACACTCCCGCACGTCATCCACACCGACGAAGAGTGTGAACGTCTCACGAGCGAACTGATGCGACTTGACGAGCGGGAAGATCTTTCGCCGGAGGAATCGGAACTCGCCGAATTGCTGACCGTGCTGATTGACGAGTATGAGCAGCGCCGCTATCCAATTGCGATTGCGAGCCCGCAGCAAACGCTTCAGCATTTAATGGAAGCGCGCCAGTTGACTCAGAAAGACCTCTGGAAGATCTTCGGCTCGAAAGGAATCACTTCCGAGGTGTTTCACGGCAAGCGTTCCATAAGCAAAACGCAGGCCAAGAAGCTCGCCGCGTTTTTCCACGTCGGCGCCGACCTATTCATCTAGGACCACCCGCCCGTTCACGCTCAAATCCAATCCGGCAAAATCAGCTCGACAAGTCCGGAAACCCATTAGGAACAAAATAACTCATCGCCGATCTTGCACTTCCCGCGCTTCTTGCTGCCATGCTTCCCCAAGCACAGATTCCTTCCAGACATTATTCTTCAGGATTCGTTACTCTTGACTTTAAACTTTCAACTCTTAGCGGTGACTCGTGAGCCGGACTATTCCGAAACCGGACCACGCAGCGGGTTGACAACGCGAACCGAACCGTACGTCTGCCCTTCCCCCAGGTCTTCCGAGTAAAGGACCGCAGCTCCGGAACTCCCGGCAGCTTGAAGAATCAGTGCATCCCAAAACGAAATCTTGTAGCGCAATTCAATCGTCAGGGCTTGCAAAACGGATTCGGACGTGTTGACTACCACGTCCCAGCTCGAATAGTCCTCGATCAGCCGCCGTGTCTCCTCGACCGACAACGGGCGAGCGGCTTTGCGCCGGAGATTGATGCACAGCTCCTGAAGAACCTGAGTGCTCAGCACCCCGTCCCCGGAACTCCAGAGTTTTTCAATCAGCGCTCGCGCCCGCTGGTGCTTGGCTCCTGTTCCAAAGTCATGCGCGTACACCAGTATGTTGGTGTCCACGAAGCACTTATCGCTCATGAAGTTCGTCCCGCGAGCGAGCAGGCTTCCAGCCGAGATCCAACCCTGTGCGCAGCCGCGCCAAGGCGCGCTTTCGTGCCCGGTCGTACCCTTTGCGTTCTTGCACCAGTTCCTCGAGTTTCGCCGCTAGCAGGCCGCTGATCGAGCTGCCCTCTTCGGCCGCCAGTATGCGCGCCTCACGCAAAACCTCCGCGTCCAGCTTCAATGTAATGTTTGTTTTCATTGTAAGCACGTAAATACGTGCAGCACCATTTTATGTGCTGAACGGCCGGCCGTCAATCCCTTACGTCCACGGCCAGTGGTCCAGCCTCCCTGCAACCAAAGGTATTCAAGGAAGGCGTTCGTTCCCTACACCACCCGCTCGCGATCAAAACCAATCCGCGAAAATCAGCCCAATCAATCCGGGAACCCAGCAGGAATATAATCGCTCATCGCAGATTTTGCACTTCCCGTACTACTTCCTGGCATGCATGCCCCAGCGCCCCAGTGGAGCTTTCTCCCAAGCTCCTTCTTTAGGAGTCTTTACCTTCAACTTTTAAACTGTCGACCGCTAACCTCCCTCCTCCGTCTCCCGGCTCTCCAACATTTCCACCGCGCCCATTTCCCATTTCTGCTTTCTAGTTTCTGCCTTCTAGTTTCCTCTCCCATCCCCAATTAGCTCTACCCCTTTATTTTCTTCTGCTTGCGAAATCTTTCGAACAAATAGGGCAACTTGCTAGATACTAGTACTATATTAGTAATTGACGAATGCTATAATTCA
>WNFN01228615.1_pt1 | contig 11502 bp, 9 predicted proteins | sample 5400161 | NCBI WGS metagenome assembly WNFN01 (sample SAMN13153353, study PRJNA577476) | soil metagenome | isolation source: 80 cm saprolite on Douglas fir-dominated hillslope | place: USA:California | collected 2013-09-17
ATGCGGCCGGCTGCGCGTATAGCGATCGTCGCCGAGATCGATGCATTCGCCGCGCGCGCCCGCGCGGCGCAGGATGAACCCGGCCTCGCTCGCCAGCGTGCCGCCGCAGTAGAGGCCGCGCACCGCGCCGCCTTGCTTCGGCAGCGCGGGCGGCGAATAGGCAAGCCGGCGCTCCATTGCTGCTTCGGCCGCGTCCGTCAGCGTGCCGCCGCTTTCACCGAGAAAGCACACCACGCTGCGCTTCGTCGACTGCCGAATGCGCGCCAGCACCCGCTGAGCCACCGCCGGCGCCGGCGGCTTCGAGATGAGCACCAACGTGCGCGTGCCTGGATCGGCGTCGAGCATGTCGAGCGCGGCCAGCATGCCGAGCGCGCCGACGCGTTCGTCGAGATCGCGCCCGCCGACGCCGATGCCGTGCGACACGCCGCCGCCCAGGCGGGCGATGAGCGAGGAGACTTCCTGCAGCCCGGTGCCCGAGGCCGAGACCATGCCGATGTCGCCGCGCGGCACGGCGTTGGCGAAGCCGAGCGCAGTGCCGCCGATGAGCGCCGTGCCGCAGTCCGGACCCATCAGCAGCAGCCCGCGCTCGCGCGCCAGCTGTTTCAGCGCGACTTCGTCTGCGATCGGCACGTTGTCCGAGAACACCATGGCGTTGAGTCCCGCCTCCAGCGCCTTGTGCGCCTCGGCGGCGGCAAAGTCGCCCGGCACGGAAATCAGCGCAAGATTGGCGAGCGGCTCGACGCCCAGCGCGCTGCGCAGGCTGCGCGCGCGGCGCAGCGGCTCGGCGCCCTCCCCGGGCTTCTCGGCAAGCATGGCGAGCGCCGCGCGCAGCGCGCCTGCGGCATCGGCGCCGCGCACGGCGATGATCAGGTCGTTCGGTTCGGCGCGCTCGCCGTCCGCGGCGAGCAGCCCGGCTTCGCGCAGCAGCGCCTTGTTCGACGGCGTGCCGATCATCAGCGCCGCGGCCTCGACGCCGCCGAGCGCGGCTACGCGGCGCGAGATGCGCATCAGCGCCACCGAGTCGAGGTAGCGCCCGCGCTCGACGCGGTTAGCCACCATGCTGGGCGAATGTCGCGAGCGCCTGCTCGAAGCAGGCGAGCGGCGCACGCGCGACGCCGGCGCCGACCTGACCGACGCCGGCGCGCCGGTGCGCGATGCCGGTGTTGATGGCGGGCGCGATGCCGCTCTCGACGACGCGGCGGATGTCGATGCCGGTCGGCGTGCCCTCGAACTCGAGCGCCGGGATGGTCCATTTCGGATTACGCCCCGCCGAAATTTCCGCCATCGAGCGCGTATAGGCGAGTGCATCCTGGAAGCCGCCGGCGCCGACGAAGCCGGCGACTGCGGGCGCCGCCGCCATGGCGAAGGCGCCCAGTCCTACCGCTTCGAGGATCGCCGAGTCGCCGATGTCGGGGTTGGCGTCGGCGGCGCTGAAGCCCGGAAAGTACAGGCCCTGCGGCATCTCGACCGGTGCGGTGAACCAGCGCTCGCCGAGCGCCGAGACGCGAATGCCGAAATCGGTGCCGTTGCGGCACATCGCGGTGACCACGGTGCAATTGTCGATGCCGTTTACCGGGTCGAGGATGCTCTTGCCCATCGCCATGGCGACGTTGAGGAAGAACTGGTCGTTCGCGCCCATGAACCGAAGCGCGCGCTCGGCGTTTCCTGCAGCGGCTAAGTCAGGCGCCAGCGCTCGAACCAGAAGCGAGGTGCACGCGACGTTGCGCTGGTGCATCTCGTCGCCCATGGTGAGGCCGCGGGCGATGAGCGGGCTTAACGCCAGTGGATGGGACTGCAATGCCCGATCAAGCAGCGGCGCGAACTCGTCGCGCAGCCATGCGAGGCGCGCCAGCACCTCGGCATCGTTGCCGCCGAAGCGCATCACCTTGCCCAAACCTTCGTTGATGGTGCACAGCGCGCGGTTGCCGAAGGCGCGGTTCTCGACCACCAGCAGCGGTTGGCTGCGCGTGGTGATGCCGGTCATCGGCCCGACCGCGCCGAAGTGGTGGTTCGGCGCGAAGCGCACGCCGCCGCGCTCGGCCAGCTCCTCGGCCGCGGCGAGGTCCAGCGCCCAGCCTTCGAAGACGAGCGCGCCGCAGACCGCGCCGCGCAGCGGGCCGCACATGCGCTGCCACGCAAGCGGCGGCCCGGCGTGCAGCACCAGCCGCTCGGCGTCGAGCTCGGGGATCAGCTCGCCGGCGCGGCGTACCGCGCAGAGCACCGGCTCGGCGGCCAGGATGCGGCGCAACCCTTCAGCGTTGGCATGGTCGATTTGTCCGGCGCGCTGCTCGGGCGCCGACAGCAGGTGAGCGAATTTGGACGGCGGCCGCCAATCGACGTGCACCACAGCGGCGCCGTTAGCGGCAAGGTCGCGCGCGAAACCGGCGAGGCCGATGTTGACGACCCGCAGCGGCCCCGCGAGCAGCGAATGCACTAGCGGCGCGCGCGCCAGCGAAGCTGCGGATAGCGCTCGCGCGGACCGGAAGGCGCGAGATACGCCGGCGCGACCGCTTCCAGCGCCTGCGGCGTGATGCCGAACGGGAACTCGGCGTTGGTGGTGTTCGGCACCTGCATCGAGCGGTAGTTGTCGCGCGTCATCAGCTTGCCGGGAAGCATTTCGAGCGCCCAGGCCTGCAGATAGGACAGGCGATCGGGCAGACCGATGACCAGGCGCCGCCGGTGCGTGAAGACGCAGACCAGCTCGATCAGCTCTTTCAGCGTGTATTCGCGCGGTCCGCCCAAGTCGTAGCGCTTGCCGTGGGCTTCAGCGTCACCGAGCGAAGCCGTCATGGCCTGCGCCACATCGCCGACGTAGACCGGCTGGAAGCGCGCCTGCGGACAGGGCACGGCGAGCACCGCCAGGAAGCGCGACATGAAGGCGAAGCGGTTGAGAAACTTGTCCTCGGGCCCGTAGATCACCGAGGGGCGCAACACGGTGACTTCGAGGTCCTCGGCATCGAGCACCGCCTGCTCGCCCTTCGCCTTGGAGCGCTGGTATTCCGAAGGCGCCTCGCTCGAGGCGCCGAGCGCGCTCATGTGGATCAGGCGCTTCACGCCGGCGGCGCGGCAGGCCGAGACCGCAGCGAGCGGCAGCTCGATGTGCGCGCGGGCGAAATCGCCGTGCAGTATGCCGACCAGGTTGATGAGCGCGTCCTGGCCGTGCGCCAGGCGCTCGAGCACGCCGCGCCGATTGATGTCGGCCTCGATGACGTCGACGGTCGGCAGCAGGATGAGGTGCTTGGCGCGCTCGCGCCGCCGGGCGGGAACAGTGACGCGCATGCCGCGCCGCACGAGAGCGGCAACCAGGTGGCGGCCGACAAAGCCCGAGCCGCCGAGGACCAGCACGTTGTCCAACTTCACTGGAGGTCGTCGTCCACCGGCTCGGGGCCGCCGCCGCGCGGCGTAATCGTGCCGAGGCGCGCCTTGAGCGGCGACACCTGCTTGTCGATCAGCGCGGCGTAGAACACCGAATTCGCCATCACTTTCTTGACGTAGTCGCGCGTCTCCGGGAACGGGATGGTCTCGGCATAGATCGCGCCCTCGAGCGGGCGGCTGGCATCGCGCCAGCGGCGCGCGCGCGCCGGGCCGGCGTTATAGGCGGCGGAGGCGAGCAGCGGATGGCCGAGCTGGTCGAGCACCAGGCGCAGGTAACCGGTGCCGAGCGTGATGTTGGTCTCGACTTCGGTGACGCCTTTGCGCAGGTAGTTGCGCAGCCCGATCTTCTGCGCGACGAAGCGCGCCGTGCGCGGCATGACCTGCATCAGGCCGGCGGCGCCGGCGCTCGAGCGCGCGTCCGAGATGAAGCGGCTCTCCTGGCGCACCAGGCCGAGGATCCACGCCTCGTCGAGATCGTAGGTCTTGGCGTATTCGGTGAACACCTCGCGGAACGGCAGCGGGTAGCGCAGCGCGAAGTTATGCGTGCGCACGGTGCGGTCGGCGGCCTGGATCGAGCGGTCCCAGATGCCGGCGCGCCGCGCGAACTCGGACGCCGCGAGCAGCTTGGCATCGTCGAAGTAGCGGATGCTGAACAGCCATTCGCGCACGCCTTCGTTGCGCATCCCGAGGCGGATCAGCTCGAGCGCGCGGGCGAGCCCCGGTTCCTGGCGTGCCGCGTCGACTTCGCCTTCGGTCGGCACGTAGATCGACTCGGGCAGGGTCGAGACGTAGCCGAGCTCCTCGGCGGCGAGCAGCCCGTAGAAATCGGTATTGCCGGCGATGCGCAGGTAGTAGGCGCGGCTGCCGGTGTCTTCGCCCTGCGCCGCCAGGGCGCGGCCGTACCAGTAAGTCCAGGCCGACTCGTGGCGCGTGCTCGTGGGCATGAGATCGACGGTTTCGCGCACCACGTCCCAGCGCGCGAGGCGCAGCGCAGCACGCACCTTCCACGCCAGCTGGTCCTCGTCGAGCTGCTTGCCGGCACGCGCGTACCACTTCAGCGCATCGGGATGATGCTCGCGCGCAGCCTCGTAGCCGATGCTGCCCCACAGGTAGCGCACATCGGCTTCCGTCAGCCGCGACACCAGGCGGCTCTCGAGCAGCTTGGCGCTCGCTTCGGGATCGTTGCGCGCGTAGCGCAGCAGCGCGAGCACCACCACCTCGCGCACCGGGCGGCGCTCGAGGTTGCGCGGCAGGCGATCGAGCAGGCGCTTGGGCTGGCGCGCGGCCTCGGCCAGCATGCGCTCGTCGGGCGAATCGGCCTTCTCGAGATAGCCGAGCGTGGTCTTCGCCGCCGTGAGCTGGCCTCTCTCGAACAGCATGCGCACGCGGCGCCAGACATCGGTCACGGTGATGCGCTCGTCGTCGAGCAGGGCTTGCGCGAGCTTGCCGCAGCCTTCGGGCAGCTCGCGCGGCTCGAGCCACATCCAGTCGGCATCGGCCAGCGTGGTCGGCTCGCCCCGCCCCAGCGCCATCAGCCAGGCGTAGCAGCGCACCTCGAGGTCCTCGCGCGGGTAAAGCGCGAGCTGGCGCTCGAACTCGGGCCAGTCGCCGCGCTTGCCGAGCACCTTCAGCCAGTCGCCGCGCAGCACCTCGGCGACGTAGGTGTTGGCGTGTTCCTCGAAGAACGCCTGCACTTCCTTCGTCGGCGTGTCTTCCAGGCGCATGGCGATGCGCCAGTAGTCGATCCAGGGATCGAGCAGATGGCCTTCGAGCTTTTTCGCGAAGCGCGCGAACTTGAGGGCGTCGCCGGCCCGGTAGGCGTCGTACGCTCCCAGGACCGCATCATCATTGGCTGCCGCCGCTGCCAGCGGGGCCACCGCCAGCGCCAGCGCTGCCAAGAGATTGCGTAATTCCTTAGAAATCATAAAACTGCCCATATGCCCCAACCGCCGGCCCCACTCAAAGACTGGCGCAAAGCCCAGCGCGAGAAGCTCATCGCGGCGCGAATGGCGCTGCCCGCGGCGACACTTGATGCCTTTCGCCAGCGGATCGACGCCAATCTTGAGCTCTCTTTCCCCGGACTTGCCCGTTGCCGCCTCGCTTTTTGTTGGCCGATCAAAGGCGAGTACGACGCCCGCCATTTTGCCAGAACGATGCGCGACCGGGGTGCGTTGACAGCGCTGCCGGTCGTGGTCGGCGCAAAAAAACCGCTGGTGTTCCGCGAATGGCATCCTGGCGTCGTCCTCGCCAGCGGCGCGCTCGATATTCCCTACCCGGCGGACTCACCCGAAGTGCAGCCGGACGCGGTGATTCTGCCGATGAACGGTTGGGATGCTCAGGGTTACCGCCTCGGCTACGGCGCCGGCTTCTTCGATCGGACGCTGGCGAGCCTCGCCAAGCGGCCGGTGACCATCGGAGTTTCCTACGAGCTGGCGAAGCTCGACACCATCCACCCGCAGCCCTGGGACATCCCAATGGACTACGTGGTGACCGAGCGCGGGGTTTATCGTCGCGATCCAGACGGTCTCGCCTATCTCGGCGAGCCGCAGCGCGGCGCAGGCAGCGCCCTCGCCTCGCCGGTCTGCTATCTCGGTGAAGTGGAGCGCGACTGAAAATCGGGGTCAGACCCCTGCTTCTTTTTCAGAGATAGGCCAGCGGTCGGCCCCATGTTGTTTGGCTGCCTGGGCGTCCGCAGACGATTTGTGCAGGGGTCTGACCCCGATTCAAACCAGGAAAAGGCGGTAAGCGGGGTTGCGCGTCTCGTCGGCGTGCGGATAGCCGAGCTTGCGCAGGAAGCCGGTGAACTGCCCCATCTCTTTCTTCGGCACCTGGATGCCGACCAGCACCCGCCCATGGTCGGCGCCGTGGTTGCGGTAGTGGAACAGGCTGATGTTCCAGTCGCTGCGCAGGTTGTCGAGAAATTTCACCAGCGCGCCGCGGCGCTCCGGAAACTCGAAGCGATAGAGCAGCTCATTCTTCGCAAATGGCGCGCGGCCGCCGACCATGTGGCGCACATGCAGCTTTGCCATCTCGTTATCCGAGAGATCCAGCGTGGTCAGCCGGTGGCGGCGCAGGTTGCGCACGATGCGCGCCGTCTGCGCCCGCCCGTCGACCTCGATGCCGACGAAGATATGCGCTTCGCGCGAATCGGCGATGCGGTAGTTGAACTCGGTGATGTTGCTGCCGCCGAGGGTGGCGCAGAACTTCTTGAAGCTGCCGGGACGCTCCGGGATGGTGACCGCGAGCACCGCCTCGCGATGCTCGCCGAGCTCGGCCTCCTCGGCGATGAAGCGCAGCCGGTCGAAGTTGGTGTTCGCGCCCGAGGCGACCGCGACCAGCGTCTTGCCGCGCGCCCCATGGCGTTCGACCCAGGCTTTTGCGCCGGCGACGGCGAGCGCGCCCGCCGGCTCGAGCACCACGCGCGTGTCCTCGAAGACGTCCTTGATCGCGGCGCAGATTTCATCGGTGTCGACCAGCACCATGTCGTCGACCAGCGCGCGGCACAGGCGGAAGGTTTCGCGGCCGACTTGCTTCACCGCGACGCCGTCGGCAAACAGGCCGACCTGATCGAGCTTGATGCGCCTGCCCGCCTCGAGCGAGCGCGTCATCGCCGCCGCATCGACCGGCTCGACGCCGATGATCCGCACCGCCGGGCGCACGCGCTTCACGTAGGCCGCGATGCCGGAGATCAGGCCGCCGCCGCCGACCGGCACGAAGATCGCGTCGAGCTCCCCGGGATGCTGCCGCAGGATCTCCATGCCGATGGTGCCCTGCCCCGCGATCACCTCCGGATCGTCGTAGGGATGCACAAAGGCGAGGCGCCGCTTGCGCTTGAGGCGCATGGCCTCCTGATAAGCCTCGGCGTAAGTGTCGCCGTGGAGGCGCACCTCGGCGCCGCGCGAGCGCACCGCGTCGACCTTGATGCGCGGCGTGGTCACCGGCATCACGATCAGCGCGCGGCAGCCCAGGCGCTGCGCCGCGAGCGCGACGCCCTGCGCATGGTTGCCGGCGCTCGCCGCGATCACGCCGCGCGCCAGGCGCGCGCGCGGCAGCGCCGCCATCTTGTTGTAGGCGCCGCGCAGCTTGAACGAGAACACCGCCTGCAAGTCCTCGCGCTTGATGAGCAGCCGGTTCTTCAGGCGCTTGGAGAGCGCGCGCGCCGCCTCGAGGGGCGACTCGATCGCCACGTCGTAGACCCGCGCCTTGAGGATGCGCTCGAGGTAGTCGCTGCGCTTCACGCGCAAAATCTAGCATGGCGCTGGTAACCTTGCGCCGGAGACAGCGATGACCCGATTCCATACCTACTACCAGCGCTTCGAAAGCACGGTGGCTCTGACGCTCACCTTGATCGTCGCGCTGGTCATCATCGTCGCGCTTTACCGCCTCGCTGAATCGGTGCTCGCCGGGCTGTTGTTGGGCGTGCTCGATCCCCTCGAGCCTGCGGTCTTCCAGCGCGTGTTCGGCGAGATCCTCACGCTGCTGATCGCGTTGGAGTTCAACCACACGCTGCAATATTCGGTCGCCCGCGAGCAAAGCATCATCCAGACGAAGGTCGTGCTGCTGATCGCGCTGCTCGCGGTGGCGCGCAAGTTCATCGTGCTGGACATCAACGACGTGACCGCTGCGCATCTCTTCGCCCTGGCCGCCGTGACACTCGCACTCGCCATCGGCTACTGGCTGATTTGCGAGCGCGACGATCGCCTGCTGCGCCGCAGCCCGTGAACCTGCAATCCCTGCGCGATCCCGCGCGCCGCCTCAAGATCGAGCTGATCGCGCTCGCCCTCGCGGCGCGCCATCCGCAGACGCCGTGGTACGCGAAGCTGATCGTCGCCGGCTGCGTGGCTTACGCGCTGACGCCGGTGGACCTGATCCCCGATGCGATTCCCGTCGTCGGCTTGATCGACGACCTGATCTTCGTTCCGCTCGCCGTCGCGTTCGCCGTGCGCTTCATCCCCGCGCCGGTGCTCGCCGACTGCCGCGCCCGCTCGCACGAGATCGAAGCGCGCGCGCCGCGCTTGAGCCGCACCGCCTGGCTGCTGATCGGCGCCGCGTGGCTCACGGTCTTGGTGTTGATCGCGCTCTGGACCATCGGCTGATGCGCACCCAGGTCGGCATCGTTGGCGCCGGACCCGCGGGCCTGCTGCTGTCGCATCTGCTGCACCTCGAAGGCATCGACTCGGTGGTGATCGAGTCGCGCAGCCGCCAGGAGATCGAGGCGACGATCCGCGCCGGCGTACTGGAGCAGGGCACCGTGGATCTGCTGAAGCAAAGCGGGCTGGGTGAGCGCATGCAGCGAGAGGGCGCGGTGCACAAGGGGATCTACCTGCGCTTCGCCGGGCGCAGCCATCGCATCGATTTTCCGAGCCTGACCGGCGGGCGCGCGATCACCGTCTATGCGCAGCACGAGGTGATCCGCGACCTGGTCGCAGCCCGCGTAGCGGCGCAAGGCAAGTTGCTGTTCGAGGTGAAGGACGCGGCGGTCTACGCCCTCGACACGCGCGAGCCGAAGGTGCGCTTCCACCACGGCGGCCAGCTGGTCGAGCTGGAGTGCGATTTCATCGCCGGCTGCGACGGCTTCCACGGCATCACGCGGCCCTCGATCCCGTCGCGCATGCGCCACGAGTTCACGCGCGTCTATCCGTTCGGCTGGCTCGGCCTGCTGGTCGAGGCGCCGCCGTTCACCGACGAGCTGATCTATACGCACCATGAGCGCGGCTTCTCGCTCATCAGCACGCGCTCGCCGCAGATCCAGCGCCTCTACCTGCAATGCAATCCGGACGACGCGGCCGCCGACTGGCCGGACAGCCGCATCTGGGAGGAGTTGCATGCGCGGCTCGGGCGCATCGAGAACGTCAACCTGACCGAGGGCCGCATCTTCAACAAGGCGGTGATCGCGATGCGCAGCTTCGTCGTCGAGCCGATGCGCTGCGGGCGCCTGTTCCTCGCCGGCGACTCGGCGCATATCGTGCCGCCGACCGGTGGCAAGGGGCTCAACCTGGCCGCCGCCGATGTGCGCGTGCTGTCGCAGGCATTGGTGGCGTTCTACAAAGGCGGCAGCGAAGCGCTGCTCGAGGCCTATTCCGCCACCGCGCTGCGCCGCGTCTGGCGCGCCGAGCATTTCTCGTGGTGGATGACCTCGCTGCTGCACCGCTTCCACGACGAGTCGCCGTTCCACCACCGGCTGCAGCTCTCCGAGCTGGATTACCTGGTGAGCTCGCGCGCCAAGGCGCAGACTCTGGCCGAGAACTACGTCGGCCTGGCCCTCGAATGAACGCGGACGATTATGAGATTGCGGTTCGGCTGCTCGCGGCGCTGGCGGCAGGCGCGCTGATCGGCTACGAGCGCTCGTACCATGGCCGGCCGGCGGGCTTTCGCACGCACGCGCTGGTGTGCACCGCCTCGAGCCTCTTGATGCTGGTCACGGTGTACGAGGCGCACTGGATGCGCGCCACGACCGCGCTGGTGCAGATCGACCCGACGCGCATGGCGCAGGGCATCATGACCGGCATCGGCTTCCTCGGCGCCGGCGTGATCATCAAGGAAGGCCTGTCGGTGCGCGGCCTGACCACCGCGGCCTCGATCTGGATCACCGCCGCGATCGGCATCCTCGCCGGCATCGGCTTCTACTTTCCGATGGTCGCGGCCGTGGTTCTGACGCTCGGCGTGCTGGCGTTCTTCCGCTGGATCGAGGCGCGCATGCCGTCGCAGGCCTACTACCACTTCTCGGTGCGCTTCGCGCGCGGCGCCGGGATGAGCGAGCGGCAGCTGCGCGAGCTGGTCGAGTCGCACGGCTTCAGCATCGCCAACTTCACCTACCGGCTCGAAGCCGAGCGCGTGCGCCGCCACAGCATGGTGATCCGCTCCGCCGACCGCTCGGGCGCCGGGCGGCTCTCGGTGACGCTCGAAGGCACCGAGTCGGTGCTCGAGTTCCGTATCGCTCCGACGGGAGACTAGAACTCGAGCGCGTTGCTCAGATCACCGGCGTTGGCGCGCACGCCGGGCAGCGGCTCGAGGCCGAAGCGGCGCGAAATGAGCTTGATGATCGAAGTGGTGTCGTAAGGCGTCTTGTCGACGTAGCCGCGGCGCGCGAACGGTGAAATGATCAGCGTCGGGACGCGCGTGCCCGGTCCCCAGCGATCGCTCCAGCCCGCTCCCGAGGGCGGCGGCAGGTGATCCCAGAAGCCGCCGTTCTCGTCGTAGGTGACGATCACCAGCATCTTCGACCACTGCGGGCTGGCGCGCAGGCGCGTGAGCACGTCGTGGAGATGCGCGTCGCCTTGCGCGACATTGGTGTAGCCCGGATGCTGGTTCAGGAGTCCGACCGGCTTGTAGAACGCGACCTGCGGCAGCGTGCCTTTGCCGATGTCGGCGAGGAAGTTCTCGCCGTCCTTCAGATGCTGCGCTCGATCGGGCGTGCCCGGCGCAAAGCGCGCGAAGTAGTTGAACGGCTGGTGATGCGGCTGGAACGCCATCCCCGAGAAAGCGTAGATCACGCTGCGCTTCTCACTTGGCTCGCGTCGCCCGTCGGCGCTCGCGGCGTTCCAGCCGCCGGCGTACCACGCCCGCGCGGGATCTGCTAAATCGAGATTGCCACCCGCCGCCGGCGGAATGCCGCTCGGCTGATAAGGCGGCTGCGTCGTGTTCACGCTGTAGCCGTCGGGCGAGACGCTACCGTCGAAAACCTGCGCGACGCCTTGCATCACCGACGCGGGCGAAGTCGGCCGCTTGCGCAGGTTGCCCTGCTCGTCGAGCTGCGCCCGAGCGCTCGCCGGCGCGCTCTCGTCGCGCGGCGTGCAGGCGCAGACCAACCAGAGGTGATTCAGGTACGAGCCGCCGAATGCGCCCATGAAGAAATGATCGGCGAGCGTGTATTCGCGCGCCCATTGCCAGAGCTTCATCTGCGAGCCGTCGAAGTGCCCCATGGTCCAGCCACCGACGTTGGTCATGGCGACGAACTTGTTGTTGTTGCCGCCGTTGATCTGCTCGCGGTTCTGGTAATACGCGTGGATCGGATTCGGCAGCAGCTCGTCCCAGCGGCGATTGATCGGCGGCGCATCGATGCGGAAAGGGCCGTTCGGCAGGCCGCGCGTCGGCAGATCAGTGCGCTCCTTGCCGCCCTGCACCGGA
>WNFN01011088.1_pt1 | contig 11497 bp, 11 predicted proteins | sample 5400161 | NCBI WGS metagenome assembly WNFN01 (sample SAMN13153353, study PRJNA577476) | soil metagenome | isolation source: 80 cm saprolite on Douglas fir-dominated hillslope | place: USA:California | collected 2013-09-17
CTCCGTTGGATTCAGCCACCCTTGCTGAGACTCACCGGCTGTTGCCCATTTTGTCTAGCCAAGTTTAACGATTCTACTTAACAAAGTAATACTAGATTCTAGCTCCTGGCTCCTAAAGTCATTCCGAGATCGCCCAAAAAATCAGCAGAATAAACATTAGCTGCATCGGCCCCCTGACCCCTAACGGAGTGACTGGTCTGTCTCCGAGTCTAGCTCCGGCTTTGGCTGCATACACATTAGCGGGAAATACGGCCACCAGAAACACGATCAAGCAAACCCCGGCCAGTGTGCGTGTTTCCGGAATGATCAAACCGACCGCTCCAAGAATTTCGAGAATGCCCGTCACGAATACAGCCACTCTGGCGTTCGGTACCCAAGGCGGGACCATCCTCTCCAGGTCTCTACGCATACGGCCAAAGTGGGCGACCGCGGTGAAACAAAACATTACCGCCAACGCGAAAATCATTGATTCATGCCAAGTCTGAAATACGGGAACCCCGATGAATCCGAGCAGGCGGAAGACGATCAAACTTCCGAAGAGAACGCAAAGTACAAGCATATCCTGGGGTGATGTGAGTCAGAGTAACCGCGCGGAACAGCTTGGTCAAAAAGGGTGGAGCGGGCCAACAAGATTGACGAGCGCGCCACACCTCACCAGGCGCTTCGCGTTCGGCGTTCGGCGTTCGGCGTTCGGCGTTCGGCGTTCGGTCAACCCAATTAGAAGCGCCTTCCCGGAATTGCACCCGCGTAGCGGGTTGAAGGTGCTCACAAGGCGCCTCGTTTTCCCGGCTTCGCTAGCCATCGGAGTTTGAAGCCTACAAAACACAAGCTTCGTCGGGCAGGACTTCGGCGAGCTCAGTCGAGCCGCTGTCCTCGTCCTCCCGCCTTCGCCAAGCCTACGGCGCGGCAAGCTGTCCTCGGATGCGGCCACGCGGAGTGATGGAGTGATGGAGTACTGCGCCAAGTCCGAATTGCACCCGCCTAGCGGGTTGGGGATGCGGAGGGGGCGGCGCGCGGCCGCGGGATGGGTCTCGAGTTCGTCCCGTAGGGGCTTGTCGGGTTTTGTCCCGAAAGGGGTTGTCGGACTTTGTCCCGGAGGGACTAAAATGATCGTAGCGACTCGACTGAGCTCGCCGAAGTCCAGACAATTTATTGCCTGGAACAGGTTCAATCGAGAATCCGTCCCGATAGGGCACGGTTTGATCCTTACCCACCGTTGATTCGTCGTCCTGATCGTCGAACGCCTATCGGACCCAATCATACCGTGCCCTTATAGGGACGGTTCCCGTTTTTGCACGGATACCAGGCAATAAATTGCGTGGACTTCGGCGAGCTCAGTCGAGTCGCTACGATCACTAAGTCCCTACGGGACGGGTTCTTCCCTCCGGCCGGTAAAGCGGTCCAACCGAAAAGGAGTCAGATCATAGCTGCTTTTGCCATAGACGACCAAGTCTTTGGCCAGCTCACCGAGCGCGCTGGCGTACTTAAATCCGTGTCCGCTGAGCCCAGCGATAACCCAGGCGCCTGGAAAGCCCGGCAAACCGCCTATAATGAACTGGCGATCAGGGGAGTGTTCAAACATCGCTGCCTGCATTGACAGGACGGGCCCATTAGCATCCGGAAAATATCTTCCCAGAAATTGGCGAAGATCGCTTTCGTCGTTCGCATTGGGCTCGGACAAGGGAGCGTCGGGATCAACTTCATCGAGATTGACCGACAGCCGGCCCAGTTTGAACCCGGGGATGCCAAAAATCGGCAGCCCATAGAAGTGCCCTTCCTGCGGAGAATCAATGATCCAAACCGGAAGCGATCCGAACAAGGCCGGGTTTGCCGTTGGTTGAAACCACCCAAGGAGGGCGCGCTCTGGTCTGACTCGAACCACGCCACCAACTACTTTCCTGATCCATGCCCCCACCGTAAAAACTAGCTGACCAACCTGGTAACGATCATGGGTGGTCTCAATGGTAAAGCCCGATTCACTGGCTTCCCATCGAATCAGTTTTTCGTGTCCGTGAACCTCGGCTCCGCAAACCAGCGCCGCATTTACGTGGGCCACGATGGATGATTCTGCCAAGACAAAGCCTGAGCCTGGCTGAAAAACGGCGACCATCTCGTCGTCCGGCCGAAGAACTCGATACCGGCGGCGCAAATCAAGGGCGGTAAGCTCTTCATACGGAATGTTCCATCGCCGGCACGAATTCAACGATTGCGTCACGATCGGGGAATCGGGCACCCCGATGTCCAGGCTCCCGGTCTGATAAAAGAGTTGTGCGCCGCTCGTTTTTTCTAGGTCGTGCCAAAGCTCCAAGGCACGCCGGACCAATGGAACGTAAACTTCATTCTCATGCAGCCCCTGTCGCAGAATTCGGGTGACGCCATGAGAACTTCCGCGAGCATGCGGAATCGAAAATTGCTCAATCCCTAGTACCCGAACCCCGGCCTGGGCTAGATGATAGCAAGCGGCGCTGCCGATTCCGCCAACGCCGAGTACCGCGACATCGAATACCTTCACCGGGAATTCTTAGAAACGGGTCAAATAATTCTCGATTTCCCAGCCGGACACACTCCGATGGTAATCGATCCATTCTCTTCTTTTGTGATCTACGAATTCGTCTCCGATCGGACCAAGAGAATTGAGAACGACAGGATCTCGTTCTAGCTCGAACAATCCCTCATGCAATGTTTGCGGCAGGGTTTTCATCCCTCGTTTTCGGATCGCCAAAGGAGTTAGTTCGTAAAGGTTTTCGTGGTTTGGCTCGCCGGGATCTCGATCCTGTTCGATACCATCAAGACCGGCGGCTAAGTAAGCAGCAAACACCAGATACGGATTACAACCGGCCGAGACGGTTCGGTCTTCGATGTGACCAGGCCCGCACACTCGCTGCATCTGCGTACGGTTGTTTCCACCGTAACTAACAAAAGCAGGTGTCCAGGTGAATCCGGAACGCGAGCTATACAAGCCTTCTCCAACTTGCAAACGTTTATAACAGTTCACCGTCGGCGACAAGATCGCACACAACGCCGGAGCATGTTTCAGAATCCCGCCCAGAAACTGATAAGCTAACTTCGAAAGTCCCATCCCACGATTATCTTCATCACTGGCAAACAGATTCTCACCGTTGCGGCCAGCGATATGATAGTGCATGTGCGCGCCGCTCCCGGTGCGATCGGCAAACGGCTTCGGCATGTGGGTCGCCACCGCGCCATATTTCGGTGCCACTTGGGAAGTCATCATCTTGAAAAACGTGTAGCGATCCGCGGTGGTCAAAGCATCGGCATACTGGAAATTCACTTCATATTGACCGTTCGCGTCTTCGTGATCCGCCTGATAAGCGCCCCAACCCAGCTGGTTGCAATAACTAACGATCTCCTGCAGATAGCCCATCGCGGATGAAATTCCTTTGAAGTCGTAACAAGGCTTCGCCAGATGATCGACATTTGCAGGATCCCAAGGCTGAATGGAACCATCCGGCTTTCTCGTTATCAGAAAGTGTTCTGGCTCAAGACCGACATTCAAGGTGAGGCCGAGCTTTTCTGTGGCCTGGTTGAGCGCTCGCTTTAAATTTAACCTCGGACAATAGGGATAGGGCTCACCTTGAACATAGAGATCCCCGACAAATCGAGCGATTCCCGGCTGCCAGGGTAACGGTGTATAGGTAGTAAGATCGACCCGGGCCATCATATCGGGTGAGTTCGGCCCCTGGCCGAACCCTCCCAACGCGGCGCCGGCAAAGCCCGCGCCTTCATCGATCAAAGTGTCTAAGGCTTCTACCGGACACATTTTCACCTTAGCGGCGCCGCTTAAATCAACAAACTGCACCAATAAGAAGTCGATTTTGTCTTCCTTGAGCCGTGACTTGATATTTTCGCGCAAACTCGGCATGAGTTATAAGTTATAAGTTATAAGTTATAAGTTATAAGTTTTAGGTTATAAGTTTTAAGTTTGGTTCGAAGCTGTAAGTTAAGAATGTTAGGTTTTAGCCCTGCTTTTTTTGCGGAAACGGCCTCCCCACCGGGACCTATAACTTACAAACCTATAACCTTTAACCTAGAACTGAGTTAGGCTACTTCTTCAGTTAGCGATTTCCGTTTAACCTCAAACCGGTCGTGCACCGACTCGAGGTCGCTTCGCATGGTGTCCACGACATGGTTCGCTCGAAATCGCAGCCAGACAAACCAAGCAATTCCCACCAGCAGATATATTCCGAAATAGATCGGGAACTTGTCAGCCGGAGCCGCTGGTACTGGATAGACCGCGGCCACCAGTGGCATCAGCATTAAGAGAATCGAAATAACCGAGATGATAATATTCGATATCTTCAAGGCTCCTAGCGACTTGAGGTAGACCGGAGCCGCCACGGAAACCATGATATAGACAATGAGAAAACCGAAGGTCGCGATCGTGCTGAAATCGTTAAATATGTCGAGCACACCGAGACCTAGCCAACCGAATATGGCGGCAAAGCCGAAAGTGAGCACGGCACATAGGGTCACTGCATGGTGGGGCGTCTTATTCTTGTCGTGAGCTGATCCCAGTTTCTCGTGGAAAACGCCATGCCGGCCCATGGTGAAGATCACCCGCGAAGCGGCATTAACCGAGGCGAGCGTACAGGCCCACATGCTCACAACCGCTCCGACCGAAATCAGCACTCCCATAAAGGGTAGGTGGGCGACGTCCGCTAAGTCGTTGAACCGCTGATCAGTGCACTCATCAGTACGGCTCGCGGGATGAAAACCAAAGGCCGTTTCGCCTCTTCCCCCAACGCGGTAGCGCTCTCGTAACCGACATAGCTGAAAATCGCTAGGATCAGGCCTAAGCGAAATCCATCGAAACTCACGCCTTCCAGTTTGAACTGCGCCGGATCGAGGGCGGTCCCGTGGTTCATAAACACGATAGCGCATACCAGCAGAATCAAGACCATAGACCCCCCTTCCAGAAAGAGCATCAGCCGGGTCGAAAGCTGAATATCTTTATAAGCCACCAACCAGACTAAAAATGTGCCGATGCCGAAAAGGACGACCGGCGGAACAGACAGTTTCAGCATGCTCAAAAGAATCAGCGCGTAATTCACTGAACCGGCCAAAACGGCGATGGCGGTGAAGATGTAAGCGATGATCAGGCACCAGCCGGCTAAGAAGCCCATGCTTGGTCCGAGCCCGTGACCGATACAGACGTATAGCGCGCCCGGTGATGCGGAGCGCTTAGCAAATTCGGCAATGCTCAAGCCAACTAACATGAGTGCCGCGGTCGCGACAAGATAGGTGAGCCAGGTGCCGTTCCCCGCCGAAGCGAAAACAAAAGGGACGATCACGACCGGCGTCAGAGTCGGCGAGATATTAGCGACTGATTGAGATAGAATTTCTAAGAATGAGAGGCAGGTGGACCTTAGTCCATAACCCCCGGATTTAGGTGTGCTCATAGTGCAGGGATGTTTTCTATTAAGAAACCAGTGTTGCATGCAAAGCAATTGCCATGCCATTTTCTGCTGACATTGCATCGGGCGCGTTGATGAAAGTAATCAGTGATCAGTAAATCAGTAATCAGTTTGATACGGCACTGATGATCGGCCGCCATCAATCGTTAGCATCGAGCGCTCAATGGCTTTTTTGGACCGAAGCTCGGGTGGCAGAAGTTACCCAGAGGGACCGCAAGATTAGGATCGCAAAACCGGCCTTTTGCGCTCCTCAGCAATCACTGATTACTGATTACTGATTACCCTTGGAATTACTAATGATGCTCAAAAAACGCACCGGGGGTGAGTAAACCATGACCGGGCCATGTTCGATCGCCCCGTCAAAAAAGAGGCTATCGCCAGGACTCAGATGATAAATTTGATCATCGTGCCGGTAATCCATTTCGCCTTCTAACATGAAGAGCAGTTCGTGACCCGGATGCCGAAAGATATTCTCGGTCGGATCGATTTTCCGCTCTTCGATATTCATCAGGTAGGGTTCGAAGTCCTTTTCAAAGGGCAGACCAAAGGCCAGCGACTGATAATAATGTCCTAGCTTGGAACCGCGGCCGACTATCACCTTTCGCTCGTTCTTCCGGATCAGCACCGCCCGGCGCTCAGAACCCTCAACTTGAAAAAAATAGCCAGGTCCAACACCCAGTGCGGAAGCGATCCGGGTTAACGTCGAAACCGGTGAAGAAACAAGTCCATTCTCGATCTTGGACAGCTGGCCCTTGGTTAAGCGAACCCGTTCCGCCAACTGATCAAGAGTGACGTTTCGCTGCAACCGGAGGGTTCGAATTCGTTGCCCGATAAACAGCTCAACCGTAGGCGATTCCTCCAGAGAGGGTTTAGCTTTTCTCACTACCCGAAGTTTCTGCAAAGGAAACTCGGATTGCAACCCAATTGCAGCCTGTAGATCGGAACTACCAGCAACCAATGCCCGGCGCATCCCAATCTGTCATTTGTCATCTGTCATTGTCTCCCTGGCACCCAGTTCGTACCTGCAAGAGGAACTCCCGCCATCGCTGCCGCTTCAACCGTTAGAGCCACCATATCTTCCGGTTCCAGGTTGAGAACATGGCTTTTGCCGCATGCCCGAGCCAGGGTTTGGGTTTCCATCGTTAGCACCCGTAGATAGTTGGCTAACCTTCTTCCACCTACCACTGGATCAAGTCTCTTAGCCAACTCGGGATCCTGAGTTGAGATCCCCGCCGGATCGTTGCCATCTTGGTAGTCATCGTAAAAGCCGGCGGAGGTTCCGAGCTTTCGATAGTCTTGTTCATACTTCGGACTGTTGCAGCCGAGAGCGATCAATGCAGCCGTACCGATGGAGACTGCATCTGCTCCCATGGCTAACGCTTTGGCGACATCAGCTCCGCTGCGAATTCCGCCGGAGATGATCAATTGGACCTTTCGATGCATCCCCAATTCGGTGAGGGCTTGAATCGCTTGGCGTAAGGCGGGCAGTGTCGGGATGCCGACATGTTCAATAAAGACTTCTTGGGTCGCGCCCGTACCTCCTTGCATACCGTCTAGAACAATCACGTCCGCACCCGCTTTTACTGCGAGCTGAACATCAAAGTAAGTTCGAGACGCGGCGATTTTTACGTAGATCGGCTTCTCCCAATCCGTAATTTCCCGAAGTTCTTCAATCTTAATGGCTAAATCGTCAGGCCCGGTCCAATCCGGATGCCGGCAAGCACTTCTCTGGTCGATTCCAGGCGGTAGCGTGCGCATTTCCGCCACTCGGTCGCTGATCTTCCTTCCCAGCAACATCCCGCCGCCTCCGGGTTTAGCTCCTTGACCAAGTACGATCTCGATAGCGTCAGCCTTCCTCAAGTCGTCGGGATTCATCCCATATCGAGAAGGCAGATACTGATAGACTAAAAGCTTCGAGGAACGTCGTTCCTCGGCCGTCATGCCTCCATCTCCGGTCGTAGTCGAAGTCCCCATTTCAGAAGCGCCGCGACCAAGAGCCTCTTTCGCTTCTGCGGAGAGAGCGCCAAAACTCATCCCGGCGATCGTGATCGGAATCTGAAGATGAATCGGCTTTTTGGCGTGTAATGTGCCCAAGGTGACATCAGTGCCGCACCTTTCCCGATATCCTTCCAAGGGATAGCGAGACATACTTGCCCCAAGGAAGACCAGATCATCAAAGTGTGGTAGCTGGCGTTTCGAACCCCAGCCTCGAATATCGTAAAGGCCGGTCTCAGCCGCCCTTTGAATTTCGTAGATCACGTGGCGATCGAATGTCGCCGACTCGCGCATTCCAGGAAGTATTTCAGTACGATGCCGCATGGTCGATTTGGAAATGATAGAGCTTCCGCGCGGAGCCATAACGCCGGAATTCACTTGGGTTCGCGGCGCATCCCGACCGCTTCAGGAGCGGTTCCAGGATATGGTAATGTTCCGGACGCATCTCTTTCTCAACGCAATCCGTACCGAGGCTACTGACCGTGCCTCGCACAAACAGCTGAGCTTCATAGATTGAATCGCCCAAGGCATCGCCGGCATCCCCGCAAATCACTAGATTCCCGGCCTGGGCCATGAACGCGCTCATGTGGCCAGCAGACCCCTTAACGACAATATCGATTCCTTTCATCGAAATGCCGCAGCGCGCCGATGCATCTCCCTCAACAATCAGAAGACCGCCATGCCCGGTGGCGCCGGCGGATTGACTGGCATTGCCGTTAACGTGGACCAGCCCTGACATCATGTTCTCAGCCACCCCGGTTCCGACGTTTCCATGAACGATCACCGTGGCCTTCTGGTTCATTCCCGCGCAGTAGTACCCGGCGTGTCCCTCGATTTCCACCGTGACCGGAACTCGAAGACCGCAGGCGATGGCGTGCGCACCTTTGGGGTTAAGGACCCGCCAACCTTCTTCATCTCGCTCGGGCTCAAGCGCATGCAACCTCTCGTTCAACGAGCGGACGCTGGCCTTAGCTAGATCAACAGTTTGGGTAAACATCATACGTGAGTCTCGCTACCGCACGTCCGTTCGACTCCAGTTATAAATCACTGCCGGCTCCGGCTCCCAAAGATGGGCGCTCTCGATGCCGGGCAGATTCGCCAGCGAACGATACTCCGAAGCCATGGCCACGTAATTATCGGTCTCCGCCAACACCGCGGGTTTACAGGCAATCGGATCGCGTAACACCGCAAAACCGTTTTCTGTGCCAATGGTGAAAGTATAAAATCCGTCCAGATCTTTAAGCCCGGATGCGAGCGCCTCTTTCAGAGTGGCGCCCTGCTCCAGCTTCCAGGCGAAATAACCCGTGCTAAACGGATGTGATCCTTCGGTAGTGACGGCGCTCTCGGTCGCCATCCGCGTGTGACCTATCGCATGGCTGCCAGAAATCTTTCGCACTGAGAACCGCTCGACCACCGATTCCGGCCTGCCCGTTTCCTTCATGATCTCAATTCTTCGTCCAGCGCTCATGATGCGGACCTCCGGAAAGTTTCGACGCAGAAATTCCCGAATCGCCTGGAGATCTTCGTTCACCACAAATCGAGCATGGCTCGAGCTCACTTCGACGGTTGGTTTCTCTCGAAATTCCCGCCCCAGGGCGTGAGCAATCACCGACCAATCAAACTTGAGGTCCGGATGCTGCAGAACCAATTTCACTTTTCCGGAGGGAGCAGATTCGCCATAGATGGCGAAGCCGGCACTATCTGGGCCTCGACTGCTCATACAGATCAGCATCTCACTGAACCAGGCGCCCAGCTCGGGTTCGAGTGCTCTCTTTTTCAAAAATAAACCGACGATACCGCACATCGAGAATGTTTCTTATCATGAAACTTTCATATCTCAAGCAAAAGATGAAATCCGGTTGCACCGCCGCTATTAGAGTCTAAGCGAAAGGATTCTCGCAATTCTCGATGTTTCTTTTTAAGCACCTTTTGTTTTCTTTTAGACATCCTTAGGCAAAAAATCTGCCAAAGAGTGGAGCGTGCCTTCCCGCGGCCGCGCATGCGCGTCAACATAAGGACGCAGATGTGTTTGTCCCGGAGGGACCAGATGATGGTAGCCAGGCAATTTATTGCCTGGAACAGGTTCAATCGAGAATCCGTCCCGTAGGGCACGGTTTGATCCTTACCCACGGTTGATTATCGTCCTGATCGTCGCACGCCTGTCGGACCCAATCATACCGTGCCCTACGGGACGGTTCCCGTTTTTGCACGGATACCAGGCAATAAATTGCCTGGCTACCATCACTTAGTCCCTTCGGGACAAAGTCCGACAACCACTTTCGGGACGAAACCCGACAGCGCCCTACGGGATGAACTCGCGACTCGTCTGGGGGGCGTTCGTCTGCGTGCGGCGGCAGATGTCCTGACATAGAGCGCTGACAGAAATAGGGTGTGCACCACGATGTTCCCTTGCTTACCACGGCTTCGCCCTAAGTTGACCCGCATGGGTAGGAACCCCCTCCTGTCCGTCGCTGTTTAGCGCAGCCGGGTGAATAACTGCAAAAAAACCGACCGATTTGTCCAAAACGGCTCCGCCCGTTCGTCGTTTCTTTGGACTGAAAAAGGAACAAACGTATTATGAGCACATCGAACGTAGAATCGCCACGAGTCGTATCGCGAGGTGAGTGGCTGGAACAACGCAAAGCCCTACTAGCTAAGGAGAAGGAATTCACCCGGCTAGGAGATCGGCTAGCAGCAGAGAAACGCAATCTGCCTTGGGTCAGAGTCGATAAAAATTATGTTTTCGACGGGCCAGAGAGAAAAGAGACGCTGGCCCAGCTATTCGGCGACAAAAGCCAGTTACTTGTCTACCACTTTATGTTTGGTCCGGATTGGGAACAGGGGTGCCCAACCTGCTCGATGGTAGGAGATAACATCGATCCGAACGTTATCCATCTGGCTCATCGTGACGTAAACCTGGTGGTGGTCTCGAGAGCACCCCTGGCAAAAATCAACGATTTCAAAAAGCGGATGGGTTGGCGGTTCAAATGGGTTTCGTCGTTCGCGAACGATTTCAACCACGATTACGGCGTCTCATTCAAAGCCGAGGAAATTAAGGGCAAATTCTACAACTTCGGCACCGGCGAATTTCCCGGCGAAGAGGCCCCCGGTCTCAGCGTTTTCTATAAGGACAGCGCCGGCAACGTCTTCCACACTTATTCGTCCTATGCCCGCGGCCCCGAATTCCTGGTCGGCGCCTACAACTATCTCGATCTCGTACCGAAAGGCCGGGACGAAGCTGGGTTGCCTTTCACCATGGCCTGGGTTCGTCATCACGATCGTTACGAATAATGAGCCCCCAGTGTCCTAAACCGCGCGGCTCATTCGTCGAAATAACAGAGATCTAAATAGCGGACTGGCCGGAGTGACCGGTCCGGCAGGATGATAATATGACTACTCAAACCCCATCAATAGAAGAACTTTCAACTCACCCTGTACTTTCAAGGGACGAGTGGCTCGAAGCGCGCAAAGCGCTGCTAAAGAAGGAGAAAGAGTTTACTCGACAAAAAGACCAACTCTTTGCGGAATGCCGCGCGCTGCCCTGGGTCAAGGTCGAAAAGAATTACGTCTTTGATACGGCCACCGGTAAACAGACGCTGGCAGATTTGTTCGGCGATAAGAGTCAACTAATCGTGACTCACTTCATGCTAGGACCCGAATGGGAACAAGGGTGTATCGGGTGTTCTTTCGGCGCCGATCACTACGACGGAATCGTGATACACCTCGAGCATCATGACGTCGCGTTCGTGGTTGTCTCCCGGTCTCCCTTACCCAAGATCGATGCATTTAAGCAACGCATGGGTTGGCGGTTCAAATGGGTGTCATCGTATGGGAACGATTTTAACTACGATTATCACGTCTCGTTTACTGAGGACGCGATCGCGCAGGGTAAGGTTTACTACAATTACGAGGACCGGCCGATCGACATCGATGAACTTGCCGGAACTAGCATGTTCTACCGCGATGCCGCCGGTAACATCTTTCATACCTATTCGGCCTACGCGCGCGGTAGTGAGTTGGTAGGAGGAGCCTATGGCTATCTCGATCACTTGCCGAAGGGGCGGAAC
>WNFN01218822.1_pt2 | contig 11497 bp, 14 predicted proteins | sample 5400161 | NCBI WGS metagenome assembly WNFN01 (sample SAMN13153353, study PRJNA577476) | soil metagenome | isolation source: 80 cm saprolite on Douglas fir-dominated hillslope | place: USA:California | collected 2013-09-17
ACCTGATCCTCGCGTCGATGCGGATCCATGGCTTGCCGCCGTCCTGGACGAGGTGGGCGAGCGCTATCGCCTTGGGCAGGATCTGGCGGATGGCATTCAGGTACTGCGTCGAACGGGAAAAGAGCGCTTCAACCCGATGCGCGTTTACCTTCAATTACCGCGGCGCGGCGTGCTGGGCGACTACGATGTTCGGATTCGGGACGGCAGATCGATCGACGAGGGCCGGCGCCTTCTCGATCTGCGGGTTTCTGGACGGCTCGCGGAGCTAGGCCTAAAGCCGGTATCCGAAACGGTCGAGCAGTGGGGAGGAGAAGTCATCATCCGGCGCTATGGCGGTGAGTGCCCAGATGCGCTGACCGCAGCGGCCGCGGTCCGGTTCATGTGTGAAGAATCCGAGCAAATTATCGATACCGCAGCCGAAGGATCACTGCCGGCTTGACCATCCCGCTTGCCGCTGCATGATCTCGCCGAATGCGTTGCTTTGACCTACCGCAGGCGCAAAGGCTGATTCCGCTTCTTGAAAGCACGTTCGAAGAAGTGCGCGGATGGATCAAGCGTACCCGGCAGCTCTCTCGCGAGCTGGAGTCTTGCGCGCCAGGCAGCTCCAAAGCGGCGGCGATCGAAAGCGAGCGAGAGCGCTTGCTGACCTGGATTCGAGAGCAACTCGATCAATTGCTGGAGCTGGGAATGGAGGTGAAGTCCCTGGAAGGCCTGGTCGACTTTCGCGCGATTCGCTCGGGGCGTCAGGTCTTCCTCTGCTGGCAAGCGGGTGAATCTCAGATTACCCACTGGCACGAGCTGGATACCGGTTTTTCTGGGCGGAGGCGGATCGCCGACCCTGGAGAATTCACTCCCGCGTACGTGAGCTGAGGCCGCCCGAGCAGCAGTTACTGGTCATCCTGCCGCGTCGCAGTGGGAAACGGCTCTGCTTCGGAGTCCTCGGGCTCGTCGTCTTCGTAATCAATTTCCTGCGCGGAGGTGGTCTCGACGAACGGCCCGCCCCGCTCCTCCGGCGTCTCCTGATTGCGGATGTCCTCCGCGGCCTGCTCTCCCGACGTCGCGGAAATCAAGTACTCCTCGGCGAGCTCTTCTCCCAGGTCGTCATTCGGCGCGAGCAAGGGCTCGGGAGGAGCCAGGTCCGGATTGTCGCCGTCATCCCGCCTGCGGACACCGCGCTTTTGGGCACTGCGAACCTTCGGTCCTTGTCGAACTCTCTTCGCCATCGCGGCGGCTCCTCCACAGGTTCCGTAGTTCCCTCTTGTAGAGGTTGCGACGCCGCTCCGCAAGTAGGAGCGCAGGCACAAAAGGATTGACAACTCGCGCAATTGCGCTGCGGCGGACAGCTGTACGCTCCGCTCTTGACAGCGGACTAGAATAGAGCTTCGGGCTCGATCGGTCGCCCCGACCTGCGGTCTCGCGGAAACGGCTCACACAGGCGATGGACGCGCGGAGCAGCGGCCATCGCCAAAGGTCCGAGAACTGCCCCTGCCACCAGGTCCACCACGTAGTGCAGCGAAAGATAGACGGTCGAGAAGACGATTCCCGCGACGATCAACAGCACCGGAATGCGCCACCGAGGAAACAGCCGCCAACCGGCCACCAGGAAAGCCACTGAAACCCCGGTGTGTCCACTTGGAAAAGCGTCCAGCTGGCTTGGCTCCGCGGCGCGAAGAAAACCGCGCATCAGCTGACTGATTCGACCTCCGCCGAGCAATGCATCTTCCAGATCTGGTGCGACCCGAGGTCCTACGGCGGGAGCAAAGAAGTAGGCCGCGAAGAAAGCGAAACAGACCAACATGATTTGAAACGCGAAGTCTTCCATTTCTCCCCGGCGTTTCTGAACGTAAAGCCCGACGAGCATCAACACCGGTAGCCAATAGTAGGAAAGGTACGCCAACGATGCAGCGTCGGTCAGCCAATCGGGCCGGCCGAGAAGGCTGCGCCAGTTTTGAGGAAGAGCGCCGAAATATCGCGCGTCCAGGCTCGTCAACAAACCGTCGGCGCGCCAGGGATTCGAATCCGCGACGACCGGCCCGACCAGGATGAAAAGCACCACCACGATCGGGACGGCAGAGAAATCGCGAGCCATCATTCCAAGCCTGGAGCGTGGGGCCCACCAGGCGAGCCCGAGAATTGCCAGTCCGAGTGCCGCGCCTGACCCAAGAAAGGCGAGGGGCCGTTGGGAGCGGACCAACGCGACGGTGCAAAGTGCGCTCAAGAATCCCAACGCCAGGCGCTCACAGGGGCCTAGCGAACCAAGAATTCCCTGGCTCAGGCTCAGCTGGCCCACTGGGCCTGGTGTCGATTTGTTCACGGTTCGGTCAACCTTTTAACAGTTCCCACATCCGACCAGAAGGTAATCAGGCGCTGGCCGGGAGCAAAAAGCTGGCGAGGGCTTCGGGAAGATACGGGAATTTGAAGCGAAAGTTGCTGCTCAGCGCGCGCCGGGGGAGCGCGCGTTGCCCCTCCAGGAGCATCGTTGCCATCTCGCCCAGCACCAGCTTCAAAGCCGGCGCCGGCGCGGGCAGCAGCGTAGGTCGATGCAGAAACTTTCCGAGCGCAGCCGTGAATTCGCGGTTGGTAACCGGATTCGGGGCGGTGAAGTTGACCGGTCCCCGCAATGAGTCCGCGATCAGACAATGTGCGCAAAGTGAAATCCAATCCTCGCGATGAATCCAGCTCATGTACTGCATGCCCGAGCCGAGTCGACCGCCAACGCCCAGTCGAAAGGGCGTGAGCATCGCTCGCAGCGCCCCACCCTCGGGATGAAGCGCGATTCCAGTGCGCAGATTCACGGTCCGAATGCCAGCGGAGGAGGCCGGCCCGGTAGCCCTTTCCCAGGCGATACAGACCCTCGCCAAGAAGTCGTCTCCGGGCGGGCTTTCTTCGGTCAACTCCTCGGCACCGTGCGGACCATAGTAGCCAACGGCGGAAGCACTGAGCAGAACCTTCACGGTCCTGGCCTCGATGGCCGCTTTGACGATCGCAGACGTTCCAGCGGTTCGGCTCTCGAGAATCAGCGCCTTGCGTTCTTCGGTCCAACGTTGCGCGATCGATTCTCCGGCGAGATGAATGACCGCCTCTTGTCCCACCAACGCCCCGGGATTGAGCGGGGCTCGGGCGTCGAATTTCTGAACCGGGGCCCCTTCGACGGATGGGGTCTGTTCGGGCTGACGCACCAACGCGGTAACCGAGTGCCCATCGCGGATCAGCTTGCGCACGAGCGGCCTGCCTAGAAATCCGGCTGCGCCGGTGATCGCAATTTTCATCTCTCACCCAGCCTCCTTCCTAATCGCGGAAGGCAAGGTAGGCCAGAAGCGTTCTTAGCAGTTGTCAGCGCCCGACTCGCCCAAAGTGTCGTAAGAGACCACCATGTACTGGTAACGCCGGAATGATTGAGCAGATCGCACAGCGAATTCTGTCGCTCCACGGCTGGGTGGCCCTTGCGATTGTCTTCGCCTTGCCCGCTTTGGAAGCGTCCGCCTTCGTGGGCTTTCTGTTTCCGGGCGAAATCGCAGTCATCCTCGGGGGCGTGCTCGCCTCCGAAGGGCGCATCTCGCTAGGCTCGACGATCGCCGCCGCAGTGTTGGGGGCCATCGTCGGAGATGCGGTCGGCTACTTCGTCGGCCGCCACTACGGACGCGCGATGCTCCAGAAGACGGTGGGGAGACTGATGGATTTGGAGCGCGTCCGCAAGGCAGAGGAATACCTCTGCCGGCGGGGCGGGGCCGCGGTCTTCCTCGGCCGGTTCACTGCCGCACTGCGGGTATTGATTCCGGGATTGTCCGGCATGTGCCGCATGCCTTACTCGACGTTTTCTTTTTATAACGTCGCGGGGGGCACGGTTTGGGGCGTGCTCTTCGTGCTGGTCGGCTACTTCGCTGCCGCGAGCTGGCGGCAAATCCATCGGATTGCCGGAATGACAAGTTTGGCGCTGGTGGCCGCCGCCGTATTGATCTTCGTCGCGCTTCGGGTCAGCCGAGCGCATCGCGAAGAGCTGGAGTTGCCCCATATGGCCAAAACTGTGGCGGAACGACGCCATTGGTCTTTGTTTGGCCTGCTCGGCCTGCTCTGCGGGGTGATTTTTCTCTCGCTTGCGCTGCACGCGATGAGGCATCCCGACGGTGGCCCCCTGGACGACCAATTCATGCGCCTGGTGCTTTCTCATCGGATCGGCTGGATTTCCGAGGCGATGAAAGTCGTGAGCGGGCTGGGATCCAGTCTTGTGCTCCTTCCGCTAATCATCCTGGCGGGGCACGACTTTCTGGTGCGAAGGGGGGACTGGCGGCCCGCACTTGCGCTGCTAACATCGTGGCTGGGTAGCGTTCTGCTTTACACCAGCTTGAAAAACCTGGTTGAGCGTCCCCGACCTCCCGAGGCTTACTTGCTGGTACACGCCTCCGGTTCGTCCTTTCCTTCCGGGCACGCGACCCAAGTGATCGCGGTCTTGGGAGCGATGGCGTGCATATTTTCTCGCGGCCGCGCGCCTCAAAGTCGAGTCGCACTGGCGGCAATCTGCGCGTTCGTCTGCCTGCTGGTTGGAGCAGCTCGGATCTACCTCGGCGCGCACTGGTTGACCGACGTCTTGGCAGGCTATGTGCTCGGGGGAATCTGGCTCTTTGGGGTAATGATGTGGTTCCCCGATCGCGCGGCCGGGCAGATCGATCGCGCGAAATCGGCAGGCTAGTTGACGGATGCCCACGGGCTCTACATCTCTAGGTCGAGCGCTATTCGCTGGGCTGATGTGCGGCGGTGGAGCCGGAGTGACCGGCAATCTGATCGCCGCAGCTATTTCCAGCGTCACCACCGAGGCTTACCCGGAGCTCAGCCCGATTCCGATCGCCTTGGTCTCGGTGGCAGCCAGTCTCATTGGGGGCGTGGGGTTCTATGCGCTCGCACTGCGCGTGCGCAATCCGCGCTTGGCATTTACGCTGGTCGCACTGATCGTGGCTTCCCTGGCCTCTGCTTGGGTCCTCGTCGTCGCGCCGCCTGGCTTTGCAAAGATTGCGATTCCGGCGCACTTCGTTGTCGCGTTCGTCGCAATCGCGGTAGTCCCGCGGCTTGCGCTGGCTCCTCGGCGCGAAGGTCTTCGCGGACCCCGTCTCGGGAGTGAACGACAGCCGTCTGACGCAGCAAGTCAGACACCGTCGCCTTAAGTAAGCCTGAAACAGCGCCGATAATGCGTCCCCGTGTCCACGCGAATCCTAATTGTGTCGGGGCTGAGTCTGCTTCTCGCTTCCCTCGAAGGCTGCAGCAGCTGCGCCAATCAGGCTCAGATTGGCCAAAGCGGCACCGATGCGGGATCCGACGGGGGCGGCGATGGCGGAACCACGTTTGACGGCGGCATTACCCACAACAACGGCCCTGGTGACTTCGTGCTGGATGGTGGACCGAATGGAACCGGGGATGGAGTCACCTTCGGTCCTGACGGCGGAATCATCCTGAGCAACAACAGCACCGCGCTTCACTTCGCCTGGATTGCCAACGCGAGCGCGGGCACGGTCTCCAAGTTTGATACCCAAACCGGCAACGAGGTGGCTCGGTATTACAGCGTCGTCCCGATGGATGGTTTGGGCCGCACCGACGGAGGCGTCGCGTTCTTGACCACCAACCAGGCAAACAGTCCCAGCCGAACGGCGATCGATCTGAATGGCGATGTCTGGGTGGCAAACCGCGCTCCGGGAGCCCAGGGATCCGTCACCAAAATTGCAAACGATCTCGCATCGTGCCGGCGCCTGCCTGACGGTGGGCTCAATACCAGCTTTGATCGGAACGGCAACGGCGTGATCGAGACCGACCCAGCTGCCGGGGAGTTCATCGTCCCGAGCAACGTCTCCGATCCGACTCAGTACGACAGCTGCGTGCTGTTCTCCACCCCGGTGGGCAGCTATGGAGGCGGCGGTGGTTCGATCAAGGCGAGGGCTTTGGCGGTCTCGCAGGGCGGCTTGGAGAGCGGAAATAGCGCCGGCGACATCTGGGTCGGCATCCATTCAGATTCGCTGGTGCAAAAGCTCGAGTCGCGAACAGGGCAGATCATCCCGGTAGGGCCAGACGCTGGAACTGCGATCACCTTGCCGTGGGGTCCTTACGGTGCGGCGGTCGACGGACAACAGCGGCTATGGCTCGTGGAGGCGCTTGTCGCGAACCTGGCTCTCGTCGACACCGAACGGGAAGGCTGATCGCCGGCAATCTTCCGTATAACGGTGGTGGGACCTCAGGAGCCTACGGAATCGCGATCGATGGCAGAGATCGCGTCTGGGTGCCTTCTTGGAACGTCGGGCCCAGCGCGTTTCGGTATGATCACGGAGCGGGGCTCGACGCAGGTATCGGCAGGTGGTCCCGCTTCGATTTCCCCAACGCCAGAAGCCAGACCGGCTCAAGCCTCGGAGATACTCGCGGAATTGCGGCAGACGATCAGGGATACATCTGGATGAGCGGACACCGTTCCGCGAACGGAGGCGGCACTCAGCTTGCGCAACTGATCGGCTTCAATTCAGACGATGGCGGACTCTTCCGATTCCATCTACCTGACGGCGGCGTGGCGGACTTCATCGACGCCACCCGGGCGGATACCTTCACCAGCATTGGCGTCGGGCTGGATTCCAACAACGACATCTGGGTCAATAATTTCGGTGGTTTGACCGGCAACGCGATGCGGATCAGCCGAGACGGCGGAACGACTTTCTACACCGCCAGTCAGGCAGGAAACCTGTATACCTATTCGGACTTCACCGGTTACCAGCTTCTGCACTTCACCGCGCCCCGCGGAACCTTCCAACGAGACTACGCGGGCCTCTGCGGGTACAGCATCTGGGGGCCGGTCAGCTGGACGGGCGTGACGCCGCCGAATACCTCGATCCAGCTGTTCGTCAAAGTCGCGAGCACCGCCGCGGACCTCAACAACACCGGCGTGCCGGAATATGGCCCGTTCAACACCTCCCCCGCGGACTTGCAAGCCGCGGGTGTTCCGCCTGGCCACTATTTCCGGGTGCGATTCATCCTCAGATCGACCGATCACCAGAGCACTCCGGTGCTGACGTCGTTCACCGTATCTGAATATTGCCCGCTGCCCTGAGCGCCTCGCGTCAGCCGGCGCTCACAACTCTGAAGCGGATTTCTCGATCACTCGATAATGATCTTTGGCGCTCTCTTCGAGCACCTTCTTAATGATTTCCTTGGGGTCGCCCCGGTTCAAGACCTCCTTCAGCTCAGGTCGAGTTAGGATCTCCTTGAACTCCGGGCTTGCCTTGATCAACTCCATCGCTTGAGCTTCCCGCAGCTTGGGAAGCAAGCGCGCATGGGTACCGCCGCCGAGATTTGCAACCAGCTGGCTACTCGCTGTGAAGACGTTGTATCGGTTGGCGATTGAGTAGAGCGTGGACCGGTCCAGCCAGACCGAGCCAATCCGTAGCTCGCGCTCCACCAGCCCGACTGTGCAGAGCGCCAAGTAAAGCGAAATGCTCATTCGCAGGCCGGAGAGCCAAGCACCCGCGAGCCGGTCCCATCGCAAACGGTGGAGGTCATCGCCCGCAAATCGCCAGCGGATCAATGCGCCGAGGCCAGCCGTGAGCACCAGCCAAAGGCCAAGGAAGGCAATCATGATCGCCAGCTCGCGTTCGGGCAGCACGAACAGGTGAAGCGAACGAGGCAGCTTCTCCTGCACGATGATGCCAAGCGGATGGGCGCTCACGTACGCGACGGTGATCGCAACCAGTTGCGCGATCTGACGAACCGCTCCGCGCAGCGCCCCGAACACCAAAGAGAAGACGATCGCGATCCCGAGCACGATATCGAGGAGCATCACGAAATTTTATTCTCGTGCTGTTTGCGGAATCGATTGGGTCTCGATCCACCCGCCCGGTGTCAACGACGCATCGGAGCAGAGGTATCCGTTGAACGGCGCCGCGCCACCAACGATCGATAGACTGCGGTTTCGGAAAAAAGCGGAACCTCCAGAGGGCGCCGGTGCCACCAGTTCACCACCACCGCCAGTCTAAGCCGCTGCTCTCCACGTCCGCGTGCGCGCGGCAAACGATTGTAGGCGTCCAACACCCCGTGCGTCCGATTGCCGTCGAAGAATGCAAGCCGGTTGGGATAAGGCCTGACCAGCGAGAAATCCACGCGGCTCGGAGCACGCGCTGGATTTTGGTCATTCGGGGGATTCCCGCTCACCGCCAGCAAGCCTCCTTTTGCCCGGTTCAGGAACAGCACGGACGATACCTCGGGGTGGATGATGCGGCCGGTACGCCGCGCCAGCTCCTCGTCGCGATCGCGGTGAAAATCGACCCGCACGTCGGTGGTATGCATCCGTGAGAGCCACCACTCCACCCCCAACACGGATCCGGGAACTGGAACCAGGGGTTTCAGAGCCAAGATGGCCTCCTCCACCACATTGCTCGGCTGCCTCAGGTCAAACCAAAAAGTGGTCTGGTAGGTACGTCCCAGTCGCTCCTTTCCGATCGAGCGAACTTTGCGAAGCAACCTTCGAAACAGCAGGGTCGCTAATGCCCCATCTCGAATGAAAACAAGGACGTCGGGTTGCTTGCGCATTTTAATGCTCGGGGTCAAACGTGCGCTCGATTGACACAAAGCATGCGAAACGGTGACGCTCGGTGCCAGGGCATGACTTCAACTCGGATCCTCAGCTTACTGGCGGTGGGCGCCATCTTTGCAGCCACCGCCTCCTGGACTGCATACCGCCGGGAGCAGGTGCGAAACAATGCTCGCGCCCAAGCGTCCTGGAAATCGCGACAGGTTCTTCGCGAGGCCAAGGAGCTTTTGAACACTCGTCTAAGCGCGGCTGAGGCTCGGGCCAGTACCGCAGCTTCATTGGACTCCGTCCGTGCGCTCGTCGCCCAGGGAGCAGATCGAAACACCCTCAAGCACGCGTTCCGGGGCGAACCCTGGTGGGTGTCCTACCGGGACGAATTTCCGATTCAATTGCTCACCCGTGGCTCCGAGGTGATCGACCTTTCACGCGACCAGGCCTCGCACAGGCTCAAGCTGGGCGCTCTGATTTCAACGGCGTTGGCGAAATCGACTGCATCCGGCTTTTCGATCGTGGACCATCGCGTCTATCTCGTCAGCGCTGCAGCGATCGATGTACCGGTTGGAACGAGATGGCATCCCGCTGCCCTGTTACTGGGGAAGGCTCTTCCCGCCGAAGACCTTCTCCAGGTGGCTGGGAAAATCGGGAGCGCGCTGGTGCTTTCCTACGACAACCAACTGCTCCTCGGAGCAGGTCCAGCCGCTCAACAAAGCAGGCTTGCGACGTTGGTCGGACATGAGGAGCGCGCGCTGGTGTTGTCCATGAATCGGACCTGGGCGGGCGCGTGCATCGAGCTCGGCGACGGTCTGTTTGCTTGGTCCTATGTGGATACAACCGAGATTGTCGACCAAGCGAGATGGTCCGCGATCGCGCTCTTTGTTCCTCTGTGGGGAGCAGCGATCGTGGTTGCCGCGGTTCTCCTGGCCTTCACCTATCCCACCAGGGCGGGCGCTGTTTTACTGCCGCTCACAGATCCACATAGGTCTCGGTCGCTGCGCTACTAGGCGGTACTTCGGTTCCGGACCAGGTGTAGACTTCCGCGCAGCTGGAGAATCAGATGCCGGACGAATCCGATTGCGCGGTGATGCATGAGGCGTTGCAAGCAGCCCTCCAATCCCACGTGAAGATGGGCAAGGCCTATCGATGCGAGTGCTCGCTGTGCGCGCAAATCCGGGACGCGCTCGCCTTGGGAGCGGGCCGTTCCTACGGAGACCGGATTCGAGAGGAATGCGCGTTGGTCGCGGACTGGAAAGCTGATCAGCTCAAAGGCGAGGCTGCCCGTACGAGTGGCAGCGGTGTCGATGGCTTGGCGGTCGCGCATAAAACAGCGCGGGAAATCGGCGACCGAATCCGTGCGCTGAAGAGCAGAATGCTCTAAGGCCTGCGCTTCGTCGCACCTACATCGAGTGACAGCCCGCACACCTTCACTCCGTCGCGCAGTCGGGGCGGCCTCGCACAGAATAGCTAACACCAAAGTGGAGGCTCAATGAACTGCCCTGGCTGCGGGCAATCGATGCAGCAGCACACAGTGGAGGGGAACTACGGGCTTCAAGTCGAAATCGACGCTTGTCGCTCGTGCACTGGCTTTTGGTTTGATCGAAAAGAGCACCTGCAACTCACTCCCGGATCCACGCTCGAGCTGATTCGGCTGATGGGGTCCGGCCGCAGCGCGCCGTCCGCTCTACCGCAAGTGCTGTCCTGCCCTCGCTGCGGCGAGCGGTTGGTGAATACGACAGACATTCAGAGAAACACCCGATTCAACTACTTTCGTTGCCCGCAAGAGGACGGTCACTTCATCACCCTCTTCCAGTTTTTGCGCGAGAAGAACATCGTCCGGAACCTCGAGCAGGCGCAGATCAAAGAGCTGCGGAAGCGGGTAAAGGTCATCCGCTGCTCCAACTGCGGCGCACCGATCAGCTTGGAGAAAGAATCGATCTGCTCATATTGCCAAAGCCCGATCTCGATGGTCGACCCGGTACAAGTCCAAGCTACGCTTGCCGAGCTTCAAAAAAAGGAGGAAGCCCGCCCCCACGTCGATCCCGCCCTCGCCGCTAACCTGGTGATGGACAAATTGAAGGTCGAGCGCTTTTACAGCCAGCTGGAGCCAAACCCCAGCACCTTGGGTTCCGACTCACCCCGCAGCCTGATCGAGGCGGGACTCGGTGCGCTGCTGGATATCCTGGCAGGGCGCTGACTGGGTAGGGAAGCCGCAATAAATCCCTCGCTCGTCGTGAATCCCGGGTAAGTTCGTGGAGTGAGTACTCCTCTCCACCGGGTCAGCCGAGAGGCTTTGCTCGAGAAACTCGAGAAGGCAAATGCCGAGTTTCTCTCAGCCAACTCCGGAGACTCAGGAGCGCGCCAGCCGGTGCATACGGTGTACGGCGGAGCCCAACTGTTTCGATCCTCCACCGCAGCCAGGTTCGGCGAGCTCGCTTTGGCGACGATCGCCGAATACGCTCCAACCAGCGTCGAATTTGCCAACGGGCTTGGGCTGGCGGATCCCCCGACGATCACAGACAGGGTGTACGAAAAGGTTCAGCGCAAACTGCGGGCAGAACCAGTCGAGGATTTCCGGATCGATTTCGAGGACGGCTATGGGATTCGGCCCCAAGCCGAAGAGGATCAGCACGCGGAAGCCGTGGCCGGCGAGGTGGCGAAGGGGCTTTCTCAGGCCACCCTTCCCCCTTCGATTGGAATTCGAATCAAGTCTTTCGGCCAGCCGACGATGGCGCGGAGCGCGCGAACGCTCGAGTTGTTCGTCACCGCGCTCGCCCGCGCGGGTGGGCACGGGCTCACCCGGCTGATCGTCACTCTGCCCAAAGTGAGCGGTCCCGCGCAGGTAGAAGTGCTCACCGATTTGTTGGGGGCATTGGAACACGAGCTGGGGCTGTCCAATCATTGGCTGAAGATCGAGGTGATGATCGAAACGCCTCAAGCCCTGGTTGGGCC
>WNFN01240816.1_pt1 | contig 11496 bp, 11 predicted proteins | sample 5400161 | NCBI WGS metagenome assembly WNFN01 (sample SAMN13153353, study PRJNA577476) | soil metagenome | isolation source: 80 cm saprolite on Douglas fir-dominated hillslope | place: USA:California | collected 2013-09-17
CGCGAGCCGCGCCCGAGTATCTACGAGGTCATGATCGACCAGCGCCCGCTGGACGACATCCTCATCTCCACCGATCTCGAACATCTCACCCTCGCCCCTGCCGACCGCAACCTCACCGGAGCCGAGGTGGAGCTCGTGCCGCTCCTCGCCCGCGAGTACCGGCTGAAGGAAGCGCTGGCCGCGATCAGCGGGCGCTTCGACTACGTGTTCCTGGACTGCCCGCCCAGCCTCGGCCTCCTCACCGTGAACGCGCTGGCCGCCGCGGACACCGTGCTGATCCCGCTCCAATGCGAATACTTCGCGCTGGAAGGGATCTCGGAGCTCGTGAACACGATGCGGCGCGTGCAGCGCGCGCTGAACCCCCGGCTGGAGATCGAGGGCGTCCTCCTCACCATGGTGGACGAGCGGACGAACCTCACCCAGCAGGTCATGGGCGAGATCCGCCAGCACTTCAAGGACAAGGTCTTCCGGACCACGATCCCGCGGTCCGTGCGCCTGGGGGAGGCCCCGAGCTTCGGCAAGCCGATCCTGCTCTATGACATCAAGTCCAGGGGGTCGGAGGCCTACCTGGACCTCGCCAAGGAAGTGATGGCTCATGAAAAGAAAGGCTCTCGGGAAGGGGCTCTCCGCACTACTGCCGGATCCTGAGCCCGCCCCGGCCCCGCCCGCCGTCGACCGGGCGAGCGAGGCCCCGGTGGCCAGCCTCGAGCCCAATCCGTTCCAGCCGCGCTCGGCCCTGGACCCCGCGCGCCTGAGCGAGCTGACCGCCTCCATCCGCGAGAGCGGGATGGTGCAGCCCATCCTCGTCCGCCGTCACGGCGAGCGTTACCAGATCATCGCGGGCGAGCGGCGCTGGCGCGCCGCGCAGCAGGCGGGGCTGGCCACCGTGCCCATCGTCGTGCGCGACGTCGCGGACGACCGCCTGCTCGAGCTCGCGCTGGTGGAGAACATCCAGCGCCAGGAGCTGACCCCGCTGGAGGAGGCCCAGGCCTTCCATCGCCTGCAGGAGGAGCTGCGCCTCACCCAGGAAGAAGTGGCGCGCAAGGTGGGCCGGGACCGCACGACCGTCACCAACACGCTGCGGCTGCTGCGTCTTCCGCGCGAGGTGCGCGAGCTGCTGAACACGGGCGGCCTCGATGCTGGCCACGGGCGCGCGCTCCTCGCCCTCGACAAGGCGGAAGAGCAGATCGCGCTGGCGCGCGAGGCGGCGCGCAAGGGTCTGTCCGTGCGCGAGGTGGAACGGCGAGTGGCCCTCCTGCGCGCGCCGCGGACGCGAACGCCGCCGACCCGGGACGCGAACACGCGCGCGGCCGAGGAACGGCTGCGCGCCGTCCTGGGGACGCGGGTGCAGATCGCGCGCCGCGGCCGCGGCGGCCAGGTCCGGATCGCCTTCGCCACGGAGGCCGAGCTCAACCGGATCTACGAGCTCCTCGTCCGCCCCGGCCGCCCGCGGCCCTCCTGAGCGCGCGCGTGGTATCGTCGAGCCCTGCCCCGTGCGCGGCACGGGGGGTGCAGAGATGATCAAGATCAAGGGGCTGACGGCCGAGGACCTCAACGGGTTCATGGACGCGGGAACGGAGTTCCATGGCGAGCTGCGCTTCCGCAACACCTTCCGCATCGACGGCAAGCTCAAGGGCCGCATCGTCTCCGAGAACACGCTCATCGTCGGAGAGGCGGGCGAAGTGGACGCGGAGATCGAGTGCGGCGTCGTGTCCATCCGCGGGACGGTCAGCGGGCGCATCCAGGGGCGCGAGCGGATCGAGCTGCTCTCCGGGTCCAAGGTGAAAGCCACGCTCGTCTCGCCGCGCCTCGTGATCGAGGAGGGCGCGTTCTTCCAGGGCGATTGCGAGATGACGCCGAGCGCGGCCTCCGGCGCGGGCCGGAGCACGCTGGTGACGATGCCCGGCGCCCGCGCCGCCGGCGAGGATTCACGGTCGTAGGGATGACGACAAGGCGAAGGCCCGCGGGGCTGCCGCAAGTGCGCATCCCGGCCGGCGCGCGACGGGGGGTTTCAGGGGGGGAGCTCTCTCCCGTCGCGGATGATGAGAGAGTCCCCCCCTGAGATAAATGACAGACGATCGCGAGAGGATCCGGCGGCTGACGGAACGGGTCGCTTGCGCCGGTTGAGCGAGCAAGCTCGGCCCCGCTGAGCTCGCTCAGGTCCTGAGCGGACTGACGCCGAACGAAGACGCGCGCGTGCTGGTCGACCACGGAACGGGTGACGACGCCGGCGTGTACCTGCTGCAGGACGGGCTCGCCCTCGTGCAGACGGTGGACTTCTTCACGCCGGTCGTGGACGACCCCGAGGCCTATGGCGCCATCGCGGCCGCCAACGCCCTGTCCGACGTCTACGCCATGGGCGGACAGCCGCTGACCGCGCTCTCCATCGCCGCCATCCCAGAGAAGGACTTCCCGCTGGAATGGGCGGCCGCGATCTTCCGGGGCGGCCTCGGCAAGCTGCGCGAAGCGGGTTGCGCGCTGCTGGGCGGCCACACCGTCCGTGATCCCGAGATCAAGTTCGGCTACGCCATCACGGGGACCGTCGATCCGGACAAGATGATGACCAACGCGGCCGGCCGCGTGGGCGACATCGTGGTGCTGACCAAGCCCCTGGGAACGGGCGTGATTGCGACAGCGGTGAAGGCGGGGCAGGCGCCCGCGGACGTCGCCCTGACTTCCCAGAGGTCGATGGCGACCCTCAACCGCATCCCGGCCGTGGTCGCACGCCGTCACGGGGTCCGCGCGGCCACCGACATCACCGGCTTCGGCCTGGCCGGCCACACCGCGGGTGTGGCTCGCGAAAGCCATCTCACGCTGGAGATCCGCCTGGCCGACCTGCCGCTGCTGCCGGGGGCGCGCGAGCTCTCCGCGCGCTACCAACCGGCGGGCCTGAAGGCGAACCGCCGGCAGTTCGAGCCGCTGGTGGAGGACACGGCGGCGCCGGACGAGGCCGTGCGCGCGCTCGCCTACGACCCGCAGACTTCGGGCGGCCTGCTCCTTCTCGTTCCGGAGGCCACCGCCGAGGCCCTGCTCGCCGATCTGAGCCTCGCGCGAGCGATCGGCCGCGCGGTGCCGTCGCGCGCGCGCCCGCTCGCCTTCGTCTAGGGACTCGTGTTAATCTGCGACGTTTTTCCCGGATCCGGGCCCCACCTCGGGGCCGAAAAGCACAGGACGGAAGCGCGCTTGACCACGAGGTGTCGATGAAAGGCGGCGAAGCGGCCGCGCGCCGGTATGCGCGGGCGCTGCTCGACGTGGCCCTGGAGAAGGGCGATACCGCCCTCCGTCAGGACCTCGAGGACCTGGGCCAGCTCTACGCCGACAACGCGCAGCTCCGGACCATGCTCCTTCATCCCAGCGTGCCGGCGCAGAAGAAGACGGCCGTGATCGCGGCCCTGCTCAAGGGCCGGCCCTCGGATCTGCTGCAGCGGCTCGTCGGCCTGCTCGTGGACCGGGACCGCGTCGAGCTGCTTCCCCTCGTCGCCAAGGCCTACGTCCGGCTGTGGAACACCTCGAAGGGAATCGTCGCCGCGGAGGCGGTGAGCGCGCGGGAGCTGGACGAGACCGAAGCCCGCGCGGTGTCCGCGGCGGCCGCGCGCGCAATCGGCGGCAAGCAGGTCGACCTGCGCCGCCGCGTCGATGCGAGCCTCATGGGGGGCCTGCTCCTCCGCATGGAAGGCCGCGTCTACGACGGCAGCGTGCGCTCGCGGCTGCGCGCGCTGCGCGAACGGCTGGCGGGCACAGCTTAGGAGACTGAATGGACATTCGGGCCGAAGAGATCACCAGGATCATCCGCGAGCAGCTCGGCGGCTTCAGCGCCGGCGTCGACGTCTCGGAGGTGGGCACCATCCTGTCCCTGGGTGACGGCATCGCGCGCATCCACGGCCTGGAGCGCTGCATGGCGGGCGAGCTGCTCGACCTGCCCCACGGCGTGATGGGCATCGCCCTCAACCTGGAAGAGGACTCGGTGGGGGCCGTGCTCATGGGCGACTTCGCGGAGATCAAGGAGGGCGACGAGGTCAAGCGCACCCGCCGCATCATGTCCATACCCGTCGGAGAGGACATGGTGGGCCGGGTGATCAACGCGCTCGGACAGCCCATCGACGGCAAGGGCCCGATCGCCACCAAGGAGTTCGGGGCCATCGAGAGGATCGCTCCCGGCGTCATCGCCCGCCAGCCCGTGCGCGAGCCGCTGGAGACGGGCATCAAGGCCGTGGACTCGATGGTGAACATCGGCCGCGGCCAGCGCGAGCTCGTGATCGGCGACCGGCAGACGGGGAAGACGGCGCTCGCCCTCGACGCCATCATCAACCAGAAGGGCAAGGGCGTCATCTGCATCTACGTGGCCATCGGGCAGAAGAACTCCACGGTGGCCCAGGTCGTGAAGACGCTCGAGGACTTCGGGGCCATGGAGCACACCATCGTGGTCTCCGCGACCGCGTCCGACCCCGCGCCCTTCCTCTACATCGCGCCCTACGCCGGCACCGCCGTGGGCGAGTACTTCCGCGACAAGGGCCAGCACGCGCTGTGCGTGTACGACGACCTCAGCAAGCACGCCGCCGCCTACCGCGAGATCTCGCTCCTCCTGCGCCGCCCGCCCGGGCGCGAGGCCTACCCGGGCGACGTCTTCTACCTGCACAGCCGCCTCCTCGAGCGCGCGGCCAAGCTCTCGGACAAGAACGGGGGAGGCAGCCTCACCTCCATCCCCATCATCGAGACGCAGGCCGGCGACATCTCCGCCTACATCCCGACCAACGTCATCTCGATCACGGACGGGCAGATCTTCCTGGAGAGCGACCTCTTCAACTCCGGCATCCGCCCCGCCATCAACGTCGGCAACTCCGTGAGCCGGGTGGGCGGCTCCGCGCAGGTGAAAGCGATGAAGGCGGTGGCGGGGCGGCTGCGCCTGGACCTCGCGCAGTACCGCGAGCTGGCGGCGTTCGCCATGTTCGCCTCCGACCTCGACAAGGCCACGCAGAACATGCTCGCCCGCGGCCAGCGCCAAGTACCCCGTCTCCGCCGCCCGCCGTTACGAAGAAGAGCTGTACCGGTTCATGGACACGCGGCATCCCGAGATCCTCAAGCAGATGGCGGAGAAGAAGGACATCAAGGGCGAGCTGACGGACAAGATCAAGGCCGCGCTGGAGGAGCTGGCGGGCGTCTTCCAGGCCGAGCCCATGGAGAAGGCCAGCTAGCTCCTCCATGCCCGCTCTCGTCGACATCCGGCGGCGGATCCGCTCCGTCAAGAACACGCAGCAGATCACCAAGGCCATGAAGATGGTCTCCGCGGCGAAGCTGCGCCGGGCCCAGGACGCGATGTTCGCCGCCCGTCCCTACGCGCGCAAGATGATGGAGGTCCTTTCCAGCATGGCCTCCCGGGCGGAGGAGACCGCGCACCCGCTTCTGGAGCAGCGGGAGGGCGAGCGCATCCTGCTCGTGCTCGTGACCGCCGACAAGGGCCTGTGCGGCGGCTTCAACGCCAACATCATCCGCACCGCCGTGCGCTTCCTGCAGGACAAGCGCGCGGATGCGATCGAGCTCGAGCTGCTCGGCCGCAAGGGCCGCGACTTCTTCCGGCGGCGCCACTACCGGGTGCGCTCGGAGCAGGTGGGCCTCTTCCAGGCCCTGCGCTACGAGACCGCGCAGAAGATCGCGCACGGTCTCATCAAGGCCTTCACCGCGCGCGAGGTGGACCAGGTCTACCTCGTCTACAACGAGTTCAAGAGCGTCATCCAGCAGCGCGTGATCGTGGAAAGGCTCCTTCCCATCGAGCGGAAGGCCATCGAGCCCCAGGAGCCCGCGCTGGATTACCTGTACGAGCCGGGGCCGGCGAAGATCTACGCGGAGATGCTCCCCAAGCACGTCGAGATCCAGGCCTGGCGCGCCCTCCTGGAATCGGCGGCGGCGGAGCACGGCGCGCGCATGGCCGCCATGGACGCGGCCACCCGCAACGCGGGCGACATGATCGACCGTCTCACCCTGTACATGAACAAGGTGAGGCAAGCCGCCATCACGAAGGAGATCATCGAGGTGGTCTCGGGAGCGGGCTCGTAAGGTACGTAGAGCGCGACGGCGCCGCGAAGCGGCGGCGGCGCGCGAGGGGGGTTTCAGGGGGGGCCGCGCAGCGGCGACCGGGGTGATCGCAAGTGCCCCCCCTGACTTGATAAGCCAGGGCACGTAGCACGTAGCATGTAGCAATCGCCGCGGCGCCGCTGCGCCGCGGCGCCGCGGAGTGGCTAGGATCAGGAGAAATATGGCATCCGAGAACGTAGGGCGCGTGGTACAGGTGATCGGGCCCGTGGTCGACGTCGAGTTCGACCAGGCGGTGCCCGCCATCTACAACGCCGTCCGCATCCACGACGACGGGTCGGGGGGCGGCGTGCCCATCGACGTCATCGCCGAGGTCGAGCATCACCTCGGCGAGAACCGGGTGCGCTGCGTCAGCATGCTGCCCACCGAAGGCATGGTGCGCGGCATGAGGGCCACCGACACCGGCGGGCCGATCACCGTCCCCGTCGGCATGGGAACCCTCGGCCGCGTGCTCAACGTCATCGGCGAGCCCGTGGACGAGATGGGGCCGGTGGAGCACAGCAAGCGCCTGCCCATCCATCGCCACGCGCCCAGCTTCGAGGAGCAGTCGGTCAAGCTCGAGATGTTCGAGACCGGCATCAAGGTCATCGACCTCATCGAGCCCTACCTGCGCGGCGGCAAGATCGGCCTCTTCGGCGGCGCCGGCGTGGGCAAGACCGTCATCATCCAGGAGCTCATCTACAACCTGGCCAAGAAGCACGGCGGCGTCTCCGTGTTCGCGGGGGTGGGCGAGCGCACGCGCGAGGGCAACGACCTCTGGCTCGAGTTCCAGGAATCGGGCGTCATCGACATCAAGGACCCCAAGAAGTCCAAGGCCGCTCTCGTCTACGGGCAGATGACGGAGCCGCCCGGGGCGCGCCTGCGCGTGGCCCTCACCGGCCTCACCGTGGCCGAGTACTTCCGGGACGACGAGGGCAAGGACGTCCTCCTCTTCATCGACAACATCTTCCGCTTCACCCAGGCGGGCTCGGAGGTCTCGGCGCTGCTCGGGCGCATGCCCTCCGCCGTCGGCTACCAGCCCACGCTGCAGACGGAGATGGGCGAGATGCAGGAGCGGATCACGTCCACCAACAAGGGATCGATCACCTCGGTGCAGGCGATCTACGTGCCCGCCGACGACTACACCGACCCCGCGCCCGCGACCACGTTCGCGCACCTCGACGCCACCACGAACCTCAGCCGGCAGATCGCGCAGCTCGGCATCTACCCCGCGGTCGACCCCCTCGCCTCGTCGAGCCGCATCCTCGACCCTCGCGTCATCGGCGACGAGCACTACAAGGTCGCCCGCGACGTGAAGCAGATCCTGCAGCGCTACAAGGACCTGCAGGACATCATCGCCATCCTCGGCATCGACGAGCTGAGCGAAGAGGACAAGATCGTGGTGGCGCGCGCGCGCAAGATCCAGAAGTTCCTGTCCCAGCCCTTCCACGTGGCGGAGCAGTTCACGGGCATCCCCGGCAAGTACGTGAGCCTGGCCGACAACATCCGCAGCTTCAAGATGATCGTCAACGGCGAGCTCGACGACCTCCCCGAGCAGGCGTTCTACCTCGTGGGGCCGATCGAGGACGTCTACGAGCAGGCCAAGGCGCTCAAGCAGTAGCCATGCCCCTGCCCACCAAGATCGTCCTGGAGGTGGTCACGCCCATGGGCCTCCTCCTGCGCGAGGAAGTGGACGAGGTGATCGCCCCCGGCGAGGACGGGTACTTCGGCGTCCGCCCCGGACACACTCCATTCCTGTCCACCCTCGGGCTGGGCGAGATCACGTACCGCGTGGGCGGGCAATGGCTGCACCTGACGTGTTTCTGGGGCTTCTGCGAAGTCCTGCCCGACCGCGTGAACATCCTGGCCGAGCTGGGCGAGCGCCCGGAGGACATCGACCGCGCGCGCGCGGAAGCCTCGCGCGACCAGGCCCTGGCCCGCATGAAGGCGATCCGCGACGAAGAGGGCTACCGCGAGGCGCAAGCGGCGTACATCAAGGCGGTGACGCGCCTGGCCGTGGCCCAGCGCCCTCTACGTGACCCGGTGACGATGCGGGTCGCGACACAGGTGAGGACGCTCTTCCGTTACCGGCTGCTCATCCAGAGCCTGGTCGGGCGCGAGCTGAAGGCGCGCTACCGCGGATCGATCCTCGGGTTCTTCTGGAGCTTCGTGAACCCGCTGCTCCAGCTCCTCACCTACGGCCTGGTGTTTGGGGTGATCCTCCCCAGGGGCAAGGACCCGCAGATGGAGCCCTACCTCCTGTTCTTCTTCTGCGGGATCCTGCCCTGGACGTGGTTCAACTCGTCACTGCTCGAGGCCTCGGGCGTGCTCATCGCCGGCGGCTCGCTCATCAAGAAAGTGATGTTCCCGGCCGAGGTCCTGCCCGTGGTCACGGTGCTGACGAACCTCGCGCATTTCCTGCTCGGCCTGCCCATCCTCATCCTGTGCCTGATCCTGTACGGCCGGCTCGCGCCCAGCGCGCTGCTCCTGCCCCTGCCCATCCTCGTGCAGCTCATCCTGACCGTGGGGCTGGCCCTCATCATCTCCGCGCTCACGGTGCACTTCCGCGACCTGCAGAACATCCTGGGTCACCTCGTCCACCTGTGGTTCTTCGCCTCGCCCGTGCTCTACTACTACGGGGCGCGCACCGGGAAGGCGCGCCTGCTCCTGCGCCTCAATCCGATGTCGCATCTCCTCGTCTCCTATCAGCAGATGCTCTTCGAGGGGTACTTCGACCATTGGCGCGGCCTCTTCGCGACGCTCGTGGTGGCGGCACTGGCCTTCGCCCTGGGCGCGTTCCTGTTCGACCGGCTGCGCGACACGCTGGCGGAGGAGGTGTGACGACGCCCGCGGTCGTGGCCCGCGACGTGGCCAAGGTCTACCGGCGGTTCATGCACCGGAACCAGTTCAAGACCCTGAAGAGCGCGCTGCTCACGGGCAGCGTGATCCGCGACCTCACGCCCGATCAAACCTTCACCGCGCTCGACGGGGTGTCTTTCGAGGTGCCCAAGGGCACGACGTTCGGCGTGATCGGAGAGAACGGCTCAGGCAAGTCGACGATGCTCAAGCTCCTGGCCGGCATCACCAAGCCGACGCGCGGCGACCTGCGCGTGGACGGGCGCGTCTCCGCGCTCATCGAGCTGGGAGCCGGCTTCCATCCCGAGATCTCCGGCCGCGAGAACGTCGCCATCAACGGGATCATGCTGGGCCTGAGCCGTCGCGAGGTCCAGGAGCGCTTCGCGGACATCGTGGCCTTCGCCGAGATGGAGCGCTTCATCGACGCGCCCGTCAAGACCTACTCCTCGGGCATGTATGCACGGCTCGGGTTCGCCGTGGCCATCCACGTGGACCCCGACGTCCTCCTCATCGACGAAGTCCTGGCCGTGGGCGACGAGGCTTTCACGCGCAAATGCCTGGACAAGATCGGCGAGTTCCGCCGGCGCGGGAAGACGATCCTGCTGGTGACCCACAGCCTCGGCCTGGCCGAGAAGATGTGCGACGAGGTCCTCTGGCTGCGGCAGGGAAAGATCGCGGACGAGGGCGATCCGAAGCGCGTGATCGACGCCTACCTCACCTACGTCGCCGGAGGCGAGGAAACCCTCCTCGCGCGCGAGCACGGTCTCTCCGCCGGCGCGTCGGCCGAGGAGGCGGCGCCCGCGCGCGCGCCCGGAGACCCGGCCCTCGCCGGAGGCTATCGCGAAGGCCGCTGGGGCAGCCGCGAGATCGAGATCACGTCCGTCCGCCTCCTCGACGACCGCGGGCACGAGCGCCACGTCTACGTCCCCGGCGAGAGCCTCACCATCTCCCTGGCCGTGACCGCGCGCGCTCCTGTCGACGATTTCGTGTTCGGGGTGGGTGTATTCAACGCGGACGGCGTCGCGGTGTACGGGACCAACACCCACATCGAGGAATTCAAGCCGGGGCTCGTGGAAGGCACGGGCGAGGTCGCGCTGGTCCTGGAGGACCTGCGCCTGGTCGAAGGCACGTACCTGCTCGACGTGGCCGCCCATCGTCGTGACGGGACGCCCTACGACTACCACCGCGGCCTCTACACGTTTCGCATGAAGAGCCGGATCAAGGACGTCGGGGTGTATCGGCCCCCGCACCACTGGTCGTTCTCGGGTGGGATCTCCCTCACGGTGCCGGAGGTGAGGCCGGAGCTGGACCTCCACGAAACGGAAGGCGAGATCGGTCAAACGGACGGGAACGGAGACGGAGACGGGAACGAGAACGGGAACGGAGGCGTCAGTACCAGTTGAAGCCGACGTTCACGCTGAGGCTGCGCCCCGTCCGGTGCGGCCCGAAGGTGACGACACCCTGAGCCTGCAAGTCGACCGTGAAGCGGTCGGACCGGACCACTTCGAAGCCGGTGGCGGCGAGCAGGGTGGGATAGGCGGAGTCCTTGTGCTCTTCGTCATCGGCGCCCTCCGAGCCGATGCCCACTCCCCCCCGGAGCCAGAAGCGTTCCCAGGGATCCGGCCACCACTGGGCGGCGGCGGCCAGGAACGCGTGGTGGAGATTCTCGCGCCCGAGTCCCCCGGCTTCGAGCATGACGGCGACGTCGCCGTAGTAGCTGGCCATGGCCCCCAAGTGGAGCTCGCCGGCAAAGGCCACCCCGCAGTCCTTGCAGGGATCCGGACCGATCACGCCGGCCCCGACCGAGAAGCCGATGAGGAACCCCTCGCGGTCGACGTAGGGAGAGCCGCCTCCGCCTCGTCGTCCCCGGTGGCGGGGTTGGGCGGCGAGGGGCGAAGCAACCGCGAGGGCGAAAACGGCCACGGCGGCCAGGACGCGCACGCGCATGCAGACCTCCGGCGCCGCGGAGAAAGCGGCCTGCGACCAGGGTCTCATCAGTGGCGCGCCGGGTCCAGGGGCGCGTGCGCGGTTCCAGGGCACAATGGGAGAGCATGGCGACCACGCTGCCGGCGATCCTGGACGAGCGCGCGAGCTGGAAGGCGGCCGGTCAGTCCGTGGTGTTCACGAACGGCTGCTTCGACCTGCTCCACCCCGGACACGTGGCCCTGTTCGAGGCGGCCCGCGCCGAGGGGGACATCCTCGTGGTCGGACTCAACAGCGACCGGTCGGTGCGCGCACTGAAGGGAGCCGGGCGTCCCCTGATTCCGGAGACGGAGCGGGCGGAGACCCTCGCCGCCCTCGAGGCCGTGGATCGGGTCGTCGTCTACGACGAGGACACCCCCCTCGCGGTGATCTCCGCGCTCTCGCCCGACGTGCTGGTCAAGGGCGCGGATTGGGCGCTGGACGCCATCGTCGGCCGCGAGGAGGTCGAGAGAGGTGGCGGGCGAGTGGTGCGCGTCGAGCTGCGGCCGGGGCGATCGACGACGTCGATGGTGTCCCGCATTCGCCGCCCGTGAGCGCGTCGAGCCTCCCCGCCACGCTGGCTCGAGGCTCCGCGGCCGCCTGGATCGGCGC
>WNFN01031503.1_pt1 | contig 11495 bp, 14 predicted proteins | sample 5400161 | NCBI WGS metagenome assembly WNFN01 (sample SAMN13153353, study PRJNA577476) | soil metagenome | isolation source: 80 cm saprolite on Douglas fir-dominated hillslope | place: USA:California | collected 2013-09-17
GCGCGACGGCCGGCGCTTTCGCGCGGTGAAGGTGGCGCTTGAACCGAGATCGCTCGAGCGCTCGCTGCGAGAACTGGGCTGGGTGATTGAGGTCAAGCCACTGGCTGGCCCGTTCTTGCTAGGGCTCGACGGACGAGCCGGCTAGCGCGCCACGCGGTAGCGGAGGTATACGACTCTCGAGCTGAAGGTGCGGGTCTCGACGAGTTCGAGATCCACCCGGCGCTCGCGCTGGGGAAAGAACGGAATGCCACCGCCAACCAGCACCGGGTAGACCCTGGCCCGGTACTCGTCGATCAGACCCAACGCGGCCGCCTCGGCGGCGAGAGTCGCGCCGCCCATCGCGATGTCGCCCTCCGCCGGCTCGGCTCGCAACCGCTCGATCTCCTCCGCCAGGCCGCCGGAGGCCAGGCGGGCATTGCCCTGCACCGCCGACAGCGTGGTGGAGAACACCACCTTTGGGAGCGGCTTCCAGATCGCGGCCCACTCGAGCATTGAGTCGTCGAGCGATGGATCCTGGTCGGCGGTCTCCCAGTACAGCATCGTCTCGTACAGCCCTCGTCCCAACAGGTGGACGCCGACCTCTCGTATCTCGTCGGTGACGAAGCGAAAGACCTCCTGGTCGGGCGCCGTCCAGTCGAAGTCGCCGTCCGGCCCGACGATGTAGCCGTCAAGTGAGACGCCCATCGAATAGGTCACGCTGCGCATCAGAAGTCCTCCTCGGTAACGGGTTCGACAGTACGACCGCCGGACGCCGCAGAACCCAAAATGAACTCGTAGAGATCGGGGTCGTGACGTCGGCTGGTCGGCGGAGTATGACCAGGGCATGCGGTATGCACAACGGGGCGGGTACACGCCCGCCGAGCAGCAGCGGCGTGAGCGGCGGCCCTGGCGGCCGCCGGGCGGTTCGCCCACGGCGACAGCATCAACGACATCGCGAACGACCTGCGGGTGACGCCAGGGTCGGTGCGGCGGTGGCACCGGGCCTGGCGGGACGGCGGCACCGGGGCGCTGCGGTCCAAGGGGCCGGTGTCGCGGGAGAAGCTGAGCCCGCAGCAGTGGGCCCGGATGGAGGCTGAGCTGCGGGGGGCCCGCTGGCGCACGGGTTCGCCGGGGACCAGCGCTGGACGCTGGGCTGAGCGGTCCGGGGTGAGTTGGTCGCGGAGGATGGCCTGCGTGAGCCGGTGCATCTGCAGGCCACGGTGATCGACGCGGGCCAGCGACTGCCGGGCCAGATGCGCCAGGGTCTGTCGCCAGGCCAGCGGGTCGGCGACCCGGGCCGCCAAGTCGCCAGGCAATTCAGGGGCGGCCGCGGTGAACAGCTGGGCCGGGATCGGCTCTGGGGCCAAGAACGCGCACACGCTGGCCAGCTCGGCGGCGGCCGGATCGTCGCGCACGGTGCAGATCTGGCTGATCTGCACGGCTGCTGTCGCAGGTGTTCCCTGTCCCGGCTCGCCTCACCAGGAACCCTCAAGTGCATGCTTTCTAGCCGCCCCAAGAAACGATCACGCAATTCAAGCGGTGGATTGACGCTAGGTGGGCCTGGGTGTGAGGCTCAGCCGCAGGTGGCGGAGCCTGGTGCGATCGGTGATGAGCCTGAGTTCGGCGATCTTTCCATGTTCCACGGTGAACCCGAGCACGCCCAGGGGCTGGTCTCAGGTGCCGTAGAGCACTCCGGGGGTGCCATTGACGGTGGTGCCGCGGTCACGTGCGCTGCCCGCCGCCATGCGCCCTGCGCCGCGGCAGGGCGGCGCCGAGGGAGTCGCCCAGCGTCCACAGGGAGGCGCTTACCAGCACGAGGTCCTTGAGCAGGAACTGGCCGGGCAGCACCGACAGCACCGGAAATCCGGACGCCGCGGTCACTCCGGGCGTGGTGGCGACAGCGGCCGGATGGCGATGAGCAGCGCGGCGACGATCGCCAGGCTGCCGAGTATGGCGGCGGAAGTGCGCACGCTGAGGATGCTGTAGAGCCAGCTGAAGATCGGGCTGTGCGCGATCAGCGGCTGTATGGCGGCGGCTTCGTATCCGGTGTACTTCTGAGCGCCGATCCAGGCGATCACGACGACCAGGGCGTACCTGACCAGATACCGGCCGACGGTGGCCACTGGGTGTTCCGTCGTCACGGCTGTGGTGGCAGGGGGCTGTGTGATTTGATGCATTGTCACTCCTTTCGCATGGTTCATCGGGTCGTTAAAGGCCTGATCTGTCCCGGTTCAGACTGCATGGCGGACAGTGCGGTGACCCGCGCTGGGAGCGCCGGGACCAGCGGTGCAGTGCCGCTGCGGCGCTCATGGGGTCTCCGGGCTGCCGGCTGGCGCGAAGAAGTGCGTCTTAGGCCGCTCGAGCCGCTGGCCGCGGAGGAACAGGTCGACCTTTTCGTTGTAGAAGGCCACCAGGCCTGCAATGGGCTGGAGCTGGCGGGTCGGGAAGTCGTAGGCCCACGCCAGATCGGGGTGCACCGTGTCGCTGGCGCGGACCGACCAGTACCGGCTGGTGGTGCCCTTGTACGGGCAGCTGGTGACGGTGCCGCTGGGGATCAGGCGGTCGAAGTTGATCTCCGTCGGGTTGATGTAGTACCTGGTGGGCAGCCCGGTCTCGAACACCATGACCGGTGCGGGCGACTCGGCGAGGACAACCCCGTCCATCTCGACGCGCACCGGGCGGGTCGAGCGCAGGGCGTCGACCCGTACGTAGGGGTTGCGCGGGTGCACAAACACCTGCTCGTCTTCCTCGAACCAGGCATCCAGCGCCGCCCAGTCGAATCGGACTGTGCCGGCCAGCCCCGGGAGCGGCGAGTCGGTGAGCAGCCGGGCCGCGCCAGGCCGCCGGACCCGCCCGGCCTGCAGCGTGTGCGCCTCGGACCTGCCGCGCCTGCTTTGCTGGGTGTGGCCTTCGGGGACGAGCAGATCACGGCGCACGTCCGCGACGGGGATGTAGTACTGGGGGTAGTACGGCCACTCCCACACATACAACGCCCCGGTGGTATCGAGCACCTTCTCGCCAGCCAGGAACGCGCGGATGCGGCGCGGTACCGGCTCGACATGGTTGACGGCGGTGATCGCCGCCGGATAGTCGTTCACTGCGGAACCCCCCTCGGATTGGCTGTGGCTCCCCGAGGCTGTTAGCGGGCGGGACCGCCCGGTGTCTTACCTCGCTGACGGCAGCCATGGGCCTGCGGGTTGCTGACGCCGGCCTGGCCTGGCCGTTGCCGGAGCCGGGACAGTCGCTCGCAGGGCCGTCCCAGGCATGTACTTGACGTTTCAGGAATGATTCCCAGCCGGGCCAGGCCCCGCACGGTCTGATACCAGGCCGGTGTGCGCAAGGCCGGGATCCGGGAAGCCCCGGCGGCGCGCCTTCTGCGATTTTCCCGATCCAGGGGGCCCCGCCGCGACGGCAAGAGCGCATGTGGCCGAGAAGCCACGGATGCGATCCATGATGCGGCCGCCCGGGCGGCACCTGGACCTTGCCGGTCAGAGCCCGCCGGTGACGGGGATGTCGCTGCCGGTGACGTACGATGCCTCCGACGAGACCAGCCACGACACGGTCTCCGCTATCTCGTCGGGCCGGCCCTTGCGGCCCAGCGGGCTGTGCTCGGCCGCCGCCTCGAAGGTCTCTGCCGATGCCAGCTGCGTGTCGATGACGCCGGGTGAGACGCTGTTGACCCGGATTCCCTCGGCGGCGACCTCGTTGGACAGGCCGCGGGCGAAGGTCACCAGGGCGCCCTTGGTCGCCTCGGTCGGGACGGCTCCCATCGCCCAGGCGGGGGCCTGGGCGAAGATCCCCGCGATGTTGACGATGCACCCGCCCCGGCCGCCGTGCGCGGTCGACATCGCCTGGACGGCGTGCTTGGCGCACAGCATCGGCCCTACGACGTTGACCTGCATCAGCCGGGTCAGCTCATCGGCCTCCCGCTCGTCGACGCGCTTGAGCCCGCCGCCGGTTCCGGCGTTGTTGACCAGCGCGGTCAGCGGCCCCATGTGCTGCTGGGCCCGGTCGAACATGGCCGTGATGTCATCCTCGGAGGCGACGTCGGCGCGCACGGCCTCGGCCCGGCCGCCCTTCGCCCGGATGGCCGACACCACCGACTCGGCCCCGTCGGCGTCGGCCGCGTAGTTGACGATCACGCCGTAGCCGTCGCCGGCCAGCTTCCCGGCGATCGCGGCGCCGATGCCCCGGCTGGCGCCGGTGACGATCACCGTGCCCTTGTCCTGGTACGTCGCTGTCATCTCCTCGCCCCCGTCCTGAAGATCGCATGTCGGTGAGCCGGACGCGGCGGCGTGGTGCGCACGGGTCTCAGATCTGGAACGGCGCCCGGCAAGCTGCGGCGCGTCACCTGAATAACCCCTCTACCCGAGGCTACCCGCCCCGGCCGGGTGCCGTCAGGGCACCACCAGCCAGCCGATCGCTCCGGGAGCAGCTTTCACGCCGCACAGGCATGCCCCTTGCTGGGGCAGCGCATCCGGCGTGTCTCGGGTTGCGCCGCGCCACATGGCCGGCAGGCGGCCAAACCGCACTGCGGCCCCGGATCGCAGTCCGAGCTGATCGGGGGCGTCGGGTACTTCCTGATGGTCCAGCGCCCCACCGGCATCAACAAGCGGATCCTGGACTTCCTGGCCGCGTAGCCCTGCACCGCCAAGGCGCTACCACCCGGTTCTCAGACGTCGCCGGGCCCAGCTCACCGCTACCGCCTCGCCGCCCGGCCAGCGGTTGCCGTCCGGGTCGGCGAAGAAGGCGAACGAGCCCCATGGGCACTCCTGCTGTCACGTGGCCGCCGGTGCCTGGCAATACGCCGTCCGCGCGCGGAGGAGGCGATGCTGGCCGCGTTTTGTCGGCGGGCATGGCGCGGCGACGATGGAGACGCTGATCTCGATCGGGGTCACGGCCGCGTACCTGTGGTCGCTGTACGCGCTGTTTATCGGCGGCTCGGGCCGGCCGGGCCTGCACATGAGCTTCGCGGTGCTGGCGCGCGGGTCCGGCGCGCACGACATCTACCTGGAGGTGGCGTCGGCGCTGACCGTGTTCATCCTGGCCGGCCGGTACTTCGAGGCCCGCGCGAAACGGCGCGCGGGCGCCGCGGTGCGGGCGCTGCTGTCGCTGGGCGCCAAGGACGTGGCAGTGGTCCGCGGCGGAGGCGAGGTACGGATACCGGTGGAGCAGCTGGCCGTGGGCGACCGTTTCGTGGTCCGCCCGGGCGAGAAGATCGCGGCCGACGGCGTGGTGGAATCCGGCAGCTCCGCCGTCGACACCTCGATGCTCACCGGGGAGCCCGTCCCGGCCGAGGTCACCGCCGGGGACGCGGTGACCGGCGCCTGCGTGAACGTCAGCGGCCGGCTGGTGGTCCGCGCCGCCAGGGTCGGCGCCGACGCCCAGCTGGCGCAGATCGCCCGCCTGGTTCTCCAGGCCCAGGCGGGCAAGGCGCCGGCGGCCGGCTGGTGGAGTACTCGACCAGTACTGCCGTAAACCCCGAGCAGGCCCGAGCGGCCACCGCCGACCTCGGCTTCCCCCGTGCCGTGGTGCGGGCATCCGGAGCCGACGATCTCACCGTGCGGACCGGGGACATGTCCAACGACGAGGAAGCCGAGATCCAGAAGGCCGTCGCCGAGCTGGGCGGCGAGACCACGAAGGTCCGGGACGAGTTGATCGGCCCCAGCCTCGGGGATGAACTGTGGAGCAAGGCCCTGATCGCGCTGGGCGTGGCACTGGCCGTGCGACTGGCGTACCTTTCGGCCCGGTTCCGCCCGACCTTCGGTGCGGCCGCGGCGATGGCGCACGATGTGATCATCCTGATCGGCAGCTTCGCCTGGCTCGGCAAGCCGATTGACAGGGTGTTCCTGGCTGCGCTGCTCACCGTCATCGGCTACTCGGTCAACGACACCGTGGTGGTCTTCGACTGGGTGAGGGAGACGTGGGCCGCCAGCACGCGGAAGGTGCCTTTCGCGCAGGTGGTCAACCGGGCCATACTGCAAACGGTGCCCCGCACGCTGAATACCGGCCTCGGCGCCGTGCTCATCTTGAGCGCGCTCACGGTGCTCGGCGGCGACTCGCTGACCGACTTCGCCCTCGCCCTGCTCATCGGCATTGCCGTGGGCACGTACTCCTCGATGTTCACCGCGTCTCCCATCGCCATCGAGCTGCAGGTGCACAGCAGGGCCCCGCCGCTGCGGCCCGCCGACAAGAGCGGCGCCAGGGTCACCTCCACCCGTGCTCGCGCCGCCCCGGCGAGGTCGGTGCGGCGCCAGGACCGCGGCGACCGGATCTAAGGGCCACGGAGGGGACGCGCCTAGAGCTCGATGCCGGAGCCCATGATGACGGTGCGCTCGCGGGGAAGGTGGAAGTACTCGGCGGCGTCGGCATCGTGGCCAGGAAGAGGCGCTTGCGCCAGCGGCTCATGCCGGGCGTAGTGCCCCGGCGCAGCTCGATGGTCGACAGGAAGTAGGACAGCTTGGCGTCGTCCAGGGGGCTTTCGATGTCGGGTTTGCGATCAGCGGCAGGAGGCCGGGGACGTTGGGCTCGTCCATGTAGCCGAAGCGCGCGGTGACGTGAATGATCCGGTCGTCTTTGTAGCCGAGGTCGTCGATATCGAGCCGTTCGGCGTCCGGGACGTGCGGTACCGGCACGGTCTCGATGCCGAGGATGAGGACGTGCTCGTGCAGGATCTGGTTGTGCTCGACGTTCGAGCGCATGGCCAGCGGCGCTGTCTCTGAAGACAACTCCCAGAGCACCAACCGCCAGAGCCGCCCGGGCGGTAGTGCGCCGCATCATGCTCCGTTCCCGACGAAGCCGCCTGCGACCTGCTCATCAGCCAGGCCACCTGGCTCGCTCGCAGCGATTTCCGGGACCAGTTCGTGCACCCAGGCACCAGCCTCGGCGGCACCGAACTGGCCTGCATCGACTGGTCCGCGGCGGTCGACGCGCTCAACGAAGGCAACCTGCCCTGCTCCGCCGGGGAGGAACGGATCCTTCGCCTGGCAGCAAGCCTCGGCGACGGCCTGCCGGTCAACCTTCGCGATGCCACCACCGGCATCGACACCTGCAACGCCGGACTGCTCAGCCAGGCAGTCCTTCACGCCAACGGACAGCGGCCAGCCGCCAGTCCCTGGTAACCAAGACGTGATCTCCATAGTTCAGAGAAGCGCTGCTGAAGATCTCGGTGATGATCTCCGACCTGTTCGGGGCCAGCGGGCGGCGGTTCCTGGACGCCCTGGTCGCCGGGGAGCGCAGCCCCCGGGCGCTGGCCGCGCTCGGCCACCCCCAGCTGAAGGCCACCCCACAGCAGCTGGCCGCCGCGCTCACCGGCCGGTTCCGCGACATCCACGCCTTCGAGATCGCCACCCACCTGCGGCTCATCGATGCGATCAACGACGAGATCACCCGCCTGGACGCGGCGATCGAGCAGCAGCTGGCGTCCATCCCCGGGGTGGCGCCAGCCTGCACCGCGTGCGGGCTGGCCGGCGGCGGGCACGCGCCCGGCTGCGCCAGCAAGGACACGGCCGTCCTGGGCCTGGTGGAACGCCTCGATGAGATCACCGGAGTCGGCGCCCGCAACGCCCAGGTCCTCATCGCCGAGCTCGGCACCGACATGTCGGTGTTCCCCACCCCGGGCACGCCGCCGCGTGGGCCCGCCTGACCCCGCGCACCCTCCAGTCCGGCAACAGCGCCCGGCCCGGCCGCACCGGCAAGGGCAACCCGTACCTGCGCGGCGCGCTCGGCCAGTGCGTCATGGCCGCGTCCCGGACCGACACCCGCCGGTCTCCCGCGTCATCTGCGAGATCGCCTGCATCCTCATCGCCGACCCCGCCGCCCGCTTCGCCGAGCTCGGCGCCGGCTACTACAGCTCCGGCAACCCCCAGCGCCAGACCCGCTCCAGAATCCGTGAGCTCGAACGGCTCAACCCCGGCATGAAGGTCACCCTCACCCCGATCGAGCCGACCGGCACGGCTGCCTGACCGCACCACTGAACGTAACCACGTCATCACCCATCACCGCCAGGGGTGTCACCGGCACAGACCGTATTCCCCCAGCTCGGGCACACCCCCGGCGGCCACGCCGTGTCGCGCACATCGCCGAATACGGGCGGCTCGCCAAGCCTCATGCGCTGGTAATGCTGCGGGCTCAGATCAGCCGGTTGTGTGCCCGGGTGGGCCCGGAACACCGATCCGTGGGTGTCCCAATAGATGGTTCCGTCTGGATCTGGCCGTTGCTTACGGCGCGGTGGTCGGTGATGCGCATCGGGCGCAGTTGAGGGCGTCGTACAGCGGCAGGGCTTATGGCCATGAGCCGAGTCCACCCAGCCAACCCCGACTCCAGGGCCTTGTCGCCGACGACGCCGGGCCAGCCGCGCGCCGATCTCCCGCAGCCAGGCCGAGATGCGCCGCGCCTTGTCCGGCTGCCCGACGGCGACGAGCTCGGCCGCCTCGGCGGCGTCGCGAGTCCCCTTGGGGCACGGGGTCACCGCCTTTGCCTGGGTGGTGCGGGCCGGGGGCGTCTATCGGTGGCGTTGGCCTTGTAACGGTGGACTTTCCTGGTGAAGGGCCTGCGTCCAGGTGTCACCCAGGGGGAGGCCTTCACCCTCCCCCTGGGCCAATGAGGGCTCTCGCCTAGGGCGCCGTTGTCGCGCTGGAGATGTCGTTGTTGCCGAAATTCGCCGGGCAGTCCGCTAGCGGCCATGGTGCCGGGAACACGTGGTGGCCGGCGTTGAAGGATGCCTGCCGCCAGGCGTCCATGGCCGGGCAGTCGGCCGTGTTCGGCACGTCGGTCCACACGCCGGCTCCGTAGGTGCGGGTGCCGATGGCGTAGACGTAGTCCCCAAGGAACTCGTTGTAGAGGATCCGGCCCTGGGTCGTGCCTCGCGCGTCGCCGCTGGGGCCCACGAACTCCGTCGTCCACCCCGTCGGGGCGCCGTTCGCACCGATCGCAGACGACAGCAGCGTGCCGTGTTCGAGGCGCGGATTGGCCGTGGTGGTGGCGAACGGCGTGGTGAACGCGTTGTAGGCGACATACACCCGGGACCCGTCGGGGGCGATGCCTGGCGCGGAGTACAGCGCCCGGTCGCCCGGCCGGGAGATTGTCGCCGGTGCGGACCAGGTCTGGCCGCCGTCGGTCGAGTACGACAGCAGGACGACCTCGTGGTTCAGGCCGAGCCGGCCGTCGGTCCACGCGTCCACGATCTCGTTCGTGGCGCCCGCGCCGGTGGGGGCGCCGTTGGCGATGTCGATGCTGGGCATGGCCATCAGGTCGATCCGGGCGCCCGCCGGCCCCTCCATGGTGCAGCGGCCTTCGACCGGGTCCACGAAGAAGCAGCCGGCGTTCACCGGCATGAAGTCGACCGGCCGGCCCCAGTTGTCGCCGCCCGTCCTCGATGTCACCAGGGTCTGCGCGGCGTTGTTCGACGTCGCGGAGAAGTGCGTGATGAAGTCGTAGACGACGCCGTGGCTGTCTGTGCGGACGGTGCAGCCCTGGTGATTGCCCTGGACAGTGGTGGGCGGCGCGACCTGGTGCGCCTTCCAGGTGAGGCCGCCGTCATCGGACACCGCCACCGTCGGGACCTGGGCGAAGTTGTTGCCCTTGCTCAGGCTGAGGAAGTCGGTGTAGCACACGTACACGTGGCCGAAGAACTGGCTGCTGGCCGCGTTGTCCGCCCAGACCTGCTCCTTGTCCAGGCCTGAGGCGGCGGGGATGTGCGCGGGCACGAAGAACGGCCTGGACCAGTTCGCCTGGTCGGCCACGCGGGCCGGCGTCAGGTTGTCGATGTGCGAGACCGTGATCGCGGTAGCGGCGTTGATGCCGCCCTGGGAGATCTTGGTGTCGGTCAGGTTCGTGGCCAGGTTGGCGTAGTACAGCCGGGTGCCGTTGGCGTACGAGAACGTCCCGTTCACGGGCACCGGGCCGAACGCCACACCCGGATCGCTCCGCGACCGCAGGCCGTTCTCGAAGAAGTTCGGGACCGTGTGGATCGGCCCCACGTGCGGCGTGCACGGCTCGACCGTCGGACTGCAGTCGGCGGCGGTGAGCCCCCGGTACGTGGGCTGGATCCAGCTGTGGCCGCTGTTGAAGGAGAAGTAGACCCCACCCAGGCCGACCCCGAGGTTGAAGGTTCCCAGCGGGAACGAGCACGCGCCCGCCGTGGTGGCAGCCTTCTGCGAGCAGGGCTGCATGTCCACCAGGTCGTTCGCACCCGCGGCCAGGATATTCGGCGAGGTAGGGTCGACGGCCAGCGCGGGCTCGTTCTGGGCGTTCTGCGGGTGATTGCCGGTCGGGCTTCCCACACTAACCAGGGCACCCGTGGCCGTAGGCGCCGCGCTTGCGGCCTGGACCCCCGGCACTACGGCCCACAGCGCGCACAGCGCGCTGCCCACCGCCGTGAGCACGAGCAACCGTCGCCTTTTTCGTCGGTTCATCGCGCCTCCTTCGGAGGTCTGCCGATCGTTCGCGGCGGTCGTCATTGACGGTCGGACAGAACGCAGAGCGGAGGGCAGACCGCGATTGACGATGAGCCCGGGGCTGAGGTGTTCAGGGCCATTCCCAGGGCTCCCTTTGGTCCGTGCAACAAACGAGTCTGGCAACGGTTCCCCGGACACGCAAGCAGTAAGTCAGATTCATTAACATTGAGCACCCCTGCGGCACCTCAGCACGGTCTCCTTCCGCGTCAACGACCAGCAGGGCGAGCGCGGCAACGGCGCACGCGTCTTCGCCGGGTTGCGGCTGGATCCCTTCTTCGAGGCCACGCCGAGACAGGAGGGAACGCGGATGAGCCGGCGGATCGCGGTGGGCGCGCTCGCCGACCACGAGACGAGCAGCACCTGAATGAGTACGGCAGCGAAGGTTTCTTCATCCTGAGCATCGTGGGCGTACGTTTCCGATGGACCTGCTCGTGCCGTCCGGACCTATTCCTCGTGCCTTGCCGCACGTTCCCAGGCCCGCTCGAACTCTTCTCGGGAGATCTCGTTCGACGCGAACTGGGGGTCAGCAAGATCGAATGGAGGGTTCATCGGCCAGTCGGCGACGCAGCTTGCCACTGCGGTGCCGTCCGGTCGCAGCTCGACTTGGCGCACGCGCCGCCCGTCCGGGCCATGCTCGCTCAGCCACCCGCCCAGGTCCACCTCGGCATCGGCTAGCCGAAAGTAGACGCGGCTCTTGCCCAGCAACTTGCCGAACGCGGGGTCTTGGCACTGCTGCTTCCGCTTGCTGTAAAGCTCCGCGAGCGGCCCGCTGATGGCATCAGCGATGTCGAGTTCATCCAGCGACCACGACTCGACTGCCCGGACGGTCGTGGGGTCGTCGATGACCTCGACTTCGGCGAATGTCGTCGTGATCTCCGCTGCAGACGCAGCTGTGGTCCACCACCACAGGGCGCCCATCCCGCAGTCATGCCGCACTAGGTAGGGCTCGCGGCTTGGCTGATCCCTCGTCACGCGTCGATTCTCGCCCACGGGGCGGCGCGTCATCGAACCGTTCACCGGTTCGCGGCATGAGCGGACTCAGCAGCCCCACGTCCGGTA
>WNFN01139533.1_pt4 | contig 11490 bp, 12 predicted proteins | sample 5400161 | NCBI WGS metagenome assembly WNFN01 (sample SAMN13153353, study PRJNA577476) | soil metagenome | isolation source: 80 cm saprolite on Douglas fir-dominated hillslope | place: USA:California | collected 2013-09-17
ACCAATCAGCGCCCGCAGATCGTCACCTTTGCCGCCAGCTCGTGTACCTTGGCAGCGGCAGTGCCGGCAGAGCTATTTCTTCTCCAGTCTCTTCTTCAGGGCGGCTGCTTCCCTTCTCAATATCTTATTGATGCGCGGATCCCTCGTCAGTTTCCTCAACAGTTTCCGGTCCGCATTGAGTATCTGGCGGATCTCTGCCGAATGCTGGATGTAGTGTAGGACGTGCGCCTTGAGCAGCGCTATGTCCTGTTTCGAGAGTGCTTTTACTTCCTTGTTGCTGAATACTCCGACCGGGCTTCCCATGGCGTCATTCCCTCCTCGAATTCGTGTTGGCGGTTAGATCGTGAACCATACGCAGCATCCGCTTACCCGGTCTGCGCTCGGTCGAAGCTCGCGGGAGGCCAAAGCCTATTTCGGCCGCGGAGGCTTGGACGCCAGTTTCGTGTAAATTGGGTCTAGCTCTTTCTTGAGAACCTTGATGATCTCCGGATGAGATGCCAAGTGCCTCCGAACTTCGGCCTTGAGAATTTCGTGGCTCGTTTGGTCCAGCTCCTTCAAGTCGTCTATGGCATACAGTTGGTTCAACCATTCTCCCATGATCCAGCTCCTCAGGATTTACGTCGACTGCTCAGCGAGAAAGAAACGCGAAGCAGGGCTGCGACGGTTCGGACTGCGTGGAATCCGGTTTGTTGAAATCGGGCGCTCCGGATGCGCCACCATCTGTTCAAGCACCCCCTCAAGCTCTCGTAACAGGCGATCGATAGTCCCGGTACTAAAGAGATGCGGCTTGCAGAGACAACGTCCCGCGAGGCCGCGTGCGGCTTCGTGCAGCATGAGGATAACGTCGGCTGGCGTTATCGTCACCAAAGGCGCCGGGCATCCCGGGATTGACTTCCTTCAACGTGAGCGTGTGACAATCCATGATAGGCCGCAACGAGGCGTTGTGCAAGGTGAGCATGACGTCCGACCGCGGCACGCGGTTGCGAGAGCGCCCGCGCGACCAATTCTTCGAAGGGAAGATCCTGGTGGGCGTGGGCGCGGGCGTCGTCGCACGAACGCAGCGCACCTCCAAAGGATTGGGATCGTCAGCGCAGCTGGTGCGCACAATCACCGTGTTGGGCGAGCGGCCGATCCTCGGGCGTCATCTGTGACGCTTGGACGCGCGTCTTTTGTAAACCGGGCGTGTCTTTTTCTTGGCCGCCGGTTGTTTGCCGATTGGGCGTGTCTTTTTCTTCGCCGCTATTTGTTTGTAAATTGGGCGTACCTTTTTATCGAGGACCTTCAAAATTTCCGAATTCGTTTCTAACTGCTTCAGAATTATGTTCTTGAGGATGTCGTAGTCCTTTTGCTCCATCGCATCCAACTGCTTCAGCGAAAACAGTTGGATCATCCATCTTCCCATGGCCCAGCTCCTCAGGGTTCACGTCGGCCGCTCGGCGAGGAACGAACGCGCAGGAGCTCCTTGCGGCTGCGACGGTTCGGATTGCGCGAAATCCGGATTGTTGAAATCGGGCGCTCCGGCTGCGCCATCATCTGTTCAAGCACCCCTTCAAAGTCTCGTAGCAGGCGACCGATACTCCCGGCATCAAACAGATGCGGTTTGTAGACACAATGTCCCGTGAGGCCATGTACGCTCTCATGCAGCATGAAGATAACGTCGACCGGCGTTATCGTCACCAAAGGCATCGGCATCGCCGGATTGGCTTCCTCCAAACCAAGCGTGTGGCCACGGTCGATGATAGGCCGCAACGAGGCGTTGTGCAAGGTGAGCATGACTTCCGACAGCGGCACGGAGCTGCGAGAGCGCGCGCGCTCTAGATTCTCGACCAAGTCTTCGAAGGGAAGATCCTGGTTGGCGTAAGCTGCAAGCGTCGTCGCACGAACGCGGCGCATCATCTCCAAAGGACTGGGATCGCCAGCGAGGCTGGTGCGCAGGATTATCGTGTTGGCGAGCGGGCCGATGAGTCCCTCGGTGCCCGGACGATTTCGATTGGCGACGAGCGTGGCCACGCGCAAGTCGTCTTGAGCCAGGTAGCGATGCAACAGCGTCTTCAAAGCGGCGACGAGGGCCATGAACAGCGTGCCACCTTCTCGGTGGGCGAAGCGCTTGGCGGCTTCCGCGAGGCCCGCTGGCAACGCCCACTCTCGCCGGGCAGTGTGAAGAGTGTCGATTGTCCGTCGCGGCGGGCGCCGCTTGGCGAGCCTTATCACGGGCAGTGGACCGCGAAGTCGGTCTCGCCAGTAAGCGAGCTGCGCCATCATGTCCGGATGTGACTGCCAGCGCCGCTGCCAGAGTGCAAAATCCGCAAACTGAATCGGCAGCGGAGCCAGGGGCGATTCCGCTCCGGAGGAAAAGGCATCGTACAAAGCGGCGAGTTCGTTCGCGAGCACGCCGGACGACCATCCGTCGCCGAGGACCTGGTGCGTTGAAAAGACCAAGAGGTGCTCCTGCTCGGCCAAGCGCACCAGGCGGGCTCGAAAGAGGGGCCCTTGCGCAAGATCGAAGGAATGAAGCAGTTCATCTTGAAGCAGTTGATGCCCGGCCGTTTGCCTCCTCAATTCGGGCAGCGCGTGCAGATCGTCGAACGCGAGAGGTACAGTAAGGTGCGGCGCAATGACCTGCAGGTGTCGACCGTCAACGACGCTGAAGGTCGTGCGCAGAATCTCGTGGCGTCGCACGATTTCGTTGATGCTCCGCTCCAGGACCGTGACCTCGCACGGCGAGGTTATTCGGAGGGCGTAGAGTATGTTGAAAAAAGGTATGCCCGGCAGCGCGTGCTGTAGCTTGCACAAATGTTCCTGCGCGACCGAAGCTGGCATGACTCCATTTTCTCGGGCCGCGCGCACAAGGGTCGAGGGAGTTCGAGGCGCTTGGCCCGCTTGAATGACCTGTTCGAGATGCTGCGCCACCTCCGCGATGGTCGGCGTTGAGAAAAATCTCGAGGCCTCGAGCTCAATTTTCGTGGCATCGTAGATGTGGGCGAGAACGCGCGTGGCGAGGAGAGAGTCTCCACCCGAGGCAAAGAAGTCATCGTGGATACCGACCCGCTCGAGCCGGAGGATCTCCGCCCAACGCTCGGCCAGCAATTTCTCAAGCGACGTTCGTGGCGCGAGGAAGGCTGGCGGCAAAGCAGCGCTGGCCGGAAGACCCAATTTGGCCGCCAAGCCGATGCGCCGCACTTTGCCGGTCGGGCCTTTTGGAATTTTGTCGACGATGAATATCTGGCGCGGGACCTTGAAGTCGGCGATGCGGCCGATGGCGAACTGACGTATTTCTTTCGGCGTCGCGGCACCGTCGGACCGCAGCACGACCGCCGAGGCAACGTCCTCCCCCAGCGTGGTGTGGGGAGCGGCAAAGGTTACAGCCTCTGCCACGGCTGGATGCTGCAGGAGCACTTCGTCGACTTCCTGTGGCGCGATTTTCTCCCCACCGCGATTGATGATTTCCCGTACGCGGCCAGCGAGAAAAAGGTAGCCATCGTCGTCGAAGAACCCGAGATCCCCGGTCTTGAACCAATCGCCTGCAAACGCGGCCGCTGTCGCGCTTGGGTCGCCGTCGTAGCCCGGCATGACGCCCGCGCCGCGGACCACGACCTCTCCGATCTGACCGTTGGTCAGCAAAGCGCCTCCTTCGTCCATAATCGCGACGTCCAAGCTTACTGGTATGCCCGCCGATCCGGCCTTGCGCCGGCCCGGCGGGAGGGGATTGCACGCGATCGGGGTGGAAGTGGTTTCCGTCATCGCATAGTACTCGATCACAGGCGCTCTGAAGGTCGACTCCAGTTCCATTAAGACATGAGCTGGCAGAGGAGCGGAGCCGGAACGCACGAAACGGAGACGGCAGTCCGCCCATCGCTCCGGGTTGTGCCGGGCCTGAGCGAGAATCGCTTGATGTATGGTGGAGACCGCGGAGTACCACGTCGGTTGGAACTCGGTCACCCAGCCAAAGAAGCTGTTGGCGTCCCACCCAGGGGTACATACGACGCTCGCACCGGCCGCCAGCGAGGCCATTAGCGTGTTATGTAGGCCATGGCCGTGAAACAACGGCAGCATGGTTATGCAGCGATCTGTTTCACTCAGCGCCCACGCGGCGACGGAGCTGTAAGCCGATGCACAGATGTTGGCGTGCGTCTGCGGGACAATCTTTGGGTGCGCCGTCGTGCCTGACGTAAGCAGCAGCACCGCCACGTGGCCGGGGCTGACCAATTCGTGCGACGGCGCATCCGCCCGATCCCCAGCGAGCTTAAAAAGACCGGCCTCTCTATCCAACGCGGCCGACAGCTCGATGACCCGCACGCCGCGCGAGCGCGCCACACGTCGGGCAGGCGCATCGATCCCAGCCTGAGTGATCAACGCACGAGGTCGCAGATCAGCGAAATATCTATCCAGCTCTTCGGCCTGATAGGCCGGGTTCATCGGAGCGCACACCGCGCTTGCGGCCGTTGCGAGAATCGCCACCGCCATTTCCGGACCGTTTGGCAGCATCACGACGATGCGGTCATGCCGGCCTATCCCCATGGCCCGCAGCGTATGCTCCGTATTTTCGATGTGCTGATGAAGCTGACTGTATGTCAGCGGAACACGCCCCGGAGCCAGAATCGCCGGCGCGTCGGGAATACGCTTTGCGTGATGTTCGAGCAGGTGAGGAAGGCAGGAAAACGCAATCGTGGGTCTTCTGTTTACGAAAGATTCGTCTCGCATTCTTCCCCCATGCCGACGCTTTCAGAGCCAAGTGGTCGCGGGCAAGGGCTTTCGACCGAGCCGGCCACCGTTCACCGGCGTTCCCCGATCTTGACCACGACCCGGCCGCGTACCCCTCCCTCGACGATGCGCCGGCCGACCTCCATGACGCCGGACAGATCGATCTCGCTGGTCATCGCGGCGAGTTTGCCCGCCTCCATGTCGGACGCCAATCGCTTCCAGGCCTCCCGCCGCCGTTCCAGCGGACACATCACGGAGTCAATGCCGACGAGCGACACCCCGCGCAGGATGAATGGGGCGACCGTCGCCGGAAGATCCATCCCACCGGCCAATCCGCAGGCGGCGACCGCGCCGCCGTAGCGGGTCATCGACAGCACGTTGGCCAATGTGGTCGATCCAACGGTATCGATGCCTCCGGCCCATTGCTCTCGGCCAAGCGGCTTGGCTGCGCCGACGAGCTCCTTGCGTTCTATGATCTCGCGAGCGCCCAGGTCTCTAAGGTAATCCGCCTCGGTCGGACGTCCCGTCGAGGCGATGACGGCAAAGCCAAGCTTGGCGAGTAACGCCACGGCGATCGAGCCCAATCCTCCGGCCGCTCCGGTGACGATCACCGGTCCGTGTCGCGGCGTAACGCCGTGACGCTCGAGCGCCATCACCGCCAGCATGGCGGTGAAGCCGGCGGTACCGATCGCCATCGCGCCGCGCGCGCTATTGCGCGCGGGCAATCGCACCAACCAATCGCCCTTGACCCTTGCCTTTTCCGCATAGCCGCCGAGATGGGTTTCGCCCAATCCCCAACCATTAAGAATGACTCTGTCACCCGGCCGCCACTGCGGATGCGTGGAGGATTCCACGGTGCCGGCGAAATCGATGCCGGCAATCATCGGAAAACGGCGAACGACCGGCGCTTTTCCGGTGAGCGCGAGCCCGTCCTTGTAATTCACCGTCGACCATTCGACGCGGACGGTGACATCACCGTCCATTAGATCGGCCTCGTCGAAATCGGTGAGGTGGACCTTTTGCCCGCCATCACTCTTGTCGACCACAATAGCCTTGAATGTGGGCACGTATCCCCTCCATTCATACCCGCGAAAAGCTGTACCGTGCGGCACTGGCCGCCGCAACTCGATGTCTGGGACCAGCACCTTTGAGCCTAAAGTCTTGCGCATGATCTTTTGGTCCGGCACCGTTGTCGATCACGCTGCTCGCTCAGAACGATGGACGCATGACGCTCGATAAGTGGATACCGTTTCGCAATGAAGGCCCAGTCGTGCGTTGCCGCCTTTTCTGCTTTCCCCACGCTGGCGGCAATGCCGCGTTTTACCGGCCGTTGCGGCACTTTATGCCTCCGGAAGTGGATTTCTGTCCCGTGGAGTTGCCGGGCCGCGCGGCGCGTCTTGACGAGCCACCATTCACGTCTATGAGCGCGCTGATGGAGAGGCTGGGTCGTGCACTGCAGCCGCTGATGGGAGTGCCATTCGGTTTTTTTGGCCACAGCGTGGGCGCGTGCATGGCCTTTGAAGCTGCCCGGCAACTGCGCTCGGCCGATGGCCGCATCGCCGTGCATCTGTTCGTTTCCAGCCGCGGGAGTCCCAAATTCGCCTCCGCTGATGCCTCCCAGGCACGCCCGCTGTCGGACCGCGATTTGCTTGCAATTCTGGGCCGTTTTGGCGGTACGCCTGCAGCCGTAATCCAACGGCCGGAACTCATAGCTGCTCTACTGCCAGCGTTAAGAGCAGATCTTGCGCTCGTTGCGGGATATGCAGTCGATCCAGGGGATCGCATCGTTTGTCCGATCACGGCATTTGCCGGCGCCGACGATGATACTCATCATGGTTCTCTCCAGTCCTGGAGAGACCTCACCCGCGGAAAATTTCGCACCTGCAGTTTCCCTGGAGGGCATTTTTACTTCTCCCCTGCGGGCGCCGCTCTCGCCAGGGAGATCATCGAGGACTTGTATGCATCCGTGGGCATGCTTGCGCCGGATGCGAGGCCGTAGATATGAGCGATCCCTGCATAGCTCGTCCGGCATTATCGCTCGGTAAAATCCACGTGTGGACCGCTCGGCTCGCCGACGAGCGTCACGCAATAGCCGACCTGCTGCGAATCCTGAGCCGAGAAGAGCGGACACAGGCCGCGCAGTTCTCATTCGAGCGTGATCGGATGCGTTTCATCCAAGCGCATGGGGTGGCGCGGCGGATACTTTCCATCTATTGCGATGCAGACCCGGCGACGCTGACCTTTGCGCGCAATCATCATGGCAAGCCGTATTTGATCGCGCGGGCAAACGGTCCCGATCTCCAGTTCAGCGTCTCCCGCAGCAGCGATTGCTGCATGCTCGCGGTGCGATTCGATCACCCGATCGGTATCGATGTCGAGAAGGTGCGCGACCTGCCGCGGGCCATGGATATTGTGCAAAGCTATTTTACACCGGCGGAAGGCAAAGCCTTGAGTGCTTTACAAGGAACGGCGCAGCGGGATGCATTCTTCGCTTTATGGACGCATAAGGAGGCAACGGTCAAAGGATTAGGCATTAGCTTGGCCGCTCATCTTGGCCGCATCGAGTTTGATCTCGATCCGATCGGCAGACTGCGGCTGGGAGCCGCGTCGGCGCTGATTGATACCTCTGCTACTCACGCGGCTGCGAACCGTGGACATATATCAGGAATTGTGCAATGTTTGCAACGCAATCGTTTGAAGCGAGACCGTCGGGGCGGAAACGTCGCGGGCGCTGTTGTGTGAATGGGAGTGTCTCATGTTTTTCGACGACGCGCAGCATCATCGGTCAGAGGCTGACACTTCCGAATCCGGCATCCGCTTTGCCATGATGCTTGGCGAGCTTTGGCATGACTGGTTCGAGGCAATGTCGGAGGTGGCCTACCAGACGCACAGAGCCTGTGAATTTTTTGTCCAACATGGAGGGTCTCCGAACGGGCAACACGGACGTTTCGATTTTCATGAGCCTTTCGATTTTCGTACCTCACGCAGTCCATATGAAGGGCCGAACGGCTCCGTCGACATGGACAAACTCAAAGAGTGCCTACAATCGTTGGATTCGATGGAGGCGGCACGGGTCATGCATGCCGTTCAGACGATGCAAGCCATGGAGGCTATGCTGAAAAGGCGAAGATCGCGCGCAAACCAGGCGGAGGAGACTGCTTGGTAGGGGCTTGAATGGCAAACGCAGAGCGGCAGGGGCGGGCGGTCATGAGCCGTCATTGGTTGACTCGGCGATTGCAATCTTGGGGGGACAGGCCGGCACTGATTTGGAGCAACGAGAGTTGGTCGTTTCGACAGCTCTGTGACGGCCGTGATGCTTGGCTTCGCCACTTGGCGCAGCACGGGGTCAAACCGGGAGACACGCTGGCAATCTGTGGCGACTATTCGCCGAAGCTGTGCGCTTTGCTTCTGGCCGCCTTGGTGAACCGCAACATCATCGTCCCGTTGGCGTCCGCGACCGCGCCGCGCTGGAATCGGCTGATGCAGCTGGCGCAGGTGCAATTCGCCATTCGATTCGAGGGCGACGATTCATGGCACGTTACCGGCTTCGACCGTGCGGTGATCCATCCGCTGTTGCGGGGACTCAAGGAACGCGATGCGCCCGGTCTGGTTCTGTTCAGCTCGGGCTCGACCGGCGAGAGCAAGGCTTCGGTCCTCGATTTTGATCGGCTATTGGCGAAGTTCGAGGTACCGCGACCGGCCTATCGCATGCTGGTCTTTTTGCTGCTCGACCATATCGGCGGCATCAACACGCTGTTTTACGGGCTCTGTCACGGCGGGACCATCGTCACGACACGTGAGCGCACTCCAGACGCAGTATGCGCCGCGATCGAAGCGCGCCGGATCGAGTTGCTGCCCACGACGCCGACGTTCCTGCGAATCCTGCTGATCGCCGACGCCATCAGACGTTACGATCTTTCCTCCCTCAAGATCGTCACCTACGGAACGGAGCCGATGCCCCCCAGCACGCTTGCGGTCGTGCGCGAAGCTTTGCCGTGGGTGCGGTTCAAGCAGACCTACGGGCTTTCGGAAATGGGGATCCTGCCGACCCAATCACGCGACTCCGGCTCGGTCTGGCTCAAACTCGGTAATGCCGGATTTGAGCACAAGATCGTCGACGGCGTGCTTTGGATCAGGTCGCCGAGCGCGATGCTCGGCTATTTGAACGCTCCGTCACCGTTCGATGCGGACGGCTGGTTCAACACGCAGGACCTTGTCGAAAGAGAGGGCGAGTACATTCGCATTCTCGGCCGCAAATCGGAGCTGATAAACGTGGGCGGCGAGAAAGTGCATCCGACCGAAATCGAGAACGTTCTGCTGCAAGTCGACAACGTCAAAGACGTCACGGTGCGCGGCCAGCCGAATCCGGTCACCGGCGAGGTCGTTGCAGCCAAAATCACCCCGCTCGGGCCGGAGGATCCCGACACGCTCAAACGGCGCGTGCGTCAATTTTGCCACGCGCGACTCGAGCGCTACAAAATACCCGCCGTCATCGAAGTGGTCCTGGAGGATCATTACGGTGCGCGTTTCAAGAAATCGCGCGATCAAACATAGATTCGGCGCGCCGCCGATACCGACGCCGGATCGTAAGTTGAGCGCAAGGACACGACGACCATGCCACAGGCCAGAAAGGTCGCGCTGGTTAGCGGGGGGAGTCGCGGCTTGGGAGCTGAACTAGTGTCGGGGTTTATCGACCGGCACTATCGGGTGGCGACGCTAAGCCGAACGAAGACAACTTTCATCACCAAAATGTTGCGTGCCCGCAAGGGCCAGCATTTCCATTGGGGCGCCGTGGACGGCCGCGATCACGAGGCGTTGCGCGCCTTCGTGAAGGACGTGGGCGATCGGTTGGGCCGCATCGACGTGCTCGTCAACAATGCCGGAATTGCAATGGAAGGCATTCTACCAACGATGCGCACGCGCGATATTGTCGAGGTCGTCGAAGTGAACCTCACCGCAGCTCTCGTGCTCGCGCAGGCGTGTTCGCGGTTCATGCTACGGCAGGGCTCCGGGTGCATCGTCAACATATCCTCGGTGCATGCCATCCGCGGCCATTCGGGAGTGGCCGTCTATAGCGCGACTAAAGCAGCGCTCGACGGTTTGACGCGTAGCCTTGCTCGCGAGCTCGGCCCGCGTCAGATCAGGGTGAATTCCGTGGCTCCCGGCTATTTCGACAGCGACATGGTCAGTGATATGGCGGAGGAGCAGAAGCGGCGCATCGCTCGGCGCACGCCGCTGGGTCGGCTAGCGCGCATAGATGATGTCGCGAACGCCGTTCACTTCCTGACCTCCGACCAGGCGTCCTTCATCACCGGACAGACCCTTGTGGTGGACGGAGGCATCACATGCTGACTGCGCCGACGCTCGCGCAAATCGAATCCATCGTGCACGGCAGAATCCGCGCGGTCTTGGCAGAGCGCGTCGGGGAAGTCGCTCGCCTGTCGAGTACCGACAAGCTCAGCGCAACGCTCGGCCTCAGCTCGCTCGACTTGGCGTTCGTCGTGGCCGAATTGGAAGCCGAGCTTGGTGTCGATCCATTTGCCAAGCTCGTTTCGATCACAAGCGTTCGATCGGTCGGGGACCTCGTGCGGGCCTATCAGCAGGTGCTTTTTCCCGAGCTCGAGCGCAGCGGAGACGAGCATGCGGTCGCAGCAGCGGTTAAACGAGCTCAGACCAGACGAACGCGGAGAAAGCGCAGATGACGGGCGGCAATAGCTCCGCCGGTGTCGCGATTGTCGGTATCGCTTGCCGTTTTCCCGGCGCGGCCGATCATTCCGCCTTTTGGCGAAACCTTTGTGAAGGTGTGGAATCCATCAGCGCGCTGAGCGACCAGGATCTCCTGTCCGCGGGAGTACCTGGCGAGCTGTTGCGCAATCCGTCCTATGTCAAGGCTGCCTCATTGCTGCCGGACATCGACCAGTTCGATGCTGCCTTCTTCGAATATTCGCCCGAGGAGGCGCGGCTCATGGATCCGCAGCAGCGCCTGCTTCTGGAAGTGGCGTGGGAAACCTTCGAGGACGCCGGCGAAGCGGCCGGACGCTCGGCCAAGCCGATCGGCGTTTTCACCGGAGTGGGCGGAGTAGTCAGCAGCTACCTTGTCGACCGCCTGCCCTTCAGCGCGGAGCTGCCGGGCACCACAGGCAACCTCACGCACCTCGGCAACGACAAGGATTTTCCGAGCACGCGAATTTCTTACAAGCTCAACCTGACCGGACCGAGTATCAATGTGCAGACCGCATGTTCGACGTCGCTGGTTGCCGTGCATCTCGCCTGCCAGGCGATTCTCGCAGGCGAATGCGATATGGCGCTGGCGGGAGCCGCGACCGTGCGCGTGCCCCAGCGCGTCGGCTACAGGAGCGTGAAAGGCGGCATCCTGTCGCCCGACGGCCATTGCCGTGCTTTCGATGCCGATGCGCAGGGGACTATCTTCGGCAGCGGTGTCGGCGCGGTCCTGCTCAAGGAGCTTGCCGCGGCCGTCGCCGATGGCAATCACATCTACGCGGTCGTTAGAGGATCGGCGATCAACAACGATGGCGCCGACAAGGTGAGCTACACGGCCTCCAGCGTCGCGGGTCAGGCACGCGCGATGATCGAGGCGTTGCTCATCGCTGATGCGTCCCCGGACGACATTGCTTACGTCGAGTGCCATGGAACGGGCACGTTGATCGGCGATCCGCTGGAGATCGACGCGTTGACCCGCGCGTTCCGCACCAGCACGCAGCGGAGCGGCTTCTGCGCCATCGGCTCGGTGAAGACCAACATTGGGCACCTGGAACAGACGGCGGGGCT
>WNFN01269918.1_pt1 | contig 11486 bp, 7 predicted proteins | sample 5400161 | NCBI WGS metagenome assembly WNFN01 (sample SAMN13153353, study PRJNA577476) | soil metagenome | isolation source: 80 cm saprolite on Douglas fir-dominated hillslope | place: USA:California | collected 2013-09-17
ATGGGCCGGGCCTTCTTCGAGCGGCAGGCCTCGCGCCAGAGCGAGCGCACCATCAACCTCGATCCGCGCCGCGGGGCCATCGTCGACCGGAGCGGCCATCCCTTCGCCGTCAGCGTGGACGCGGAGAGCATCTACGCGGTCCCACAGGACATCGAGGATGCGGCGGGGACGGCGACGGCCCTCGGCCGCGCGCTGTCCCTCGACGCCGGCGCGCGCAAGGAGCTGCAGGCGCTGCTGGAGAAGACGCGCGCCTTCGTGTGGGTGCGGCGCAAGGTGGACCCCACGGTCGCGCGCGCGGTGCGCGCGCTGCAGCTCGACGGCGTGGGGTTCCTCACCGAGAACCGGCGCTACTACCCGCAGCGCGAGCTGGCCGCGCACGTCATCGGATACGTCGGGCTCGACAACACCGGCATGAGTGGCATCGAGTACACGTTCGAGAACGCGATCCGCGGCCACGCGGCCACGGTGCTCATCCGCACCGACGCCCGCCGGCGGGCCCTCGAGCACAGGGAGAAGCCCTCGACCGACGGACACACCGTCGTGCTCACCATCGACGAGTCGATCCAGCACGTGGTGGAGAGGGAGCTGGAGCGCTCGGTCCAGGAGACGGGCTCCATCGCGGGCGTGGCGGTGGTGATGGACCCGCGCACGGGGGAGATCCTCGCCCTGGCCAACCGGCCGACCTTCAACCCGAACAAGTTCGGCGCCTATCCCAGCTCGCGCTGGCGCAACCGCGCCGTGGCCGACGCCTACGAGCCGGGCAGCATGTTCAAGATCATCACCGCCGCCGCCGGCCTCGAGGAGAAGGTGGTCGACCCGGACGAGATGATCGACTGCGGCCACGGCTTCCTGGAAGTGGCAGGGATCCGCATCAACGATCACAAGGTCTTCGACCAGCTCTCCTTCCGCGACGTCATGGCCAAGTCCAGCGACGTGGGCGTGGCCCGCGTCGCCCAGCGCCTGGGCCGCGACAACTTCAACCGCTACCTGCGGCATTTCGGCTTCGGCGCCGCCACTGGCGTCGAGCTGCCCGGCGAGTCGGGCGGGCTGTTGCGGCCGCTCAACCGCTGGAGCGCGCTGAGCCTGCCCACGCTGTCGTTCGGGCAGGAGATCGGGGTCACCGCCTTGCAGATGACGGCGGCGGTGGCGGCGGTGGCCAACGGCGGCTACCTGATGAAGCCCACGATCATCCGGCAGATCGAAGACAGCGAGGGGCGCGTGGTGCGCGAGGCGCGGCCCACCGCCGTCCGGCGCGTGCTCGATCCCGCCACCGCGGACCGGCTGACCGACATCCTGCGCGGGGTCGTGCTCAAGGGCACCGGCCATCGCGCGGCCATCCCCGGCTACGCGGTGGCGGGCAAGACGGGCACCGCCCAGAAGGTCGAGCCCGGCGGCAAGTACTCGATGGTGGACCACGTCGCGTCCTTCGTGGGCTTCGTGCCCGCGTCGCGCCCGGCCCTGGTCGTGCTCGTCTCCCTCGACACTCCCAAGGGTCCCGCCAACGAGGGCGGCGACGTGGCGGCGCCGCTCTTCGCGCGCATCGCCGAGCCCGCGCTCCGCCGGCTGGCGGTTTCTCCGGACGATCCCGACCGGGTCCTGCACGCGACGGGCCTGCCCAGCGACAACGTGCACCTGGCCGCCTACCAGCCGGTGCCCGCGGCCAGCCCCACGAGCCCGACCGAGCCTGGCTTCATGCCCGACCTCCGCGGCGCCTCCGCCCGCGAAGGGGCGACCTCCGCCGCGCGCCTGGGCCTCATCGTCGAGCTGAAGGGATCCGGCCGCGTGGTGAAGCAGGCGCCGGAGCCCGGGGCCGAGATCGAGGCGGGGATGACCTGCGTCCTCCAGCTCGGAGGCACGCCGTGAACCTGCGCGAGCTGGCCGCGCGCCTGCCCGGGGCCGTCCTCAGCGGGGACGGCGAGACCGCGATCACCGCCGTCACCCACGACTCGCGCAAGGCGGGGCCGGGCGCGCTCTTCGTCGCCATCAAGGGACTGGCCGCCGACGGCAACCAGTTCGTGGAGGCGGCGCGCAAGAAGGGCGCGGCCGCCATCGCGTCCGAGCAAGCGGCGCCGCCGGGATCGACGTGGCTGCAGGTCCCGGACGCGCGGGAGGCGCTGGCCCAACTCTCCGCGGCCGTGCTCGGCGATCCCGCGCGCGCGCTGGAGCTCGTCGGCGTCACCGGCACCAACGGCAAGACCACCACGACCTATCTCATCGACGCCGCCCTGCGCGCGGCCGGCCACCAGGTCGGCCTGCTCGGCACCGTGCTCTACCGGATCGGCGACCGGATGGCGGACGCGACCCGGACGACGCCGGAGTCGTCGGACCTGCAGGGGCTGTTGCGCGAGATGGTGGACGCGGGCTGCTCGCATGCCGTGCTCGAGGTCTCGTCGCACTCCCTCGAGCTCAAGCGCGTCGCGGGCCTCGAGTTCCGGGTGGCCGTGTTCACCAACCTGACGCGCGACCACCTCGACTTCCACGGCGACATGGACTCGTACTTCCACGCCAAGCGGAAGCTGTTCGCGGAGCTCGTCCGACCCGACGGGCGCTCCGTGATCAACGCCGACGACGACCGCGCGGCCGAGCTCATCGCGGTCTCGCGCGCGCCCGTCTGGACCTATGGCGTGGACAAGACGGCGGACTTCCAGGCCGAGGAGGTCCGCCTGGCTCTGGACGGCACGCGCTTCCGCATCCGCAGCCCGCTGGGCACCCACGAGGTGCGTAGCGCCCTCGTCGGCCGCTTCAACGTCCAGAACCTGCTGGCCGCCTTCACGGCCGCGGTGGCGGCCGGAGTCGCCCCCGACGTCGCCCTGCGCGGGCTGGCCACGGTGACGGGCGTGCCCGGGCGGCTCGAGCGCGTGGCCGGAGCGACGGGCTTCGTGGTCATCGTGGACTACGCGCACACGGACGACGCGCTCAAGAACCTGCTGGAGACGGTGCGCGAGCTCGGGCCGAGCCGTGTGATCACCGTCTTCGGCTGCGGGGGCGACCGCGATCGCACGAAAAGGCCGCTCATGGGCGCGGTGGCCTCGCGACTCAGCGACGTCGTGATCGTCACCTCGGACAATCCCCGCTCCGAGCCCCCGGAGGCTATTCTCGAAGAGATACAGAGGGGGATGAACGGCGGCCGCAAGGCCGAGCGCCACGCGATCGTGGACCGGCGCGAGGCGATCGCGCGCGCTCTGGAGATGGCTCGTCCCGGCGATGCCGTCGTCATCGCGGGCAAGGGGCACGAGACCTACCAGGTCCTGCGGGACCGCACGGTCCCCTTCGACGACCGGCAGGTGGCCCGGGACATCCTGTCCCGCCTTCCCGCCCGGTCGGGGAAGCCATGAAGGGGGCATCCGTGACCGCGCCCAATGACACCCTCACCCTGGACGAGATCGCCAAAGCCACGCAGGGCCGCGTGGCCGCGGGCGGACCGGCGGCGCCGGTCGCCGGCGTCTCCATCGACTCACGGACCCTCGCCAAGGGCCAGCTCTTCGTGGCCGTGAAGGGCCCGAACTTCGACGGGCACGACTTCGTCGGCGCCGCCCTCGCGCGCGGCGCTGCCGCGGCCATGGTGCACCGCGAGGTGGCCGTCCCCGACGGATTCCCGCTCGTGCGCGTGGGCGAGACCACGCAGGCGCTGAAGGACCTCGGACGGCACGTGCGCATGAAGGCGGGCCTGCCCGTCGTGGCCGTCACCGGCTCCGCGGGCAAGACCACGACCAAGGAGATGACGGCGGCGCTGCTCGCGACGCAGGGCCCCGTCCTCAAGACGGAAGGCAACCTCAACAACCAGTACGGCCTCCCCCTGACCTTGCTGCGCCTGTCGCCCGAGCACCGGTTCGCGGTGCTCGAGCTCGGCATGTCCGCGGCGGGCGAGCTGCGCGAGCTGTCCGCGATCGCGCGTCCCGACGTGGCCATCATCACCATGGTCGCGCCCGTCCACCTCGAGTTCTTCGCGTCCGTGGACGCGATCGCGGCGGCGAAGGCGGAGATCCTGGAAGGGCTCGACGCCAACGGAGCGGCCGTCCTCAACTGGGAAGACCCGCGCGTCCGGCGCATCGGCGAGCAGCGCAAGGGCCGCACGCTCTGGTTCGGGCGCGACCGCGCCTGCGACGTCTCCGCGGAGAACTGGCGGGGCACCATCCACGGCATGCGCTTCGATATGCGCGTGGACGGGAAGAGCTACGACGTGGCCCTGCCCCTGCCCGGCCCGCACTTCCTCCTGAACTTCCTGGCCGCCACTGCGGCCGCGCACCACATCGGCGTCCCCCTGGACGCGATCGTGGAGGCGGCCACCCACCTCAAGGCGGCCAAGAGCCGCGGGCAGGTCCGCCGGCTGGGCGAAGGCGTCACCCTCCTGGACGACAGCTACAACTCGAACCCGGCGGCGGTGGAGGCGGCGGTGACCGCAAGCTGGCCGGCCGCGCCGACTTCGTGGTCGGGGTGGGCGCGCTGGGTCGAGAGTTCGCGGAAGGGGCACGGCGCGCCGGCCTGCCCGCGTCCGCGCTGCGCGACTTCGCGGATTCCGAGGTGGCCGCCCGCGAAGCGGTCGCGCTCGTGAAGCCGGGCGACGCCGTGCTCGTGAAGGGCTCGCGCGGCGCGCGCATGGAGAAGGTCGTGGAGGCGTTGGTGGCCCGGTTCGGGGAGAAGGAGAGCTAGCGTGCTCTACCACCTCCTGTACCCTCTCCACACGCAGGTGTCCGGGTTCAACGTGATCCGGTACATCACCTTCCGCACCGCGGTGGCCAGCCTCACCGCCCTCTTCCTCGTCCTGATCCTGGGCCCCTGGATGATCGAGCGCCTGCGCCGGCTCCAGGTCGGTCAATACATCCGCGAGGAAGGCCCCCAGGCGCACCAGTCCAAGAAGGGCACGCCGACGATGGGCGGCCTGCTCATCCTGGCCGGCATCGTGATCCCCACCCTCTTGTGGGCCAACCTCACGAACCGCAACGTGTGGATCGCCGTCCTGTCCACCCTGGCCTTCGGCGCCATCGGCTTCGCCGACGACTACCTGAAGGTCGTGAAGAAGCAGAACCTGGGCCTGAGCGGCCGCAGCAAGCTCTATTTCCAGCTCGCCATCGGGTTCGTGATCGGGGTCATCGTGTACGGCTTCGCCCGCGTCGATCCCGCGAGCTACTCGACGCGGATCACCGTACCCTTCTTCAAGAACCTCCTGCCCGACCTGGCCCTGCTCTACATACCGTTCGCGGTGCTGTTCGTGGCCTTCGCTTCGAACGCGGTGAACCTCACCGATGGTCTGGACGGCCTCGCCATCGGGACGACCCTGATCGCCGCCGCCGCCTTCACGGTGCTCACGTACCTGACCACGCACGCGGTGTTCTCCCGCTACCTCGACCTGATCTTCCTGCCGCGGGGGGCGGAGCTGACCATCTTCTGCGGCGCGATGGTGGGGGCGTCGATGGGGTTCCTGTGGTGGAACTGCTATCCCGCCCACATCTTCATGGGGGACGTGGGATCGCTGGCCCTGGGGGGTGCGCTGGGCACGATCGCGATCCTCATCAAGCAGGAAGTGCTGTTCTTCAGCATCGGCGGGCTGTTCGTCATCGAGGCCCTCTCCGTGATCCTGCAGGTGGTGTCGTTCCAGCTTCGGGGCAAGCGCATCTTCCGCATGGCCCCCCTGCACCATCACTTCGAGCTCATCGGCTGGAAGGAAACGCAGGTGGTGGTGCGCTTCTGGATCGTGGCCTTCATCTTCGCGCTGCTGAGCCTCACCACGGTGAAACTCCGATGAAGAAAAAGAACAACGGAAAACGAGATGGAGGCTTGTCCCGTGGGCAGCTTGCCATCTACGAACGCCGCAGATCGCTAGGAAGAGGAACAGCACTATGACCTCGAACGCGTGAGAGCGCCATGGAGCTGGAGGGGAAAGACGTCGTCATTGTCGGCCTTGCGCGGTCAGGCATTGCCGCCGCGGCGCTCTGCGCGCGGCGCGGCGCGCGGGTCGTGGCCACCGATCGGAAAGGGCCGGGCGAGCTTCCGCCGGAAGTGATGAACCTGGAGAAGCAGGGCGTGCGGCTGGAACTCGGTGGTCATCGCCGGGCGACCTTCACCGGCGCCTCGATGATCGTCGTGTCTCCGGGCGTGCCCTCGACGATGCCAGAGCTGCAGGCCGCGCGCGCGGCGGGAGTCCCGGTCGTGGCCGAGCTGGAGCTGGGCTTCCGGCTGTTGAAGGGGACGGTGGCCGCGATCACGGGCACGAAGGGCAAGTCCACCACCACGGCGGCCGCGGGCGCGATGCTGAGCGAGGCGGGCGGCGACGTGCGGGTGGGCGGCAACATCGGACAGGCCGTCACCGGGATCGTGGACGGCTCGACCGACGACACCACGTTCGTGCTCGAGGTCTCCAGCTTCCAGCTCGAGGGGACGGATACGTTCCGGCCGCACGTCGCGGTCTTCCTGAACCTCTCCGCGGATCATCTCGACCGCCACGCCAGCTACGAGGAGTACGCGCAGGCCAAGGCCCGCATCTTCGCCAGCCAGACCGCGGACGACTGGGCGGTGGTGAACGCGGACGATCCGGCGGTGCTCGCGCTCGCGCGACAGGGAAAGGCCCGGCCCGTCGCCTTCCATCCCACCGCGCGCGCCGCGGAGGGGGCGTTCTTCGAGGGCGGGTTGGCGCGGCTCAAGACGGCGGGGCTCGACGAGGTCCTCTTCGATCGCGCCTACGTGCGGCTGCCCGGCGACCACCTCGCCTCCGACATGCTGGCCGCGGCCACCTGCGCCCGTTTGATGGGGGCGCCGGTGGACGCGATCCGCCGGGCCGTCCGCTCCTACACCGGCGTGGAGCACGTCCTCGAGCGGGTGGAGGAGATCGCGGGCGTCGCGTTCTTCAACGACTCCAAGGCCACCAACGTCGAGGCGGCGCGCAAGAGCCTGGAAGCGTTCCCGGGTGTCGTGCTGCCGATCCTCGGCGGCCGCTACAAGGGCGGGGACTTCGCGGACCTCGCCCCCGAGTTGCGCGCGCACGGCAAGGCGGTGCTGGCCATCGGCGAAGCCACCCCGCGCATCGTGGCGGCGCTGGCGGCGGTGATCCCCGTCGTCCCCTGCGACTCGCTGCGCGAGGCGGTGGAGCGCGTGCTCGTCGTTCGACATGTTCGAGGACTACGCCGCCCGCGGGCGCGCCTTCAAGGACGAAGTGCGGCGCCTGGCCGCCACCGCGGCCCCGCCGGAGAAGCGCAGTGGCTAAGAAGATCTCCTCGGACAGCTCGCTCTTCGCCGTGACCGTGGCCCTGCTCGGCGTGGGCCTGGTGATGGTGTGGAGCGCGTCGTCCGGCCTGGCCCAGGAGCGCTACGGCAACGCGTACTACTTCCTGATCCGGCAGGTGGTGTGGGCGTGCGTCGGCCTCGTCTCCATGGTGGCGGCCATGCGCACGGACTACCGCAAGCTGCGCCATCCCGCCGTCGTCTACTCCGCGGTGCTGGCCACCCTCGTCCTGCTCATCGCCGTCCTGTTCCTGCCCGCGGTCAACGACACGCACCGCTGGATCCGGCTGGGATCGCTCTCCCTGCAGCCGGCGGAGGTGGCCAAGCTCTCGACCATCCTCTTCCTCGCCTACCACCTGGAGCGCCGCGGCGAGCACGTCAACGAGTTCCTGCCCTCGCTCTTCCCGGTGCTGCTGCTGCTGGGGTGGTTCGCGTTCCTCATCTTCATCCAGCCCGACCTCGGCAGCGCAGCCACCGTGATCCTGATCGGCTGCGTGATGCTGTTCCTGGCCGGAGTGCGGCTGCGCTACTTCGCGGCTCTCACCGTGCTCGGCCTGCCCGTCGTGTACCAGGCCATCATGATGGCCGCCTATCGCCGTGACCGCATCGAGGCCTACCTCAACCCCTGGTCCGACGCGCGCGGCTCCGGCTACCAGATCATCCAGAGCCTCATCGCGGTGGGCACCGGCGGCCTCACCGGCGTGGGCCTCATGGAAGGGCGGCAGAAGCTCTTCTACCTGCCCTATCCGTACAGCGACTTCATCTATGCCGTCATCGGCGAAGAGCTGGGGATGCTGGGGGCGGGTCTGGTCGTGCTGGGGTTCGTCCTCCTCCTCTGGCGGGGAGTGCGCGCGGCCTGGAAGGCCCCGGACGCCTTCGGAACCTTCCTGGCCGCGGGCCTGACCCTGTCCATCGTCCTCCAGGGGCTCATCAACGTGAGCGTCGTGCTGGGCCTGCTGCCGACGAAGGGCATTCCCCTGCCGTTCATCAGCGCGGGCGGATCCTCGCTCCTGTTCACCCTCGTGAGCGTCGGCCTCCTCCTCAACATCACCCAGCATGCGGACTGACCCATGGCACGAACCATCCTCATCGCGGCTGGCGGCACGGGGGGCCACCTCTTCCCCGGCATTGCCGTCGCGGACGAGCTCAAGGCCCGCGATCCGGAGACGCGCGTCGTCTTCGTGGGGACGCCCCGAGGCCTGGAGTCGCGCCTCGTGCCCAAGGCCGGTTACGAGCTGGAGATGCTCCCCATCCTGCCCCTCAACGGGGTGGGGCTGGTGCGGATGGTCAAGGGCGTCCTCGCTCTCCCCTGGGCGATGGTCAAGGCCGTCCAGCTCGTCCGTCGCCTGCGTCCGGAGGCCGTGCTGGGGGTGGGCGGATACGCGGGAGGCCCGATCGTCCTCGTGGCCGCCCTGCTCCGCATCCCGACGGTCGTGCTCGAGCCCAACGCGAAGCCGGGGTTCACGAACCGCGTGCTCAAGCCTTTCGTGCGCCACGCCGCCTGCTCGTACGAGGAGACGCGGCGCGAGTTCGGGAGCAAGGGCGTGGTGACGGGCAACCCGGTGCGCGGGGGCTTCGCCAAGCTCGCTCCGAAGTGGCACGTCCCGCCCCTGACCCTGCTCACGTTCGGAGGCAGCCAGGGCGCGCGCATCATCAACCGCACGCTGGTGGCGGCGATTCCGCGGCTGCCCGGACCCGAGCAGCTCAAGCTCGTCCACCAGACGGGGCCGGCTTCGCGCGACGAGGTCGCGGAGGGATACAACGCGGCCGGGCGCAAGGCGGAGGTGCTCGCGTTCCTGGACGACATGGAGACGCGCTTCGCCCAGGCCGATCTCGTCCTGTGCCGCAGCGGCGCCACCACCGCCGCCGAGCTGACCGCGGCGGGCAAGGCCTCCGTGCTCGTTCCGTTCGCCCGGGCCGCCGACGACCACCAGCGTGGCAATGCCCGTGCCCTGGAGGCGGCGGGGGCCGCCCGCATGATCGAGGAGAAGGACCTCACGCCGGAACGGCTGGCCGCGGTCGTGACGGAGCTGCTGAGCGATCCCGCCAAGCTGACCGCGATGGAGGAGGCGGCGCGGAAGCTGGCCCGTCCGGATGCGGCGGCGCGGGGGGCCGATCTCCTCGAGGGGAAGGTGGCTTGATGTTCGGCAACATCCGCCACATCCATTTCGTCGGCGTCGGGGGCAGCGGGATGAGCGGCATCGCGGAGGTGCTGCTCAACCTCGGCTACGTCGTCTCCGGCTCGGACCAGAAGCGGTCGCCGGTGACGGACCGGCTGGCCGCGCAGGGCGCGCGCATCGCGGAAGGGCACGCGGCCGCCAACGTGGAGGGCGCCCACGTGGTCGTGATCTCGACCGCGGTGCGCCCGACCAATCCCGAGGTCGTGGAGGCGCGCCGCCTGGGCATCCCCGTGATCCCCCGCGCGGAGATGCTGGCCGAGCTGATGCGCCTCAAGTACGGGGTGGCGGTGGCGGGCAGCCACGGGAAGACCACGACCACGTCCATGATCGCGATGGTCCTGGACAAGGGGGGCCTCGACCCCACGGTGGTGGTGGGCGGTCGGCTGGGGGTCCTGGGCTCGGGCGCGCGCCTGGGCCGCGGCGACTTCATGGTCGCGGAAGCGGACGAGTCCGACCGGTCGTTCCTCAAGCTCTCGCCCACGATCGCGATCGTCACCAACATCGACCGCGAGCACCTCGACACCTACAAGGACCTCGCGGACGTGCAGGAGGCCTTCCTCGGCTTCCTGAACAAGGTGCCCTTCTACGGGGCGGGCGTGGTGTGCCTGGACGACGGGCCGATCCAGGACATCCTGCCGCGGGTGGAGCGCCGCGTCGTCAGCTACGGCCTGAGCCCGCAGGCGCAGGTCTCGGCGCGCGACGTGCGGCTGAGGCCGAGCGGGTCGGCCTATCAGGCCTCGGCGGGCGAGCGCACGCTGGGCGAGATCGAGCTGGCCGTGCCCGGCGCGCACAACGTCCTCAACTCCCTGGCCGCGGTCGCGGTCGGGCTGGAGCTGGCCGTCCCCTTCGAGAGCATCCGCCAGGGACTGGCCGCCTTCACCGGCGTCGACCGGCGTTTCCAGATCCGGGGGGAGGCGGGCGGCGTGCTGGTGGTCGACGACTACGGCCACCACCCGACGGAGATTCGCGCCACCCTCGAGACCCTGCGCGGGCGGGCGGGCAGCCGGCGCACGGTAGTGCTGTTCCAGCCGCATCGCTACACGCGCACGCAGCATCTGTGGGACGAGTTCTGCCGCGCCTTCCACCTCGCCGACCTGCTGCTCCTCGTGGACATCTATCCCGCCGGCGAAGAGGCGGTCGCGGGAATCACCTCGGAGGCCCTGGCCGAAGCGATCGCCCGCCGCGGACATCGGCAGGCCCTCTACGTGGGCGACCTGCGCGCGGCGACGGAGCGCCTCGCCCGGGAAGTGAAGGAAGGCGACGTCGTGCTGACCCTGGGCGCGGGCAGCGTGTGGACGGCGGGGGACGAGCTGCTCAAACGGCGCGGGGTGGGGGGTCGATGACGGATCGCACATTGCCCCCCTCCCCGTCCCGCCGTCCCACGCAGCGCCGCCTCATCGTCCCGCCTTCTCCCGACATCCCCCTCGATCCCGTCCTCGAGCCGCTGGAGGATGCGCCCTTCCTGCGTCCGGAACGCCGCACGCGCGTGCGCCAGCGGCGCCGGGGCTGGACGTACCGCACGGTCCTGGCCCTGCAGCTCGGGGCCGCGCTGCTCATCGCGGTGAGCGTGATCTGGACCGGCTATTCGAAGGTCATGGCCAGCGAGCGGCTGCGCGTGGGCAAGGTCGAGGTGCGCGGCGGCCATTTCCTCTCCGAGGGAGAGGTCCGCGAGCTGCTGGGGCCGGCGGTGGGGGAGAACATCCTCAGCCTCGACATCGACGGATTGAAGTCGCGCCTGCGCGCGTCGCCCTGGGTCGCGGATGCCACCGTGGCGCGCAACCTGCCCGACACCGTGCGCGTCGAGATCCGCGAGCGCGTGCCCCTGGCCCTGGCCGAGATGGAGCGCCTCTATCTCATGGACGGCGACGGCGCCCTCATCGACATCTACGGGCCGCGGACGGCCGGCTTCGACCTTCCCATCGTGCGGGGGCTGGCTCACGTCGACGCCGAGGTCCGCCGCGATCGTGCCGGCCGCGCCGGCGCGCTGCTCCGCGACGTCGGCGAGCTGGCGGGCGAGATCTCGGAGGTCGAGGTCCAGGCCTCGGGCGACCTGCGCGTCGTCCTGCGCGGGGCGGGCGAAGTGGTGCTCAT
>WNFN01214685.1_pt1 | contig 11484 bp, 10 predicted proteins | sample 5400161 | NCBI WGS metagenome assembly WNFN01 (sample SAMN13153353, study PRJNA577476) | soil metagenome | isolation source: 80 cm saprolite on Douglas fir-dominated hillslope | place: USA:California | collected 2013-09-17
AATCCCGCCCATATCGAAAAGGTGCTGAAGGACCTGTCGCTGTGGGACAAGAAGGACGCCAAGATCGTCACGCTGTCCGGCGGCATGAAGCGCCGGGTGATGATCGCGAAAGCGCTGTCGCACGAACCGCAGATCCTGTTTCTCGACGAGCCGACCGCGGGCGTCGACGTCGAACTGCGCAAGGGCATGTGGGAAGTGGTGCGGACGCTGCAGGCCTCCGGTGTCACCATCATCCTCACCACGCATTATATTGAAGAGGCCGAGCAGATGGCCGACCGGATCGGCGTCATCAACAAGGGCGAGATCATCCTGGTCGAGAACAAGGCGGGCCTGATGCAGAAGCTCGGGAGGAAACGCCTGAAGCTGCATCTGCAGAGCCGGATCGATGCGATCCCGCCGGCGCTCGCGCCCTATAACCTCGAACTGTCGGATGAAGGGTGTGAACTGACCTACGATTACGACACCAAGGGCGAACGCACCGGCATTACCAGCCTGCTCAGCGACTTGCGCGGCGCCGGCATCCGCTTCTCGGACCTCGATACCACCCAGTCTACGCTGGAAGACATTTTTGTCAGTTTGGTGAGGGCGCCATGAATTTCAGGGCCGTCCAGGCGATCTATCTGTTTGAAATGGCGCGCACCTGGCGCACGCTGCTCCAAAGCATCGTTTCGCCCGTGGTTTCGACGTCGCTGTACTTCGTGGTGTTCGGTTCCGCGATCGGCTCGCGCATCACCTCCGTCGAAGGCGTCAGCTACGGCACCTTCATCGTGCCGGGGCTGGTGATGCTGTCGGTCTTGACCCAGAGCATCGCCAACGCCTCATTTGGCATCTACTTTCCGAAATTCGTCGGCACCATCTATGAATTGCTGTCGGCGCCGATCTCGTATTTCGAGATCGTGCTCGGCTATGTCGGCGCCGCCGCGACCAAGTCGATCGTGCTCGGCCTGATTATCCTGGCCACCGCCGGCCTGTTCGTGCCGCTGCAAATTCATCATCCCTGGTGGATGCTGACGTTCCTGGTGCTGACGGCGGTGACCTTCAGCCTGTTCGGCTTCATCATCGGCATCTGGGCCGACGGTTTTGAAAAACTGCAGATGATCCCGATGCTGGTGGTGACGCCGCTGACCTTCCTCGGCGGCAGCTTCTACTCGGTGAACATGCTTCCCTCGGGCTGGCGCACCATCACGCTGCTCAATCCCGTGGTCTATCTGATCTCTGGCTTCCGCTGGAGCTTTTACGAGATCGCCGACGTCAGCGTGGCCTTGAGCGTCGGCATGACGCTGACGTTCATGGTCGTCTGCATGGTCGTGGTGTGGTGGATATTCAAAACGGGTTATCGGCTCAAGAATTGACGCAAAGCGTCATCCCGTGGCCAGCGCCAACCCGGAATGACGGGCTAGCGATAGCAGTGGAAATAACCCTGGCGGTCGTAGAAGCCGTGGCAGCGATAGTGATGCCCATAGGGAATTCCCAGCACGCCATGAATGGCGCCCATGGCGCCGCCGACGCCGGCACCGACGGCGCCGCCGACCACCCCGCCCACCGGGCCGGCGACCCGATTGCCTTCCGCCGCACCCTCCTGCGCGCCGCGCACGATACCTTGCGCATGCCCGATGTGGGGGATCGCGAGCAGTGCGAGAGCGATCGCGGCAACCGTAAGTGAGAGTTTTATGGGCAAACCGGCCGGCAGCGTCGCTGCCCGGGCCTTTGTCGCGATCTCGTTCATCTTGAATTCCTTAATACTCGGCCGCGATGGGGCCGACGGGGCGGCATTGTAAACACCGATACGGCAAAAAGGTTGCGCGTCCGTGATCAGTTCGGGGCGGACCGCCCGGCCAATCCGGTGGAAACAGCGCGGCCTGCCCGATAAGACCCCGTTGCCGCCTTGTTTGCGCCCCGCCGCACATTAACGATGCCCTCAACAGAGCGCTGGAACCGAAGCCGAATTCCGGGCATATTGAGCGCCGGGGGACGGAGAGCGCGGCGCGCTAAAGACAGGGCCTGGAGGCCAAAGGGTAAAAATGCGTTCCTTCCTCGTTGCTTTCGCAGGCCTGATGCTGTTCGCCACCGGCGCCGCACAGGCGAACGTCTCCATCACCGTCGACAAGAATGCCCAGCAGATGACCGTCGCGGTCGACGGCGTCGAGCGCTACCACTGGCCGGTCTCGACCGGCATTCCATCTTACGAGACGCCGAACGGCAGCTTCCGTACTTTCCGCATGGAGGAAGACCACTACTCCAAGGAATTCGACGACGCGCCGATGCCGCACTCGATCTTCTTCACCAAGATCGGTCACGCCATTCACGGCACCGATTCCGAGGGCAAGCTCGGCAGCCCCGCTTCGCATGGCTGCGTGCGGCTGTCGCGCGCCAACGCCGCGACGCTGTATGCGTTGGTGCAAGAGCAAGGCGTGCTCAACACCACCGTGACGCTGACCGGTTCGTCGCAAATCGCGCTGGCGCGCAATCCGCGGAGGGGAGCCAATACCGCCGTCGCGCGCCGCGACCCGGCCGACCCCTACGCGCAGCAATATAACGCCGCCGGCGAACCGATGGTGCTGACGCCGCAGCAGCCGGCGCCCGGCCAGTATCAATATCCGCAAGAGCGGCCAGACGATGGTTACATCTATCCGGCCGACGGCAATCCAGACGTTGCGCGCTATCCGGCGCCGCGCAGCAGCAACCGGCGCCTGTACGACGCACAGGCCAATCCGCAGCAGCGATATTATTACGACAATCGCGGCTATGCGCCCCAATACGCGCCGCAGGTCTACGCACCGCGCCCGAATTACCAGCCGCGCGGGCTGTTCGACTGACAGGACCAGCCGCGCCGATTGGTTGATCGGCCCTTGCCGAAGACAGCCTGCCTCGTCAGCGACCGCCCGGTCGTGAAATTGACATTCGACGGACCGCCCGTATTGTTACGCTTCATTTCCCCTTGGTGACTGGGCATGACGCAAGAGCAAATCTCGGAATTTTGTATCGTTTCGTTGGCCAAGGTCCTCCGAATTCCCAAGGAACGGGTCGCGACCGACACAAAATTCAAACGGCTTGGGCTGGATTCGGCGATGGTCGTCTATGTCATGATGGAACTCGAGGAGAAGCTCGACATCGAGCTCTCGCCGGATGATTTTTATGATCATCCGACGATCGACGAGCTTTCCCGTTATCTTGCCGAAAAGCATGCAACGCGGTCCGCCGCTTGAGATTTGCCACTGCGGGGCATCGTTACCGAAATGGAGACGTTTTCCTCGCTCGTAGCGCTGCTGGCACATCGTGCGACATCGCAGCCGGATGACCGCGCCTATCTATTCCTCTCCGACCGCGGCGCCGAAGAAGCGGTTCTGACATTTCGTCAGTTGCATGAGGCCGCGCGGGGGCTGGCGGCGCGGCTGACGAAAATTGCAAACCCCGGGGATCGCGCCATTCTGGTGTTTCCGCCCGGCCTCGAATTCCTCGTCGCCTTCTTCGGATGCCTGATCGCAGGGGTGATCGCGGTCCCAATGATGGTGCCGCGCCGCCAGAGCGCACGCGACTCCAGTGCCGGGATCATGGCCAACTGCGAACCGGTGGTCGCGCTCACCAGTCCCGCTTTCGCGGTCCGCAGCGATTTGCAGGCACGGTTTGCGAGCGGGATTCAATGGCTATCGGTCGATCTGACGCAAGTCGAGCGCAGCACAGCCGATCTGCCGAAGCCAGAGCCGGAAGCGATCGCCTTTCTGCAATATACCTCGGGCTCGACCTCCGAACCCAAAGGTGTCGCGGTCAGCCACGCCAACCTGCTCGCCAATCTGGAAATGATCCGCGTGTCGCTCGGCAACACCAGGCAATCGACCTATGTCAACTGGGTGCCATTATATCACGACATGGGATTGATCCTGAACGCATTGGAGGCGCTCTATGTCGGCGCCTTGTGCGTGCTGATGGCACCGAACGCATTCATGCAGCGGCCGCTCAACTGGCTGCGGGCAATCCATCATTATCGCGCCGAGGTCGGCTGCAGCCCCAATTTCGGTTTTGATCTGTGCGTCAGCCGCTATCGCGCCGACCAGATGCAGGACGTCGATCTTTCTTCGTGGAAGGTCGCGCTCAATGGCGCCGAGCCGGTTCATGCCGAAACCATAAAACGGTTCAGCGCGACCTTTGCCAGCCACTGTTTTGATCCAGCCGCCGCCTTCCCGGCCTACGGCATGGCGGAGGCGACCTTGCTGATCGCCGGCGGTCGCCGAGGAGCAGATTACGTGACGCGGACGGTCAGCCGATCTGCTCTTCAGGCGCATGCAGTCAGTGTGCCGGTCGATCCGGCCGACCTTCAGACGTTGGTCGGCTGCGGCCACGCGCTGATAAACGAGCGAATTGCAATCGTTGAACCGGAAAGCTGCAAGCGTTTGTCGTCCACCCAGGTTGGCGAGATCTGGGTAAACGGACCGAACGTCGCGCGCTCCTATTGGCGAAATCCCGAAGCCTCGCGGACGAATCTGAACGCGCAAATTGCGGGGGATGATGATGGAGCCAACTGGCTGCGCACCGGTGACCTCGGCTTGATCAAGGACCTCGTCATCATCCGCGGCATCAACCATTATCCGCAGGATATCGAGCACAGTGTGCAGGCTTTGCATCCGGCACTGCGCCAGAATTGCGGCGCGGCGTTTTCGGTCCCCGACGACCAGGGCGAGGAGATGCTGGTGATCGTTCAGGAGATCGAGCGCACCGAGCGCAACAGGATCGATCCGGTCGAAATGACCGGCCTGATCCGCGAGGGGGTAACGGATCAGCACGAGCTGTTCGCGCGTCACATCACGCTGATCAGGCAAGGAATGCTGCCGAAGACCACCAGCGGCAAGATCCAGCGCAGCCTGACGCGCAGGCTTTGGCTCGAAGGACGTCTCGACGACGTGACGGCTATTGCCGATTGATCAGAAATCGATCTTGGCGGCCTCGCCGACACGGATACTCGCGACGACGCCCTCTTGAACCTTGCTCGCAATTTTCGTGCGATAATGGATGGGGTCGACAAAGTTCAGGGGATCGCGGGTCAGCGCATTGTCGATCCGATAGTCGATGAAATTACTATGCGGCCGGCCGGCCACGATGCGCCTGAACGCCGCTTTGCAGGCCTCCCCCTCCGCCGCCTCTCGGGTGCCGGGTTCGGGGATGATCGTATAGAAGATCGGCGGCATCAGCAGTACGATGGAAACATCGGCCGGAAGTTTTTTGACCGCATCGTCGAGCAGTGCAGCGACCGGGACCACGCCGCTGACCTCGCCTGTGAACGCCGGCGACGGCTTCGCCTCCTGGGCGACGGAAGGATGCTTTTCCCGCGGGAAAACATCCTCATAGTTGAAGAAGCCGTCCGGCGCGGTGCGCTTCTGCACGCCGCGGCCAATCATAACTCTTTGATAGGCGTGATTGACCGCGCGCCAGGAAAACAGCCGGCCCGCATAGACGAGCGAACTCTCGCCATAGAGCCAGAATGGAAATGGATTCCGCAAGGGAGGCGCGGGATCGTGGGTGCACCAGGCCGTGCCGACAACGATCACCAGGGCGCCGATGTGCTGATGATGCCGGATGAAGAAATCCAGTATCGCCAGTTGCCCGCGCGGATCGGCGCCCGGCGCGGTAAGCTGCACAAAGTGCTTGCCGGTCGCCTGCGACAGCTGCGCCGGGTTGAGGCGTTGCCCGGTCGAATCGCCGAAAACAGCGGAATCGAATTGCGGATCGCGCGCCCGGCTGGCGTCGGCGGTGACTTCGGTCGAGTCGGCGACGCCCACGATGCCGAGCAGGCCGAACCGCCCGCTGTCATAGGGATCGATGGCGATCATAACGCCCAGCACCAATAACGCGCCCCGATCAGCAGCGTCAGCACCGCGATACCCAGCAAAGCGGCCAGCACCGGCCTCGGCCGGCGGGTCAGCAGCGCGATCACGTCCTGGCTTGACGGCAACAGGCACGCCGCCAGCGCGGCCGCGATGATCGGCAACAGATGCCGCACCCGATTGAGATCCGGCACAGTGCCAAGGCCCTGAAAAATATGCCACGCTGCATCCAGCGTCCCGGCACGGAATATCACGCCGGTCACGAGCACAAAAATAACGGTCAGCATCCATCCGAGCAGCGCCGGCAGTTTTGGACAATAGCGGCGCCAAAGCGAGCAAACCACCAGCGCGCAACCATGCAAGGTTCCCCACAGCACGAAGGTCCAGCTCGCGCCATGCCACAGGCCGCACAGCGCCATGGTCACAAGCAGCGCGGCGAAATACTGCACCACGAGCAAGCGCCGCGGCAGGATACGGGCATTGGCGAGCGGGTGAAACACATAGTCGCGCAGGAACAGCATCAACGTCATGTGCCAGCGCTGCCAGAAATCCTGAATATTGGTGGAACGGAACGGCGCATTGAAGTTGAACGGCAGTTGAACGCCGAACAGCAGGCCGAGGCCGATCGCGATGTCCGAATAGCCGGCGAAGTCATACAGAATCTGGAAACCGAAGCTGAGCGCCAGCCAGGCTTCCCCGTCCGCCACCAGACCGAGCTTGGCCTGGGCATAGATCGGATCGAGCAGGCGTCCGATCCGGTCGCCGAGTACGATCTTCTCGAACAGGCCCATCGCGATGAAGCTGATACCGAGGCAGAACTGGCGCTGCCAGCCGGGCGCATATACCTCGCGGCCGAACTGATGCATGACCTCGGACCACCGCGCCAGCGGTCCGGCGATCGCCTGCGGGAAAAACGCGATGTAGAGCGCGTAGCGGGGAAGCGAAAAGGTTGGCGCCTTGCCGCGCCGCAAATCGACCAGATACATGATGTGATGGAAGGTGAAGAATGAGATGCCGAGCGGCAGCACGATATCGAATTGCGGCATCGGCCGGCCCAGAACCAGGCCGAGATTATACGCTAAGAAGTTGGCGTATTTGAACACGCCGAGAATGGCCAAATCAGTGACGATCGCCGCGGTAACGATCGCCGGCTGTTTTGTCCTTGCATAGGCACGCATCGCCAGCCAATTGATCGCGATCGATAGCGCCAATAGCGCGATGAACGGCGGATTCCAATAGCTGTAGAAGACGAACGACAGCAGCACCAGCGTCCCGATCCGCAACCTCGGAAAGGGATCGGCAAGGCGATAGAGCAGGATGGCGGCTGGCAGGAAGCCGAGCAGGAACGGATAATCGTTGAACAGCATCGGTCTACGATCTCGGACCTGTCGGCATGTTCGGACTGCCTACGGTTGCTCAGGCCGGCGCACTTGCATCGCCGGCTTCCGTGGGTAGAGCTCGTCGATCACCCGTGCTCGAGTTCGGGCGCTTCCTGGGTTTGCTGGCTTGCCAGCCGAAGCGCGATCTTCTCGCTGGACGGGACTTTCACGTTCCAGGCGAGGCCCATCACCTCCAGCAGCCGGATCACGAGAAACCCGGGATCGAATTCGAACCAGCGCAGCCCGAAAGCCGCCGAATACGGGAAGGCGTGGTGATTGTTGTGCCAGCCCTCGCCCCACGCCAGCAGCGCCATCACGCCCAGATTTCGGCTGTTGTCGTCGCGGGTCAGGAACGGGCGCTTGCCGAAAATGTGCATCACGGAATTGATCGCCGACATCGACTGCTCGACCACGAACATGCGCACGATGCCGCCCCAGAGAAATCCGCTGAGCGCGCCCCACGCGCTCGCGGTCACAAGCCCGCCGATCGCGGTGGGGATCACAAGCCCGAGCAGCACCCAGGTGTAGTAATGTCGATTTACCGCGACCAGCGGCCGCTCCGCCATCAGGTCCGGGACATAATGCGCCACGTTCGGATAATCATGCTCGATCATCCAGGTCAGATGCGCATGCAGGAATCCCAGCAGGCGGCCGAGCATGCTGGTGCCGTGCAGGTTGGGCGAATGCAGATCGCCTTCGTGGTCGGAGAGTTCATGATGCCGCCGGTGCATCGCGACCCACGAAATCATCGGCCCCCTTCCTGCCATCGATCCCATGATGATGAACAGGCAGCTCGTCGCCACGCCGGTCGAGAACGCACGATGGGTGAAGAGACGGTGGTAGCCGACCGTCAGGCCAAACCCGGTGAGCAGCCACATGCCGAAAAACAGGCTGAGCTCAACGGCGCCAATCGGCCGGTAAAACAGCAGGCCCAACGCGACAAGCGTCCCGACAAAGGGCAACACGTCGAAAATGATGAAGTGCCGGCGCTGTATTTTATGAAGGTGACGGCTTTTGATGATCCGATGGTCGCGCATTTTTTTGCACAGGCAACGATTCAGGAGGGAAACAATGTAATATCAGTACATAGTCCAGCCTGGGGCTGCAACCCAAGTCCTTGATAAGACTGGCCCACCCCCCGCGAAATCACCTTGCCTGAGACCGGATTGCCACAGATTCGAAGTCGGTTCCCCGTCGGCGCCTAAAAGCAGCGCATCATGCTCTATTTGAACGCGCGTTCGCCGCGTTCCCCGGCTTTTCGGACGGCATCGGCGAAGGCGCGGGCCACCGGTTCCAGAATCTCCGGACTGGTCGTGCGGAGATCGTCGGACGGCGTATGGAAGAAACGATGCAGACCGGCCATTCCGAAAAAGTTGGGATAACCCGCCGCCTGCACGTCGCGCAACTCGCCGACCGCCTGCTTCTCGGCGACCAGACGCTTGGCGCCGATCGCGGCAAAGGTTTCGCCGACCAGAGGCTGGGCGGACGGACTTAGCACCACAGAGCGAAGCGTATCGTCTACCTTATGTTCCGTCGCAAAACCTTCCGGCGCTGCCGTCCAGGCGAAGCAGGCGTTGGAAGCGCCGAGATGCACCCAGACCAGCGTATCCTGCGGCGGCGGCGCGCCCTGCTTTAAGAACAGCTCCATGCCGCCATGACCGATCTCATGGCCGGCGGTCGCGACGAAGACGAAGTTGCCGGGCCGTTTTTCCGCCGCGACGGTACGGGCAAGGGCCAAAAAATTGGCGATGCCCGGCCCGCGCTCGCAAACACAACTGTACCAGCCTGTCATCGGTGTCGAGACTACAATGGCCGGCCCCTTGCCTGCGCCGAGCCGGGCCACGACGTGGTCATAGGGCAATTCGATCCACAGGATCTTGCCGGCAACGTCGCCGTCACGAGCGACCGGCGCAGTCAGTCGGAATGAACTTTTGTCAGATGGCAGCCACCAGAACGGCGTCGCATCGACGGTGGTGCCGTCTACCTCCGCGGTCGCGCGATCGACAAAATATTGCCGGCCGAGAATGACGGGCTGGAACTCGACACTGAGGCCGGCCGCCTGCAATTCCGCGGCGATCCAGTCGGCGGTGGCGCGATCGCCCGGCGAGCCGAAGCGGTGCGATCCGAACGAGGCGTAACGCGCCACGTCGTTGTAGAGATTGGCTCCCGCCAGGAAATCTTTGGCGGTAGCGGGCTGTCCGAGCACAGAGGTCACCACCACACCGATCAGAACGCGCCAATTCGGCATCACGCCGCACCCCTAGTCAACCACACGGTACATCGGCGGCCGCTTGCGCACGGGTTCGAGCAGCGACCATTCGCCCTGCTCGACGACATGTCCTTTGGGAAAAGGCGGGCGCGGCTCCTGGCCGAGCGAGTGCATCACCCGGTCGTCGCGGTAATAGCAAAGCAACACCACGCGGACCAATGCCGCAAGCGGGGCGCCGCCGGCTTCCCGGAAAGCGGCGGCCACCTCGGTGCGGCGAGCCGGTTCGAGGTCGGCGAAGGCGCCGCCCGCAAGCGTGCCGAGATGCGCCAGCGCGCGACAGATGTCGTCGCGGTCGCGCTCGAGGCTTCTCAGGATATCCCCAAAAATCAGATCGTCGTCGGCGCCCGGCACGCGATAGGTTACACTCGGCGGGATGATCGTGCCGGCTAGTGCGCGGAGGTCGCGGACTTGTTCGGGGTTAAGGTCGCGGTTCTTCATGGCGCTTTTTCTCAGTCAAACAGATTGGCGAGACGTTGCTTGATGCTGTCGGCGATATAGAGCGCGAGCGCCTGGATGGTCGAGGTCGGGTTGACGCCGCCGGAAGTCACCCAGATGCTGCCGTCGACGATGAACAGGTTTTTGACGTCATGGCAGCGGCCCCATTCATTCACCACCGAGCGCTCCGGATCGGTGCCCATCCGCGCGGTGCCGAGCAGATGCCAGCCGCCGTTCAGGATCGGGCTCTCGACGCAAATATTGCTAGCGCCGGCGGCGGTCAGGATTTCCCTCGCCCGCGCGATGCCGTGCTGCATCATCTTATGGCTGTTGGCGCTGATGGTATAATCGATTTTTGGCGCGGGGATGCCGCTGGAATCCTTCAGCACGGGATCGAGCGTCACCCGGTTGTGTTCTTCCGGGAGATCCTCGCAGATCGCGGAAAGACCGATGCGGCGGTTCACTAGTTTCCGATAGGCACTGTGATGGTCTTCGCCCCAGGGCAGCCGCCCCGCCGCGGAACTGACGATCGCCTCAAAGATCGAACCGACGCCGCGGCCGAATTGAAAGGTATAGCCGCGCACGAAATCGCGCTTGGGGTCGGTCTCATAAAACTCCTGGCTCCAGAGACAGAGAGGCGGGCCGTGATTGCCATCGAGCGGTTCGTCGACATAGCCATAATTAAGGGCATAGGGATGAAACATCAGGTTCTTGCCGACCAGCCCTGAGGAATTGGCAATACCGTTGAGGAATTTCGCCGATACTGAATTGAGCATCAGGCGCGGCGTGCCGACGCCGTTGCAGGCGAGGATCACGACTTCGGCCGGCTGAAAGTGCTCCTTCCCCTCGGCGTCATAATAGATCACGCCGGAGGCCATGCCGTGCGCGTCGACCGTGATCTCGCGCACCCGGCACCGCGTGCGCAGCTCGACGCCGGCGCGGATCGCAAGCGGCCAATAGGTGATGTCGGTCGAGGCCTTGGCGCCCTGCGCGCAGCCCGGCGTGCAGTGGCCGAGATTGATGCAGCGGGCACGCCCCTCGTAATCGGTGGTGGCGATCGTTGAGTCAGACGGCCACCAATGCCAGCCCAATTGATTCATCGCCTTGGCGAAGCGCGTGCCCGACTTGCCAAGCGGCAGCGGCGGCATCGGCGGCTGTTTGGCTGGATAGGCGGGATCACCGGCGAGGCCCGACACGCCCATCATGCGATCATTCTCGGCGAAGAACGGCTCCAATGTCGCGTAGTCGATCGGCCAGTCGTCGGCGACGCCATCGAGCGTGCGCACTTTGAAATCGGAAGGGTGCAGCCGCGGAAAATGCGCGGTGTACATGATGGTAGAGCCGCCGACGCCATTGAAATTCACCACCTTGATCGGCGAATTGGCATCGTTGATCGGATAGTCGGTCGGCCGCGCGCGGCGGTTGGGATTGATGGCGAAATCGGAAAAAAGGCGCGCCTCCCAATCCCGGCCGTTGCTCGGATAGTCCGTCGGCTTCACCCAGTCGCCCTGCTCGAGGCAGAGAATCCGCATTTTGGTGTCGGCCAGGCTCCACGCCACCGCGGCGCCCGATGCCCCGGAGCCGA
>WNFN01206568.1_pt1 | contig 11480 bp, 20 predicted proteins | sample 5400161 | NCBI WGS metagenome assembly WNFN01 (sample SAMN13153353, study PRJNA577476) | soil metagenome | isolation source: 80 cm saprolite on Douglas fir-dominated hillslope | place: USA:California | collected 2013-09-17
GGTCACCGTTCCGATCAGGCTTTCATCGTCGAAGGCGCCGAGCACAATCCGTTCGCCGCGGGCAGCCGCCGCGAGCGAGCCGCTCCAGAACGTGTGAGCTACCTCTACCGCCAGCGGATGCATGAAACTGACCGAGCCGCCGTTCGCCACCGTCTCCACAAGGATTTCGCTCAACGCCTCGCGGATATCGGGCGAGGCGTTCAATGCCCTGATTTCGATCTCCGGCATCTCGGCAAGCTCCAGGCGAATGAAAACGGATTTCCGAACCGACACTCAAATTCGATCATCAGGCCGTGAAGGCCGCGAGCGCCTTCTTGATCTGGGCAATTCGTTCGACGTCCTCGATCTGAAGATGGCGGCCTCGCTCAAGGATCTCCAACGTGTACTCTTCGTAAGAGAGCCCCAGCCGTTCGGCCCTTGGCATGCGAAACAGGATCACGTCGCGCGACGCGCTATGCCAGGCCGCGCGATGCGCAGCCTTCCAATAGAAATAGTTTCCGATCGGCCCATAGCCCCATTCGGGTTTGTGTTCTTCGTCCAGCGGCGGCCCGCCATTGTGGCGCGCGGTAACGCTGTTGGCTTCACTCTCCGGCTCGGCTGCAGGGGGCTTGATGTCGATCTCCGACATGTCAGTCAGCTCCGGGCGAGCACGACGACATAGACGCACCAGGCAGCGGTTTCGTTGGCGAAGGTCACTTCGGACGGCGAGCCAAATCCAAGGCAGTCGCCGGTTCCGAGTTCGCGCCGCTCGCCGGCTTCGATGATGACGAGCTGGCCTGCCTGCACCCAGACGGCCTGACGAATATGCGCGTAAGACGAGGCCGGCAGCACCACCCGCTGTCCGGCCGGCAGCTCAACCCTGATGATTTCGAGGGGATGGTCGGGCCGGCTGAACACTTGCTTGCGCAAATAGCCGGTGTCGGGGTCGCGCCAGACCGGCTGTTCCGTGGCCCGGGTCAGCCGTCCCTGGTCTTCGGCCCGCAGCAGCAGGCCTGCCAGGGTCAGGTCGAACGCGCCCGCCAGCCGAACCAGGATCACGGCCGTCGGGCTGACCTCCTCGCGTTCGATCTTGCTGATGGTCGCCTTGGACACGCCCGAGCGTTCGGCGAGATCCGCCAGCGACCAGCCGCGACTTTCGCGCTCAAGCCGCAAACGGCCGGCGATGCGGGAAGCGGTGTTGTCCAGTAAAAGAGACATACATCTACTATATTAGAAAGGCAACGGCAAGGCAATAAGCTTGCATAAAGTTGTTTGGCTCAAGGACAGATTTAGTCGCCGCAACCCGACCCAGGATGCGATGAAATGATTATATTCGGGGGGGTCGCTGCAGGGGTGACAATCCCCCGTTTAATCGTGTAACACCGCGCGACTTCAAACCCCGCAAGCCCAATCGAGCAGCCGAACCTCGGCGCTTTTGGTTTGCGACGGAAGGTAGAGATGCAGACTGTCGTTATCGTAGTCCACCTGATGATCGTTGCGACGCTGATCGCGACGGTGCTGCTGCAGAAATCCGAAGGCGGCGGCTTGGGCGTCGGCGGCGGGGCCGGCTTCATGTCGAGCCGCGGCACCGCTAATTTGCTGACGCGCACGACCGCGGTTCTCGCGGTGGGCTTCTTTATGACCAGCCTGCTGTTGTCCTGGCTCGCCAGCTACGATCGCAAGCCCAGTTCAATTATCGACAATAGTCCTGCCTCGCAGTCGCAACCGGCAGGTCCGGCGACGCCCGCGCCGCCATTGTCGCAGGGCGGCGGCATTCTGGATTCGCTGAAGAAGGCGGACGAGCGGCAGCAGAATCAGCCGGCGCCAACGGGCCCGCAGGCGCCCCGTTCGCAATAAAGCAGGGTGGCCATGCAGGACGGTAGCTACCGTCCTGCATCAGGAACCCCCATCAACCTCCTGATAACGCTTTTAATTTCAGGTCACCCACAGCCTGACAGAATGTTCGCTCGGGAAAGCGATTCGCTTTGGCGAATCGCGCCGGTAGCCTTAAAGGTTAAGCCCCATGGCGCGGTATATCTTCATCACCGGCGGCGTGGTTTCCTCGCTCGGAAAAGGTCTGGCTTCAGCGGCGCTTGGCGCCCTGTTGCAGGCACGGGGCTACAAGGTCCGGCTCCGCAAGCTCGACCCCTATCTCAATCTCGACCCAGGAACGATGTCGCCGTACCAGCACGGCGAAGTGTTCGTGACTGACGATGGCGCCGAGACCGATCTCGATCTCGGGCATTACGAGCGCTTCACTGGACGTCCCGCCACCAAGGCGGACAACATCACCACCGGACGGATCTATCAGGACATCCTCACCAAGGAACGGCGCGGCGATTATCTCGGCGCCACGATCCAGGTGATCCCGCATGTCACCAACGCCATCAAGGATTTCATCCTCGACAGCAACGAGGCGATCCGCCAGATCAAGAACGATCTGCCGCGCGACCATGCCATCTACATTCATCTGACGCTGTTGCCGTTCATCCCCAGCGCGGGCGAACTGAAGACAAAACCGACCCAGCATTCGGTCAAGGAGCTGCGCTCGATCGGCATCCAGCCGGACATTCTGCTGTGCCGCACCGACCGGCCGATCCCCAAGGAAGAGCGGCGCAAGCTCGGCCTGTTCTGCAACGTGCGTGAAAGCGCTGTGATCGAGGCGCGCGACGTCGATAACATCTATGCCGTGCCCGAGGCGTATCATGCCGCCGGACTCGACGACGAGGTGCTGGCGGCGTTCGGCATCGAGCCGCGAATTCCGCCGCAGCTGCAGAGCTGGCACGTCATCAACGAGCGGGTGCGCAACCCCGAGGGCGCGGTGACCATTGCCATCGTTGGCAAATACACCGGCATGAAGGACGCCTACAAATCGCTGACCGAGGCCTTGTCGCATGGCGGTATCGCCAACAAGGTCAAGGTCCATCTCGACTGGATCGAGAGCGAAGTGTTCGAGAACGAGGACCCCGCGCCCTTCCTCGAGCACGTCAACGGCATTCTGGCTTTGGGATGCAGATGGCGGTGATCGAGGCGGCGCGCAATCTCGTCGGCATCGAGGAAGCGAATTCGACGGAGTTCGGCCCGACGCCCGAACCATTGGTCGGCCTGATGACGGAATGGCTGCGCGGCAACGAGCTCGAGAAGCGATCGAACGCCGGCGATCTCGGCGGCACCATGCGCCTCGGGGCTTACCCTGCGGTGCTCAATCGGGGCAGCCGGGTGTCGGAGGTCTATGGCGGCGCCACCGAGATTTCGGAGCGTCACCGTCATCGCTACGAGGTCAACACCGCCTACAAGGACCGGCTCGAGCAGCACGGCCTGCGGTTCTCGGGCCTGTCACCTGACGGTGTGCTGCCGGAGATCGTCGAATACGAGGACCATCCCTGGTTCATCGGGGTGCAATTCCATCCCGAACTGAAGTCGCGCCCGTTCGAACCGCATCCCTTGTTCGCGTCGTTCGTTCAGGCCGCGGTGGTGCAGTCGCGATTGGTTTGACGGGCCGTTCGATCAACTTGCCTTCTTGACGATCTTGCGCAGGGCATTGTCGATCCGGGACTGCCAGCCCGGGCCCTTGGCTTTGAAATGCGAAATGACCTCGGGGCTGAGCCGGATCGAGACGGCAACCTTCGTTGGCGCTTTCTGCGGCCCGCGCGTTCCCTTGAATTGAGCAAGCAATTCGGGAGGCAGGACTTCGGCAGGAGGTCTTGCCTTGGCGAAGTCCTCCTTGGTCCATTCCGGGTTGTCGTCGTCGAACACCGGCTCTTTTGATTTACGGGACATAGCGCCTCATCTCCTTCATGTGCGCGCGTCGAAGGCTGATCGGCCGCACCAATCCATTTCGGGTGGTGAAGGCGAGGCTATACGCGACGCCATCGATAAAGCCATATGCGCGATAGCGGACCTCGCCGTAGTCGTAGCGGTCGTCCACGAAAGTCACCTTGATATCGAGATCGACCCAGCGCGCTAGCGACACGCGATGCTTCGACAGATTGATCACATCCTTGGCCGGATCGTAGTCCGCCATTATCGTATATACAATTTGTTTGCAAATGGGTCAAGATGGGCAGAGGTGCCATGTGATCATCCCCTCAAGACAGCATTCCGTCCAGTCGTTATAAGCGGCCGAACAATGAGGGAGGACGACCGATGATCTACGAAACCCGCGTTTATCGCTGTCTGCCGGGCCGGCTGCCGGCGCTGCTCAAGCGCTTCGAGAACACCACGCTGAAACTGTGGGAAAAGCACGGCATCAAGCAGGCCGGGTTCTTCACCACGCTGGTCGGCGAATCCAATCAGGAACTGACGTACTTGCTGGCTTGGGAATCGCTCGCCGATCGCGAGAAGAAATGGGCCGCCTTCCAGAGCGACCCGGAGTGGATCATCGCCCGCGCCAAGACCGAGGAAGACGGTCAGATCGTCGGCAACATCGTCAATCAATTGCTGGTGCCGACCGCATTCTCGTCGGTGAAGTAATCCGCCTTTCGAAGGGGTGAGGTCGCGCCGGATGCCTCACGGTCTCGACCATATCGTGCACGCCGTCCGCGATCTCGACGCGGCGGCGGAATTCTATCGCGACGCCGGCTTCACCGTCGGCGCGCGCAACCGCCATCCGTGGGGCACCCACAACCGAATTGTGCAATTGAAGAATTGCTACATCGAAATCCTTGAGGTCGCCGAGCCTGAGAAGATCGTGCCACACGGCGCCCGCTCGTTTTCCTTCGGCGCCTTCAACCGCGACTTTCTCGCTTCGCACCAGGGATTCTCGATGCTGATCCTCAACTCTAGCAACGCGGCCGACGATGCGCGCGCGTTCGAGGCGGCCGGCATTGGCGGTTATGACGTGTTCGATTTCGCCCGCGAGGGCGCAAAGCCGGAGGGAACGCCGGTGAAGCGCTGGCGTTCTCGCTGGTTTTTGCCAGCGATCCGGCCTCGCCGAATCTGGGTTTTGCGGCGTGCCAGCACCATTTCCCGGAGAATTTTTGGGACCCGGCATTTCAAATCCACGCCAATGGCGCGCAAACCGTGGCCGGCGTGGCGATGGTCGCCGACAATCCGACCGACCATCACATCTTCCTGAAAGCCTTCAGTGGCGTGCAGGATCTGCATTCGAGCTCGATCGGTGTCAAGGCGCGCACCGGTAACGGTGATATCGAGATCATGGAGCAGGTCGCGTTTCGCGACCAGTTCGGCATTTCGCCTGACGTGGACGGCGAGGGGATGACGCTCAACGCGCTGCGCTTCGAGGTCGCGGACATGGCACAAGCCGAAGCATCGCATCGGCAGAATGGCGTTGTCTCGCGGCGCCATATCGGGCGGCTCGTAGTGCCGCCGGGTGTCGCCCATGGCGCAACCCTGATATTCGAGACCGCTAAATAGGGTTGATCCCCTGGCCGGTGCCCGGCATGGTCGCGCCCGAAAAAGGATTAGAGCCTTGAACGCCAACATTTCAGCCGCGCCGGTGGTTACGGCAGGCGATGTCAAATTCGGCAACGATTTGCCGATTTCGATCATCGCCGGCCCGTGCCAGCTCGAGAGCCGCGCCCATGCGCTCGAAGTCGCCGGCGCCCTGAAGGAGATCGCGGCGCGCTTGAAGATCGGGCTCATCTACAAGACATCGTTCGACAAGGCCAACCGCAGCAGCGGATCGGCTCCGCGCGGCATTGGCCTCGCGCAGGCGCTGCCGATCTTTGCCGAGATCCGCTCGTCGCTCGGCATGCCCGTGCTCACCGACGTTCACGAGGCCGTGCAATGCGCCGAGGTGGCGCAGGCCGTCGATGTGCTGCAGATTCCGGCATATCTGTGCCGGCAGACCGATCTGCTGCTGGCGGCGGCTGCAACCGGCAAGGTCGTCAACATCAAGAAGGGTCAGTTCCTGGCGCCGTGGGACATGGCGAATGTCGTTGCCAAGATCACCGGCGCCGGCAATCGCAACGTGCTGGTGACCGAGCGCGGCGCATCGTTCGGCTACAACACGCTGGTGTCGGACATGCGCGCGTTGCCGATCATGGCGCGCACCACCGGCGCGCCCGTGATCTTCGATGCCACCCATTCGGTGCAGCAGCCCGGCGGCAAGGGCACCATCCCGACCCCGATCGTGCGCCGTCTGACGGCCCCAACATGGTGCCGCTGCGCGAGTTCGAAGGTCTGGTGAAGACGCTGATGGCGTTCGATGCACTCGCCAAGAATCTCGAAAAGAGTGTAGCGCGTTGATGCCGCGGACCGGGGTTGCGGCCACGATGAACCGCGTATGCCGCCGGTCCTGAATATCATTGCGCTTGCCACGTTCGCGGCGAGCCTGTCGGCACGGGCGCTGGATCCGGTGCTGCCGCACGTCGCCAGCGATTTCAACGTCAGCATCGCCGCGGCGGCAGGGTTTGCGTCGATATTCGCGTTTACCTTCGCCATCGTCCAGCCGGTGCTGGGCGCTGCGGCGGATTTGTTCGGCAAGGCGCGTCTCGGGATCGTATGCCTGGTGCTGCTGGGCCTCGCCAATATTCTCGGCGCGCTGTCTTCGTCGTTTTCGCTGTTGTTCACGACGCGGATTCTCGCAGGGGTAGGCGCCGGCGGGGTCTTTCCAATCGCGCTCGGGCTGACCAGCGATCTGGTTGCGCCGGACAAGCGTCAGGTCGCGATCGGCCGCTCGCTGGCGGGCGCGATGACCGGCAACCTGCTCGGGGCGTCGCTGTCGGGCCTGATCGGCGATTTCCTCGGCTGGCGCGGCGTGCTCGCCGTGCTTGGCTGGCGGCGTACTGAAGCGGGCGCCGGCAAAAGTCGATCTTTCGGTGCTCAGGCACGGCTATCGCACCATCTTTGCCAATCCGAACGCGAAGGTCTGTTACGCCGCGGTGTTTGTCGAAGGCTGCTGCGTGCTTGGCGTGTTTCCCTATGTCGCGTCGTTTCTGTTCGAACTCGGCGTCACCAGCCTTTCCATCAGCGGCCTCGTGATCGCAGGCTTCGCGGTCGGCGGACTGTTCTACACATTGAGCGTGTCGCGCTTTCTGCCGCGGCTCGGCGTCAACGGTATGATGATTTCGGGTGCCATGCTGATGGGCCTGCAACTCGCCATCGTTGCCTTCGGCCCGCCCTGGCAGCTTCAGGCCGGCAACTTCATCCTGATGGGCTGGGGCTTCTACATGATCCACGGATCGCTGCAGGTGTTTGCCAGCGAGCTCTCGGTGGAAGCCCGCGCCAGCGCGCTGTCGCTGCACTCGTTTTTCTTCTTCATGGGCCAGACCATAGGACCGATCGCGTACGGGTTTGGCATTCTGAATGTCGGCAAGATACCGACGTTGCTGGCAAGCGCCGTCATCATTGTCGTGCTCGGTTTTGTCTGCGCGCGTCTGTTGAGACCGACCAGGCCGACGGACGCGGCGATAAAATAGGCCTCGTGGCAGGGGCTTTTTGCCATTAGGCTTTACAGCGGCAAAGGCTTGCTTCGGTCCGGATTTTATTGAGGCTGCGATTTCCCTCTGTTTGACTGGAAATGCGCGACCGAATGCGTCATCAACATCCAAAACGGTATGATGATCCGCGCGGGGTGCAGATTTTTTGATTGAATGGGATTACGATGACAATCGTAACAAATAACTGGCGCCCCAATTCGCCGCGCTATCATCGTGTTGCGCGCTTTGTCGACGAACTTTTCAGTCGGGCGAACAAGCTGCAGGCGCCAAGCTTCGATCCAAAATGGAAGGACGTCAATCTGACCACACCAGTCGCCGGCCTGGAGCGTTTTCAACCCGCCCAGGAGTGGCTTGATCGGACGAGTCCTGCCAAGCAAAGTGGGCATCCGTGATGCGCGCACCGCTGATCGCCGTCGTTCTCTCGAGTGTTGGCGGGGCGGTTTGCGCTCAACCTGCGAACGAGACAGTCACAGGCCTGGAATCCTGCTTTCAATCGGCTGGCCGCGCTGACTCGATTTGCTCGAACCTGCCAAATGATGCGGTGCAGCGCCTGGATTGCCTTCAGAAGGCACGCACCGCACAGCTCGAATGTCTGCAGCGCGTTCCGCCGCCCACCTCTGCTGGATCCGCAGCGCCGGAAAAGCGCACAGGAACCGGCTCGACGGAATTGCCTGCAGCGACCGTCTTGCCAGACAAGCCCACGGCGGCAGTTTCGCCGGAGCCGCCTGCAAGATCGGCCGATGCCTCGTCAAAACCACCGGATGCAAACTGGATCGTAAGTCAAACGACCTCGCCGATAGATTACACCCCACTGATCGCGGTTGCGATCCGCTTGCCGTTTAGCGTGAAGCATGCGCCGACCACTCTTGCCATGCGATGTCGTGGAGGACGCACCGAATTCCTGGTTCGCACCGAGGGGACATGGCGGGTATCGCGCGCCAGGGAAGTGCAAGTCGATTATCAAATCAACGACCAGCCCGTCGTCAGGCTACCCTGGACTATGTCCGCGGATGGCAGGACCGCGATCTACAAAGACGATCCAGTCGCGCTGTTGCAGTCGCTACCGGAAGGCGCGCAACTGAAAATCAACGTGCTCGATGAGCCGGGTGCGAGCCACGAAGCGGCGTTTGAACTCGCCGGATTGGATGCCGTCCGGGAAAAAATTGCGGCGGCGTGCAAATGGCCGCCACCAGCAAGCAAGATGTCAACGGAGAAGCACTAACGAAGATTGTCGAAATCAAGATTGGTCCAGATCAGGATGCTGGCGCGGCGGCCGCCACGTCTGCTTACGGCCGGACATAGCTCCAGCCCTTCTCCTGCAGCTCGATCAACCGAACCACGCCCGACGGCACGATGACGGCCTCAGAGAGCACATTGATCGGGTGGCCCTCTTTCTTCTCCATGCCTTCCTTGGTGTTGCCGCAGGCGGAGAACTGAATCTTGCTGGGAAATGCGGAATCCTTCAAACTCTTGATGCGGTCCAGTACCGGCGAGGTATCGGCGCGCAGCATGTGCAGGCCGGGGCCATAGGTGACGACATCCACGTCCACGTCCTCACCCTTGGCGCGATAATACTCGATGACGTTGGTGGCGTTATTCAGCGCGAGGTTCATCACCGCCGGAGTCCTCACCCTTGGCGCGATAATACTCGATGACGTTGGTGGCGTTATTCAGCGCGAGGTTCATCACCGCCGGATCGTTCTGATCGACTTGAATGGCCACACGATGGGGTTTTTCAGAACCCTGCGCTTTCGCTTGATCGGCTGAAAATGCCGCGATCAGGGAAACCGAAGCAATGGCCAAAAATGTCGCCCGACGAAACCATCCACGCATAATAAACTCCTTTAAACTCATATACTTGTTTTAAAGCGAACCAGAGTAACGTCGCCCAAGTCAACACAAATTCGCACGCTTCAAGCACGATAATACCGGCGTTGCTTCATGCTGAACGCGTCGATGCCCGCTCGGGACCACACGCCGAAGTCGTGGCCAGTCGCTACGTCAGCTCGCCGCGCATGTCGGATGATGGACGGCGCATCCACGTCGACAGTGGCTAACGCTCACACGTTGAATGCCGGGATCATCCCCGCCCGCGATAGGGCGCGACGCCCTGATCGGGAATCCACATGCCCTTCGGCAATCTGCCGGTCTGCCAGAACACGTCGATCGGAATGCCGCCGCGCGGATACCAGTAACCGCCGATGCGCAGCCATTTCGGCTTGATCTCGGCTGATATCCGTTTGCCGATCATGACCGTGCAGTCCTCGTGAAACGCGCCGTGATTGCGGAAACTCGCGACATAGAGTTTTAGGGATTTCGACTCCAGCAGCCACTGGCCCGGCACGTAGTCGATCACGAGGTGGGCAAAATCCGGTTGTCCCGTGACCGGGCAGATCGAGGTGAATTCCGGCGCGGTGAAGCGCACCACGTAGTTGGTGTCGCTTTGCGGATTGGGCACGCGGTCGAGCTGTGCCTCGTCAGGCGTCTTGGGCCATTCTACGGCGCGGCCAAGCTGCAATGATTTTCGAGCCATCGTTGTATCCCCGTGCAAGCGGTGACATGGACGCAAGCGGGCGTCGTCGTCAACCGTCAACGGGACGAAGGATCTGCCAGAAAGCGCACCAGCGATCGGCGCTCGGCCGCATCCTCTAAACCGCGCATCGACATCCAGAGACCCGGAAACATCTCGGCCGGATCGGCAAGGAAGGTTTCGAGGCGTTGTGTGTCCCAGCGGATACCCTCATCGTGCGCCTTGTGCAGCACCGGAGAGTAATCGAAGGCGGCATCGCCGCCGACCTTGCGTCCGATCAGGCCTGCGAGATTGGGGCCGGGCAGTCCTTGATCGACCGGATCAAGGCTGTGGCAGGCGCGGCAGGGCGTGAACAGGCGCTCGCCGTTCTCCTCGGCGGCTGCCGGATCCGCCGCTAGCAGGTTGAGCCACAGCAAAGCGACAAAAAATCTCACGCAGGCGCGACCGTCTGGATCACGACCAGGCGGTTGGTGCCGGATTCGCCGCCCCAGGTTTCGCCGGGCCTGCCGTTGAGCTGCCGGACATTGGCGCCCGCCATGTCGCTCGGGAACGCGTTGAATTTTTCGGTGACGGGATCGAAACGCACGATCGCGTTGGCCCCGAAATCGGTGAGCCAGACCTTGTCCTTTTCGTCGACATAGACCGCATAGGTGCGCGGGCCGTCGCCCGGCAGCTTCCATGCCTTCCAGGAACCGTCCGCGGGATCGTGCACCGACACATTGCCGCTGTTCCATTCGCTGATCCAGATGCGGCCTTTGGAATCCGACCACACCCGACGGGCGCCCTGGTTGGGCGTCGGCGGCTCGACCACGGTGGCATTGCCGGTCTTCACATCGATCCTGGCGATGTGATTGCCGGCAAGCGAGGCGTACCAGACGTCGCCGTTCGGCGTGATCGTCATGCCATAGGTGCCGCGGCCGCGCGGCGATTTGAATACGGTCATGTCACCCGATTTGGGATCGAGCCGGCCGTAAATGCCGGATTGGCCGGTGAACCAGAAGATGCCGCTTTTGTCGAACACGCCTGTGTTGAGGTTGGCGTAGGCTTCCTTTTCGGGAAGGCGGAACAGCGTCACCTTGTGGTCGCCGGGATCGACGCGGGCGATGGCGTTCTGCCCGCCTTCGGTGATCCAGGGTGCGCCGTCGGGCCCGATGACAACGCCGTGGGGCGCGGCGCCCTTGCCGAGATCGATCAGTTTGAACGAGCCGTCCCGCGGCTCGAGCCGGCCCAGCGTGCCGTTGCGCTGGCCGCAGAACCAGATCGTGCCGTCGGGGGCGGGCGCAACGTCGCGCGAACCCATGCCGCTGGCGACAGGATAATATTTCACCCGGAACGGGCTTTCCTGGGCGCCGACGCTGCGCAGTAGCGCCGGCGTGGCGAAAATTGCGGACGTGGTGGAGGCGAGAAACTGGCGGCGATTCATTGCGTTACCCCGGCTCCATGACAAGAAAGGCTTGGACGCGAAGATCAACCTTGGGCCAGCATAACCTGACGATGTCCGCCCGTCAGGCCAAGCCCGCGGGGCAGGCGTTCACATTTCCTTGCGCGCCGTGTAAGACGCCCCGAAC
>WNFN01098127.1_pt1 | contig 11477 bp, 7 predicted proteins | sample 5400161 | NCBI WGS metagenome assembly WNFN01 (sample SAMN13153353, study PRJNA577476) | soil metagenome | isolation source: 80 cm saprolite on Douglas fir-dominated hillslope | place: USA:California | collected 2013-09-17
GCCGGGAACGAACTGCTCCAGCAAATAAAAGGATTGCTGATCGCCGAGCTGGTCGAGCCAGTGCCACAACTGGTCGGGGTAATGAATCTTCTTCATACCGATGCCGGAGGCTTGCGAACGAGGCTTGAGCAACCAAGGGTTGGGAACGCGGGACATGAATTCGCGGAGCTGGTCGTAATTGAGGACGTGGACGAATTCGGGGACGAGGATGCCGGCTTCGCGGGCGCGCGCGCGCATGGCCAGCTTGTCGCGAAAGTAGCGGACCGTGGTGAGGCCCATGCCGGGAATGCGGAGATGCTCGCGGAGGGCGGAGACATTTTCCATGTCAAATTCATCGAGGGCGACGATGCGATCGATGGAATGGGACCGGGCGGCATAACTCACGGCGTAAATCAGGTTCTGCAGCGGGAGATCTTCGGGCATGGTGAAGACTTCGTCGATACATTCGAACGGCCAATCGGCGTGACGAAGTTTTTCGACGGTCAAGAGAAGGGCAACACAGCCCATGGCTTTGCAGGTGCGGATGAATTCCTGGCCCTTTTCATAAGAACTTACGCAGAGAATGGTGAGAGGCCGGTCCTGCGGCATGCGACGCTCCCTGACAACCGGGTGAATCGAGGGCGGATTATACAGCGGCTTCGCGCGCGGGATACAGGAATTGCAGGAATGGCCCGACACGCTGGGCCCAGGCCAGCTCGTTATGCTCGGCGCCTTCGACGCGCTCGAAGTGGAAGTCGCGCTCTAGCCGCCAGCCTTTTTCGAGTAGCACGTCGCGGAATTTCTCGACCCCTTGCACGATGCGCGGGCCTTCGCGCGTGCCGATATCCAGCCAGATCCGCGGGCGCGGCTCGACGGTGGCCGTCCGGGCAAATCGGTGGATGACATGCTGGTTCCACCATACGGACGGCGAGAGGGCGGCGATTTTTCCAAAAATGCGCGAGTGCTTTAGGCCGAGATAAAGGGAAACGAGGCCGCCCAGCGAGGAACCGCCAATGCCTGTATGTTGCGAGCCGGAGAGCGTGCGGTATTCGCGATCGACGAAGGGCTTCACTTCTTCAATAAGGAATTTTGCATAGCGGTCGGCGCGGCCGCCACCGAGTTTGGGGACATGGGTGGGAGTGTATTCGCGAATGCGCGCCTTGGTGTTGTACATCCCGACGATGATCAGAGGGGCGACTACGCTAGCCTGAATGCCATAATCCGCGGTCTGCCCGACATGCCAGTCCTGGCCCGGGATGAAGGAAGTGGCGCCGTCGAAGAGGTTCTGGCCGTCGTGAAGATAGAGGACGGGGAAACGGCGGCGGGACTGGCCGGCATATCCGGGCGGCGTGTAAACGATGAGGTCGCGCTGATTGCGGAGAAAGCGCGAGCGGAATTGTTCGTGTTTGCGGAGCTGTCCGGAACTCACGGTGCGATGGTCACCAGGAGATCTTTTGCTTCGACATGCTGCCCGGAGGTTACAAGTATTTTCACGATGCGTCCTGAAATTGGCGCATAGATATTGGACTGCATTTTCATGGCTTCGAGAGTGAGAAGTTTTGCGCCGCGTTCCACCGTGTGATTTGTTTGTACGGCGATACCGCTGATGACACCGGCGGTGGGTGCGGCTACCTGGCTGGGATCGGCGGGGTCGGCTTTGGGATGGGCGCGCTCGACCACGCGGAGGGCGCGATCGCGGACGCTTACTTCGCGAGGCTGGCCGTTCAATTCAAAAAAAAGCGTGCGCGTGCCATCGGGATGCGGCTCGCTGATGGTCAGAAACTTGATGATGAGGGACTTTCCGGATTCGATTTCGACGGTGATTTCTTCGCTGGACTTCAAACCATAGAAAAATGCGGGTGTGGGCAAAACGCCGACGTCCGAATAGGTCTGGCGAAATTTGTCGTATTTGGTGAAAACGTCGGGATAAAGCAGATAGCTCAACAGGCCGTCGCGACCGAGGGAATGACCGAGTTTTTTCTCGAGGGATTTTTGCTCTTCCTCCAAATTCACTGCTTCCAAATTTGCACTGGGACGGCCGCGGAGAGGCGCCTGGCCGCGCAGGATGATTCTTTGCAGCTTCCTTGGCCAGCCCCCGGGAGGAACGCCGAGGATGCCAGAAAACATTTCGACAACGGAATTTGGAAAGGACACGTCGTGTTTTTCGTCGAGTTCGAGAATGTCCGCCGGCTGCATCTCCTTGGCCATCAGGAAAAGCGTCATGTCGCCAACGACTTTGCTGGAGGGCGTGACTTTGATGATGTCGCCGAAAAGCTGGTTTACATCTGCATACATCTTTTCGACTTCGCGCCAGCGGTGGCCGAGGCCCATAGCGGCGGCCTGTTCGTGCAGGTTGGTGTACTGACCGCCGGGAATTTCATGCTGGTAGAGGCGCGCCGAGCCGGCCTTGGGACCGGAGTCAAAGGGAAGATAGTAAGTTCGAACCGTTTCCCAATAGTCAGAGCATTCGTTGAGCGTGTCGACATCGAGCTGCGTGTCGCGCGGAGTGTGGCGGAGCGCTGCGACGATGGAATTGAGATTGGGCTGGCTGGTGCCGCCGCTCATGGCGGCGATGGCTCCGTCGGCGACATCTACTCCGGCTTCGGAGGCTTTCAACACGGAGGCGGAGTTGATGCCGCTTGTATCGTGCGTGTGGAAGTGGATGGGAACGCCGACTTCCTGCCGCAGCGTTTTGACCAATTCGAATGCGGCGTAAGGCTTGCACAGGCCAGCCATATCTTTTATGCCGAGGAAGTGCATGCCTAATTTTTCCAGTTGTTTGGCCACCTCGACGTAGTACTTAAGCGAGTATTTCGGGCGGCGTTTGTCGAGGATGTCGCCGGTATAGCAAATGGCGGCTTCACAAACGGCGCCGGTTTCGAGTGCGGCATCGATCGAAACGCGCATGTTGTCGATGGAATTGAGCGAATCGAAGATGCGGAAGATATCGATGCCTTGGGCATGCGCTTCGCGAACAAATTCAATGATAACGTTGTCGGGATAGGAGGCATAGCCGACGGCGTTGGCGCCGCGGAGGAGCATCTGAAAACAGATATTGGGAATGAGCTCGCGCAGCTCACGCAATCGCTGCCAGGGATCTTCGTGCAGGAACCGCATCGCGGTATCAAAGGTTGCGCCACCCCACATCTCCAGACTGAACAGATTGGGTAGGCGATGCGCCACGGCGCCGGCGGTGGCGAGCAAGTCGAAGGTACGGACACGCGTAGCCATCAGAGACTGATGAGCGTCGCGGAAAGTCGTGTCGGTAATCAACAGGCGTTTTTCTTTTCGTGCCCAGGCCGCGAATTTCTTCGGTCCGAGCTTTTGCAGGAGCTGCCGAGTGCCGGCTGGCGGTTTGCCGGCGGGAGTTGCCGGAACGACTGGTGCGTCGAATTGGCTGGGGATCTGCTTGCCCTTCACTTCCGGATTCCCGTTGAGGATGACGTCGCCGAAATAGGAAAGCAGCTTGGTGGCGCGGTCGCCGCGGCTGGGGAAGCGGAAAAGCTCGGGCGAGTCGTCGAGGAAAGAGGTGGTCACTTCGCCGGCGCGAAACTTCGGGTGATTTACGACATTTTCGACGAAAGGGATGTTCGTCTTCACGCCGCGAATGCGGAATTCGCGAAGGGCGCGATCCATGCGCTGGCAGGCTTCGGGAAGATTTGCGCCCCAGGCGGTGACTTTAACGAGAAGTGAATCGTAGTAGGCGGCGAGCATCGCGCCGGCATAGGCGGTGCCGCCGTCAAGACGAATACCGAACCCTGCGGGGGAACGATAGGTGGAAATTTTCCCGTAGTCGGGAGCGAAATTTTTCTCCGGGTCCTCGGTGGTCACGCGACACTGGAGAGCCGCACCATTGAGCGGAATATTCTCCTGCTTCGGCAAGGCCATCGGCGGCTGATGCAGCTTGTGGCCTTGCGCGACAAGAATCTGCGAACGCACCAGATCGATGCCCGTGACCATTTCCGTCACAGTGTGTTCGAATACTCGCGGAAAGATTCGCGGCAGGAGCGACCTCGACGACTTTCTGGTGGCGGCGTTGGACGGAGCAATCGCGTTCGTAAAGATGCAGTAGGTTGCCATGATGGTCGGCAAGAATCTGGACTTCGAGGTGCCGCGCGCGTGGCAGATATTTTTCCAGAAAGACGGAGGCATCGCCGAAGGCGGAGCGCGCTTCACCCTGGGCTTCTTCCAGAAGGTCGTCGAGCTGCGCGGCGTCGTGAACGACGCGCATGCCCCGGCCGCCGCCACCCATCGCGGCTTTCACGATGATGGGATAGCCGATCTCCCGCGCGATCTTATGCGCCTCTGCTGCCGACTTGACCGGATTCTCGGTTCCGGGCAGGACTGGCACCCCCGCCGAAGCTGCAAGTCTACGAGCGGCGGTTTTGTCCCCGAGTAGCTCGAGAAGATTCGGCGGAGGACCAACGAAGGTGATGCCGGCCTTTTCGCAGGCACGGGCGAAGGCAGGATTTTCGGACAGAAAACCGTAACCCGGGTGGATGGCGTCGACGCCCTTCTCTTTCGCGAGTGCCACGATTCCTGCAATGTCCAGATAGGCTTCCACGGGGCCTTTGCCGGCGCCAACCTGATACGCTTCGTCCGCCTTGAAGCGATGCAGGGCGAGCCGGTCTTCCTGCGAGTAGATGGCCACGGTACGCAGGCCGAGTTCATTGGCGGCGCGGAAGATGCGTATAGCGATTTCGCTGCGATTGGCGGCGAGCAGTTTGTGGATCGGTTTGGTCTTCTTCATTTCAGAGGCGATGAATGCGTCGCGCGAAATTCTACATTGTTTCATGGAGGCGGCGCGACCCAGTTGCAGTCTTTTCGATTTGGAGAATCGATTATTTTTGTGCGCCAAGGGATGAGAAGTTCGCGGTGGTGTGTATGCCGGACCTACGGATTGGCTGGTTGCTCGAGCATGGGCCTTTGCACAGAATTTGCAGGACCAGAAGTGACCATTGCCGTTTTCAACTGTTGCAGTTGTGATTGGACTTTTGTCCAGGCTTTGGCGTTGTGTTTCGTCGCATAAGGCGCATCTGGTTCGGCAAAAAAGTGCAGAAGCTCCGTCTTGACTTCTGCCGTGGCGCTCGCGAATTTATTTTCCGCCAGCTTATCCAGCAATTGTGCATGGGCCTCATCGTTCAACCGGTATTTTCCGGGACCGGTGTTCTCGCCGACGTCGAAATTATTATTGGGCAGGTCCAGCCTGTCTTCGCGAAGCTCCTTCAAGAGTTCACGATAGCGGTCGAGCGTGGCATTAAAACTGGCTTCAAACATCTGTTCGGTCTGCGGCGTAGGCGTCCGGAACTGCAGGATCTGGAGCGGGCCGAACTTGGGGATTAGCTTGAAGAGAAACGCGAGAAAACGCTCGCCCGGACTGGGCTTGCGATAGTCCTTGCCCCACTCGCGTTCATAATTCGAGCCGGACAGATTGAACAGAAACTTTCCCTTGGTTGCGTCTGGAACGTCGTCCTTGATCTCATCTTTCTTGAGGTGCCAGGCGATGCGAGTGGCTTTGGGAATGAGCTTGCTGACGTCGCGGCGGTAAGAGTTGAGTGCTTTGTCTTCGTTCACAAGCACATCTTTCAACTCGAGGCCATAAGTCTCCCGAAAGGCTTGATCGAGAACCGGGCGTGAAACTTCGAATCCGATGAAGTCGTGATAGCTGTCCGGAGCGTAGCGTTCCCGTGCGATTTCGAGAACGTCAAAACCAAATTCAGTTTTCACATGCGCCAGCCGGCTGTCCTCAAATGAAACACTGTCGCCGAATTTCTTCCGCAGGCCGGGATACAGAATCGGAACGGCTCGGTTGGTGCCGAGGCGGTGGCCGTTGTTGTCCGCGGCGCAATGTGCGAGCGCGCCGATGGCGAAAGCATACTCATTTAGATTTTTCGCATCTCGCAGCAGAGCGAGGATAAAATCGCCGCTGCGGACGTAATGCGTTAGGTCGCTGAAAAACGGGCTGCCGTAAGGGTAGTAGCCCATATCTTGAATGATGGCGCCGCCGTAGGCGTAAGCTTGCGCCCTGCTCAGATCCTCCTCCGTTGCCTGCGGGAATTTTTTCATGAGGAGAGGCTTGATGTGCGTCTCCCAAACCGCATCGATAATGGCTTCATGAGAGAGGACTGCGTAGGCGTGAATGGGAGCCGGCAACGCCAGCAGAACGGCGATCAGGCAAACGACGATCACCCGAGCGCGAGCAAGAAGACGATCCATGATTCCGGTTGACGACGGAAAACGTCGTTTAGGCTCCACGTCTTAGAATAAAACAAAACGAGCCTTCATGGCTTGAGGAGCGGCTGGGCGAAGCGAATGGGAACACCAAAATTCGAACCGCCGAAACCTTTGACAACCGCGAATGTCACGCCAATTACTTCGCCATCGCGATTGATGAGCGGTCCGCCCGACCCGCCGGAAGTGGTCTGCGCGTCGTAGACAATTTTGTCGGGAAGAACATCCCCAATGTGGCCCTGGGTAACCAGGGGGCGGATAAGTTTACGGCGGACGAGTTCGTTGAGAACCTCGTCCGGCTTTCCGCCCGTGCTCTTGGCAATGTCGTTCACGGCATCTTCCCCAGCGCGCGCGAGAATAGCGCTGATGCCCGTGGCATAGCCCAGGGAAAGCAGAGGCTGGCCGCTGACTGCCGCTTCCTTGCGGGCGTCCATTTTCAGAATAGGTTTCTTCAAACTCGAAAAATCACCTTTCAGCACCGCGAGGTCCGCTTGCTCGGAAATTTCGGAAACGCTGACGGGAATGCCGGCCTTCGCCTCAGGGAAATAGGCCGTCAGTTCGGCGATGGAAGGACTAAGCCCCTGGCTTGCAATGGAGGCCAGCTCGTCGTTCTTCCACCAGGGCTGTGCCACGTGGTGATTGGTGAGGATGCGGCCTTCGCCGGCGATGAATCCCGTGCCGAAGAAATCAGCGCGAACTTCGGGCGCGCGGCCTTCCAAGGTATAGACCGGATTGCCGTCGCTGTCGTGAAGCGGCTCGCCATCCGGGTTGATCCCGCCATAACGCAAGGGGCGGCCGGAAGAGCGGTCCACAAAGGAGACGGAAACATGGAGCAGGCACACGCTTGGGGCATAAGAGCGAATCACGTCTTCGGCGGATTGCGACTCGGTCTCGACCCGTTTGAGCCGAGCAGTGGTTTCTTCAAGTTCCTTGCGAAGCGAGGCCACGTCACCGGGTTCGGCGCCCGAAATCTTTTGGCGCAACTCTTCCGATTGTTGCTTGAGCTGCTGCTTTTGGTCGAGTACGTCGGACTTCTGAAGATCGGCGCGCGCGCTGCGGGCGTCCGCCATCAATTGCTCCTGGCGGTGAGCGCCGCGTTCGAGCTGGGCGATCACGGAGTAAGCGCGGTTGGCTTCCTTGTTGGCGCGCCGGGAGAAAAGAACAAAGATTCCCGCGATCACGAGGGCGACGCCGAAGAGGGAGGCCACGCCAATTTTCAAAGCGCGCCCCAGCGAAAAAGCATCGCGGGTCATTTTCTCGGTGACCGCGAGCGCCTGAAAAGCGGTTTGCGCCACCTCGCGGCCTTCATCGGCGATGCGAGTTTTCTCGCGGAGTTCGTCAAACGCGTGCTTTTCGCGCAACTGGACCCGAACGCGCGCGAGCAATTCCGCCGATTCCCACGGAGAAGTAAGTACTTCGTCCGCGCCGAGATCGAGGCCTCGAGCTCGCTCGGCTCCCCCGCCCTGGATGAGCAGAATCACGCGCGTCCCTGCGGTATCCGCATTGCCTTTGACTTCGGAGAGGGCATCGCAGCATTGGATGTCGGCAAGGTCGGCGGCAAGAATGAGAAGGTCAATGCTGGCATCTTGAACAAACTTGAATCCTTCGGCCTGGGAAGAGGACCCGGCCACGTCATATCCGGCCGAACGCACCAATTCCTCGAGCCTGCCGCGGGAGGCCGAGTCGGGATCGACAATCAGAATGCTTTGGTGTTTCGAGGGCAATTTGACAACCTCAGAGATTTGACATTTCCGGTCAATGCTTGATCCGGCTTTATCTTTCCCGCCGCGATATCTTGGCAGGCTTCATAAGAATAACCGGAACACTCTTCTGATGCACCTAACTGGCTTCTGGCAACAGTAATATTCGCGGAAACAGGGCAGAGAACTAAGGGAGCCTGGTCGCTAAAGAGACCACATCGTCCAACGGCACGCTTGGTATGGTTTTCGTGGGAACCGGTCGGAATTTGTTAGAGCTAGTACTTGCGAAGGACACCAATGACACGGCCCTGAATCTTTAAGTCGTTCGCGGCCACCATGATGGGGGCCATTTCGGAATTCGCCGGCTGCAGACGTATCTTGCCGGGGCCTTCGCGATAGAAGCGCTTGAGAGTTGCTTCCTCGCCGCCAATCAGCGCCACAACGATGTCACCGGCATTGGCAACTTGGGTTTGCTCGCAGACCACGTAATCACCGTCCATGATGTGATCCTCGATCATGGAACTGCCCTTGACCTGCAGAACAAACGAATTGCCGCCACGCGCAAAATCGCCCAGCGAAATCGTCTCGCGTTCTTCCACGGCTTCTAGCGGACGCCCGGCGGCAATCCTCCCCACCAGCGGAAGCTCCTGCAGCTTGCGATCGCTGACTTGATCCTTGACCGACTTCGGCAATTGGATGATCTCGATGGAACGGCTCTGGTTGTAACCGCGGCGAATGAAGCCTTTTTTCTCGAGTGTCGTGATGTGCTTGTGAACAGTGGCCAGTGAAGTGAGCTTAAGGCCCTTCCCAATTTCTTCGAAGCTTGGCGCATAGCCGTGTTTGGTCTCAAACGCCACGAGATAATCGAGAACCTCTTTTTGCCGTTTGGTTAGAGCCATGTGCGCGCCTCCGTTTGCAAATCTTTTCCACAGGCACTTTAGGCGAAAAGAAAGCGAACGTCAAGCTTCTTTTTTGCTTCGCGTTACTTTCACCATCCTCTTCCGCGCCACGTCTGGAAGTGTTATACAGGCGTCCGATGGATTCCGCTCCCAATCGCTCAGCCTCTGTGACTGCCGCCGCAGTCGTGGCCATACTGAGCGGCGCATTACTCTTGGTGGGCTGCTCGATTGCATTCTTGGGAACGTTGCTGATCAAGTTGCCCAGCACTTCCCCAGAACTCCCTCCATCTGTGAGAACCCTCGGGCTAGCCACTGAGGGTTTTATGATCTGTCTCTCTCTCTTTGGTATCGCCACAGGCATCGGGTTGATCTACCTGCGAAAGTGGGCGCGCATCTCCATCTTGATTTGGGGTGGTTTTTGCGCATTCTTCGGGGTCATTGGGATTCCCATTGTACTGCTGATGCCATTTTCTCCCACTCCGAACGCGGCCAATTTGCCCGCCGAGGGCATGCAATTCTTCCGCGGGATTCTCCTCATTATCTACGGCATGCCCCTTCTGATTGGCGTCTGGTGGCTCATCCTCTTCAACCGTAAGTCGGTCAAGACGCAGTTCGCGGGCCAAGGAGAGTCTGCCGATCTAGGCCTGCCACGAAAACCCGCATGCCCTCTCCCCATCTCCGTGCTCGCCTGGTTTTACGTCGCTTCGGTCTTGAACCTCGTCTTTCTTCCCCTGCTTCCATTCCATATTCCGCTATTCGTATTTGGGTACGGTCTTCCCGGGAGCGCGGGTAGGATAGCGTTGATAATCACCAGCCTAGCTTTTGCCGTCGCCGGCGTCGGCCTCTTAAAGCTCAAGCCGTGGAGTTACTCGCTGACTATCGGCCTTCAGCTATTCTGGCTTGCAAGCGGTGTCGTAAGCGCGCTAACTCCAAACTACGGAGCGGTGATGGATTCCTATATGAAGGAGGTGCAGGCGTCCTATCATCTGCCTGAAACTTACTCTTCTCCGTTTAACTTCGCCCAGCACTTCGGCTGGATAATGGTTGGCGGACTCGTTTTCGCAGGCGCAATCCTCGGTTTGCTCTTTTATTACCGGCCGCGTTTCCTCGAGGCGGCCTCGAGAGCCGCCGCTGCAACCTAACGACGCGCCCATCCGAGCATGCACACTGCGTTACGGAATCTCATTCCACTCCTGCACGGAGGCCGGAGTTGGTGATCGTACTCACGCGTCTTTCTCGATAGGACACATCGCGTCGTGGGTTACTGTCTCGCTGCCAGCCGCGTGCCGGTGTGATATCCTCTAGGTGTCGGCTCCCGGCGGGCTGCCCTAGAAGCCATCCTTCCACCGCACCGCCTCATCCATATGATTGAGCCACGCTCCCCGGGGGACAGGGGGAGTTCATCGATGTGCGGAGGTTCGGACAAGAATGTCTACACTCGCAGAAGTTCCACCGGTAAAAAACAAACGCGAGGTGCTGGATCAGGCGGTCATCCGCTTCGCTGGCGACTCCGGCGACGGCATGCAGATCACCGGCAACCAGTTCACCAACACCGCCGCGCTCTACGGCAATGATATTGCAACCTTTCCGGACTATCCCGCGGAAATTCGCGCCCCTGCTGGGACGATTCCCGGGGTCAGCGGCTTTCAACTGCACTTTTCCTCGAATGAGGTTTACACCCCCGGCGACGCCATCGACGTGCTGATTGCCATGAATCCGGCGGCTCTGAAAGTAAACGTTGCGGACCTGAAAGCCAACGGAATCCTGATCGTCAACAGCGATAGCTTCAAAGAAGGCGACCTGCGGAAAGCGCAGATGACTTCGAATCCGCTGGAAGATCATTCCCTCGATAAATTCCGGTTGTTTTCGGTCGAGCTCGAAAGGCTAACCCGGCGTTCCTTGGAGCATCTGGGCCTCGACGCCAAGTCGATGGACCGCTGCAAAAACTTCTTCGCGTTGGGCATGTGCTACTGGCTCTACAACCGCTCCATGGAGCCGACGGTCCGCTGGATCGAAGAAAAGTTCAAGAACAAGCCGCTGCTCGTCGAAGCCAATAAGCTCGCGCTCAAGGGTGGTTACTCCTACTGCGAAGCCACCGAAGCATTCCAGATTAGCTACGAAATTCCGCCCGCCCAGCTCACCCCGGGCCTGTATCGCAGCATGAGCGGCAACCAGGCGCTGGCTCTGGGATTTGTGACTGCCGCGCAGAAATCGGGTCTGACACTCTTCCAGGGCAGTTATCCGATCACTCCGGCTTCGGACATCCTTCACGAACTTTCCATGTACAAAGACTTCGGCGTGATGACCTTTCAGGCCGAAGACGAGATTGCCGCCATCACCAGCGCCATCGGCGCAGCCTACGCCGGCGCTCTGGCGATCACCACCACTTCCGGCCCCGGTATGGCGCTCAAGACAGAAGCCCTCGGCCTCGCCGTCGCCATCGAACTTCCGCTTGTCATTTGCGATATTCAGCGCGGCGGCCCTTCCACCGGCCTCCCGACCAAGACCGAGCAAGCCGATTTGCTCCAGGCGCTCTTTGGCCGCAACTCCGAAGCGCCGATCCCGGTCCTCGCGCCAGCCACTCCCAGCGATTGTTTCTGGGCCGCGCTCGAAGCCAGCCGCATCGCCATCAAGTACATGGTGCCGGTCATCATTCTTTCCGACGGCT
>WNFN01130538.1_pt1 | contig 11475 bp, 11 predicted proteins | sample 5400161 | NCBI WGS metagenome assembly WNFN01 (sample SAMN13153353, study PRJNA577476) | soil metagenome | isolation source: 80 cm saprolite on Douglas fir-dominated hillslope | place: USA:California | collected 2013-09-17
GTCGCGCTGGCCCGCTCGAACGCGCGCAGCTGCGCGGTGCAGAACGGGCACCAGGCACCCCGGTTGAACAGCACGACGGCGAAGTCGCCGGCGAATGCGTCCGGGATGGTAAGTGCCTGCCCGTCGTTGGTGTTGATGGTCAGCTGGGGGAACGGGTCGCCGGTATTGAGCAGGGGCATTGCGGTTCTCCTTCACGGTCGCTCAAGGCGGTCCCGACAGGGACCGCCTGCCTGTATGCGTCGTCCCCTCCCAAGGTCTTACTGATGAATGTCACGCGGGCGTGCCCTGGTAAGACACCGCCGCCGTGCGCCGCTAAGCAAGAGGCAGGTAGTTCAAGAACATTCAGCGAACGGTCACGGGTGACTCCCCTGCCGTCCCGCTCGCACCGTTAACCGTTAGGGAGACCGCAGTGGCAACTGACTTCGCTGGCAAGACCGCACTGATCACCGGTGCCGGGCGCGGCATCGGCCGCGCCATCGCGCTCGGGCTGGCCGACGCAGGCGCCCGCGTCGTCCTGCTCGCCCGCACCGCAGGGCAGCTGGACGAGACACGCGCCCTGCTGCGTGAGCGGGGCGTGCCCCTCGGGCGGATCAGCCTCGTGCCCGCTGACCTGGCCGACGAGGAAGACCGTGACCGCGCGGCTGCGGCCGTCCTTGCGACGGGCAGGGTCGACATCCTGGTCAACAACGCGGCCACTGTCGAGCCGCTCGGCCCCACCATCGGCATCGCGTCCGCCGACGTGCGCCTGGCGTTCGAGATCAACGTGGTCGCGCCGGCCGCGCTCACCGCCGCCGTCCTGCCGGGCATGCTGGACGCCGTCTGGGGCCGCGTCGTCAACATCTCAAGCGGGATCGTCGCTGCTCCGGCCGGCATGGTCTACAGGCCGGGCGGGGTCGACACCGCCATGCAAGCCTGGATCCGCCAGCAGGACCCCGAGCGTATCGGCGCGCTGCATGAGCGGTTCAACAGGAACTTCGCCGAGGGGACTCTGATCACCCCGGAGCACTCCGCCGCGGCGCTGCTCGCCCACCTGGCCGGCGACGACACCGGGGCCATCTGGGACGTGAGCACCGCCCCCGTCGGCGCCTGATGCGCGGCCGGGCCGTGCATGTCCTGCCCCGTCACCTGACGGCGATGACACCGGCGGGCTGGTGCGGCGCCGCCTGCCATCGCGGCGTCAGCCGGCCAGCGCCGCGGGCAGGCGGTCAAGGGCAGGCACGGTGAGGTCTGGCTGCGCGCCGATCGTGTCGAACGGGGCGGCGGAGCGGTTCACCCAGGCCGTGCGCATCCCGGCCGCGCTGGCCCCGACACTGTCGAACGCGTTGCTGGTGACGAGCCGGATCTGCCCGACCGGCACGGACAGCCGCCCGGCCGCATGCCGGTACACCACGGGCGACGGCTTGAACACGCGGACCTCATCGGTGCTGATCCGCTGGCCGAAGAAGCCCCCCAGGCCGCTGTTATCAAGGCAGTTCCTGATCATGGCGGGGGTCCCGTTGGAAAGCACCACTAGCTCGTACCCCATGCCGACGAGCGCCCGCAGCGCGGGGACGGCGTCGGGGAACGGCTGCAGGTGGTCATATAGCCCGACCAGCCGCTGGGCCTGCCCGTCCGGCACGCGGGCCCCGACGGAGGCGAGGGCGAAGTCAAGGGCGCGGGACGTCACCCAGCGGAAGTCCTCGTAACGACTCATCGCCGTGAGCCGGAAAGAGTATTCCAGCTGCTTCAGCCGCCAGAGCCTGGCCGCCTCGCGGCCGTCAGAGTCGCCGAGAACCTGACCGAGCTCGCTGGAGAGGGCGAGCGGGTCAACCAGCGTCCCGTACAGGTCGAACGCCAGTACCTCGTGGCCGGTCACCGCGCCTCCCAAGTTATCCGCCGCGCTAGCCACTGGTGACCGCCAGGAGGAGCCCGGCGAAGTCCTCGCCGCACGGACCGCAGGAACCGCTCCAGTCTGCCCAGCTCTCTCATCGCTGCTCCAAGCCCGGCTCTTCCAGGTACCCGTTGGCGACCAGCGCCCGGCGGATCTTACGCCGCGCGTCGAAAATTACCTTGTAAGTGGCGTTACGCTGCAGGCCCAGCTCGGCGGCCAGCGCGTCGAGCGGTATCCCGTCGACCACGATCCCCACGAAGACCCGCCGCTGGTGCACGGTCAGCTCGTCGTCGACGACCCGGCGCACCTCCGCGAGGATGCCCGCCGACTCCGCGTGCCGCGCCGGATCGATCCCGAGCCGACCGGGAAGCCGCTCCCACTGCCCAGCGTCCAGCGCGACCGGCGGGTTGCGCCAGTAGTGCCTGCCGAGCTTGCCCGACACCTCAAGGATGACGAACCGGTACGCCCCGTGATGAACCTGCTCTCGCCGCGGAAGTCACCGAGCTTGGCCAGGATCGCAAGCATCGCGTCGCCAGCGGCCTGGTGCGCGACGTCATTGAGTTCCGGGCCGGTCACCGGAGTGCCGACCGACCGGCGCCGGACCTCGGCCAGCGCGATGCGGACCAGCCTCGCATACAGCTCACGCCCAGCCTATACGCGCGACGAGTTCATGGAGGAGTTCGTCCACCCCGACGACCGCGCAGCCATACAGGACGCACGGCAGAAGCGAGCTCTGCAGGTCCGGACTGAGTATCTGACCGAGATGCGGAAAAAAGCAGGGCTGACCCAGGCCGAGGTCGCCGAGGCCATGGGGGTATCCCAGCAGCGTGTCTCGGCGATCGAGAGCGGCTCGGTGGCAGAACTTGCCACCCTGGCTGACTACATCCGCGCCTTTGGCGGCGAGCTGAAGGTAATTGCCGACTTCGGCTACTCATGGCGCCGCGTAGCCTGACGCCGCCCGGCCCTCGGCACCCCAGCGTGGCCAGCAGTGATTACAGAAGGTAACGGCTGCTACGTAAACTAATGCCCATCTTCTAAGGCGATGTTTGCTCGGTGTTTGCTCGGATGTCGCGCTGCCACCAGACTGTGCCCGGTACCAGGCGGCAGTGAAATGGGTGGAGTCGCGGACAAAACGGCACCGCCAGGCATTATCCGGCAGTAGGCGGACGCGAAACAGCCGACTCCTAATCCGCGGGTTCGGGTTCAAGTCCCTGGCGGCGCACCCGTCCTGACCTGGGGTGATACCCAATCCTGGCCCACTCGTGAAGGCCGTTTCCCGGCCATGCTTGCTCGACGTTTGCTCGTCAGTCCCGGACCTAATCCCGCGGGCCGCAATTGTCGCGTGGGTGCCGAGGAACGACGCGGGTGGGATTCGCAGGCGCCTCAGCACCCGCCGCACCTCACGGTGCGGCAGCTGCCTCTGCACCCTCCGCACCGTGACGCGCCGACCCGGATGCCCAGGCCGGGCAGCTCTCCCTGGATCCGCCGGTAGCCCCAGCCCGGGTTCTCCCGCGCCAGCTGTCCGATCAGCGCCGCGATCCGCGGATCCGCTCGCGGTCTGCCGCTTGCGTTGGGATAGGCCCACCCCCAGCGGACCAGCCGCCGGTGCCAGCGCAGCAACGGGTCCGGCGTCACCAGGCCATGGGGTTCCAAAACCATGTCACAGTCTCTGGCCTTCAGCGTCGCGGCTGAGCGGTGGTGGTCATGTTGCCCGTTTGTTCATGGTCATTGATGCGTCCGCCCAGGTCCAGTGCCCCGGGCAGGTGGCGGACGGCGAGGGCGTGCCGGAGGTGGCCAATGCCTCAAGGAGGTTGCTCTACCGGCGGCGGAATGCGGCGTCCAGCGCCGTCGTGCCGAAGTTCCACATGTTGTCGGCGACGTTGATGGTGACTCCGGGAGGCACGATCTGGTCGATGCGGTCGAGCAGATCGCAGGACAGGTCGATGCCGTCGGCGGCGAGGTAGCCGTCCAGGTGCTCCATGGTGCGCGGGCCGATGATCGCTGAGGTAACCGTGAAGTGGCGGGTCACGAACGCGATCGCCATCTGGATGAGGGTGATCCCGGTCTCGTCGGCGAGCGCGCCGAGCGCGTCGGCGGCGTCGAGCTTGGCGGCGTTCGACGGGTCGCTGGCGTCATAGCGCGCTGGGAGGCGACGCGACCGCATCACGGAGCCTGGCCCACTGACCTCCTGGCCCTTGCGGTATTTGCCTGACAGCCAGCCGCCTGCCAGCGGGCTGTAGGTCAGCACGCCCATTCCGTGGCGCTGGCAGGCCGGCAGCACGTCGTATTCGATCGCCCGGGTCAGCATGGAGTAGGGGGGCTGTTCGGTGCGAAACCGTCCGTGGCCGCGGCGATCGGCGACCCATTGAGCCTCGACGATCTCGGAGGCGGGGACCTTTGACGCGCCGAAGGATCGGATCTTGCCCGCCTGCACGAGGTCAGTCAGGGCGCTGAGGGTCTCGTCGATATCGGTGTTCGGGTCGGGAACGCCGACTTGGTAGAGGTCGATCCAGTCGGTGTGAAGGCGGCGCAGCGAGCCCTCGACCCCTTCGGTGATCCACCGGCGCGACGCTCCGCGGTGGTTGGGATCCTCGTCGAAAGGAGGGCCGAACTTAACCGCGAGCACCACGTTCTCGCGCCGTCCGCCCGCCAGCGCCTTGCCGACGATCTCTTCTGACTCGCCGGCGGAGTAGCCATCGGCGGTGTCGATGAAATTGATCCCGGCGTCCAGGGCGCGGTGGATGATCTCGATCGACGCGTCATGATCGGGGTTGCCAAAGGCGCCGAACATCATCGCGAGGAGCGAATGCGAGCTACTTCGTTCGAGGGCTATTACACATTCCTTCTCCATCAAGACCTCGACTTCGTCATGCCTTACGCCATGGGCCGCGGAGACGATCCAGAGGCGCACGTGGTTGGACCTGATGCCGACAGGGCAGCTCCGATCATCGAACGTGCCCTCCCGGAGGCGGAATGGGTGCCGTCGATCTACGACTCGGTGCGCGGATTCGTCAGGGCCGCGGCGCAACTTCTCGTCGTCGGCGGGCCAGTAACATACGAAATCGACTATCTGTATCCCCCGGCAGACCCTTCCAGCAGACCTGTCCAATTCCGGCTTGAGCTCGCGCTTCCCGGCACCCTGTCCCGTCACGGACGCCAGCCAATCCAGTACATCCCGGCCGCGTTTGGCGGTCCGCGGGACAAGACAGGCCTGACTTACGTCGACCTGGACCCAGCGACACTCGTCACTTTCCGCCTCGATCCACCCCGAGGAAGCAGCGGTACGGAAGATGGTCAACTTCCTCCGAGCAGCCGGTTCGCTACAAGGAGCCGCGACGCCGCTCATGGAGCAGTCCACGCGCGGCGGCACGCCGTACAGCTTCTCGGAGCATCAACGAGAACGCGGAGAACTGTTCGCCACGGTCACCGAGCCCGTGGGCTGGAACGTTCGAGAGCTCTTCCAGGACAATCACCTCGCGCCCTACGACGTATGGCGCCAGCTCAGGTTCCTTGAATTCAAGGTCCGGATCCGAGATTTGATCATCGAGCGTCTTGACACGACACTGTCCGAGGTTGGCGATCATCTGGGCTTCCAGGCGACCATTGAGCTCAGCGGCCTGCTGACCCTCCAGGATGTGGGCGGGGCCACGACCGACCTGCGGAACGGACACCGCGGGATGGCGGGGGTCGGCAAGACCGCCTTCGCGGTGCACGCGGCCCACCGGCTAGCGGCGAGCTTCCCGGACGGGCAGTTCTTCCTGCCGTTGCGCGCCCACACTCCAGGCCAGCGGCCGGTGGACCCGGCGGATGCGCTGGCCAGCTTGCTGCTGACAGCCGGGCTCAGCGCGGCGCAGATCCCGCCCGGCATGGAGGCCCGGGCGGCACGCTGGCGTGGCTATGTGGCGGGCAAGGAGATCCTGCTGCTGGATGACGCGGCCGGCCATGAGCAGGCCCGGCCGCTGCTGCCCGGGACAGCGGGCAGCCTCGTGCTGGTCACCAGCCGGCGGCGGCTGACCGCGCTGGAGGACGCCGCGGTGATCAGCCTCGATACCCTGTCCCGCGGCGAGGCGCCGACCATGCTGAGCAGGGCAGGGCAACGCCACGAGCCGAAGCGCCATTCCATCACCACCATCACCGGCGCCGAACTGAACCGCTCCCATCGGGCCCCGAGCGAGCCGGCAGCGCAACCATCGCACGCACTTTGCGCAGCGAGTGCAGGTCCACGGACACCGACGACAGCCCGATGGGCGAGCTCGGGACGGCACGGCGGCGGTTTTCAAGATCGGTCCTGCAACTCTGCTGACCTGCGGTGATCTGGCAGCGGCGAGGATTCTGGGCACGCATTCGGAGCGAGCTCGGTGCTGAGGCTTGAGCCGATCCCACGAGATCCGGACCGATTCAGCGTTGGCATCCAGGATCCTTAAGCGGTGATGCGGCCATGGCGAGGCTGATATGTCCCGCTACGCCGAGTTCAAGAGAGCCGCAGCGCTAGAGCGCACTTTCCGCAACTGCGGGCGGTCCGCCGCGCAGGCGGCCGCGGCCGCCGCGGACCTGCCGGGCGCGGCCGGCATCGAGGTCGACGTCCGGGACGAGTCGTCGGTGGCCCGGGCAGTCGACCAGGCGTGGTCGCGCCTCGGCGGGATCGGCATGCTGGTGAACAACGCCGGGATCGGCGTGCACACGGTCAACCCGCGCTTCACGACCCACCCGCAGGGCTTCTGGGAGGTGCCGCCCGCCGGCTTCCGCGCGGTGATCGAGACCAACCTGACCGGCTAATTCCTGGTGGCGCGCGAAGTCACGCCGCGGATGCTGGCCGGCGGCGGCGGCCGCATCGTCAACATCTCGGTGAGCCATTCGACCATGCACCGGGCCGGGTTCGTCCCCTACGGGCCGTCCCGGGCCGGCAGCGAGGCGCTGTCCCGGATCATGGCTGCCGACCTGCGGGACGCCGGCGTCACCGTCAACCTGCTGCTGCCCGGCCGGGCGACGGCCACGGGGATGCTGCCCGACGACGTGCCCGCGGGCCGGGAGCTCCTGGAGCCCGCGGTGATGGGCCCGCCCATCGTGTTGCTCGCCTCAACAGAGGCTTGGCCCTCACTCTGCGGCCTTCGACAATCGCCCAGCTAGCTGTCCCGCAGCTCGCCGGCGCCGCCCTCATCCGGCTGGGCGGATACCTGACCGCGTGTCACAGCTGGTAATCATGAGCTGACTGTTCGCTATCGCTAGGCTCCGGCTGTGAGACCGGGCGAGGCAGTCCTCCTGGGTACCGCCAGCGTGGTGTTTCTGGCCGGCTGCGCTTTGGTCGGCCTGGGTCTTGCTGAGACGGGCACCACACAGGACATATGGACGAGCGCGTGGTTCGACTTCGGGCTGCCGCTCCTGATCCTGGCAATAGCTATGGGCGTGCACGCTGTGGCGCTAGTGCACCGCCGGACCTTTCCACCTGCGGCCAACGGCAGCGACGGGCCGAACCGAGAGATTCCGGGAACCTTACGCGTGGTCGGCGCGCCGACACCGGGACGCTAGGCGCGAGTGTCGATCGTCTATGACATGAGACGGACCCTACGGCACTGAAAAGCCGCCCTGATCAGCAGCCTGTACTGCCGCTCCTAAATGCGCGCACGAATGGCCCATATGTGCGCCGGTAGGAATACCAGCAACCAGCAGCCATCGCGCGGCGAGTCGGCAGGGACGCATGCGAGCCTGCCTCGCACAAAGCCAGAAGGCGGCTGCCCTCGTATACGACATCCTCCGGTACCGGCAATTGCCCGTGTAATGCGGTGAACGCCGAATACAGAAAGTGACCTTTCTTCATCACCGGTGGGCATCCTGAGCATCCTGGGCATCGGAGCGTCTCCACGACTCGTTCCACGAACGCGGCAAACCGGACCAGAACTAATTTCGAAAAACTGCCGACTACCTGCGAGCTCCCTTACGGAATCGAACCGTAGACCTTCTCCTTACCATGGCCACGCCCCACCGCCCTGGACGCACTACCTGCACCAATGGCACACCGGAATGCCCAGGAAGCACAGAATGCACCCAGTGCGCACGGCACCCGGTCCACGACCCGTTCCACGACCAGCACGCCGCACCCGGCCCGCACATCACGCCCGGTGACGGCGTTTAGGTCACGCTCAGTGAGCGCCTGACAGTCACGCGCGGCCGCGCCCGAGAACGCGCCAACCAGGTCGCCAGGCGGTGCGCCGCACCTGAACGGTTGTTATGTCACTCGACATCCGGCGGCCGGCGACTCGCGGCACCCTGATGGGCCGGCGATGTCGTGCGTGCGGACCGGAGCCCGGGCGTCGGTGTGATCGCCGCGCATATCGCAGTGATGGCCGCGGGCAGTTGCGCACCCGGTAGCTGCCCGGGTTCCGGCTGTTACCGGGCGTGGAGTGGATGCGCCACGGTGGCGTGTCCTCGAGGCCAAGTCAACGCCCGATCGCCAGCGAAAGCTGTTTCCGCAGCTCATGGCCTGCAGAGTTACTCGATCGTCCGCTTTGGTGGCGGCGGCTTGTCAGCCTGCCCGCTGTGCTAGATGGCGGGCCGGCGACTGGATGAAGGTCGGGCTTCCTCGAAGGCGGCGGCGGCGATTAGCACGGCTGCGTCGCCGGCGCGCCGTCCGGTGATCTGGAGTCCGACCGGCAGGCCTTGATCTGCCCAGTCGGCCGGGACTGTGATGGCGGGGTATCCGGCGTGGCTAACCGCCTCGGTGTACCGCTGGTTCTGGAGCGGCGGCAGAGGCACTTTCTGGCCGGCCACAGAGGTAGGGCCGTCGGCTTCACCGGGTGAGGAAAGGCGACCCTGGGTGTCGTGGGCTACACGAGGAGATCGTGGTCCAGGAAGACGTCCGCGATGACGCCGCGGGCGGCAGGATTACTCCGCGCCACAACCATCAAGCGCATTATCATGCTCCCCGGGCGATGCGGGATCAGGGCACGGGCGGCCGCATCGTCAACATCGCCTCGACCAACGGGCAGATGTCCGAGGCCGAGTTCGCCTACTACAACGCGTCCAAGGCGGTGATCATCTCGCTGACCAAGACCATGGCCGTCGAGCTGGCGCCGTACGGGATCCTGGTCAACGCGGTCGCGCCCGGCCGGGTGCTGACCCCGCTGAGCGAGCCGTTCGTCGGAACCCTCAGCGAGGACGCGCTCGGCAGGATCAGCCCCCTCAAGCGCGTCGGCACTGCAGACGAGGTCGCGGCCGCCGTCTCGTTCCTGTGCGGCAGCGGCGCCAGCTACATCACCGGCAACACGCTGAACGTCGACGGCGGCCTCAAAGCCATGCACCCGGCGATCTGAGACTCACGGCGCTGTCTTCGCTGCTGGCGCGACCTGGCCGAGGTGGTCGACGAAGGCCTGCCTGATGATGGCGGTGGCGCCGGTCGAGATGCCGATCTTGGCCAGGATCGTGCGTTCGCCGATCAGCGTCAGGCTCTTCTTGCTGAAGATCAGCTCGGTGCGGATGCCGTCAGCGGTCTGCGCGACAGCCACGCCATGGCGGCCGATCGCGTCGGTGGCATGGCGTACCAACGTCACGCCCGGGATGAGGGCCGCTGCCCGGTACAAGGCGGCGGCGACCTTGGGCGGCGCGATCTTGTCGCGGAGTAGGTCGCCGATGGTGACGAACGCTTCCTGGTCGGGGCTGGGCCCGTGCCCGCGCTCCACCTTGTAGATCATGGCGAGCAGGGTATGGGGGTCAGTGGGCAGCGTTTGCAGCAGCCGGTAGGTCGCATCATTCAGGCCGCCGATGCTTGGGCACTTCACTCCAGACCCTTGCGCGGAGAACTTCCAGTTGATGCCCGGGCCGGTGGAGTGGACGGAGCGCTCAATGCCCACGCGACACACATCGGATACGGGCATCCAGATCTGCAAGGTGGTTCTTTGCGGGCGGAGTTTCAGCAGGCGAAGGCGAATGTCGCGCGGGAGGGAGCCTTTCCTGATGAACGGCTCCAGATTGGCGGGCAAAGACCAGCTGACTTCCTTGGTCTCAGCAAACATGTATTGGTTGTCCCGCACGTGAGGCGTGGGCTGGTGTGCGGCGGCAGCGGCCACCCTGGCCAGGAGCCGGATGGCACCCGAGTTCGCGGGTGGCAAGCCGCCCTGAGATGCGACGATGATGGCGGTCACAGCGGCGGCTATGCCGGCGATCGTCATACCGGCACCCAAACTGAGCAATGCGCGGCGGCGCAGCGCGCTCCGCGGGTTGGTGACGCGCCACCACCCGCGCGCCGTGCTGGACCGGGTGCGCCGGACGGGCTCAGCCGACCGGATTTCTGTGATTAGGTGATCCTTCAGCCGCTGCTGGCTCTCCGGTGGCATATTCCAGGCCAGGTCTTGCAGCAGTTGCGTCAGCGCCTGCACGTCCTGGCTTGTGGGGTCATGGCAGGTTCTCATGGCGTTCTCCTCGGTGCCAGGTGGGTGGCCTGCTGCTGATCGGTTCCGTCGCGTCCGCCGCGGCGGTTGTTCTGACTGGTATTGCTGCCGGCCTGGGACCCAGCATCATCGAGGAGCTCTCGCAGGCGCCGGCGCGCCCGAAACAGCCGAGTCCGCACCGTTCCTTCGGGCACTCCGAGTGCCTGGGCGGCCTCGGCGGAGTCGAGGCCGGACCAGATACAAATGAGCACGTCACGTTCGCGCGCGGGCAGGGCCTGGACGGCCGCTCTGACCGCCACCAGTCTGTCCCTGCCGTCCAGCCGGGCGGTGACCTCATCGGCGAAGTCGGGCAGGCCGGGCCGCGGGGGCGGGAGGCGGCTCATTGCCGCCTGGTGCCGACGAGCCGCGCGGATCTGGTTGCGGGTCACGTTGACCGCGATGCCAAGTAGCCATGGCCGCAGCGAGCCGCCGTCACGTTTGACTGTCTGCCGCAGCCGCCAGGCCTCCAGGAAGGTCAGTGAGACCACTTCCTCGGCAGCCGACCAGTTCCCGGTCAGCCCGGTGGCATACCGGTGCACCGCCTGCGCGTGATCGTCGAAAAGCGCGGCGAACGCATCCGGGTCGCCGGCGCGTACGCGGGAACGCGGGCTGGGCTCCATGTGTATGTACTGTCCGGACGCCGCCACTGCGTTCTCTCCTCGCCCGTCGATGCGCTCGCGCAGGAAGTCCGCGTGGCCCATGTGCCGCGCATACTCCTCGACCACGTGCACCAGCACTTCGCGCACCGAGATCCTGTCCTGCTCGCCCAGGCCGTTGTCGAAGCGGACGGTGGCGCCGAGGTCCTCCTGGGCGGCCGCGAACTGCTCGGCGAAGGCAACCTCACCCCGCCAGGTAGCCCAGGCTTCCGCGACGACAGCGGGGTCGGCGACCGCGCCATCGAACGCCTCGTTACGGCCGTCGGCGGAGCGGTACAGCCGGGGCGCGCCCAGGGCGGCCAGCACCCGGCGGAACCAGAAATGCTCGACGGCGGCCAGATGCCGCACCAGGCCGAGCAGCGACAGGTTGGACGGCGGCACCGACTGGGCCGCCATGGCAGCCGCGTCCAGCCCTTCGCACTTCAGCTCCAGCGTCAGGCGGTAGTCGCGCAGGAACCGCGCCAGGGTGTCGCGTTCTCCGACGGGAGGGTCGCCCTGTTCCCGCGGATCGGACTCCCGCGTGGCGACG
>WNFN01247827.1_pt1 | contig 11470 bp, 14 predicted proteins | sample 5400161 | NCBI WGS metagenome assembly WNFN01 (sample SAMN13153353, study PRJNA577476) | soil metagenome | isolation source: 80 cm saprolite on Douglas fir-dominated hillslope | place: USA:California | collected 2013-09-17
GCTTCGCGGCGCAAGTTGATCGAAATGAAAAGTCGCGTTCGACCGATTCGTGAGAAGGACTTGAACGATATAAAAGCCCTCACAAAAATCGACGAGAACAAACCGGCACCTGATGGAAGACCAACTAGAGAGTAGTCCATTTGGAATCAATCTGGCTGTCTGGGCGAAACTGGGATCGGAAGATTTCGATGGCCACACCGAGTTTGCCAGCATGGATGCGGAGCAGCGGCTCACCTGGCTTTCTGAGATTGCCAAATTTGTCCATGACGCACGTCAATATCGGGAAACTGGCGCCTTCCGAAGTCCCTTGGAATAAGAAAATGCTCAAGAAATTGCGCCTTTGGTTGACCTATGGTTTGCCCGAAATGCCAGGCCGAGTCGGGTGACGCATTTTGCCCAAACTGCGGATTGGATCTGCAGATTCATCGACAGGTCGAAACCCTTCAGAAAGAGGTTTCCGAGCTTCGTGGGCTCTTGAGTGATCTTCGATCGAGCCTGGCCCGGAACTCAATCGGAACGAAGGTAGCCGAGATCGGACCAGCTCCGCCGCCGATTCCAGTGCCGCCGCCGCTGCCAGCTCGATCGATCCAAGCTTGGCGTGAATCGGCCACCCCGCCGGCGGGAAACAAGGGCACTCCTCCACCGCGCTCCGCCGAGGTGACTTTGGGTCAACGATGGTTTCTCGGAATTGGCGTGTTCGTGCTGCTCTTGGCAATTGGCTTCTTTCTAAAGTATGCCTTTGATGAACAATGGATCCGACCTCCGGTACAAATCACCTTTGGTATGCTGGTGGGAATTTTGCTGATTGGCGGTGGCGAGATTTGCCGCCGCCGTAAATGGGCCGGATTGGACATCAGCTTTGCTGCTCTGGGTTTGGGCGCCCTCTATCTCAGCGTTTATGCCGCCAACCAGATCTATCGGCTCATGCCCGATGGGCTCACCATATTCGTCGTGCTAATTGTTAGCACGGTCGGGCTCCTCATTTCCTTTCTGTGGGATTCTCGAGTCTTGGGCGTGCTGAGTTTCCTGGGCGGCTATTTGTCACCGCTGCTGTTTCATTCCGACGAGGTCGGTTCTCGTGGATTGGAGCGATATTGAGCTGGATCGCCTTCCAGGTCTGGTCATCATCTCGTCCAACCCCCGAGCAATGGGGATACGCCTTCGGCTTCACTCAGTTGTCCTTGTTCCTCTACTCGATCTTTCCGTTTTTCCGGATCGGTTCCTTGACCGCTGGCTGGCGGCTTACCGGAGTTTTCATTGCCCTGGTCAACGGCTGGCTTTGCGTCTGGAAATCGGCCGAGCTTCTGCAGTACGACAAAAATCAGTTGTCGATTGTTACACTTGCATACTCAGTTGTTGCTCTCTCACTTGCTCTTGTATTCTGGCGTCGTTCGGAAGGTGCGCCGCCGGCAGCGCCCGGCTCATACGGACCTTCCGTAACCTGGTTGATTGCGCAGGGATTGATCTATCTGCTGCTGACCTGGGCAGTGATCCTTTCAGATAAATGGACAACCCTTTTCTGGGCTGCTCAGATGATCGCTACCTACTGGATTGCGGCCAAAGCCAAGGATCGCGTACTCTTGCAAGGTACGATTATTCTCGGAGCCATCGTAACATTTCGATTTCTTTTCGTCGATGTCGACATTCTTGGCTTCTCTTTGGTCAATCAGCGATTTGTCGACGATCTCTTTTCTCGTTGGCTGGTCGGCTGGTTCGTGATCGCGTGCCTGCTAGCCGTTTGGTGCTTGGCTTCCCGCGGCTTGGTGAATGGAGTCCACCCTGGTTTGGCTCATTGGTTCGAGATTATTGGGATGCTGAGCCTGTTCGGTTTCCTCAATGGAGAACTCGCACGCCTCAGCTGGGATTGGGCGTTCCCGGTCACGTTGGCTGCATTCTCGATCCTCTGGACGCTCTTTGCCGCCTCCTTGCTCGTGACCGGCTTTTTCTGGAAACGCAAGTTTTACCGGATGTGCGCGATCGTCCTCCTATTCATCACAGTTGGGAAAGTACTTATCTTCGATACTGCCGAAGTGAGTGCTCCCTACCGCATATTATCGTGCGCGGTACTGGGAGGCATTCTGGTAGCATTGTCTGCCTTGTACTATCGGTTCGCCGCGCGGTTACTGTCCGCGCGGCCGCCTGACTCCTCCGTTGTAAAGAAATAGATCTATCCAGCAGCAGCTCGGATAGTTGGTAATGCTTCTTCCAGGCTCGCCAGATTATTGATCGACAATACTTCAGTCCCTTTGCGAATCCGGGTCACAAGGCCAGCAAGAACCGAACCTGGGCCAAGCTCCAGGAACAGATCACAGCCGGCTCGATCGATCAGGTATTCGACGCTTTGTACCCATCGAACCGAACCTGGCCAGCTCAGCCTTCAGCCGTTGTTTAGCGCTGCTCATCAGCCGGGAATGGAAAGCGCCGGCCACTGTTAAGGGTACCGCTCGCCTGACCCCTCTCGCTTTGGCGATCGCGATCGCGTTCTCGATTTTGGGGACTTCACCTGACAAAACGATCTGTCCCGGTGCGTTCAAATTGGCTATATCGACCTCGGCCTCCGCTGCGACTTGGCAGATGAGCGATTCTTCGCCGCCCACGAATGCCGCCATCGTCCCCCTCGTTTCGTTGCAGGCCTCGTCCATAAAACGACTTCGCTCTGCGACTAAGTGCAACCCGGTCGCAAAATCGAAGGTCTCCGCGGCTGCATGCGCGGTAAACTCACCCAGAGAAAGTCCAGCAGCAGCGACGGCGGGGATTGGGCCCGCCTCTTCCTCGATCACCCGTAACACCGCCAGACCATGAACATAAAGCGCGACTTGGCAATGCCGCGTCTTGGTCAACTCTTCCATCGGACCGTCAAAGGCGAGCTGACTTAGCGGTCTGCCCAGTCGGCGATCAGCTTCCGCGAAGAGATTCGCCGCAACTGCGTAACGGCCAGCGAAATCTTTCCCCATTCCAACTTGCTGTGCACCTTGTCCTGAAAAGAGCAGTCCGATCTTTCTCGGCATACGCCGATCATGAAGGATCAGACCGTGTGCGTCAAATCGCGCCAGCCTGCTGGGCTCTCCACCAATTGTGTGTCAGAGTTAAAATAGGCATCACAAGAAAGTAGGCCGGACGATGCGCTTGCTAAACCGTGGCGACCTGTAAAAACTAACCCACCTTGTGCCCCACACCGGTAACGTGCGCGAAGTTCGCCGGAATGAATCAACGGGCAAAGCAAACCCACACCACCAACCATTGATCCGAATGGAGCCAGTGGCCTTCGATCCAGTACCAACCACGAGGATCTTGAACCCAATGGCCCGGAACCCATTTGGCTACAGGACGAGGAGGGAGAATATAATGACCGGGCACCCAAATATATTTGTGACCATTCCATCGCCAGTGGCCAGGGATCCAAACATAAGTGGGTGCAGGTGGCAACGGGGGCGTTTCGGCAATAACAGCCGGAGGACCGATGCGCACATAGATTCGGGCGTGCGCCTCCGGTGGAATGAAAAGGAAGCCGAAGACAATGAGCGCCAGTAAGCCAGTGCGTACCGGTCGGGATTCAGCTGGGGACTTCGCGATTCTAATCGGCGAATTTTTCATCCACGATCTAATGTTGAGAGACCGGAGAATGCTGCAAGAGAAGCTTAAGTTTGGAGCGTAGCAACTCTTGATAGGAACGGCCTGGCCAACCCTTCAGCGATTGCGCAAAATTTTGTTTGGCGCGAAAGCCGCGACAATTAACCAATTGGGAAGGTATCCCGTCCGGAGATTAGAATGGAACGACTGCCGGAGGCGGGCCTTCGTCGGACGGTTGCAGGGCGAGATGCTTTAATGCGCAGCCTCGTACAAGCTGTTTATCGCTTCCGGGACGCCACCCTGGTTGCCGAAAAGAAGGATGACTTCGGCAACGCGCTTCAGAATCTCTATCGGGAGTTAGAGCGAGCGGAAAGTGTAGTTGGACCTTCCTAACCGTCCCCGGTTCTTTTCGCTCGTTTGGCCCTGAAGAATCCGCGCGATTCTTTCTCTCGTGCCGCCGATCACTATTTTGTGCAGGCGATGGGAGATCAAATCCACTAGATTTCTGAGGCTCCCGGAGATTATAAGTCCGGTGTGAGGTGGGCATAATGTCTGCCGAATTGAGCGGTGAACGCGCAAGGCAAACGGGCCTGTCAGGTTTGCGGCACTGTACTAAGTGGCGATAGCGATTTATGTCCGGTTTGTGCTCTACATGCCGCTCTCAAACCCAAGAGTGATTCTTGTTCGGATATTTCTTCCGAGTTTCGCTTTGAGCACTACCAGGTTCTCAAGAACGAAGACGAAATACCGATCGAGCTCGGACACGGCGCAATGGGAGTCACTTACAAAGCCTTTGACGTCCATCTGGAACGCCCGGTTGCCTTGAAGATCATTAGCGCTCGATTCATCGGCGACGAGTCAGCCCGGCACCGTTTTGTCCGGGAAGCCCGAGCGGCGGGCAGCGTCCGTCATCCCAATGTGGCCTCGGTGTTCCATCTGGGCGAAACCGGCGGCAACTACTTTTACGCGATGGAGTTTGTCGAAGGTGAAACATTGGAAAAACTTATCCAGCGGTCCGGCAAGTTGGATACAGATGTAGCCCTCGAAGTAGTGGGACAAGTCGCCGCTGGGTTAACGGCCATCCACAAACAGCATCTGGTCCATCGGGACATCAAACCCAGCAATATAATGGTCAGTTTAGAGGATGGCCGGGTGGAGAGCGCCAAAATCATCGACCTTGGCCTGGCGAAAGGAGTGGTCGAACAAGACACGATTTCGACTGCGGGAAGTTTTACCGGCACACCCGGCTATGCTAGCCCTGAACAGTTTGCCGGGATCGGTACCGATATTCGTTCCGACTTGTATTCATTGGGGGTCACGCTTTGGGAAATGCTTTCGGGGAAGCTACCTTTCCAAGGCTCTGCTGCAGAGCTGATGTACCAGCATCTACATGCTCCGCTTCCGAGCGAAAAATTGAAGAGCGTTCCGGCGCCGATTATCGTGTTGATGGAAATTCTGCTGGCCAAAGATCCGGGCCAACGTTTTCCAGGGCCGGCTCAACTGCAGAAAGCTCTGCCAAGAGTGAGAGAAGCGATTGATTCCAGGTTACGTCTGACCGCAAACGATCTGCGCTCGATTGGTAATCAATCGACCGAGCAATCCAAAGGAATCCAACAAAAGTCGGGAAGGCATCTTCTTCGCTGGCTGGCGGTGTCCGGCCTGTGCTTGACCGGATTACTGCTCGGCTGGTTTTATTTCTCCGGTAAAAAGGGGCCTTATTTAAACCAGCGAGGTGTCGAAGCGACGCCAGCCGAAAAGAGCATCGCGGTTCTTCCCTTCGAAAGCCTCAGCGCCAATAAGGACGACACCTACTTTGCGGACGGTGTCCAGGACGAGATCCTCAACAACCTGGCCAAGATCGTTCAGCTCAAGGTGATCAGCCGTACCTCGGTGATGCAGTATCGGGCGGACGCCAAACGCGATTTGCGCCAAATCGCCAATGCCTTGGGTGTGGCTCATGTGCTCGAGGGAACTGTTCGTCGGGATGGAAACCATGTCCGTGTTAGTACGGAGTTAGTCGATGCTCGTAACGACAACACGATCTGGGCGGAGAGTTATGATCGGGATCTCACCGATATATTTGCCATCCAGAGCGAGGTAGCTCAGACCATCGTCAGAAAGCTGAACGCTACGCTTTCACCAGATGAGAAGAGGTCGATTGAAGCAAAGCCGACTGACAATCTCGAAGCCTATGACCTCTATTTGCGTGCCAATGAGTTGATTATGATCGCTAGCGCCTCTTTGGCTTCCGGAGATATTGAGAGACCGGCGGGTGAAGCTATTGGTTTTCTGGAGCGGGCCATCCAACTCGATCCTAAGTTCACGCTTGCCTACTGCGCGTCTGGGTTAGCCCACGACATTCTGTATTATTACCCCGACGCGACGCCAGAGCGGCGCGCCCTGGCAGATGCGGCGATTAACAGCGCATTACGCTTACAGCCTGATCTTCCCGAGGTTCGCTTGGCCTATGCTTACCACCTCTATTACGGTTATCAGGACTACGAGCAAGCACGGGCGCAATTGGCGATCGCCAAGCGCAGCTTGCCAAACGATGTCAAGGCGATCGCGCTCCAAGCCTACATTGATCGTCAGCAGGGTAACTTCGAAAAAGCGATCCAGCAGCTTAGAGAAGCGATTACGCTGGATCCGCGCAATAAAGTTTCACTGCAAGAGCTCGAATTCACGCTTTATTGCACGCGCCAGTTTAGCGCGGCCGAACAGATATACGATCGGTTGCAGGAAATTTCTCCCGACGACCTCGACCTGAGGGTCCAAAGGGCGGCGGATATGGTCGATAAGAACGGAGACATTACCGCGCTGCGTTCGGCGATTGCCACCCTTCACCCATCCACGGCGAACGATCGAAACGTGCTCACTTGGCGTTTGTTTGTGGCCGAATACGATCGCAATTGGGCGCAAGCGAAGGAAATCATCGAAAAAATGAAAGGCAGTGAGGACCTCGGTCTCTTTGCTATGGGATGGTGGCCGGTTCCCGTTGGCTGTCACTCCATTCTAATCGCTCGGCTCCAGGGAGAACCCGCTGGTGCAAAGCCCAGCTTTGCTGAAGTACGAGGGCAAATGAATCAGAAGATCCAGAAGTCACCACAAAATGCCGCACCACTGCTTAGCCAGTTGGCAGTCGTGGATGCCTTGCTTGATAACAAAGAAGCAGCCGTATCCGAAGCTAAACGCGCCGTCGAACTGTTTCCGATTTCAAAAGATGCTCTACGAGGCCCGCGTACCCTGGTCAATCTGGCCGTGGTCTACGCTTGGACCAACGAGCTGAATTTGGCCTTTGCAACATTGGATTCAGTGACGAAAACGCCGTTTGGTATTTACTACGGCGAATTGAAGCTCAATCCAATCTGGGAACCGCTTCGGAAGGATCCGCGTTTTGAGAAGCTCTTAGCCGAGTTGGCACCGCGGGATTGAGAGGTTCTGGCGAAGCTTGCCGGCGTTTGGCGGCTAGGCAAGCGGAAGCGCGGATCGGTAACAATAAGCAGCATGTGCCGGTTTTCTCGTTGTCTTGCCTTCCTCTTCATTACGCAAGAGATTCTTCCGATCGCACACGCTCAAACGGCCGCCGTCATTCCAGCCGACGAAGCCCTGACATAGGGGCGCCCTTGTTCTGAATCTTACACTAGAGCCCTCCGTTCTCAGTCGCGTTCCAAAAGGGAGGTTTAAGGCGCCTATCGATTTCGTCCGGGTTTTGCCGGTCTTCGAGTACGATTTGCCAATCTCTCTACTGCCGTGGGCATTGTTGGCGTTGCTCGATCCGGAGGGATGCCAGAGCGGATCCAATGGGTAAAGCCGGTCTTTGTCTGCGAGGTTGTCTTTGCGGAATGGACTCTCGACGGCGACTTACGGCAGACGACTTTCCTCGGCTGGCGGGATGATAAGACCCCGACTGAAATAGTCGTTGAATAAATCCCGGATAGCCACGAACCGGCAGAAGTGATTTGCGATGATTGCGATCAGTCTGCCGAAGGAGAAAGTGATCAGAACGGGGTGGAGTGAGCCCGTTCCTGCATTGCCAGCCCTGCTCTTCTCGCTTCCGCTTGGTCACTTCCATCTCTTATCTCAGGTTGTGACCCACATAAAAACTTCAAGCCGCCCTCGCAGCAAGCCGAAGCTCCGAGAGTCGCAAGCATTCCGGAAACCAAAAATGTGTTTCCGCTCCGATTTGATTCTCTGGGTTCAAACACAGCAAAAATAAAGCTTAAACTCCCGTGCGGTGATAATCGGATATTTTGATTCCATATCAGGTTTGCTGATGAGGCGAGCCTTCTTGCGTTCCCGCGTACAGTGAGCCGACTTAAATGAGCCGCCAACCCCTTTTTCAATCGATCAACACTCCCTCGTGCCGCCGATCACGATTTTGTGCAAGCCATGGGAGACCGAATCGACTAGAACTCTAGTTGCCCTGGGAGGCTAGAGTGGTGAAAACGAAAAGCAAGCGGGCCCGTCCGGTTTGCGGCACGCTGTTTCCAGACGACAGCGAGTCATGCCCGGTTTGCGCCCTGCAGGGTGCTCTCGGCAATGAGCAGTCAATTAGTGAATCACCCACAGAGCCAGCTCTTTCCTCTTCCCAGCTCCGGTTCGAGCATTACCAGATCCTAACGCTCGATGACGGAACGCCGCTCGAACTGGGCCGCGGTGCGATGGGAGTGACTTACAAAGCGCTCGATGTAAATCTTCGATATGCGGTAGCGTTGAAGGTCATTAATACCCAATTCATCGGCGACGAATCGGCCCGTCGGCGGTTTGTGCGAGAGGCCCGCGCTGCGGCGAGCGAGCGTCACCCGAACGTCGCTTCTGTGTTTCACCTGGGGAAGAGCGGCGACAGTTACTTCTATGCGATCGAGTTTGTCGACGGAGAATCGCTGGACAAGGTGATCCGACGTTCCAGCCGATTGACGGAATCGCAGCAGAATCAAAGCAATCGACACAACGTTTTCACCCTCTTTTGACCGGCGCGAGGATGCGTGCTTTCATGCCAGAACCCTCAGATCGCAGTCTCCCAGAAGGAAGGTTTAAGGCGCCTATCGATTTCGTCCGGGTTTTGCCGATCTTCGAGTACGATTTGCCAATCCCTACTGCCGTGGCATTGTTGGCGTTGCTCGATCCGGAGGGATGGCAGAGCGGTTTAATGCACCGGTCTTGAAAACCGGAGACCCGCAAGGGTCCGTGGGTTCGAATCCCACTCCCTCCGCCACTTCAGAACAGAACTGCGAATGCCGGGCGTAGCCGATTTTACGCCGGAGCGTCGCGAACATGCCGTGAGATAATAGATGGATTGGTGCCCCAGTCGAAGCGACGCCCGGCGGAAATTCGACTCTTCGGCGGCAACAACAAAGTAGCGCAGGCGGCGAAGGTCCATCACCGTGGACCTACTTAGATGAGCGTCGAAAGCCCGTGATCCAATTCATCAGGTTGTTCTCTATACGTTTCCAAGCAGCAAAACTGGCGCTATAGGCGTAGACACTCATAATCGTCGGGGGTAGCGGGGCAATGTGGTGCGCGTACATGAGCTGATGGGCATTAACATTGAACCGACTGCAATGGCAGCGTTGGGATAGGCCACTCGCCCGCCACGGAACGGCGAGGCTTGCGATTTTAAACCCTCGGAATCAATTCTAGCCTGCCTCATCGGAATTCGCCTCATGTGAAGGCGGAACGCGCGGACGGCTGCTCCACCAAAGCACCGTTCCCACAACAATGGGTAGTAGCCGACGCTACGGGGATAAGGACATCGCGCCTGAAATTGGGCTGTGCGAAAGTGAAGGCACGCCGAGATGCATCGCTGTAGTCCGGGATCAAGGTGCCGACCCCAGATCCTATAAGGCTAAGCACGTACGCCAAGGCGAAGAGGCCGAACGCCGCCCTACGTGTTCGAACGAGCTGCCAGGCAGCGGCGATAAACAGGATGCCGGATACCGACCAAAGGCTCAGGGGCAATTCATTGGCAGTGTCCATAAGCGGAATGAAGCGCCGGTAGTCATCGCCCGGCGTTAATCCACCGAGCGTTCGCGTGACGCCAATGTCGCCCAAGCGATAGGAGAAGACCATCATCGGCGCGAACAAGGCTTGAAACGCTTCAAAACCAATCATCAGCGCCAGAACGGATCGAGCCAATGGCGTTCGTAGAGGGTCTATGGCCCGGACCCTCTCGCGACAAGCTGCGAACAGACAGCCGACAGCCCATCCAAGGGCCGATCGATCGGAATCGATGTAATCAATCTCCTGCCGCATCCCTCTCGCCCAAGATGAGCGATCAGGCGGCACGACGCGCATGGCGTACCCGATGATCGCCAGAGCGATGCGCCTCAAAAGGCTGCCATGCTTGCTCATGCAGGAACCTCCCCCGTCCGCATTGGCCTTGGCGTCGTGGTGATCAGAGCTGTTTCCCGAGCGAAAGCGAGGCCCGTCCCGGTCAGGCGGTATGCATGACGTGGTGGGCGACCGGGCTTTTCCGGTTCTTCCCAGTGGCATTCGAGTAAGCCCGAATCGCTCAATCGCATCAGAAGGGGATAGAGCGTCCCGGACTTCAGCCCGGTATGCTTGGACAGCTCATAGCCATGCCGCCATGTATGCGGCTGCTCTAACAGCGCAGCGAATAGGGCTCTTGCCTGGGGCGAGGTGTTTGAACGACGGGGCATAGCCATACTCTACATATGTAGAGTATAATGTCCAGTCGCTGCCCTTGTCATCGGCTGGGCACCTTGTGTCTCCAATCTCCAAACCGCCAGGGTTTTCTGAATTCCCCTGCGGGCCGACCGTCGGCGCATTCGTTCAATCCCCGTAGCTCATCGATCGAAAACTGATCAGAGTACTATAGCGTAGACATAGTGCTCATCTTCATCGGTCATGGCCCGCCATTCCAATTGTTCACTTGTTGGTGGCGAGGGCGCGTTTCGGAAGTCTAATTGCAATCTCCGTAAACGTGGAGCCATCGCTCGTAGCCGAGATTTCGCCCTTCACCTGTGCGAGTTCGCCACGTGCCCGAAACAGTCCTAAGCCGAATGCTTCAGCAAATTTTCGGGTAGTAAAAAAGGGATCGAAAATGCGAGGCAAAACCTCTTTCTTAACGCCTTTGCCGTTATCTCGGAATGCGGAAAATTTCTTCCAATACCTGGCGCAACTTCTTCGGGTCCGCCTCAATCGTGCCAGTGATCGGACCATTCTTCGCAAAAACCTTGAGGTCGGGCGGTACGGCGCATCCCTGAAACAAGGCCTCCAGATCCACCGTTTGTAAACGGTGTGGGGTCGATTTCGCCACGATCGCGGCTTCGTCAATAATCTGCGATAGGAGCTGGCTTGCTTTGGCCATATGCTCGACCGGATCCCGAATTTCGCGCGGCAAATTTGAATCCATCAGGATCAAACCGCTGTGACCAGACAAGACAGTCGTGACATTGTTTAGTTTGTGGACCAAACCCGCTATTAGGCTGGAATAATATTCTGGCGAATATAATGCTCGCTCTTGGCTGTGGGTGTCTTCGGTCCTGGGCACGACGTACTCCTGAACAAGTAACTTAGTTTGTCGCGCAAACTACAGCAACTCGAGCGAGAAATCGATCGCACTGGCGGAATGAGTCAGTTGACCGACCGAAATCAAGTCGACACCGCTCTCAGCGATAGAGCGAACTGTCTGCAAATTTACGCCTCCGCTAGCCTCAAACTTGAGACCCGAACGCCGGAGCGCCACGCACGCCCGCATATCGTCCGCGTTCATATTATCGAGGAGGATGACGTTTACCCCAGGAAGCTGCACGAATTCACGGACCTGCTCTAACGAATCAGCTTCAAGTTCTATCAGAATGCCAGGGTGCTCTTTTCTTACGGTTTGGATCACCGCAGCTAGATCCGGTTTAGCCAGCAAATGATTATCCTTAACCAT
>WNFN01161739.1_pt2 | contig 11469 bp, 14 predicted proteins | sample 5400161 | NCBI WGS metagenome assembly WNFN01 (sample SAMN13153353, study PRJNA577476) | soil metagenome | isolation source: 80 cm saprolite on Douglas fir-dominated hillslope | place: USA:California | collected 2013-09-17
TCACCGGAAATCGGTCGGCGGCAGCACAGCACCCCGCGGCGAGGGGCCGACCCTACCGGGCCTCGCCGCGGCTGCGAAGAAGCAGCAGGCGCATCATGACCGGCCCAGGATAGCCGGCTCCCCGCTCCGGCAGTAGGGCGTGTGGGGCGGCTGGGAAGATCGGCCGCCAGATAGAGTGCGAAACCGGAGCCGTCACATCCCGGAGGTCCCGTGTCTGATCAGAGCGCGCAGATCGGCGTCACCGGGCTCGGCGTGATGGGCCGCAACCTGGCTCGCAACCTGGCCAGGCACGGGTACCGGGTCGCGGTGCATAACCGGACGTTCGAGCGCACCCGCAGCCTGATCGCCGAGCACGGCAACGAGGGAACATTCATTCCCGCCGAGTCAGCGCAGGATTTCGTCGCCTCGCTGGAGCGGCCGAGGGCGATCATCATCATGGTCAACGCCGGCCCGGCCACCGACGCCGTGATCTCCGAGCTCGTGCCGTTGCTGGAGCTTGGCGATATCCTCATCGACTGCGGGAACTCCCATTTCGCCGACACCCGCCGCCGCGAGCAGGATCTGCGCTCCCACGGCCTGCACTTCGTCGGCTGCGGGGTATCTGGTGGCGAGGAGGGCGCCCTGAACGGCCCGAGCATCATGCCGGGCGGGTCGGCTGAGTCCTACCGGAGGATCGGCCCGATCTTCGAGTCCATCGCCGCTCAGGTGGAGGGCACGCCGTGCTGCACCCACGTCGGCCCCGACGGCGCCGGTCATTTCGTCAAGATGGTGCACAACGGCATCGAGTACGCCGACATGCAGCTGATCGCAGAGGCCTACGACCTGCTGAGAGCCGGGACAGGAGCCAGCCCTGGCGAGCTCGCTGAGATCTTCCGCACCTGGAATGAGGGCGACCTCGAGTCGTACCTCATCGAGATCACGGCTGACGTGCTCGGCCACGTCGACGCCGCGACCGGGCGGCCGTTCGTCGACATCGTGCTCGATCAGGCCGAACAGAAAGGCACGGGCCGGTGGACCGTGCAGAGCGCCCTGGAACTCGGCATCCCGATCACGGGCATCGCCGAGGCGACGTTCGCTCGGTCGCTCTCGGCTCATGCCAGCCAGCGCGCCGCGGCCCGCGAGGCTTTCGGCGCCGGCCTAGGCCCGTTGCCGGCTGCCGCGGATCGCGCGGCGTTCATCGATGACGTGCGCAGGGCGCTGTACGCGTCCAAGGTCGTCGCTTACGCGCAGGGTTTCGACCACATCCAGGCCGGGAGCGAGGAGTACGACTGGCATATCGACCGGGGCGCGATGGCCACGATCTGGCGCGGCGGGTGCATCATCAGGGCCAGGTTCCTCAACCGCATCCGCGAGGCATACGCTGCCGCGGCGGGGGTTGCGGCGCCGGCCTTCTCATCGTGCCTGGCCTACTTCGACGGGCTCCGGCGCGACCGGCTGCCAGCCGCCCTGATCCAGGGCCTGCGGGACTACTTCGGTGCCCATACCTACCGCCGCGTCGACCGGGATGGCACCTTTCACACGCTATGGGCAGGCGATCGCTCCGAGGCGGAAGTCGCGGAATAGCTCGTCAGAGCGGAATGTCGACGGCCAGCACGCCCGGGCGCCAGTCAGGTAGCCGGGCCGCGACGGCACCGTCGGGACTCACCAGCGCCGCCAGGCCAGGGAAATCCTCGTCGGCGGTCGAGCCTGCCTGTCCGGCCATGGCAATCCACAGACCTAGACGGCGGGCGTGCCGGATCGCGTCGCCCAGGCCGCACCCTTGCCACCAGAGCAAGGCTGATCGCCAGGAGGCATCGGTCGTGCGGCGCCCGTACAGCCCCGGTGCCGCGGGAAACAGGACCAGACTGGCGCCTGCGCCGGCCGCGGCGTCGAAGGGAGCGTCGAAGCCAGACTCAGCGCAGATTGCGATGCCGAACCGGACGCCGGCCCAGGCGAATACCGCAGTTTCAGCGGCGGCCGTGAACGACTCTTCCCCGTCGCCCAGGTGCCGCTTGCGCTGGATGCCGAGAACCCGTCCGCCGCCCGCGAATACCTGAGTGATGTGCGGCAGGCCGCTTGGGGTGCGCTCAGCGATGCCGAAGCAGGCAGCGACGCCATGCTCGGCCGTGGCGCGTGCCACTTCCGCGACCGCGGAATGATCGAGAGGGATCAGTCTTTCGGGGCTGGCGGCGGGATCGGCGGATCCAGTCAATGACATCTCGGGAAACAGCGCCAGGTCACATCGCTTCGGTGCCGATTCAGCCAGGATCGCCAGATGGGTCGCGAGATTGCCGTTCAGATCGCCCTTCTCGCACTGGATCGCGGCGAGCATGGCGCGCATGCTGCCATGGTTTCAAGAAGTGCCGCCGAAGTCGACGTCCTTGGTCTCGACTGTCCCGGCCGTCCGCCCCGGCGCGGTCTGGTAGGTCCAGTACAGGTTCGTGTGCGCGATGACCTGGTCCGGCGGCGGCGCCCCCCAAGCCGTCTGGTCCTCCGTCGTGTGGGCGTCGCTGACGAGGGTCGCGTCGTACCCCCTGGCGAACGCGCCGTGGAGGGTTGAGCGGATGCACGCGTCTGTCTGTGCACCCACGACGACGAGTCGCCCGACACCGAGGCCCGACAGCACGGTCTCCAGGCCGGTGTCCTCGAAGGAGTCGCCGTAGTTCTTCTCGACGAGCGGCTCGGCGTCGCCTGGATTCAGCTCGGGGACGATCAGCCAGTCGTCGCTCCCCTTCGCAAGCTGCTCGTCGGAGTGCTGGACCCAGACCACGGGGACCCGCTCCTGCCGCGCCTTCTGGACCAGATTCCCGACATTCGCGACGACGGTGTCGCGCTCGTGAGCCCCGTCGACGACGCCGTTTTGCACGTCGATGACGAGGAGCGCGGTGTTCGGCCGGTTCTGGAGCGTGGTCATGGTCTTCCCTTCGGTGGGTCGGGGCGATTGGGTGTGCCAGGGCGATCAGGATCTGGTTCGGTGAGCGTTATCCTAATTGCGCGGAAGAGCCGCGGCGCGGCGCGCAGCACAGACAACCGCGGGTCAGGCACGGTCAGGACATTGTCGACCGCCCGCTCGAAGTAAGGCGCCAGCCGGACGTCTTTGCTAATGGCCGCCAGGGCGCGGCGGTCGCCGCCGAGCACGAGCGCGTCGAGATCGAAGGGGCCGAATACCGCGGCGGCGGTATCAGCGGCGGCGTTTAGTGCCTGGTGCGCTTGGTTCTCCCTGCGCCTGGCGAACCGCCGCTGCGACTGGCCGCCCGCCGCGCTGCGTCCGTGCACCAGCCTGCTGCCCACCTTCGAGGTGGCCAGCACCGGCTCACTTCCGGTGAACACCCCGGCCGCATAGCCGCCGAGCCTGACCAGCAATACGCCCACAGTGCGTTCGGCGACGGCGTGCGCCGCCAGCCGCTCAGCGAGGGCGGCCGCACCGGCGGCGGGACTTGGCAGGTCAAGCGGCGGGAACGGTACGTCGCACCGAGCCGCCGCGCCGTCGACGGCGCGGAACGTGACAACGTCTCCGCCCGGCTCGCCGCTAAGCCCGCCGCCATGCCGGGCGCCGAACGAGCTAACCCAGCCCGTGAGCCGCTCCGGAGCGACATCGATCCTGCGTGCGGCTGGCCCTGGCACGCTCAGACGTTGAAACCGAGAGCCCGCAGCTGTTCGCGGCCCTCCTCGGTTATCTTCTCAGGCCCCCACGGCGGCAGCCAGACCCAATTGATCCTGAAGTCACTGACCAGCCCGTCGAGCGCCACCTGGGTCTGATCCTCGATGACGTCAGTCAGCGGGCATGCTGCGCTGGTGAGGGTCATGTCGACGGTCACGACGCGGTCAGCGTCGATGGTGACGCCGTAGACCAAGCCGAGATCGACGACGTTCACGCCGAGTTCGGGGTCGACGACATCCCTGAGCGCCTCAAGCAGGTCCTCGACCTCGGGACTGGTGCCGCTCGTGTCAAGCTCGGCGTCATGTGCCTGTGTCATTTATGCTCCCTGCTGGAGTACCTATCGCCTGTGCCGTCGCATCCTTCCAAGCCATCCAGCCAAGCAGCGCGCACTTGATCCGCGCGGGGTACTTGGCCACTCCGGCGAAGACCACGGCGTCGCCGAGCACATCTTCGTCGGGTTCGGCCCCGTCGCGGGAGCGCATCAGCTCGAGGAACTCGGCGCTGATGTCCATCGCCTCGCGCACTGGCTTGCCGATCACCAGGTCGGTCAGCACCGACACGCTCGCCTGGCTGATCGAGCAGCCTAGCGCGTCGTACGACACGTCGGCCACGGCCGGCTCACTGCCCGCTTCCTTGAGCGTGACCCGGAGCGTGATCTCGTCGCCGCAGGTCGGGTTGACATGATAGACCTCAGCGTCGAACGGCTCCCGCAGGCCCTTGTGGTGCGGGTGCCGATAGTGGTCCAGGATGATCTCCTGGTATATCGACTCGAGTTGCATCACGCCACTCCGAAGAACTTCTGCGCCGTCCTTATTCCGTCAGCGAGCGCTTCCACCTCTTCGGGCGTGTTGTACAGGTAGAACGTGGCCCGGGTTGATGCCTGGACGCCGAGCGCCCTGTGCAGCGGCCACGCGCAGTGGTGGCCGGTGCGCACGGCGATACCAAGCTCGTCGAGTACCTGCCCGACGTCGTGCGGGTGAACCTCGTCCACCTCGAACGAGACCGCGCCGCCGCGGTCCTGCGGTCAGCATCGCCTCGTGCTCGGCGATGTTCTCCATCCCGACCGCGTCGAGATAGTCGCAGGCTGCGGCCAGCCCGACGGCCTGGGCCACGGCCGGCACCCCGGCCTCGAAGCGCTGCGGCGGCGGCAGGAACGTGGAACCTTCCATCCTGACGATCTCGATCATCGAGCCGCCGGTGATGAACGGAGGCATCGCCTCGAGCAGCTCGCGCCGTCCCCACAGCACTCCCACGCCCGTCGGTGCCAGCATCTTGTGCCCGGAGAAGAACAAGAAGTCCGCACCGGTATCGGTCACGTCCACCGGGTGATGCGGGACCGACTGCGCTGCGTCGACCACGACGACCGCGCCCACCGCGTGCGCGGCTTCGGCGATCCTTGCGACCGGCGGCATCGCTCCGGTCACGTTCGACTGGTGCGAGACCGCGACAATCCTGGTGCGGTCACTGATCAGCGTGCCGATGTCGGTCAGGTCGACCCTGCCTTCGCCCGTGATGGGGAACCAGCGCAGCGTGGCGCCGGTGCGCTGGCACAGCTGCTGCCATGGGACCAGGTTGGCGTGATGCTCGAGCTCGGTGACCAGGACCTCGTCGCCTGGGCCGACGGCCAGCGCCGGGGCGGGCGTGCCAGCGGCGGGTCAGTCGCGTTCCTGGTGAAGACGATCTCGCCGGCGTCGGCGCCGATGAACCTGGCGAGCCGCTCCCTGGCGCCTTCGAGCGCGTCGGTCGCCTCCTCGCCGAGCAGGTGCGCCCCGCGATGCGCGGCGGCGTTGCTCGTCACGTTGAAGGCTCGCTCGGCGTCGAGCACTGCGACCGGCTTCTGCGAAGTCGCGCCTGAGTCCAGGTAGATCAGCGGGTTCCCGCCGCGACCGGTCCGCTTGAGGATCGGGAAGTCGGCGCGGATCGCCGCGACGTCGAGGCTCATCCCGGTGCACCCGCTCCCGTGTTAGCCAACCTCGTGTTAGCCAGCCCCGTGTCAACCAGCACCGGGTCAGCAAGCGGGCTGAACCGCTCGTAGCCGCTGGCCTCCAGCTCGTCCGCGAGCTCAGGGCCGCCCTCGGCGACGATCTTGCCGCCGACGAAGACATGCACGAAGTCAGGCCTGACGTAGCGCAAGATCCTGGTGTAGTGGGTGATGAGCACCACGCCGTGGTCTGGTTCCGCCGCATAGGCGTTGACACCGGCCGCGACCACCTTCAGCGCGTCGATATCCAGGCCGGAGTCGGTCTCGTCAAGGATCGCGATCTTCGGGTTGAGCAGCCGGAGCTGGAGTATCTCGTGCCGCTTCTTCTCCCCGCCAGAAAATCCCTCGTTGAGATTGCGCTGGGCGAAGACCGTGTCAATGGACAGGTCCTTCATCGCGGCGTTCATTTCCTTGAGGAAGTCGCGAACCCGCGGCGCCTCGCCCCTGACCGCGGTAACGGCGGTGCGCAGGAAATTCGACACCGTCACGCCTGGCACCTCGACCGGATACTGCATGGCGAGGAAGAGGCCGGCCCTGGCCCTGGCGTCCACGCTCATCGCCAGCACGTCCTCACCGTCCAGGGTGACCGATCCGCTGGTCACCTGGTACTTCGGGTGGCCGGCGATCGAGTAGGCCAGAGTGGACTTTCCCGAGCCGTTCGGCCCCATGATCGCGTGGGTCTGCCCGGCCGCGACGGTCAGGTTGATGCCGCGCAGGATCTCCTGGCTCTCGCCGGCCTGACCGGTGACGCTGACGTGCAGGTCGCGGATCTCAAGGGTGGACATGTCTCTCCTATTAATTCGCGGGGACGGCCACGTACACGTCGTTGCCGTCGATCCGCACCGGGTAGGTGTTGAGGGCCTTGGTGGCCGGAGGGCTGGTCGGCTTGCCGGACAGCAGGTCGAAGCATGAGCCGTGCAGCCAGCACTCGAGCGTGCGGTCGTAGACCTCGCCATCGGCGAGCGAGACATCCTCGTGGGTACAGAACTCGTCGAGCGCGTACACCTCGCCCTCGGCCCTGACGATCACGAGCGGAGTGCCGTTCAGCTCGACCCCGAGCGTGCCCGGCTCGGGTATCTCATGCAGGGAGCTGGCCCGGACGAACTCGGTCATGCCATGCCCTTCTCAAGCTCGGCCTCGATCGCGGCAGCGATCCGCTCGCGGAGCTCGGGAATCTTGATCTGCTTGATCAGCTCGCCGAAGTAGCCCCTGATCACCAAGCGCCGTGCCTCGCTGAATCCGATGCCGCGCGCCATCAGGTAGAACAGGTGCTCGTCCTCCAGCCGGCCGCTGGTGCTCGCGTGCCCGGCCCTGGTGACCTCTCCGGTCAGGATCTCCAGGTTAGGCACCGAGTCGACTCGCGTGCCGTCGGTCAGCACGAGGTTCCTGTTGCTCTCGTAGCTGTCCGTTCCGACCGCCTCAGGCCGGATGATCACGTCACCGATCCAGACCGTGTGCGCCTCCTTGCCTTGCAGCGCCCCCTTGTAGGTGACCCGGCTACGGCAGTTCGGCTCGGCGTGATCGACTAGCAGCCGGTGCTCGAGATGCTGCCCAGCGTCGGCGAAATACACCCCGCGCAGCTCCGCGTTGCCGCCCGGACCCGCATACCTGACCGATGGCGCCATCCGCACGACGCTCCCGCCTAGCGTGACCGTCGTATGCGCGATCGTCGCGTCCTTGCCCACCAGCGCATGCTGATGCGACAAGTGCACCGAGTCATCCGCCCAGTCCTGCATGCTGACGACACTGAGCGACGCTCCCTCCCCGACGACGAACTCGACATTGTCCGCATATGTCGCCGATCCCGCATAATCCAGCACAACAACGGCTGATGAGTTCGGCGCGAGGTGGATGAGGAGATGCCCGGCGGCCCCCACAGTCGGGTCATCACCGCGAACGGAGACGACGGCAGGCCGCGACGCAGCGAAGCCGGCCGGGACGGAAATGATAGTTGCCTCGGTGAACGCAGCAAATGCCCGTGCACTCACCCGATCGGACGGTACGTAGGCGGTGCCGAGTCGAGGATCACCGTGTTGCGCCAGCACAACGGTGATCTCGTGCTCGGCATCGACGGCGAGCCCCACCTTGCCGTCAAGCGGCGCGTCGCTATGCAGCCCGCGCAGCCGGCGCAGCGGCGTGAACCGCCACTCCTCTTCCCTTCCCGTCGGCACGGCGAAGTCGCCGGGATCGAACGACTCCTGCGCGTGCAGCCGGGAAACGGGGCCGGCGGTCTCGGCGGCCCCTGCGAGCCCGCTCATTAGCCGACCGCCCCTTCCATCTGCAGCTCGATCAGCCGGTTCAGCTCGAGCGCGTATTCCATCGGCAGCTCGCGGGCGATCGGCTCCACGAAGCCGCGGACGATCGTGGCCATCGCCTCGTCCTCGGTCATGCCGCGGCTCATCAGGTAGAACAGCTGGTCGCCGGAGATCTTCGATACCGTCGCCTCGTGACCCATCTCCACGTCGTCCTCGCGGACGTCGACGTAGGGGTAGGTGTCGGACCGGCTGATCGCGTCCACCAGCAGCGCGTCGCACTTGACCGTCGACTTGGAGTGCGAGGCGCCGTCCTGCACCTGGACCAGGCCGCGGTAGGAGGTCCGGCCGCCGGCCCGGGCGACCGACTTGGACACGATGGCCGATGACGTGTTCGGCGCGCAGTGCACCATCTTGGCGCCGGCGTCCTGGTGCTGGCCCTGGCCGGCGAACGCGACCGACAGGGTCTCGCCCCTGGCGTGCTCGCCCATCAGGTAGACCGCCGGGTACTTCATCGTCACCTTCGAGCCGATGTTCCCGTCGATCCACTCCATCGTCGCGCCGGCCTGGGCGACGGCGCGCTTGGTGACCAGGTTGTAGACGTTGTTCGACCAGTTCTGGATCGTGGTGTACCGGGCGCGGGCGCCCTTCTTCACGATGATCTCCACCACCGCGGAGTGCAGCGAGTCCGAGGAGTAGACCGGCGCCGTGCAGCCCTCCACGTAGTGGACGTAAGCGCCCTCGTCGACGATGATCAGCGTCCGCTCGAACTGGCCCATGTTCTCGGTGTTGATCCGGAAGTAGGCCTGCAGCGGGATCTCCACGTGCACGCCCTTCGGCACGTAGATGAAGCTCCCGCCGCTCCACACGGCCGTGTTCAGGGAAGCGAACTTGTTGTCCCCGACCGGGATCACCGTGGCGAAGTACTCCTCGAACAGCTCCGGGTGCTCCCGCAGCGCCGTGTCGGTGTCCTTGAAGATGACGCCCTTCTCCTCCAGATCCTCCCGGATCTTGTGGTACACGACCTCGCTCTCGTACTGGGCGGCCACGCCGGCGATCAGGCGCTGCTTCTCCGCCTCCGGGATGCCGAGCCGGTCGTAGGTGTTCTTGATATCGGCCGGCAGGTCGTCCCAGCTGGCTGCCTGCTTCTCGGTCGAGCGGACGAAGTACTTGATGTTCTCGAAGTCGATCCCGGACAGGTCAGAGCCCCAGGCCGGCAGGGGCTTGCGGCGGAACAGCTCGAGGCCGCGCAGCCGGAGCTTGAGCATCCACTCCGGCTCGTCCTTCTTCGCCGAGATGTCCCGGACGACCTCCTCGGACAGCCCGCGGCGCGCAATCGCGCCTGCCGCGTCTGAGTCGGCCCAGCCGAACTTGTACCGGTCAAGACCTTCGAGTTCTGGGCGGGCGATAGTGGTCATGCGGACAGGCCTCCGACCTCGGTTGCGGTGTTATCTGTTGTTACGTTACGTGCGGTTACGTTACGTGCCGTTGCGGTACGTGCGGTTGCGGAGCTGCTGGCGGCGGTTCGGCGGCCGCGGGTGCTCGCGGCACCGTCCCTGAGCGATGGTGCCGTCACATGGGTGGTGCAGATGCCATCGCCGTGCGCGATCGTGGCCAGGCGCTGCACCGGCGTGCCGAGCAGGCGAGCGAACGCCTCGGTCTCGGCCTCGCAGAGCTGCGGGTACTCGGCGGCGACGTGCGCCACCGGGCAGTGGTGCTGGCAGAGCTGCTCTCCGGCGGCCAGCCCAGCCCCGGCGCTTGCCGAAGCCGCATAACCGTCCACCGAGAGCGCCTCGGCGAGCACCCTGACCCTATCGGCCAGCGGCGCGGACGCCACAACCGGCTGGTACCTTCGCTCGAGCTCGGCGACCTGACGGCGGGCAAACTCGGTGACGGCTTCAGGGCCGGCTCGTTCGGCCAGGAAGCGGAGCGCGCTGGCTGCCAGGTCGTCATAGGCGTGCTCGAAGGCGCTGCGGCCGGCATCGGTGATCGCGAACATCTTGGCTGGCCTGCCGCGCCCGCGATTGCCGTAAACCCTGGCGACCCTAGTCTGGATCATCCCGTCCTTCAGCAGGTGATCGAGATGGCGCCGGACCGCTGCCGGGGTCAGCCCAAGCGTCGTCCCGAGCGCCGCCGCGGTCACCGGGCCGTTCTCCATGATCAGCCGGGCAACGCGGGCGCGCGTGCTCTGCTCGGCGCCCGCGTGCGTGCGGGAAGCCGAGTCCTTCGCTGCGGCGCGCCCCGCATCCGACTGGCCCATGTTTTTCACAACATCATTGTGCCGTAAATCGTTCCCGGCTTGCAAACGACCCTGCCGGATCGCCGGAGCAGCCGCCTGATTTGCCTGGCCGGCCTTCCCGCATTGGGAGTGATGCACTTAATGTCGGACCGGGATACCCGACGCTGCGAGACGGGAGCCGCGATGAGCGCTAGCCAGGTCGCCCGGCGGATGTGGACGCTGTTTGAACCCATACATGCCGTGACGTATTTCGCTGCCGAGGCCAGGGCGGCATTCGAGGCCGCCGGGGTGCGCGGTTTCTGGCGCGGCTACTTCGCTGGCCGGTCCGCTCCGCTCGGGCGGGTGACGGCCGCGCCGGTCACGGCGTCCTTCTATACATTCGCCCCGCAGATGGTGAGCCGGGCGCTGCCGGCCGTCTGGGACCTGATCACGCCCGATCAGGCGCTGGCGGCACGCGAGGCCGGTGCCGTCGCGGCCCTGAACCGCCTGCTCGGCGACCTCACTGACGCCGCTGGGCGCGCCGCCGACATGCTCGCAGCGGCCGCTGCGGGTCTGGACTGCTCGGGCCGCGTGCTCGCCGGGGCCAATGCGGCCTTGCCCGTGCCGGCCGACCCCGTGGCACGGCTCTGGCAGGCGGCGACCGTGCTGCGCGAGCACAGGGGCGACGGTCATTTCGCGACGCTGCTGGCCGCGGACGTCGACGGGTGCGAATCGAACGTGCTCCGTGCTGGATTTGATCTGCCGCGCGAGACGATCCAGCCGCTGCGCGGGTGGACCGACGAGCAGTGGGCCGAGGCGGCCGCCAGGCTAGCCGCGCGCCGGTTGATCGACAGCGACGGGACGCCGACGCCTGCCGGCGCCGCCCTCCGCGCGGCGATCGAGGCCACGACCGATGCAGCTGCCACCCGGCCCTGGCTCGACCAGGAATTCGCCGCGGACCTAGCCGAGGTGCTGTACCCGATCGCGCTGGCGTGCTCGGCCGAGGTACCCGCGCCGAACCCGGTCGGAGCGCCAGTCCCCGAGGGAGGAGGCAGTTGACCGCCAGGCAGCTGAGCGGCAAGGACCGGCCCGGCCTGTCCGGCTTGCGGGAGATTCCCGGGTCGCAGCGGTCGCCAGGGATGCCTGGCCTGGCCGACCTGGCGATGCTTCCGATTCTGGCGTGATTACCGATCCCTACCCGCTGCTGGCCAGGTTGCGCGAGGCCTCACCGTTCGCGGAGCTCGACGGCGCGCTCGTGGTATTCGGCCGGTACGACCAGTGCTCCCGCATCCTTCGCGATCCGCGGGCGAGCAGCGAGCGCAGCAAGTCGCCGCTGATCCCGCCCGATTTTGCGGACACGGAGCGAACCAGATCATTC
>WNFN01133137.1_pt1 | contig 11463 bp, 13 predicted proteins | sample 5400161 | NCBI WGS metagenome assembly WNFN01 (sample SAMN13153353, study PRJNA577476) | soil metagenome | isolation source: 80 cm saprolite on Douglas fir-dominated hillslope | place: USA:California | collected 2013-09-17
CGGCGAGGGGCTCGGGTCGCTCAGTCCGCAGCAGCTCGCGCGCGGCTTGGGGCGTCCGGGCGACGGCGACCGGGTCGGCTGCGAGGAAGGAGTAGCGGCTCAGCGCACCTTGCGCCGAGCTATCGAGAAACAGGAGGTAGGGGAGGCCGCTGAAGCGGGCGCAGGTATCGAAGGGGTCGGGCGCGGGGACGAGTGGGAGGGCGCGCGTCACGATCCCACGAACTTCTTCGTGGTGCCACGCAGCGCACTCGTGCCGGCCTTCGGGCGCCACAGTGCCGTTTGCTCGATCAGTGCCGCGAGCTCCATGTCGCTCGCGGTGATGCCGCCGGCGCTATGGGTCCAGAGCTTCACCTGCACTTTCCCCCAACTCACGGCGAGGTCGGGGTGATGGTCCGCGGCCTCCGCGAAAAACCCGATCGCGTTCACGAGCATCAGGGTGGTGGGCCAGCCATCGGTCGGATAGTCGCGCACGATCGCCCCGTTCTCGAGCCGCCAGCCGGGCAGGCGCTTCAGGCGGTCGGCGATGTCTGCGTCTGAAAGCTTAGTCGAGGGTTTCACGGTAGCTCGCTGATTGGCCGAAGTTTTCCTCTACTTCGATCTCGATGGTCTTGAGGCGGACGGACCCCACCGCCAGCTCGGAACGGACGCGGCAGGCGAGGTATTGCGACAGCATCTCGACGGTCGTGTTGGGGATGGGCAGGATCACGCAATGCCGCGCCGGGAAGACGTAGCGGGGCTGGCCGTCGAATGCCACGCGCACGCTGCCGTTGTCCTGGGCGATCGTGAGTTTGGGGTTGTCGCGTGGCAACAGCACCTTGTGGTCCAGCTCGGCGGTGAGACCGCGCATGAGCTTCTTCACGGCGGAAAAATCGACGACGAACCAGCTGTCAGGCTCGAGTCCGCCCTCGATGAAAATGGCCGCGCGGTAGTTGTGCCCGTGCAGCGTCTCGCAGCGATGGCCGGCGAAGGTGATGAAATGCGCGGCCGCGAAGACCAGGTCTTCTTTGGTGATTGCGACTTTGAATTCGCCACGGGTCCCCATGTGATCGTAATCTACTCGGGGGGCGTAGCCTCGCCCGTCGCCACCCGCCAGACCTCGTCGGCCAGCCATTCCAGCCGTTGCTGCGCATAGTCGACCTCTGCCGGCGTCATCGTCTTGGCCCGGCGGGCGATGTCCCGCGTATGGCTCAGCAACTCGTCCAACACTTCACGCAACGGCCGGTTGCGGCGCCGCTCCCCCTGGACGGGGGTGCTGGCGGTGGGGGCCGCCGCACGCGCGCGGGGCGGGGACTTCTTATCACGCGTGCTCAAGCGGTCTGGATCCCTGCCGCGCGGTCATCGGCCTGCCGCAGCTCTTCGGTCGCCGCTCGTACCGTCGATGCGGCGCCATGCTCGGCGAAGTAATTCTCGACCAGCCGCAGGCCCAGGTAGTAGCCGGAGCGTTCAGGAAGGACCTTCCCGGCGAGCAGCCGCGCTGCTGGGCTCATTCCCCCCGACAAGTAGCGGAGCCGCAGTCCCAGGCCGGTCGACTCGAGGTCGTTTGTGGAGGCACGCCGCAGGAAGGCGTCGAGCTCCCGCAGCCGGCGATACTGCCGCCGGTTGTACCCGAAATACTCCCAGGGCTCGGATCCCGGCGCGACGGCCTGGGACGCCGCGATCGCCACGCCCTCGTTGACGACCAGCTCGCGCAGCGTGGCGCGGGAGCCGATCTCCCAGGCGTCGTAGTAGCCGCCCCCCCCAAGATCGCCGACGAGCCGCCGCATCGCGGCGCGGCTGGTGGGTGAGGTGTAGCGCAGCGCGTGCGCGACCTCGTGGGCGATCCACAACGGCAGCAGCTCGGGCGCGAGTCCCATGCCGTACGTCTGCGCGTTGGCTCGCCCGGTGAAGTGCTCGAGACACACGAACGCGATGCCCCGTCCCGCCACGACCAACTCGCCCGCGTTGGCCGCGCCCACACCGACCATCAGATAGAGATCGACCGGGCAGTCGGCCTCGAGCAATTCGAGGGAACGTCGCAGCGCGTCTTCGGCGCTGGCGACGACATCCACGTCCTCGAGCAGGCGCCGCAGATCGGAGCGATCAGCGCGCAGCGCCGTCTCGATGATCGGCTCGGCGTGCGGCGAGGCCGGATCGAGGACGTAGTTCTGCCAGTAGGCGCTCAACAGGGGACGATGACGATCGAGATACTCGTGGTACGCCGCGGAGGGACTGGGCGCGGCCAGCGTCGCGAGGAACTCAGGAACGAGATTAACGAGCATTGCGCTGGTGCCGCCCAATTTGGGAAGGCTCCCAGCGGATATCAATCTCGCGGGCTAAGAGGTCCGACTTGACACTACGGCTTCGGCGGCGTACGCAACCGGCGGCTGATTTCGGTGAGGAACTTCCGCTCGGCCGGCGTGAGACTCTCGACGCCGCTCGCAATGATCTTGTCGAGCACGCGGTCGATCTCGGCGTTCGCGCGCGCGTCCGACCCGCTGCGCGGCTTGGGCGCTCGCGTGGACGGGGGAATGGCGCCGCTGTGGCTCACGCGCGGTGGCTGCGACACCAGCACGCTGGATTCTGCGGGCTGCCGTGTCCGCCGCTCCCCGCGCGTCGCGCGCCAATTGTGGGCGATGCCGTCGCTCACCTTGAGCAGCGCAAGCACGAGGTCGAGGCCCACGAGGAAGGTGACGAGCCACTTCGCGGGAATCGGATCGGGCAGGGGAAAGAGGGACACGGGATGGTCGGGCCAGTACCACGCGAACGCGACGGCCACGCCGAATATCGCGCCCGACGCGCCGATCATCGGTGGCACCGGCACCAGCTGCCGCAACAAGAACGACGACGCGGCGCCGCCGATCCCGCAGAGCAGGTAGAAGAGCACGAACGTCCGGCCACCCATGCGCTCTTCGACCGAGGAGCCGAACACCCACAAGACGAGCAGGTTGAGCGCGAGGTGCAGAATCCCCGCGTGCAGGAACATGTACGTGACGAACGTCCACGGGCGCTCCCAGGCGTGCGCCGGGGCAAACCCGAAGGCGTCGGCAAAGCTCGGGGACGTCAACAACGTGCTCTGGATGAGGAATACGAGCAGGTTGGCGACAAGCAGTCGTCGTACCCAGACGGTCAAACCATACATCCGCTGCGGGCCCATCTGATCTCCTACGTGTCCTTTGATGCCTCTAGTTTTTATCCCCCTTGCCCGGCCCGGTTGTTCCGGGCCAGGCTTGCAATACGCTCACACAGCTCGGGAAAGGGGATGCCCGACGCCTGCGCGGCCTGAGGGAACAAACTGGTGCGGGTCATTCCCGGCAGGGAGTTCACTTCTAGACAGAAGATGTCTCCTTCGGGGCTCACCCGGAAGTCGACGCGCGAGTAGCCACTCAGCTTCAAGGCGCGATGCGCCATCAACGCGTACTCCTGCAGCTGCCGGGCGAGCAGCGTGTCGATCTTGGCCGGAAACGTTTCCTCCGACATGCCCGGCGTGTACTTGGTCTCATAGTCGAACAACTCGTGCTTGGACTCGATTTGCCCCACCGGCAGAGGCAGGTCGCCGAGCACGCCCACGGTCAGCTCGATTCCCGGGATGAATTGTTCGGTCATCACCTCGTCGTCATAGCGTGACGCGAGCTTTAGCGCGACGCCCAGGTCCTGAGCCTTCTTTACAAGCGTCAGCCCGACCGACGAGCCCTGCTTGGACGGCTTCACGATGACCGGCCATCCCAGGGCGGTGGCGACATCCTCAGGGGCCACGGGCGGAGGCGTCATGAACCACGCGGGTACCGGCACACCGGCCGCACGAAACAGCCGCTTGGACAGATCCTTGTCCATCGCCAACGCACTCGCGAGCGGGCCGCTCCCGGTGTATGGCACCCCGATGAGCTCAAGCACCGCCTGCAGGGTGCCGCCTTCGAGGGCGCCGCCGTGCACGGCGAGAAACAGCACGTCCGCGCTCCGCACAGCCTCGAGCTCGGCCAGCCCCTCCGACAACATCTGCCGTTCACGCTCGGCGAGCGCATCCACGGTGGGTGGTGCGAGGCCCACGGCCCCTCCCAGGAGCTCGCGCTCGGCGCGCTCGTCGAGCGGGCCGCCACCGCCGGCGAGATCGACGACCCGGACATTGTGCTGCCGGCTCCGCAGGGCCGTGACGATTTGTGACGCGCTCGCGAACGCCACCGCGCGCTCCGCCGTCGCGCCCCCGGTGAGCACGGTCACCCGCATTAGCGGATTCCCGCCAGCTGGTGCAGCAGATCGTAGCGCGTGACGATGCCGACGAACTTGCCGTTGCGTCGCACCAGGGCGGCCGGTGTGGTGCGCGACAGCAGCGTCGTGAGCAGCGCGACCGGTGACTCCCCGTCGACGACCGGGAAGGGAGAGTCCATCACGTCGCGCACGGGGCTGTCCAGGATCTTGGGCTGCCCGATGGCGCGGGCCATCAACGCCTGCTCCGAGATCGCGCCCACGCCGTCATCGCCGTCCAGAACCGGCAGCTGCGAGACGTTGTAGGTCGACATCAGGTTCAGCGCCTGGCGGACGGAAGCCTCGGGCGCAACGTGAATCAGCGGCGGCGCGTCGCTGGACTTGGCGGCAATGAGGCGCCCCACGGTGGGCCGCTCGTCGTCGATCAGCTGATTCTCGCGCAACCATTCGTCGTTGTAGACCTTGCTGAGATAGCGCTCGCCCGTATCGGCGAGGACGGTCACGACCAGGGCCTGGGGATCATCGCGGCGGCGCGCCACATCCAGCGCCGCGACAACGTTCACGCCCGTCGACCCGCCGACGAAGAGTCCTTCTTCTTTCGAGAGCCGGCGCGCCATCTGCATCGCGTCCTTGTCGCTCACAAGCACCCATTCGTCGATCACATCCCAATGCAGCGACGTAGGGATCTTGTCACCACCAATGCCCTCGACCTTGTATGGCTGGCCGTCGCCCTGTTGGCGCGTCCTGGCGTAGTCGGTGTAGATCGACCCCACCGGATCGCCTGCGATCACACGAATCTTGGGGTTTTTCTCCTTCAGATACTTACCGGCGCCGCTCACGGTGCCGCCCGTGCCAGGTGCGCACACGAAATCCGTCACCTTGCCGCCCGTCTGCTCCCAGATCTCCGGCCCCGTGGTGTGATAGTGCACGTCGGGGTTCACGGGGTTGTAGTGCTGGTCGGCGAAGATCGCGTTGTCGTGCGCCGCCGCGATAGCGCGGCCTTTCATGATGTAGTTGTCGGGATGGTCGGGCGGCACGGCGGTGGGCGTGATGATGACTTCGGCGCCGAGGGCGCGCAGCAGCCGCGCCTTCTCCTGCGACATCTTGTCCGGCATCGTGAAAATGCACCGATAGCCCTTCACCGCTGCCGCGATCGCCAGCCCCACACCGGTATTCCCTGATGTCGCTTCGACGATCAGGCCACCCGGCTGCAGTTTCCCCGCGCGCTCCGCCGCCTCGATCATCGCCACCCCGATCCGGTCCTTCACCGAGCCGCCGGGATTGAAAAACTCCGCTTTCGCATACACCGGCGTGCGAATCCCGCGCGTGACCTTGTTGATCCGGATCAGCGGCGTCCAGCCGATCGTCTCGAGGACGTTGGCGTACGGCTTAGTGTGCTGAGGCACTCGTGTCCGGGCGCACCTTCGTCGTGTCAGGCGGGTGCATCGTGTCCGCGGGGAGCGGAAGCGGGGGGCGTACTCTGATCGTGTCCTTGCGCGTCGAATCCGCGGTGGACCGAACGACTGGCGGGGCTGGCGGCCGTGGCCGTTGTTGCGCCGGCGCCGATGGTGGAGTCGGCGTCGGTGTGGGCGCAAACCGCAACGTGCCGGCACCGGCCAGCGCCGCCGAATCGAGCGCGGGATATCCGCTGGGCTCGGCGACGCGGGTCGACTCAGCAATCAGCTTGCCGGTCGAATCCACGAACAGCCGCAGCGTGACGTCGCCTTCGACCTTCTGCTCGAACAGCGCCGGCGGATAGGCGATCGGCACATCCGGGTTCAACGCGACCGGCGCTTCCGATTCCGGCGGCGGCGCCGCCTGGCTCGATTGGCCGGCCGGCGGTGACGACCCACGGCATCCAACGACCCCGATCAGCCCGAGCAGCGCGAGCGCTCTCACGAGCCTCCCTCTTTCCGCCGCTTCTGCCATGCCGCCAGCTGATTCAACGCATCGAGCGGCGACAGTGAGTTGACGTCGAGTCCGTCGAGCTCGCGAAGCAGGGGATCGGGGCTCGGGGTTCGGGCCCCACCGAACAACGCGAGCTGAGTTGCGTCGAGTGGTGCGGGAGCCGGTTGCTTTGCGACGTGATGCCCGGCTTCGAGCAGCTTGAGGACCTGCCAGGCCCGCGTGACGACGGGGGCGGGAAGCCCCGCCAGCCGGCCGACATGAATGCCGTAGGAGCGGTCCGCGCCGCCCGGCTCGAGGCGATGCAGGAAGACGATCTCTTCGCCGACCTCGCGCACCGCCACGTTGAAGTTGCGGACGTGCTCGAGCTCTTCAGTGAGCTGCGTCAGCTCATGGTAGTGCGTCGCGAAAATCGTCTTGCAGCCGATGCTGTTGTGGAGGTACTCCGTGACCGCCCAGGCGATCGCCACCCCGTCGTAGGTCGAGGTGCCGCGCCCGATCTCGTCGAGCAGCACCAGGCTGCGGGCGCTCGCGGCGTGAAGAATGGCGCTCGTCTCGCTCATCTCGACCATGAAGGTGGACTGCCCGCGCACGAGGTTGTCGGACGCGCCGACGCGCGTGAACAGGCGATCGACGACGCCAATCCTCGCGCGCCGGCACGGCACGAACGAACCGATCTGCGCCAGCACGACGCACAGCCCCACCTGCCGGAGCACGGTGGATTTGCCTGCCATGTTGGGGCCGGTGAGCAGCGCGACACGCCCGCCCTCGTCCAGCATCACGTCGTTCGGGATGAACGCCTCGCGCGGCATCATCCGTTCGACGACCGGGTGCCGGCTCGCTTCGAGCTGGAGCGTGAACTCGCTCGTGACGTCGGGGCGCACGTAGCGCTCGCGCTCGGCGACGTCCGCCAGGGCGGCCCACACGTCGAGACGTCCGAGCAGGCCGGCGGTCGCCTGCACGCGAGCGATCACGGCGCCAACGCGGCGGCGCAGCTGTTCCAGCACCTCGGCCTCGCGTGCGGCGATGCGCTCTTCGGCGCCCAGGACCTTGGCCTCGTACTCCTTGAGGTCGGGCGTGACGTAGCGCTCGGCACCGGTCAGGGTCTGGCGGCGCTCGTAGTTGGCCGGAATCCGGTCGCGATTGGCGTGCGTGACTTCGATGTAGTAACCGAAGACTTTGTTGAAGCCGACCTTGAGCGACGTAATGCCCGTGCGCTCGCGCTCTTTGGACTGCAACGCCGCGATGTACTGCTTGCCGCCGTCACGGGCTGCTTTCAGCTCGTCGAGGTCAGCATCGTACCCCGGCTTGATCGCGTCGCCGTCATCGAGCTGCGCCGGCGGCCGCTCGACGAGCGCGCCCCCCAGCTCCTCCCCGATATCGGTCAGCAGGTCCAGCTCGAGCGCGCTCGCTTCGAGAAGCGCGGATCGCTCTCGGGCCTCGAGTCCGCCCAGCGCTCCGGCAACATCGGGAAGCCGCAGGATCGAGTCGCGCAGCGCACCCAGCTCGCGTGGCGTCGCCCGGCCGAGCGCCGCCCGGCCCGCCAGCCGCTCGAGGTCGCGCACGCCGTCCAGTGCCTCGCGCAGGCGCGCGCGGCCCCTGCCATCGCCGACCAGCACCTGGACGGCATCGAGCCGGGCGTTGATCGCCGCAGGATCGACGAGCGGCGCCAGCAGCCAGCGCCGCAGCAGGCGGCCGCCCATCGGCGTCAGAGTGCGGTCGATGACTTCGAGCAGCGTGGCGCCCTCCGCACCCGCGCGGAGCGGCTCGACGAGTTCGAGGTTACGGCGGGTCATCTCATCGAGCGGCAGCACNNCGGCAAGCCGCCAGGCTTGAGCTCCCGGGCATAGCGCAGCAGCGCCCCCGCCGCGCCGATCGCGGGCCGGTCCTCGGCACTGACGCCCAGGCCGTCGAGCGAGGCGATGCCGTAGGTACGCATCAGGTCGTCACGCGCGAGCTCCGGGTCGAACTCCCATGCCTCGCGTGCGGTGACCGTTCCCACGTCGGCGGAAACAGAGACCTCGGCCGGCACTACCAGCTCCCGCGCCTCGTAGCGTGCGACTGCCGCTGCGGTGTCGCTCGCGGGCACGGTCTCGAGAATCAGCTCGCCGGTGGTGACGTCGAGCGTGGCGAGCCCGGCCGCCGCGCCGCGCGGATCGACCGCGACGATATAGTTGTTGCGGTTCCGAACGAGCCAATCATCGCTGAGCACCGTACCCGGGGTGATGGTCTCGATGACCGCTCGACGCACGATGCCTTTGGCCAGCTTCGGATCCTCGACTTGCTCACAGATCGCGACGCGGTGTCCCTTCGCGATGAGACGGCGCAGGTACTCGGTTGCCGCTTTGACGGGCACGCCGGCGAGCGGGACTTCGGCCGCGCCGCCGTTGTTGCGCGACGTGAGCGTCAGGCCCAGCTCGCGCGCGGCGAGCTTCGCGTCGTCCTCGAACATCTCGTAGAAATCGCCCATGCGGAAAAACAGAATGGTCTGGGGATGGCGGGCCTTGATGTCGCGATACTGTTGCATCAATGGCGTTTCAGTCACCGCGGTCACGGCTCATCCACCACGAAAGGCTGGCCCCCGACCTTCTGCTTGAGGCGCAGCTGCGCCCGCTGCGCTTCTTCACGCGTGGCGTAGCGGCCGACGCGGACCTTGAAAAAGCCGGTGGAGTCCCGCAACACACGGGCGTCGAAGCCCATCACCTTGAGTCGCGTCAGCATCTCATCCACCTGCGCGGCGCTCTTCACGGCGAGCACCTGGACGGCGTATGCATGCGGTCCCGCGGGCGGCGCCGGCGTCGTCTTGGCCCCTGTATCGGGCGGAGGCGGAGGCGTGCTCGAGGGCGGACTGCAGCGCGACGCGTAAAACGTCAGCTGATTCCTGAATTCGACGTCGTCGCCGGAGCCGTCGAGCGCCTGCTGGATCAACTCGCAGCCGCGGGTCTCGTTCTTGAGCTCGAAGTAAGCCCGCCCGGCGGAGAAGTTGGCGCGCGCGCGCAGCGGCGAGTCCGGATAGTCGCGGTTCAGTCGTTCGGCGGCTTGGACGGTCTGCGTCGGATCGTGCTGCGCGAAGTACAGTTGCGTGAGAAGCAACAGCGCGTCGTCGGCCCAGGGTCCTGCGCCGTACTCGACCACGATGCGGTTGAGATAGAGAGCGACGGTCGGCGCGTCGGGGGCGATCTTCGCCGCCGCAAGCAGCGCTTGTGGATATGCCGAGTCGCCAGGGGGCAGGATCGCGAGCAGCCGGCGCACGATACCGCGAGCCGAATCCACCTGCCCCGATTGCGCGAGCCGGAGCGCTTCGACGAGACGACTGTCGGTCTGGGCGGTCAGCCGGCCGGCCGGCCGGACGGCCAACAGCATCACCACCACGAACAGTCGTTTCATGCGGCTGCTCGCTTTGTCGCCGCGAATCCCAGCACCAATTGCGTCAAGATCCCCCGATCGTCCGACAAGGTAGCGGTCTTCAGTGCGTTATCCGCCGCGAGCGCGGCGCGCAGTGCGTGGCCGAGCTCCCGCGCACTCCAGAGGCCGCTCCAGGCGGTCCACCGCGCCGCTTCCTCTTTATAACTCCGCAGGCCGTATGGCCTGACGCTCTGGATTTGGCGGTACAGTGCGTCCGGCAGGCGAGCAAGTTGCAGTCCGCGATCGCGCTCCGAGCGGGCCAGCGCGGTCCCCACCAGATGGGTACCGAGCAGAGAAACAATCCTGACGCCGCTCATGCCGGCCTGCTCCAGCACCGGTTCCACCAGTTGGGCCACGAGGCTGGACACGTCCTCGGCCGTCACGGATCGGCCTGTCCCCGCCGTCAGGCCTGCGAGCTTCTCGAGCTCGCGGCTGAGCGTGGTCAGGTCGTTGCCGACCGCCTTCTGGAGCAGCTCCGCCGCGTCCGGGGCGAGCGTAATGCCCAGCGTGGTCGTGCGATGCTGTATCCAGCGCGGCACACGCTCGGCGGCGAGCGGTTCCATTGCAACGGAGGCCGAGGCCCGCACAAGATCGGGATCGGGCTCTTCGCCCGCTGCGACGACCAGCACAAGGACTGTGGTCGGATTCGGGGCCGCCAGATAGCGCACCACTTCGTCGCGCAGCTTCGTCTTCCGCTTGCCGAGCTGCTCTACGCCTCGCAGGACGACGGCGCGCCGGTCGGCGAGCATCGGCAGCGTATTGACCAGCGCGTGAAACGATTCCGGCGTCAGATCAGGGGCAAACCGAACATCCAGATTGAAGTCGCTGTTCGCTCCCACGGCGGTATCGACGAGCGCCCGGATGGCCTCGTCCTTGAGGACATCTTCGTCGCCGTACAGCAGATAGACAGGTTCGGAGATGCGAGCGCCCTTCTTGAGGCTGCGAAGGAGCACGTCGAGGGTGAGCGCCGCCATTCAGCGAAGTTATCGCGCCACTGTGCTCGGAGAAAGGTCGGAAAGCTGCTTACCGCGACGCTGATGCGGGCTGATAGAGCAGGGTGCCGTTCGGATACGGATTGCCGCTGACGACACTGGCGCGAGGGTCCTGGAAAGAGACGAAGGGCAGGGCGGCACCGGCGACCGGTTTGGGGAACGCGACCGGCGGGAGGAGCGGCGTGCGCGCGATGCGCGGACGCCCTGCGAACTCGAAGCAGAAGAGCGCGACGGCGGCTATCACCAGCATCATCGCCGACACACCAGCCTCTGCCGGCTGGCGCGGCACGCGCCGGCGCTCGACCGCAATTCTCGCGTCGAGACGCTCGCGAAAATCGGCTGAAGCAGTAATGGGTGTGGCGGAGTGGAGCGCGAGTACGGCTTTACGGATGGTCACGTCATAGCGGCGACACACCGCGCAATGAGCCAAATGTCGCGAGAAGCGGCGCAGCTCCCGCGACGACGTGATCAGTCCGTCCCGGAACTCACTGTGGCGTTCGAGGAACTCGTTGCACAGCATGGGGGGAATGTACCACTCCGGCCACGGGGTGTTCCGCAGCCGGTGCTTCCCAGCGGCAAGTTGTAGCTAAACCAGGATGGGACCGATGAGCTGGGCGAAGCTGTTTCGTGCCCGATTCAGGCGGCTTTTCACGGTCCCGAGGTTGCACCCCGTGATCTCGGCGATTTCCTGGTAGCTCTTCCCTTCGAGCTCCCGAAGCACGAATACCTCACGGTGGTGCTCAGGCAGCCGGTGCACGCACTGATCCACGGCGTCTTTCAAGAACCGCTTGCGATAGAGATCGTCGGGCCGTGCGGTCGTATCCTCGAACTGCAGCGGCCGATGGTCGGCTTCCCAGTTCTTCTTGATCGTTTGAAATAGAACCAACGGATTGCGGCTACGATTACGCAGCTCGTTCTTCGCGAGGTTCGACGCGATCGTGTAGATCCAGGTCGAGAACTTCTTGGTTTGATCGAAGCGATG
>WNFN01224101.1_pt1 | contig 11460 bp, 10 predicted proteins | sample 5400161 | NCBI WGS metagenome assembly WNFN01 (sample SAMN13153353, study PRJNA577476) | soil metagenome | isolation source: 80 cm saprolite on Douglas fir-dominated hillslope | place: USA:California | collected 2013-09-17
CTGTAGCTGTATATACTCCATTCCCAACAAAAGCAAACAAACACAAGAAAAATCGGCAACGCCGATTTTTCTTGTGTTTGTTTGCTTTTGTTGGGAGGATTAAGCCACTGCTTATCTGGCAAAAGCCAGTTTCACCGCACGCCCCAGGCCGGGTTTTTGCCCGTACATCAACACACCCAGGCGATACATGCGCGCGGCGAACCAGGTACAAGCGAGAATGGCCACCAGCATCCACGCGATTGTCAAGACGATCTCCCACCAGGCAACCGTGCCCAGAGCAAGACGCACCAGCATCAACATAGGCGTCCAGAAAGGAACATACGACAACACCTTCGTCCAGGGCGCATTGGGAGAAGCGACCGCGAGATAGACCAGAATCCATCCAGTAATGCTTAACATCGTAAGAAGCATGGTTGCGTTTTGCACTTCATCCTGCCGTTTGACCATCGCGCCCAGTCCGGCATACAGGGTCGCATACAAGAAGAACGCCAGAAGAATATTGGTCAAGAAGAGGAGGTAAAATGGGATGGACACACTGGTGAGATACTGGATGAAGCCTCCCACGTTTGCCCCGAACAGCGCAGCCTGCAGAGGGTTTTGTAGCAGGAGCCCACCAATGCCGACTACTACCACGCACGTCATCTGCGTCAGGCACGCCGCCCCGATACCCACAATCTTGCCGGCCAGCAGCTGGAAGGGGGTCGCGGCATTCACCAGAATTTCCATCACCCGGCTGCTTTTCTCTTCCGCCACCCCTGCCGCGACAATACTGCCGTAGATTGAGACAGAGATATAGATCAGGAGAGGGCCAGCAAAGGCGAGGATATATCCCGCGGCAATTTGATTCGCCGGGCGAGTGCTCTGGCTCTGCTGTGTATACACCATTGTCAGGCTGGGAGGAGCAAACAGGCTGCGTATTTGGGATGGCGTGAGACCAAGGCGATGAGCGGTATCGAGAACGGTGAGTTGTAGGGCCAGAGCCTGGATATTGGACTGATTGGCATCGTTGCTTGGATCGGTATCGGCGTAATAAAGGAACTGGAGGTTCCCTTGCGTGGAACGAGCAAGCACTAGCAGGATATCCAGCTTACCGTTCTTGACCTGGCTTCGCAAGCTGCTCAGGGAAGTTGCGGGTTGGCTGCTAATCGCATAAGGAGCATGGCCGGTGGTATTCGTTCCGTTCATTGCCGAACTGATGTACGAGATCAGCGCTGTCTCATTCAGGCCCGCGACCGTACCTGCATTGTTCACCACGACGATAGGGGTTTGTGAAGTGGTCCACGAGGTAATCAACTGCACAATCGTCGGGATAAAGGCAGCAAGGAACACGATGACCAGGAGGATAATGCTTGTGACGATGAAGCTCCGTTGCATAATGCGATTTTTATATTCGCGCCCGATAATCAGGCGGATATTGCGCCAGTTATTCCGTGCAGCGGCTCCGCCTGAGCTGACGGCCACGGACGTATGCTCCCGTTCCGGCAGTTCTTGCGCTGCAGTCTCTTTTTTCAGTGTGACTACAGTTTTCTTTGGCATGGTTTCATTCCTCTTTCTCTATGCAGAAAGCTCAGAAGATGGAGCGTCTGGGAGGGCAATCGCGCCAACTTCTTCGATGAAGATATCGGTCAGCGATGGCTCGGTCAGCTCGAAACGGCTGATGATTCCGCCGTGGTGCAGCGCGGCTTCCACGATCACATTGGGGTTGAGGTTGGCCTGAATGTGCATCTCGATGTAGTCCTCCCGGCGCCTGGTGACCTGTACACCTTCTAGCGTGTCAAGCCAGCTCGCCTCCGGGTCATTCTCGAGTTTGAGCCGGACTACATTGCGTCCATGCTGGCGCTTGACCTCGCGCACGCTGCCCTGGACAACGCTCTGCCCTTTGTTGATAATCACGATCTCCTGGCATAACTCCTCGGCTTGCTCCAACTGGTGCGTGGAGAAAAGAATCGTCTTGCCCCGGCGATGCATCTCCAAAAACGCCTCTTTCAGCACGTTGGCGTTGACCGGGTCCAGGCCGCTAAACGGTTCATCCATGACCAGAATCATTGGATCGTGCAGAATGGTCACCAGAAACTGGACCTTCTGCTGATTGCCTTTCGATAGTTCTTCGACCCTCTTCTTACGATTCGCGCTGATCTGAAAACGTTCGAGCCAGTCAGTCAGTTCTTTCTCCGCATCTGGCTTCGATAAGCCGTTCAGTCGCGCCAGGAATATCAATTGTTCATCCACGCGCATTTTGGGATAGAGGCCGCGCTCTTCGGGCAGGTAGCCCCAGTTTCGGCGCGGCATCTCGCACACATCGCTGCCGTTCCAGGTAATCTGGCCGGAGTCGGGGCGAATAATATCGAGGATCATGCGCATCGTTGTTGTTTTCCCCGCGCCATTTGCGCCCAGGAAGCCAAAGAGCGCACCCTCCCTGACCTCCATAGAAAGATCTTTGATGGCCTGAAATGCCCCAAAAGATTTGGAAACGCCTGTCACCTTGAGTCCCATGAGAAAAAGTCCTTTCGCGAAACAAACATCAAGCCACTGCTCTCCGCAGGAGCAGATACGAGACCAACAGGTAGAGCGCCGTCAAGGGAAGCAGCCCCAGGGCCAGCTCAAACGCCGTAAACTGGCTGAACCACTGGAACAACACTCCCCACCAGCGCAAAGCCGTCCAAACCAGCGAAAAGAGGCTCAGGAACAGTAAGACGACAAACAAAAACAGCAATATGCCGGCTCTGCCAAAGCGCTGGTAGATGCTGCCGATGACGCACCCGAGAAAATCCATGTTCACCAGGACCACAAAGTAGATCCAGATCTGCTCGATAAGCGAGCCGTCATTGAGATATGGCAGATGAAAATAAGACAGTTCCAGGCCCCATCCTCCCGTAGCGATCTCGAGAAGCGAGAAGAACACCCAGAGCACTGCTGTGACTCCGCTGACCACGACAACTATGACAGTCGTGCCCAGGAAGAAATCGGTTCGGCGACAGCTCCAGCCGAGGGCAAAAGGGAAGGTATCATTTAAGGCCATAATCCCCCCAATAAACATGATCACACAAATGGAAATGAGTCCACCAGGATAGGGCGGCGTTTCTCCTCCAAAGAGACGGATCAGGAGAATAACGCTCAGCGCTACGAAAAACTGTATCGACAAAATTATCCAGGGCCAGAAGGACCAGGTCCAATTCCCTCTGGTATACATTTTCACCACTGTGCGGACAGCATTCATACACTCTCCCATACCTTTCTGTGAGACGTCGTGCTCGTCAGATGGATGATCAGCTGCTGCAACGAGACTGGCGTCACCTCTAAGCCCAGCGCTACCGCCTGCCTGCGCTCGCCCGCGTTTCCCAGCAGCGTCGTTGAGACCAGCGAGCCAAATTGCTCGCTGCCAATCAGCGTCCGGCCCTCGGTAAAGGTCGCGGCCTGGGACGCGGAGCCGGTGATCGTAAATGCGCGCGAGCGCAGGGCTTCGGTCTCCTCATCGATAATCAACCGGCCCTGGTCAAGCACCAGCACATGCTCCAGCAGCCGGCTGACCTCGTCAATCAGATGGGTCGAAACCAGGATCGTGCGGGGATGTTCGACGTAATCAGCGAGCAGGCGCTCATAGAACAGGCTGCGGGCCACCACATCCAGGCCCAACGGCTCGTCAAAGATCGTCAACGGCGCGCGTGAAGCCAGGCCAACCACGATCCCCAGGGAGGAAAGCATTCCTCGGGATAACGCTCTCATCTTCTGCGTCAATGGCAGTTGAAAATCCTTGCTTAACACGCCGGCATAGTCCGCATCCCAACGAGGAAAACACGACGCGGACAGGTCCAGAACTTCGCCCACTCGCGAGTGTCTGGGATACTTCTGGTTCTCCTTCATAAAGCAGATCTGGCTCAAGACGCGCCTGTTCTCATACGGCTGTTCGCTAAAGACGAGCAGTTTCCCTCCGGTCGCGAAAAGCTGCGCGGTCAGAAGGCGCAAGAGTGTAGTCTTGCCTGAACCATTGCGTCCCAACAGCCCGTAGATCTTGCCTGCTTCGAGAGAAAAGCTGATGCTATCAATAGCGGTGAGATTGCCAAATCGTTTGGTCAGACATTCAGCCTCGACAATCTTGCTCATGGCACTTTCGCTCCCTTCTGAATCATCGCGATCACTTGCTCCTCTTCAATCCCCAGCCGCTTCGCCTCGCGCAGCATCGCCACCACATATTGCTCAAAGAACAACTCCCGGCGCTTCTCCATCAAACGCTCGCGTGAGCCCGTCGCGACAAACATGCCTACGCCTCGCTTCTTATACAAAATGCCTTGATCCACTAGCAGATTCACCCCTTTGGCCGCTGTGGCCGGGTTGATCTGGTAGAGAGACGCAAACTGATTTGTTGAAGGAACCTGCTCCTCCTCCGCCAGTCTGCCGGCGAGGATATCCTCTTCGATGCGCTCGGCGATCTGTGCAAAGATCGGGCGGTTATCGTCTATCAAGTACTCCATTGCTTCATCACTTATCTGGTTAGTTATTCATGCAACTAACCATAGCACGAAAATTCTCCTATGTCAAGGATTCAGGCAAAGCTCCCCAGAGGAAAAAGCAGCAGGTTTGTGCGGCCAGGGCCGCACAAACCTGCTGCTTTTTCCTCTGGGGAGCTTTGCCTGAATTCATAAACCCTTGACATGCTGGTGAACTTCATGTTATTATCTAACCAGTTGGTTAACACAATAAACCACACTGTTAATACAACCAACAAACCAGTTAGTTAAAAAGCCAGGAGGTCAGAGAGAAAGCCGTGGGCAAGATCAGTCGTGAGCGCGACGCCGAGGTTGCGCGCGAAGCCATTTTGGAGGCTGCGGAAGATGTTTTTGCGCGCGAGGGCTTTGATGGAGCTCGCATCGATGTCATCGCTGCTGAGTCAGACTATAACAAAAGTCTGATCTTCCATTACTTTGAAGGGAAAGAAGGATTATATCGGGCCGTGATCAGGCGCATGAAAGGGCGGATGAACAGCGAGTTGCTGGAGCCGCTGACGGCCTTTATTGAGAGTAGCGATGAGATGAGCACGCACCGGGTGCGGCTCTTCCTGGAAATGGCCATCGGATTCTACCTGGATTACATGACCCGCAACCCGCGTAGTCTGCGTATCATGGCCTGGGAAGCGGCTGAAGGCTGGGTTACCTATCTGGGAAAACCGGCTGATAAAGAGTTTGAAACATATCGTGCCTCAATCTTCTGCACCGCAGACTTTCTGAGGCGCGCACAGGAGGCGGGAGTTATCTGTCCGAAGATGGATGTGCGCTTCCTGGTTGTCAATCTTATGAATATGTGCATTATGTACTGGCTCAATCAGCCGCGTTTTAAATGGTTTTTTGACGAACCGGAAAGCGATCCACATGCAAGGCTGGTCAATGTGCGCCAGCAAATTGTACAGCTTGTTTTGTATGGCATCTTCACTTCATCACGAGAAGGAACAGGATAATACTGGATAATACCATTGTCAGTGTCACGCTGCCACAGATGCAAAAAGCCTTTAATACCGACTATGAAACGATCACCTGGGTGGCCACGGCCTACTTTCTCTCTCAGGCGGCAGTGATCCCGATTGTAGGTTATTTGAGCGACCGTGTTGGCTCAAAGCTGATCTTTCTGAGCGCGCTGGCTCTCTTCACCCTGGGCTCGGTCCTCTGCGCTATAGCCCCAAATCAGCAGGCTCTCATCGCATTTCGCGTCTTCCAGGGGATTGGTGGCGGAGCGTTGATGCCGGTAGCCTTCGCGATTGTCTATCGCCTCTTCCCGCCGGCTGAGCGCGGTCCCGTGACGGCGGTGATTGGCATTCCCATCATGCTGGCCCCGGCCTTTGGTCCAACCATCGGCGGCTATCTGAGCACCAGTTTTGACTGGAACGCGATCTTTCTGATCAATCTGCCAGTCGGGATTGCGGCTCTGCTGCTGAGTATTTTCATTTTGCCGGGTCGCAAAGCGGAGAAGAGAGAGATCGAGGCGGAGAACAAAAACCGTTTTGACATCCTGGGCCTGGTCCTCTCGATGGTTGGCTTTACGGTGCTGGTCTATGGCATTACTCAAGCCGGCTCAAAGGGCTGGGGCGACCAGGCGGTACTGACCTATATTATCGTTGGCGCGGTCGTACTGGTGGCCTTTGTAATCACTGAACTGCTGGTCAAAGATCCGGTGATCGATGTCCGGCTGTTTGCGACCTATACATTTAGAATGTGCAGGGCAATTCGGCGCTGACCTCGGGCGAATTCCTGATTGCACAGGGGCTGGCTATGGGTACAAGTATGGCGATCGGCGGCGCGTTCTATAACCGGGTCGGCCCGCGCGTTCTGGCGGTGATCGGTCTGATCCTGCTGGTTGGCGGCTCTTATGGGCTGACGCAGATTGATGTGAATACCACTGGATGGTCGTTGCAAGGCTGGCTGGTGCTGCGCGGCCTGGGCCTGGGCCTGGTCAATATGCCGCTACAGACCCTGGCGCTGTCAGCAGTGAGCAATAAAGCCATGGCCAGGGCCTCGTCGCTGGTTACGGTTACACGCCAGGTGGCGGGCGCGGTCGGCGTCGCGACCCTGACGACTTACCTGACGCAGCAGACGAAAAGCCATGCCACGGACATCGGCAACGCGATCAAAAGCGGCCTGACGACGCACCAGCTCAGCGGGGTTGCCGCGACCTGTGTTAAAGCAGGCGGGTCAACGCTGAACCAGGCGCTCACGCGGGCCTGCGTGGTCCAGCACGCCACAGTCAATGGTCTGACCGACACCTTCTGGGTCGTGCTGATCAGTTGTGCGCTCACCATCGTGCTGGCCCTGATCGTCGGACGCGATCCCGCGATCGAGGCCTATAAGCAGGCCCGGGCACGTGGGGAAGAGGTCCAGCCGGAGCGCCAACCAGCAATGGCAGAATAAGAAAAGGGAGGCCAGCTTCCAGGTTTTCCATACAATGCGCATTGTATGGAAAACCTGGAAGCTGGCCTCCCTTTTCTTATTCTGCGATCCAAACGACGGCATGATTGTTGCCAGCCTCGTTGCTGCTCCCTGAAACAATATATCGGCCATCGGGCGACCATGCCAGGGCACGCACATAAATTCCTCCCTGTTCTGGGAATGTATAAACCACATTGTCAGTGGTAGCATTCCAGATCACCACGGTATCGTAGCTGGCGTTGGCAATCTCTTTTCCATCGGGCGACCATGCCAGGGCGCCGGCAGCAGGATCGCTACGACTGGTGAGCAGCTTATTTGTGGCTACATTCCAAACCTGCACGGTCTTATCTGCACCGGGAAAAGCCAGGGTCATGCCAGTCGGCGCCCATGCAATGTAGGCCCCCCCGGCCTGCTGGTTAAAGATCGCTCCGCCCTGATGGTTAAAGATCACCTGCCCGGTACGGGCATTCCAGACCTGGACGGTGTTATCATAGCCAGCGGAAGCAACATACTTGCCATCAGGCGACCAGGCAACCGCGCCAGGGCCGCTCTGGCCAGATTGGCCATGGAAGGTATAAACGATCTGACCAGTCTTGACATTCCAGACTACCACTACATTCCCATAGACACTCCCATTGAGCGAGGTCGCCATTAACGTCCCATCGGGCGACCACGCCGTAGCGTAGTCTATATTGCCCCCCCCGCTAAAAGGGCGTGTTGCCGAGAGATATGGGCTTGTAGATACGTCTGAAAAAGCTATAGAGGTGGGGAATGCGTGTACTAATGCACCTGTTGTAGCATTAATGATCTGAACTTGTGCGCTTGCTACTGCCAGGTAGCGGCCATCAGGCGACCAGGAGAGCGAAAGTACAGAACCCCCTGCCCCACTGGGGATAAAGGTCAGCTCTAACTTGCCGCTAAGAGCGTCTCGGATCTCTACCTGGCTATTTGTGCTTAACGCCACGCGTTTGCTATCGGGCGACCAGGCAAAGGCATAAAAATCATCCGTAGATGTAGGCGATGTATAGACTATGCGGCCAAGCCCGGCCTGGCTGGCCAGACTCGGTGTCGCCGCTGGTGTTGCCTCCACCGTTGGTGGCGCGGTTGGCGTATTGTCTGGTTTGCTGGCAATAGTTGTCGAGTGATGGGTATAATTCAACACCATCGCCAGGCTGCCGACCAGGAAGACCAGGATAAGAACTGCGACCAGCAGGCTGATTCTGCGTCCAATGCTTGTTTGGGGAGATGGCGCAGCTTCTCTTCTTTTATCTGTCATAGGAAAACTTCCTTGTGTGTGTTTTCTTTGCTGTGTCCGCTGCTGCTCTACTTCTAGCGGGGCAGTGGATTGCTCAGCATACGGGATATGCCGCGCGATCAGGCGATCCTCGACACGTTGGAGCGCGCGCAGATACTGTTTGCGCTCCAGCCCATAGAGCCGCTGCATGTCGCGCACCAGTCGCGCACCAGGTTCCACGCTCATCTGAGCAGCTGGCTCAGCGGCGGAGAGGTCTTCAATCGATTCATCTACGCGCTGAGGGGAGAATGGATCGTGTTGTTCTGACATGGCTGGTTTCCTCCTACTCATTCTCGTAGATCTTGCGCAAAAGTTTGAGGGTGCGGGAAAGCGTGATGCGCACCGCGCCCTCGCTCTTGTGCAGAATGGTCGCGATTTCCGCGCTACGCAGGCCTAAAGCGAAGCGCAGGCGAACAAGTTCCTGTTGAAAAGCCGGAAGCCGCTGAATGCTGGCATGCAGGCGCGCGTACTCCTCCTGGCGCAGCAGCAAGATCTCAGGCGTCTCGCGCTCCGGCTCATACAGCTCTTCCGGCACAAGCTCCAGCGACAGACCCTGGCGGCGCGCGCGCTTGCGATAATGATCGACAGCTTTATTGCGCGCCACGTTCCAGAGCCAGGCCTCCTGCTCTTTGGTTCCCAGGAGCGCAAAGTCTGCCCGCTTCAACGCCGCCTCGAAGACATCGAGCAAGAGATCCTCGGTATCCTCCAGTGAACTGGCGTGCCGGTAGAGATAGGCAAAAAGCGCGGGGGCGTATCGCTGATAGACCGCGGTCAAATAAGCTTGATTGTTCAGCGAAGCCGATTGCTCTTGCTGCATGCTTTCCTCTACACCAATGGTTATTTGAGATCTCTTTAAGAAACATCGTCTTCGCTGTATTTTTGTTACGCGAAGGTGAGAAGGCCAGTGAAATTTCGGAGAGTGTTCTCAAGGTTCTCCATCTCCAGGGCTTTTTGCTGGACCCGTTGTGTTTGGTCACGCCCTCACCCCGCCGTAGGCGGCCAAAGAAGTCAATCTATGATATACTTCTACTAATGCGAAATTTGGAGATTGATAAAATACGAAATGCACATGGCTTAGAGGATGTAAATGGCTGCTATTACTCCGCCCCAGTTGCCAGAGCAAGCTAATGGTTTGTATATTCAACTCTTTGGTAATTTCCAGGTCTCGGTTGGCCCACGTTCTATCCAGGAAACTGAGTGGACCCTCTCCACCGCGAAGAGTCTGATAAAACTTCTTGCCCTTGCTCCTAACAGAAGTCTGGCAAAGGAAACGATCATTTATCAGCTCTGGCCTGACAATGACGATGAGTTAATCATTGATGATGGAACAGAAGAGAAGAAGATACAGCGCTTTCATCGCACGCTTTTTGAGGCTCGCCGTACTCTTGAGCCCACCATTCAGCGTGGAGCACAATCTGCCTACCTCTCGCTCCAGCGCAACGGACTCTTGCGCCTCACCTCACCTGGACAGCTTTGGATAGATGTTGGGGCCTTCGAGACCGCTTGTGATCTTGCTCTTCGGACGCAAGATCTCACTGCTTATCATACTGCCTTGAGGCTCTATCGGGGCGATCTGCTGCTGGAGGATTATAATGTAGAATGGGCGATGGGTCCACGTGATCGCCTGAGGCTACTATACCTGGAAATCCTGGAAAAGTTGGCACAATTCCATCTAAAGCAGCAAGAAATCTCTCAAGCGATCAGTGTCCTCGAACAACTGGTAACCAGTGAGCCAACGCGAGAAGGGGCGCAGCGAGATCTAATGCGCCTGCATGCCCTCTGTGGCAATCGCTATCAGGCAATTCACCATTATCAGCGACTCCGAGATGCCTATAAAAAGTATGATCTTTTACTTGAAGCGGAGACTGAGCATCTTTATAAGGCTATTCGAGAAGGGCGTTTTCCAGCGGAACCACGTTCATTTCTCGCCAACGAAATGAATGTGGTAGCTATCGTCACCTCAACATCTCCTTCAATCAGCCAGACGCAACCGATGGAAGCATCTTCTACTAACCTGCCATTGCGGGCAACGAGCTTTATTGGGCGTCGCCGAGAATTAGAGGAGATCAAGAACTTGCTTTCTATGACCCGTCTCCTGACCCTCACCGGAGCGGGTGGCTCAGGCAAAAGTCGGCTCGCCGAGCAAGCTGCGGCAGAGTTGCTGAGCGATTATCAACATGGCATCTGGCTGGTAGAATTGGTCGCCCTTGCAGACCCTCAACTTGTGCCGCAAACAGTAGCTACTACGCTCAAAACTCAGCAGCAACCGGATAAAACACTCCTTGAGACATTGGTGGATGCCCTGCGCCAGCAAAATGTACTGCTCTTATTTGATAACTGTGAGCATCTTTTGTCTGCTTGTGCTAGATTGATACGCAGTCTTCTCCTTCATTGCCCACATCTGCGCATTCTAGCTACTAGCCGGGAACGCCTGCGCCTCACAGAAGAAAAGGAATGGCCTGTCCCTCCCCTGACGCTTCCATCTCTTGACGTGCTCCCTCCCTTTGAACTGCTTGGCAGCTATGATGCGATCCAACTTTTCTTTGAACGAGCACGTGCAAGCAAGCCAACCTTTACCATTACCGCTCAGAATGCCCTCACAATCATATCTCTCTGTCAGCGCCTGGACGGTATTCCCCTGGCAGTTGAATTGGCAGCTGCGTATGTGAAGGTAGCGACTGTGGAGCAGATTTCTACTCGACTGGATAATCGCATTACCCTGCTGGAAGCAAAAACCAGGGGGGAAATCACTCGTCATCAAACACTGCGCGCAGTTATTGGTTGGAGCTATCGCTTGCTCTCTGTGCCGGAGCAGGTAGTCTTTCGCCGGCTTTCTGCCTTTCGGGGTGGGTGGACTCTGGATGCAGCAGAAGCGATTTGTGCTGGTGAACTAGTGCAGAAAGAGCATATTCTGGAATTGCTTACAGAGTTAGCCGAGAAGTCTCTAGTGAAAGTAGAAGATCAGCAAGAAGTGATCCGCTACGCTTTCCTGGAGATCATTCGCCAGTATAGTAAAGAACATTTACTGACATCTCCCGAAGCTGAAGAGATAGCAATGCGTCATCTGGAATGGTTCACAGAGCAGGTCGAACAGGCAGAACCTGAACTGAGGAGGCTCCATCAGCAGCAATGGCTCAAACGTTTGGAGATGGAGCACGACAACCTGCGGGCTGCTCTGCGATATGCTCTGGAACAAGGGGTAATTGAACTGGGGCTGCGGTTAAGTGGCGCTCTGTGGCGCTTCTGGTATGTGCG
>WNFN01007158.1_pt1 | contig 11457 bp, 9 predicted proteins | sample 5400161 | NCBI WGS metagenome assembly WNFN01 (sample SAMN13153353, study PRJNA577476) | soil metagenome | isolation source: 80 cm saprolite on Douglas fir-dominated hillslope | place: USA:California | collected 2013-09-17
CCATACTCTTTCATGGTCGATCCGCAACCGGCTGCGTTAATGATCACCGTATCAACTTCGGCTTTCTCAAACAGGTCGATCGTGCGGCGGGCAAACTCTATCGCTTGCTCCTCCTCACCGGTATGGACCAACAAAGCTCCGCAGCAAGATTGCGCTGCCGGAGCCACAACTTCGCAGCCTTCTGCGGCTAACACTCGCGCGGTGGCTGCATTTACCTGTGGGAAAAAGACGCGTTGGACACAACCCAGTAACAGGCCTACCCGTCGCCGGCGCTCGCCTTGGGCCGGGATTAACTCCGGAATTTTCTCCGGCGCCGGCACTTGGGGCAACAACGCTTCCATGGCCTGGAAGCGTTCGGGTAGCAACTTTGGGATACCGATTCGCCGGACCAGTTTCTGCAAGCCGGTCTGCTGGTAAAGACGAAGCGGCAACGCCAGCAGACTCAGCCGGCCCGGGTTAGTAAAGGTACTGAACAAGAAGCGCCGGAAACTTCTCTCCGAGGCGGGGCGCGTGTAACGACGTTCGATTTGCGCTCTGGTCGCTTCGATTAATTTTCCGTAATCCACACCGGACGGACACGCCGTCATACAAGCCATGCAGCCGAGGCAGGCATCGAAATGACTGACCCAGGTCTGGTTAATAGTAGCATCCCCCTCGGCCGCCATTTTCATCAGATAGATACGGCCGCGGGGCGAATCCATCTCATCTTTCCAAAGGATGTAGGTGGGGCATACGGGCAGACAGAAGCCGCAATGAACGCATTGATCGATGAGCTCGCCCGCGGGCGGGTGGTGCGAATCATACGCACTCTTGCTACTTGGAGTTAACGTTGCTGGCACGCTCATCAAATTCCTCCCACAAACCGTCCCGGATTAAGTGTTTTCTTAGGATCTAACTGCTCTTTTACCTTTAGCATTAAAGGAAACGCATCACCGGCGTCTCCCCAAGCGTCGATCTCGGGGATTCCCGGCGACCGGTGCAAAACAACGACCGATCCGCCAGGTTCGAGCCGGGCGCGCATGGCCTGCAACGCTTGATGAATCGGAAGCGGCTGTGAAGCCTCAAAACGGATATAACCCAAGCCGGTTCCTTGAACTACCGCTTCCCAGCTCACATTTAGAGGCTCACTTAAATCGCGAAGTTGGTCGCAAGTGGCAGCGATTGATCCAGGTAACACACTGCACTTCACGATGGCGAACGCACGGTCGCTTTGTGCGGACGGTCCAAAGAGACGCTGCCGGGCGTGCCATACCTCAGCGTTGGACTCAGTCTCGGTAGCAGGTAGGGCAAGTTTCCGCAGCACCTCACTTTGGGCGGCGAGTCCCGCTTCTGTCCCATCGAAACGAATGTCGACCTTTGGTTGCTCCCCAGATTTAAGTCGCACTTGCAAGCCGGTGTGCGCCAGTTTCGAACCCTGCACCGCCAACACGAGCTGGTTTGCGTTTGCCCAGTCTCGCTCTGCTAACGTGAACGTCCTTATATTATGGGGCAGGGGATGCAGCCGGAACACGGCGCGAGTAATGACACCTAACGTGCCGAGCGCTCCGGTAATGAGCTTCGGCAGGTCGTATCCGGCGACGTTTTTCACCACTTTGCCGCCACTAGACGCCAGCGTGCCGTCCGGCAACGCGATGGTCACACCGATGATCAGATCACGAAGACCGCCGTATCGAATGCGTAGCGTGCCGCTATCATTCGTTGAAAGTATACCGCCAACCGTGGCGTGCTCGGGCCACAACGGGTCTACGGCGATCCGCTGTCCGTGTTGAGCTAAGGCGTTCTGCAGTGTGGCGAACGTGCATCCGGCTTCCACACTCACGGTCAGATCCGCCCACGCATGTTCGATTATCCGGTTGAGGCGAGCAGTCGAAAGAATCAGGTCTGCTCGCGTCGGCGGATTACCCCACGCATCTTTGGAGCCGCTACCGCGAGGGGTAACGGCAAGGCCGGCGGAATCTGCACATCGCAGTGCCGCCGCTAGTTCGGCCTCATTCTGCGGCTCAAAGACCATTCGTGGCTGAATCCCGGCAACGGTATCTTCAGGGCCGGCGTCACGCCATTGGGCCTCACTGCCAATGGTCCGCAATTCGTCCCATGCGCTCGCGGTGCCGGTCCCAGTCCCGGTAGCTGAGAGGGGAGGAGTCATATCAGAAACGTTCTGCGATCCCGGCGACCTCTAAAGGATGCGGTTCGTATTTGCCAGGTACTTCCCCGCACAGGCGAGGACGAGGGAAAACCTTGGTCGGATTAGCCAGTTGTTTTGGGTCGAAGGCGCACCGAACACGTTGCATCGTTTCTAGGTCAGGCTCGGCGAACATCTTCGACATCATCATTTTTTTCTCTTCACCCACACCATGCTCGCCAGTGATGGAACCGCCGGCCTCGATACAGAGCTCAAGGATACGGTTAGCCAGGACCTCGGCGGCGTGTTCTTGGCCCTCGATTCGCCGATCATAGAGCACCAATGGATGCAGGTTTCCATCGCCGGCATGAAACACGTTGGCCACCCTGATGCCTGCTTCCGTACCGAGGCGCGCAATTTCGTTCATCAACCGCGGCAAGGCGGTACGCGGAATGACGCCATCCTGGACGATATAGTTGGGCGAGATCCGGCCGACGGCTGCGAATGCAGCTTTGCGGCCTTTCCATACCAGAGCGCGTTCCGCGTCGGTTTGAGCCACTTTGATTTCGTTGGCGCCGCATTTGCGGCAGATGGCATCGACCTGCTGGATCAGAGCCTCGACCTCTGCGATAGGTCCATCCAGTTCAACTAATAACAATCCGCCACAGTTTGGATAGTTGGCGTGGACGGCGGCTTCAGCAGCTTGGATCGCCAGGTTATCCATCATTTCCATCGCCGCCGGTAACATCCCCGCCCCGATGATATCGCTGACCGCGGCTCCAGCCTCGATCGTTGAGCCAAACGCTGCGAGCAACGTGTGAATGCATTCAGGCCGTTTCACGATCCGAAGAGTGATCTTAGTGGCGATGCCTAAAGTGCCTTCAGAGCCGACAAATACGCCGGTCAAATCGTAGCCAGGTGCGTCCAGGGCCTTCCCCCCCAAGTGTGCTATTGAGCCGTCCGGCAGCACGACCTCGAGTCCTAACACGTGGGTGGTAGTAAACCCGTACTTGAGACAATGCGCACCGCCGGCGTTTTCTGCCACATTTCCTCCGATGCTGCAGACCGATTGTGATGACGGATCCGGCGCATAAAAAAATCCATGAGGCGCAACTCGCTCGGTTACCTCCAAGTTGATCACACCGGGTTCAACCACCATGCGGGCGTTAGGCAAATCGACCTCAAGGATGCTGCTCATTTTGGCGGTGCTAATGACAACGCCGTCTTTTACTGGCAGTGCGCCTCCGCTCAATCCAGTGCCAGAGCCGCGCGCCACAAAAGGAATTCCAGCGCGATGACAAACTCGCACGATGGCTTGGACCTGTTCGGTTGAGCTTGGCAACAGAACAGCGTCTGGCATGACACGAAAATTGGTCAGACCGTCACACTCGTACGTCTTTAACTGTTCGTGTGAGGTGATCAGGCCACGATCGCCAGTAATGGCGCGAAATTCTGCAAGAATGCGGGGGTCCACGAGTTAGGATCAGCGTAGTGCGGCGGTGGGGGGACGTCAACGGGGCGAGTGGGCGTCATTGCTGGTGGGGCGAGGACTTCGGCGAGCTCAGTCGAGTCGCTCCCGAACGACCCGGGTTCGGTCAGCAGCGGTGCCGATCGGTTGCCATCCTTGATACCCAACGCCGAAGCGCGCGCCGACTTGTCCGACGTAGCCGACATCGGTGCAAACTCGTATTCGGTGATTAGCTGGCGAAGTCGGAGCCGCCGACCCCTGATGTGCCATCGCCGAACGCGACGCCGGAATAAGGATCATCTCCAAGACCTCGGGAATATTTTGAGAACGGAACAAGCGCTGGGCCAATCGCGGCTCCGACTTCGCAAGCCAGGACGCCGCTGAGCTTAGAATGCACAGAGCTACGTCGGACAAGTCGGCGCGCGTATCGGTGTTGTTCGCGATTCGTCCAGATAAAATCAAGTGCTCTGCGAAAGTCTGCCGGCCATTCGGGAGCGACTCGACTGAGCTCGCCGAAGTCCTCGCCCCACCAAAGTTGGCCGCCGATACGCTCTTCTGGCTTCTAGCTCCTAGCTCCTGCCCTCCGGCCGGTGGAACGCTACCCCTGCGACCACAAGCAGCATCCCGAGCAGCTGCGGTCCCGATGGGAATTGTCGCAGAACGATGATTCCCATCGCCGTGGCGGTGGCGGGGAGAAGCGACAGCAAGAGAGAAAAACTCGCGGCTGGCAGGCGCTTCATGGCGAGCTGATCGCATACATAGGGAATGACCGATGAAGAAATGCCGACTCCAGCGGCTGCGGCCAGGAGTATCGGGTTCAGAAAGGCGACCGAGGCGTCGCGTATCCCGATCGGAACAACTGTTATCAGAGCAATCAGCATGGCTGAGCCGATCGCACCTGCGCCTGTGATCACGCCGCTGGAGGCGATGGCATGACCGATCGAGACATAAAGCATGAAAAGGGCGCAATTCGCGAAAGCGAAGATATACCCGATCAACGCGTTCTTAATTTCAATGTGGGTAAGGAAATAAACGCCGGTCACGGCTAATGTCAGGCTCACAAAATTGCGGGCAGTCCGGAACCGGGAAACGGCCAAAAGAATCGGACCGAGGAATTCAATGGCGCCGACTGTGCCCAAAGGGAGCACCGAGATCGAGAGATAGAAGCAGCTATTCATTACGCCAAGCACAACGCCAAAGATGATGAGACGGCATTGATCGCGGCGTTCCAGTCTTAAGAAAACACGCCAGGGTTTTCGGAAAAGCGCGAACACAACCGCTGCCGTAGCGATGCGCAACCAAGCAACACCCAAGGGTGCAACCTGTTGAAATAATATCACGGCGAAGGCTGGTCCGAGATAATGAAAGCAGGCGCTTATCAGAAAAAAGAAAATGGGCGGCCATTGAGTCAGGCGTGTTTCCAGCCCAGCCATCGGCGAATCCCGAAGATGCATTTACCATTTTCGCTATATCTAGCCGATTGAGCTATAGTGATAACGCAGGCGGATAGTCCTTTCTTTTTAAAAACAGATAAGAAATTTCGTGAAAAACTTTCAAAATGAAAAATCCAGTTTAGACCCCAAAGACTTGGCGATTCTGAAGTGCTTGCAGAATGACCCTCGATTGGGAATTGCCGACCTCGCCCGGCAAGTTGAGTTGTCAGCGCCAACCGTGCGAGACCGCCTGCAGCGTTTGGTAGAAACCGGTGTGATTCGGCACTGGTGGATCGATATTGATCCGCGCGCTCTGGGTTATCCGGTTTGCGTTTATATTCGGGTACGCCCGATGCCGGGACAGCTCAGCAAAATCGCAGCGTTAGCCAATGAGCTGCCTCAAGTGGTAGAGGCTCATCGGGTGACCGGAGAAGATTGTTTTATTATCAAAGCGTACATCAAAGCTTTGGAAAACCTGGATCAACTCTTGGACCGGTTCCTGGCTTTCGGCCAGACAACCACGTCGATCGTCCAGTCTTCGCCGGTGCTGCAGCGAGGGTTGCCGGTGCCGGTCAGTCGTGGGAGGGAGAGAATCTCACGCAAAGACGCCAAGGCGCAAAGATAACAGCAGAAAGGGAATAGCCGCAAAAGAGCGCATAGAATGCAAAAAGAAATCACAAAATGAAGGAGAGTTTTCAGCGCAAATCGCGAACAGGGGCCCGACGTGTCACGTGCTCACGATCCAAAACGTATGTAGCGAGTTGTCGCTGCGCCGTTCCGCCTCTGCTACCGCAAGCCTCGGCAGTCAGTTTCTATTTTTGCGTTCTTTTGCGGCTATTCCGTTTTTGCGTCTTGGCGTGAGATTTTGTACCTAGTCCGAAAGGCTGGAGAAAATTTCGTCAAACGACAAATCGAGGCCCGGAAACAGTGGGCAAGCGTAATGGTCTCCGGCACGCAGTACTACTGTCGGGTGATCGGGGGATTCTTTTCGTCGATAAACTTCGATAGTTTTAGCGGCTGGATCGACTAGCCACAATTCTTCGGTGCCTGCCCGAAGATAAGCGACTCGCTTCGGCCCCCGGTCATATTTAGCGCTAGTGCGAGAAATGATCTCAACGGCTAAATCGGGTGCACCTTCAACCCCGTGTTGTTCTACGATCGCTTTGCGATCGGCACAGACATACAGCAGGTCTGGCTGGTACACTTCGGTCTCGAGAAGGAATAGGTCGAATGGAGCTAGAAACAAAACCCCGATTGGATTCTCTTTAAGATAGTTTGCCAAGATCAGGTATAGCTGTCCTTGAAGGATTTGGTGAGAACGATCAGGACTCGGCGACATGTGTAGCTCTCCGTCGATCAGCTGGAACCGAGGGCTGCCCGGAGGCAACATTTCGTAGTCCGCTCTGGTTTGCTTTCGGAACGTGATGTCCGCACTCACAGAATGAGTATGCGCGCGGATTGAAAAGGGGTCAAAGAAGGAGTTTGAGGAGTTCAAGGAGTTGCAGGAGTCCAAGGAGAGGGGAAGAAGCCAGCGTTTCGCGATTCTGGGTTTGGTGGACCGGTCGAGACAAATTGGCTTCGCGAACCGACTGTCTAAAGATTCATCTTTGCGGCCTTCTTGTTTAAACCTCCACGTTCGTGGTCTTGGTGTTCCTCCTCCCTCACTTCCCAAACCGGAAAGGCAACCCGTTCCGGTAAAGATCGAGCTCGGCTCGGAGTGAATCGGCGAGCATGGAGTTGTTTTGCGTGGCGGCTAATTGCAGCGCGCGTTGCGCGATTTCGACGGCGTCGGAGAATTGTCCGTTCTGGGCATAGGCTGCTGCTAGGATGCGCAAGACTAGAGGGTTGGCGCCGCCAGAAGCGTCGTTGGCGTGCTCGGCTAGTTTAACTGCGATCGCTTTTCGAATGGTTGATTGCGGCGAGGTGGCCAGTGCCCAGGCGAGGTTGCCCTCCGCCCGCACATCTTGAGGATTGATTTCGAGCGCCTTCTGATAGTGATCAATCGCCGAATCCAGTTCCCCCCTCTGAAGTAATACGGCGCCAAGATTGTTGTGGGCATCGGCAGAATTCGGGTTGATTACCAGAGTTTCCTGATACTCTGCAATTGCGTCATCAACTTCTCCTCGAGCCAGAAGCGCATTGGCGAGGTTGTAACGGAGGCCTGCGTCACCCGGTTTCAAACCGACTGCCTTTTGATATTGAAAGATCGCCTCGCCCAGCTCTCCTTTCTGCAGCAGCGCGTTTCCGAGATTGGCAAAGGCGCTGGCTTCATCGGATTTAATCTCGATCGCCCTATTAAAGTGGTCAATCGCTTCGTCCAGTTGTCCCTTCTTTAGAAGAACGGCGCCAAGATTATTGTGAGCAATCCAAGCAGTGGGATTCTTGTTAATTGTCGTTTGCCAGACGGTTTCGACGTTTTTGTACATCTCGCTCTGGGAGTGGCTAAGCAGCGCCAGGGTAACGAGCAGACACCCACAGAGCGTGTAACCGGTCTTACGTTGCCAGGACCGAGCGCGTTCCAGTGTTAGTGCGATTCCGGCCGAGACTGGTACAATGATTCCGAGACAAGCTAGATACTGGAAATGGTCTGCCACCAGTGAATAGCGGAAAGGATAGATGTTGAGAAAACCCAGTACCGGAAACAGCGTTCCAATAAAGAAAAGCATTCCTGCCAACGGTCCGCGTCGCCATCGGATCGACCAGCCGAGAATCGCCAACGTGACGGCCAGTGCTAGCGGGAAAAGAAATTGCCACCAAATGGACTGACTGATCGGCCAACGCGGATAGATGAAGATCAGCTCTAGCGGCCAAAAGAGCTTACCAAGATAGAACCATACCACCCGGCCGGCGATGAGAAGGCGTTCGATAAAAGTGAAGTTATAAGCTGAACCTTCTGCCCCGATAAGGGTGCGCTCAATCCATGCCGTAAATGATGCTGCCGTTACTCCGAGAACGAAAAAAGGGACCAGCGGCCAGGTGTCTCGTTTGAAAGATAACTTGCCTCGTTTCCACCAGAAGATAACCGGCAGCGCGGCAGGTAAGGTAGCGATAACGGTTTTCGATAGGAGGCCTAAGACAAAGAGGGCTAGGGAAGTTAGGTAAGGGCCTAGTCTGCGGGTTCGATCAAATGCGAGATAAGCCAATCCGGATCCGAGATAGAAGACGCCGGAAAGTGTGTTCTTAAGTTCTGAGATCCAGGCCACCGATTCAACTTGTACGGGGTGGAGAACGAAGATAGCGGTTGCTAACCACGCTCCCGGGATCTCAAGTCGGCGCAGGATTTCGAGCAAGAGGAGCGCTGAGAAGCAGTGCAGCAAAACATTGACCAGGTGATAGCCGAGGGGGGCGTCACCCCAGAGCTGATGCTCGGCCCAGAAAAGCGTGTGTACGAATGGATAGTATTGCTGCGTGCTGCCCGGCTGGGTCCAGATCTTGATTAGTCCATCCCAGGAACGCAGTTCGGGTCGCGTGATGTGAGCGTCGTCGTCCCAGATGGGAGTTCCGTTCAGTGCGGGGAGATAAGCGAGGGTGGTGAAGATCAGTAAGAGTAAGGACAAGAGCCAATCTTGGCGCGACCAGAGCGTCCGTTGGCCGATGGCAGTCGGTTCTCTGATGCTGGTTCGAAGCCGGGTCATTGAGCGGTCCTCGACGGAGATTATTCGATTTTGGATACTTTGTCCCGTGGGGACTAAATGATGGTAGCCAGGCAATTTATTGCCTAGTATCCGTTCAAAAAGGATCCCGTCCCGTAGGGGACGGGATGATTGGGTCCGATAGGCGTGCCAATGACCGGGACGATTAGTTAACCCGGGGTAAGGATCAGACCGTGCCCTACGGGACGGAATCTTGATAGGACCTGTTCCAGGCAATAAATTGCCTGGCTACGATCATCCAGTCCCTACGGGACAGTCGAGAGCTCATCCCTACCGTTCAACCACGGAGCCGTTTCGGCGTTTGGCCTTTTTGTTTTGCACCTTGAGTTGGGGGAATTCCCGTTTGTCTTTATGAAAGTAACAGATCTCCACGAGGGTCGGCCAGATCTCGAGCGCGGCATTGATCTGACTGATCACATCATCCACGATACGGGAAACGTTTTGTTGAAAGAAATCGGGTTCGAAGCCGTAGAACGATCGGGCCAAGGTCTCGGCAAAAAGGGATAGCGCTTCTTTGCGTTCAGGGATTTTGGTGGTAGCCGCAGCTTCCAAGACTCGCCGGTGCACCGCAGAAATACGTTCCAAGATCTCTTCGCTGTCCTGCAGTGTTACTTCCCCTTCATAGTCAAAACGGATCGATAGATCATCGACGCTTTCAAGTGAGGACTTAATTTTCTTCTTCAGCAGCGTGCAAATCTCTTCGTTGAAGACATCCATCGCCAACGGGCTTCTCATGTAGTTGTTTTTTACATGAGTCTGGACGGCATCAGTATGGGCCGTGACAATGCCATCTTGCTGGATCCATAACCGATAGATGTAGTCTTCGAAGCGCAGCCGGGTAGGGAATATTGGTCACGGCAGGTCGGAAATTCTCGAGAACATAGACAGCGTTCAGCTCATGCAGATCATGATGCTGCAGGTTCTCGTCATGCAGATACATCTCCAGGTAGTCCAACGCATCGATATCGTTGGTGCCGGTGCGAAAAGTCTGGGCGATCTTGACTACGGCATTTTTGGAGACAGAGCCTCGTTGCAGCAAAAGCGAATTTTCGGTGGCGAACTCCTTGGTGATGTTCGTTTCCAAATCCATCGAAGTATCGACTAGAAGGTTACCACTTTCGAAGTTGTCCGGCACTTCGCTGACTTTTTTGCCGAGGACATCTTTGAATGACATCAAAATATCGAATGATTTCTCGATATAACCGTTGTCGCCGGTCTCTTTTAAATGGCCACGACTGATTTCATCCGGTCGGAGCGATTCCGGACTGCTCTCTACCAGCGCGTATGGCCGCATATCATCGTCGGCGCTCACCAGGAATGAGCCCAGGGTGTAGATGAGAGAAAAGTTACGGTTGCCGCCGTAACTAGGCCGGAACAGCGTCCGGACCAGGGATTCGAGTTTTTTATCGCGCAGTTTCTTGTTCAGGAACTTCAAGAACTGCTCTTTCTCTCGAGGGCCAACGTAATAGAGGTCGTTAACGGTTTTGGTTTTCTCGAGTTTGGGAAAGTATTTTTCGTGATTAGCGAAGCTGGAGTCGTCGAAAACGATCATTTTGACCGAGTGGCCGTTGGTCCAAAAATGTTCGTCGTAAGCCTCGATCGTTTCAGAAACGTCACGTAGACGGTAGGTGGGTATGGCAAAGACGGTCTCTGGCAATTTCATTAAGACAACGAAAGATAAATCGCGAAATGAGCCTTGAAGCGATTTGTGTGCCGAGGTGATGCTCGCGATCGTAAGTGGCAGATTGGGAGGGGATTAAAGAGCCTGGTGCCCTTTTAGCACTCGATTCCGATTTCGCATACTGCGACGGAATCGGGAGGAAAAGATCGCAAAGAGCGAGGGTGCGGTAGGGCGAAAATCTCGGCGCGCCGATGATAGCGTTTTCTACCAAGACGATTACGCGCCGGATTTGAGCCATGCGTGCGGGTGGCATCGTCCAGCGCGTCATGGTTTCGAGACGTTAGGAGCGCAGGGAGGTGGCACGCACACGGAGCGGCTCAAATCCGGCGCGATACGATCCTAACGGTTAGCCGCATCCTCGGCGCGCCGAGACCCGCCGCCGCTACGCTTTGGCGCGGCCCTGTCCTGAGTCGTGTCACGCCTTGAGATGGGCCGCGACGTAGGCCTTGCGAAGTCGGGTTTTCGCCCCACCGGATGCTGGGTCAGGCGGCTCGCCAATTGGTGCGGCATCCATGCAAGGATAAATAATTTTTAATGCTTTCCCCGGGTCGAATTTAATCGCGTTGCCTCAGGCTACTGATAGCGACCCATCTTGGGATGGGCGCACGTCAGGTTGAATCGTTTTTTCGCGAAGGAGGAGAAGCCTTGGATCTAAACGCAGAAACTACCACGCCGGATCAGCTTCGTTCGAACCGCCGTGGATACAAAGTCAAAAGTCCCTGGGTCAGGAATCTACTGACCTTTCTGATGGTGTTCGGCCCCGGGTTAATTGTGATGGAGGCTGACAATGATGCCGGTGCCGTTTCGACCTATACGCAGGCGGGCGCCCAATACGGTCTGCATTTGCTTTGGGTGCTGCTCTTATTGTTGCCAGTCTGTTACTTTATTCAGGAGATGGTCGCCCGGCTCGGGATTGCGACTGGCAAAGGTCATGCCGCCATGATCTACGAACGGTTCGGTAAATGGTGGGGCCGTTTTTCGCTATTTGACCTGTTGTTGGTCAACTTTCTGACCCTGGTGACCGAGTTCGCCGCGATCTCGTTAGCCACGCAGCAGATGGGTATCTCACCGTCGCTCTCAGTTCCGATCGCGGCGGTGGC
>WNFN01010435.1_pt1 | contig 11455 bp, 12 predicted proteins | sample 5400161 | NCBI WGS metagenome assembly WNFN01 (sample SAMN13153353, study PRJNA577476) | soil metagenome | isolation source: 80 cm saprolite on Douglas fir-dominated hillslope | place: USA:California | collected 2013-09-17
GGAGCAGCTCCGCGGTGGAGAGGGTGAGGTGCGTGCGATGGCGCGTGGCCACGAGCCCGCCCACGAAGGTCAGCCAGAGCGTGACCTGCTGCAGGTAGGCGGCGGAGCCCGAGATGTGGAAGCCGAGCGGCCGGCCGACCGCTTCCGTCAGAGGCAGGAGCGTCGCCAGCGCGAGGGCGACGACGAGCACCCATCCGTCGGCGCCGACGCGCCCGCCCGTCGGGACTGGGGCTTCGCTCACGCGCCCGCCGTCTCGCGCGGCCGCAGCGCCGTCAGCATCATCCCGACGACGAATACGGTGAGCGCGCCTACGACGTTGTACCAAAGGAAGTGCACGGACGTGTACGTGGCGACCAGCCATACCGTCGCCATGCCCGCGAGGAGGCCCCAGAACGCGCCGAGCGCGGACGCGCGCTCCGTGAGCACCGCGAGCCCGAACACGCCCAGGATCGAGCCGTAGAAGTAAGACCCGAAACGGTTCACCACCTCGATCGCGGAGCCGAGGCGGCCCGCCTGCAGGGCGATGAGGCAGGCGAAGGCGCCCCAGAAAGCGGTGAGCGCGCGGGAGACCCAGAGGTCGTGCGCGTCGGAGCCCCCGACATGCACGAACCGCTTGTAGAAATCCACCATGGTCGCGGTGGCCAGCGAGTTGAACTCGCCGGACAGCGTCGACATCGCCGCCGCGAAGATCACGGCAATCACGAGCCCGGCCAGGCCGCGCGGCAGGTACGTGAGGATGTACGTCGGAAAGATGTAGTTGGTATCCGAGTACCCAGCCGCCTTGATCCCGAGAACGCGCGTCAGCCAAGCGCCGAACCTGGACGGAGCCGCTTGAGCCGGCTCCACCTCTTCCAGCAGCTTGATGGCCTGCCTCCGCGCGTCTTCTAGAGAAGCATTTGCCCGACGATACGATTCGGCGTCCGCATCTCCACGCGTCCGCGCGTAGGTCTCCGCGGCGGCACGCCGAACCGCCTGCGCGGCCTCGAAGCGCGCCTTGACCTCCGCGAGGTCGGCGGCGGGCGCCAGGCGCTCCAGCTTCGCCAGCTCCACCCGGTTCCACAGTAGCGGCGGCTCGTGGAAATGGTAGAAGACGAACACGAGCACGCCGGTGAGCAGGATCAGGAACTGCATCGGCACCTTCAGGAACGCGTTGAAGAGCAGGGACAGGCGGCTCTGGGTCAGGCTGCTTCCGGAGAGGTAGCGCTGCACCTGGCTCTGGTCGCATCCGAAGTACGACAGCATCAGGAACGTTCCCGCGATCACGCCGCTCCAGAGCGTGTAAGGCGTGCTCAGGCTGGGCGAGGTGTCCATCACCCGCAGCCGGCCCGTGGCCTGGGCCAGGGCCAGCGCATCCCGGAAGCGGATGGTGTCCGGGATCTGTGCGAGGGCCACGCCGAAGCAGAGGAAGATCCCGAACCAGATGATGGCCATCTGGGCGACGTCGGTCCAGATCACGGACTTGTTGCCGCCGTACATCACGTACACGATCGTCGACCCGCCCATGAGCAGGATCGTCGCCGGCTCGCTCCACCCCAGCAGCACGGACAGGACGAGGGAGGGCGCGTACAGCGTCACGCCGACGGAGAGGCCGCGCGAGCAGAGGAAGAGCAGGCTCGTGAGCGTGCGGGTCCGCGAATCGAAGCGCTTCTCCAGGTACTCATAAGCGGTGAAGACGCCCGCGCGGTAGAAGAACGGGACCAGCGTCAGGCAGAGGATCACCATCGCGAAGGGCAGCCCGAAGTACACGACGAGGAACCGCATCCCGTCGTTGTAAGCCTGGCCGGTCGTGCCGATGAAGGTGATGGCGCTGATCTGGGTCGCCATCACGGACAGCCCGACCGCCCACCAGCGCATCTGGCGGCCGGCCAGGAAGAAGTCGTCGATCTTCACGTTGCCGCGTCCGGACCAGAGGCCGAAGGCGATGATGGCAACGAGGTAGACGAGGAGGACGGCCCAGTCGAGCGCGGACAACGCTCAGTACTTCCAGGAGGAGAACACGGCGATGAGCCCCATGACGGCGAGCGCGCAGAGGATCACGGCGGCGTAGATCCTCGGCCAGGTGCCGAAGATCGGAACGCGCTCGTCGTCGTCCGGCGCAGTCGTCACGGGCATCGTGTCCTCCTCGTGCCGACGGACATTATGGGCGCTACTCGAGCGGGCGGCCCTTGGTCTCCGGCAGGAGAAGGGCGAGCAGCGCCCCGGCGAGAAAAGCCGCGGCCAGCACCAGGAACGCGGCCCCGAAGCCGAAGCGGGTGGCCAGGAGGCCCACCACCGCCGGCGCGGCCGCGCTCAAGCCGCGGCCCACGCTGTAGCTCAGCCCCATCGCGGTGGCGCGGATCTCGGTCGGGAACAGCTCCGACGCGATCGCGCTGAAGCCGGAGAAGAAGCCGGTGCCGAGACCAGGAGGTAGGCCACGTAGCTGCGCCGCCGGCCCACGGAGTCCGCGAAGAACCCGAACAGCGCATACCCGAGCCACTTCCCCATGCCCATCACGATCAGCCAGGTCGTGGTCTTCATGAGGCCGAGGCCGCGGCCGCCCTCCTCGACGGGCAGGGACAGATAGGCCGGGATCCAGGTGAAGAGGCCCCAGTACCCGAACATGCCGCAGGCGTTCATCGCCGTCGCCACGAGACCGTCGCGGCGCAGGTCCTTCCGCCAGAGGATCCGCAGGGAGCTCCTGGAGCTTCCGCGGGTGGCCCGGCCGCGCAGCCAGATCTCCGATTCCGGCACGTCGCGCCGGATCCAGAAGACGACCAGGGCCGGGAGGACGCCGACGAAGAACACCGCGCGCCATCCCATGCTGGGGAGTACGAGGGCGACGACTCCGGCCGCGATCATCTCGCCGATCGCCCACGAGGACTGCATGAGCCCGAGCGCCTTGGCCCGGTGCTCGGCGGGCCAGGTTTCGGCGATGAGGGCCGCGCCCGTGGTCCACTCGCCGCCCATGCCCAGGCCCAGGATGAACCGGCAGATCGCGAGCTGGACGATGGTCTGCGAGAGGCCACAGGCGCCGCTGGCCACGGAGTAGACCAGGATCGAGGCCATCAAGGCGCGCGTGCGGCCGACGCGGTCGGCCAGGAACCCGAAGGCGAGCCCGCCGATGGCGGAGGCGAGCAGGGTCAGGGAGTTCAGGAGCCCGCCCTCCGCCTTGCTCATCCCGAGATCGCGCATGAGGTGCGCGAGCACCATCGAGTAGAGCATCACGTCCATCGCGTCGAGCATCCAGCCCAGCCCGCCCGCGACGAGCGACCGCCGCTCGGCGGCGGTCACGTGCTGTGGCCATTCGAGCAGCCCGGCGATGTGGCGGGTGGGCCGGGCCAGCGGAGGCGGCGAGACGGTCGGCGCGGCCATCGCGCCGACTATAGCCGCGGGGGAGGCCTCGGAACCAGGGGAGACGGGCCTAGAACCAGGCGGGATAACAGGTGGCGCGGTAGGCGCCGGTGGTCTCGCGCCGGATATAGCCTTCGGAGAGGAGGATGTCGTACTGATCGTTGAAGGCGTTCGTGCTCTTCACCGCCAGCTCCTCCCCGTCGTACTTCGTGCAGTAGCCCCTCTTCTCCAGGTTGCGTCCGACTTCCTCGGGGAAGTTGTGGGTGTCGAGCACCTGGTAGCAGTTCGCGCAACCGCGCGCCCGCTGCGTGTTGAACATCTCGGGGTGCTCGAATATGGCGAGGTCGATGGCCTGCTCGACCTCGGCCATGAAGCTGGGCGATTCCTGCGGGCAGTCCTCGCCCGACCCGCCACCGGGAGGCAGGCCGCAGCCGAGCGCACGGGCCGGGGCCGGGGAGGCCGGCGTCGGAGCCGGCATCTCCGCGGCGGCGGGGCTGCTGTGATGGCGGCAGGCCGGAAGCACGGCGAGAGCGAGGGCGATCGGGAATCGCCAGGGCGAGCGGCGGGTCGACGGCATCGGCGCCTCCTCCCAGGGTTCGTAGGCCCGCCGGCGCGAGGCGGGACGGCGATTCTAATACAGGCTCAGCTTCCGAGCAGGCGGAGCGGATTGGCCAGCCCGGTCCCCTCCGCCTTCGCTTCCTCTTCCGCGGCGGCCGGGACCGTGTCCCCTTCACCGGGCGCGAGGAACAGGTTGGACTCGACGCCGTGCTGCCGCGTGTACATGTCGTAGTAGCGGCCGCGCGCCGCGTAGAGGGACCCATGCGTCCCGCGCTCGACCACGCGGCCGGCCTCGATCACCAGGATCTGCTCCGCGCGGCGGATGGTGGAGAGGCGGTGCGCGATGACGAACGTGGTGCGCCCGCGCATCAGGTGCGCGAGGCCCTCCTGGATGAGCGCTTCGGACTCCGAGTCCAGGCTCGAGGTCGCCTCGTCCAGGATCAGGATGCGGGGGTCGGCCAGGCTGGCGCGCGCGATCGAGACGCGCTGGCGCTGGCCGCCCGAGAGCTTGACCCCGCGCTCTCCCACGATCGTCTCGTAGCCCTTCTCGAACTGCTCCGCGAACTCGTCGACGCGGGCGAGCCGGCACGCGCGCAGGACGTCTTCGTCGCGGGCCTCCGGGCGCGAGAAGGCGACGTTCTCGCGGATCGTCCCGTCGAACAGGAACGTGTCCTGGAGGACGACGCCGAGCTGGCGGCGATAGGAGTCGAGGCGCACGGTGGAGAGATCGACGCCGTCGACGGTGACCACGCCGCGCACGGGGGCGTGGAAGGCGGCGATGAGGCCGATGATGGTCGACTTGCCGGAGCCCGAAGGGCCGACGAGGGCGGTCGCGGTGCCCGGCTCCGATCGGAAGGAGACGCCGCCCAGGACCTCGCGCACGCCGTCGTACGAGAACGTCACGTCCTCGAACGCAACACGGCCGTCGATGCGGCCCAGCCCCACCGTCCGCCGCGGGTCCACGTCTTCGGGCCGCTCCTGGAGGATCTCCTGCGTCCGCTCCAGCCCGGCCAGGGCCTCCGTGAGCTGGGTGCCGATGGCGACCACCTGGAAGACGGGCGCGATCAGGAACCCGAGGAGCATGGTGTAGGTGAACAGCCCGCCGACCGTGAGCGAGCCGGCCAGGATCTGGCGGGTGCCGACGTAGAGGACGGCCGCGCCCACGATGCCGAGCAGCAGGGTCGAGGCCAGGCTCAGCACCGACGTCGCGGTGAGCGTCTTCATGATGTTCTCGAGCAGCTTGCCCACGCCGCCGGAGAAGACGGCCTCCTCGCGCGCCTCCGCGTGATAGCCCTTGACCACGCGTACGCCGCCCAGCGACTCGGTGAGGCGCCCCGTGACCTCGCCCTGGATCTTCGAGCGCTCGCGGAAGATCGGCCGCATCGTGGCGAAGGCGCGGAAGAGCACGAACGCGAACGTGAGCGACGTGGCGAGGGTCAAGCCCGTCATGGCCGGGCTGATGCGCAGCATGAGGACGAGGGCGACGGCGGCCGCGAGCAGCCCTCCCACGAACTCGACGAGGCCGGTGCCGACGAGGTTCCGCACGCCTTCGACGTCGCTCATGATCCGCGAGACGAGCACGCCGGTCTTGTTCGCGTCGTAGAACGCGACGGGCAGCCGGCCGATGTGGGCCTGCACGCGCCGCCGCAGGTCCGCGATGAGCTTCTGCGCCGCCTTCGACAGGGTCTGGGTGAGGGCGAACGAGGTCACGGCCTGCAGCGCGGTGGCCCCCACCACCGCGCCGAGCAGGGGGAGGAGAAGGTCGACGCGCCGCTTCCCCACCACGTCGTCGATGACGTACCGGGTCGACGCGGGCAGGACCAGACCGGCGACGCGGTTGATCGCGATGAGGACGAGGCCGAGCAGCAGCAGGCCGCGCCGGGGCGCGACCAGCGCGCGCAGCTCGGGCCACAGGGTACGGAGCCGCTCGACCCGCGAGCTCTTCTTGCCCGACTCGGCCGTGTCCTTCGTCACGGAATCCTCCCGCCCCCGGCGGCGTCCGCCTCTGATCCTAACCGCGCGGGCACCCTTCTTGCTTCTGGCCAGATGGCCCCGTTCCGCCAAGGAGCATCTGCCATGAGAAATCAACGCCTCTACGCCGTCCTCGCCGTGCTCGCGCTCTTCTCCACCGCCCAGCCCGCGGCCGCGGACACCGTCCTGACCGCCACCGTCGGCCGCACGTTCAGCGGCGACGTGGAGCAGGGCCACACCAGCTACGGCGCGGCCATTGGATTCCTCGGCGAAGGGGTCTTCGGCTTCGAGGTCGAGGGCACCTACACGCCCCACTTCTTCGGTCCCGACAATCAAGGCGGCACCAGCAACGTGACCACGCTGATGGGCAACATCGTCCTCGGGGTGCCGATCGGCAGGAAAAGGTCGCGTGTCTACGCGACGGGCGGCGTCGGCCTCATGAAATTCCGCGTGCCGGACGTCGACACCTTCTTCGACGTCAACCGGAACGACTTCGGCATGAACGCGGGCGCGGGGGTGATGGTCGGCCTCGGCGAGAGTTTCGGCGTCCGGGGAGACGTGCGCTACTTCCGTGATCTCCGGCAGTCCGATACGGGCGACTTCTCCGTCGACTTCGGCGGATTCCACTACTGGCGGGGCGCGGTCGGGGTGACGTTGAAGTTTTAGCGCTGACGCGAGGGGACCCAGGCCGTGGTGCGGCCGCCGATCGTCTCGTGGATGATGGCCTCGGAGCGGGCGGTGGTGATCCCCACCCGACGCCCCCAGCGCACGTGGAAGAGCCACGAACGCGGGAAGAGGTCGCTGTCCGCGTTCGCGGCCACGGCGCGGGCGATGATGGCGTGGAGCCGGTCGCGCAGCCGGCGCACCTCGGCCACGCTCAGGGACGAGGCCGGGCGCCGCGGGCTGAGCCGCGCCTGATAGAGAACCTCGTCCGCGATCCAATTCCCGACACCCGCGAACAGCGATTGATCCAGGAGCACGGCCTTCAGCGGCGCCTTACGCCGGGCCAGGTGCGCCGCGAGGTCGCGCACGGGAGGGAGGCCCTCGAGGGGATCGAATCCGAGGAGCGCGATCGGCGGCTCGTGCGGCGGATCCTCCTGCACGCGGATGCGGCCGAAGCGTCTCGGGTCCGTGTAGGCCAGCCGCCGCCCGTCGTCCGCGACCAGCTCGATCTTCCAGTACTTCGGACGCTCCTCCTCGCGGCGGTAGAACGAGAACCAGCCCGTCATGCCGAAGTGGAAGGCGAGCCACGGACGCCGGTCGAGCTCCAGCCACAGGTGCTTGCCGCGGCGCCCGACCGCCCGCACGCGGCGGCCCCGCACCGCGGACGCCACGGCCCGCGGGCTCTGCCCTCCGAGCACGACCGGATCGTCGAAGACGCGGACGGCCGTGATGCGGCGTCCCTTGAGCCAACGCTGCAGACGTCGGCGCTGCGACTCGACCTCGGGGAGCTCCGGCATCAGGCGCGCTTGCGGGCGCGCAGCTTCTGGAGCTTCAGCGGGGGCAGACCCAGCAGGTCGCCCGCGTCCTTGACGCTGACGTCGAGGCCGAGGAGGGCGTGAAGAGCCGCGCGCGCCGCCTCGTCCGCTCGCGCCTGCTCCTTGCCGAGGCGCCGGCGAGCCGCCCAATGCCGGAGGATGAGCTGCCGGGCCGGGGGCGGGAGCCTCACGTCCTCGACGAAATCCATCTGGTACGGATCCTCGACGACACGCGCCAGGGCGATGCGCAGCTGCTGCCGGGCCAGCCGCAGGGTGCGGCCGCGGCCCTGGCAACGGCGAACGCCTTCGACGGACGCGACCCATTCGCCCTTCGGGCGGCGGCGGTACACGACCTTGTGATCGGCCACGTGCCGATCCTAACTCGCCGTGGCCCGCGTGCTAATCTGCGAGCATCATGACCGCGCGGCGCACGGGCCGGCTGGCCGTCGTGGCGGGGAGCGGCGCCCTGCTGGCGGCGACGGCGCTCGGCGGCGCGTGTCGCCCGTCCGCGCCGGGCGTGTCCGCCGCCGGAAAGGACGGGGCCGAGGTCTCCCGCATCACCGTGCCGCGGGGCTTTCACGTCACGACAATGACCTCCGCCGTCCCCGGGGCGCGGTCGCTGACGCTCGGCCCGAAAGGCACCGTCTTCGTCGGCACGCAATCGGGTTCGGTGTACGCGGTCGTGGACCGCGACCACGACGGCGTCGCCGATCGGGTCTTCACGATCGCCAAAGGGCTCGACATGCCGAACGGCGTCGCCGTCCGCCAGGGCGCCCTCTACGTCGCGGAAGTGAGCCGGGTCCGGCGCTACGACGCGATCGAGGATCATTTGGAGGCGCCGCCCGCGCCCGTCACCGTGATCGATGGCCTCCCCGCCGAGCACCATCACGGGTGGAAATTCATCGCCTTCGGTCCGGATGACCTCCTCTACGTCCCCGTGGGCGCGCCGTGCAACGTCTGCGAGTCGTCCGATCCCCGCTTCGCGAGCATCCTCCGCTTCCGCCCGGACGGGACGCCCGTGGACACCATGGCGCGCGGGGTGCGGAACACGGTTGGTTTCGACTGGGAGCCGGGCAGCGGCACGCTCTGGTTCACCGACAACGGCCGCGACCTGCTGGGAGACGACGTGCCTCCGGACGAGCTCAATCGCGCGACGGTGCCCGGCCGCCATTACGGGTTCCCCGCCTGCCACGCGGGCACCATCCCCGACCCCGTCTTCGCCAAGGGCCGCGACTGCCGGATGTTCGAGCCGCCCGCGATCGCCCTCGGGCCGCACGTGGCCGCGATCGGGATGCGCTTCTATCGCGGCAGCATGTTCCCTTCGGAGTATCGCGGCCAGGTCTTCATCGCCGAGCACGGCTCCTGGAACCGCAGTCACAAGATCGGCTATCGCGTCTCGCTGGTCCGGGTCAAGGACGGACAGGCCGTCTCCTACGAGCCTTTCGCCGAGGGGTGGCTGCAGGGCGAGCAGGCGTGGGGTCGTCCGGCCGACGTCCAGGAGCTCCCGGACGGCTCGCTGCTCGTCTCCGACGACAGGTCGGGCGCGATCTACCGGATCACATACGCGCGACCGTCCTGAGACTCGTGCCGTTCCACGTCATCTGGGAGTTCCGCGTGCGCAGTGGCCGTGAGGCGGAGTTCGAGCGCCGCTATGGCGCCGACGGGGACTGGGTACGCCTGTTCCGACGCGGTGAGGGTTTACGTCGGCACGGCCCTCCTGCGCGACCGGGCCACGCGGGGCCGCTACTTCGTCACCGACGCCTGGCGCGACGCCAGCGCCTATCGCACCTTCAAGGAGCGCCACGCGGACGCCTACGCCGCGCTCGACGTCGAGTGCGCGGCCCTCACCGAAGATGAGCGGCGCCTCGGCGAGTTCGAGCCCGTCTGAGCGGCGACCCGGCCGCGCGTCAGTCGCGTGCTTGCGGCATCACGACCCAGAGGACCAGGTAGACGAGGATCCCCGGGAACGCCGCCGAGATCACGGACACGACGACGTAGAGGACGCGGACGAGCGTGGGATCCCAGCCCAGCCAGTTCGCGAGACCGCCGCAGACGCCGGCGATCATGCGGTTGGTTCTCGATCGGGCTAGAGGCACAACCACCTCGCCTTCAAATCGTCAAAACGGACGGAGAGGGAGACGGAGAGGGGATCGGTGCTTGCCCGTACCCGTCTCCGTGCCCGTGCCCGTCTCCGTCCGTCATCCCCTCCTGGCCTACCATACATGGCACGCATTCTCTCGAACCATGGGCGATCCCTTGGCGCAGGAGAACGCCTCCTTGAACTCGGGCATGTTGGACACGACGCCGTTGGCGCGATAGCGGCCCGGCGAGTGCGGATCCACCTGGGCCCGCAGCTTCGCGCTCTCCTCCGTCTCGTTCTGGCACCAGATCTGGCCCCAGCCCAGGAAGAGCCTCTGCTCGGGGGTGAAGCCGTCCTTCAAAGGCACGCTCTGTCCCTTGAGCGTCTCCTGCAGCGCCATGTGTGCGATGCGCAGGCCGCCGTTGTCCGCGGTGTTCTCTCCCAGCGTGAGGCGGGCGCTCAGGTGCACGCCCCCCGCCACCGTGTATTCCGAGTACTGGTCCGCGATGCAGGAGGCGCGCTTCTCGAATTCCTTCCCGTCCTGCTCGGTCCACCAATCGGTCAGGTTGCCGTCGGGCCCGAACTTGCGTCCCTGGTCGTCGAAGCCGTGAGTGAGCTCGTGGCCGATCACGGCCCCGATGCCGCCGAAGTTCACGGCGTCGTCCATGGTGCGCTCGAAGAAGGGCGGCTGCAGGATGCCCGCCGGGAAGTTGATGTTGTTCTCCAGCGGGTTGTAGTACGCATTGACCGTGGGCGGCGTCATGCCCCACTCCTTCGGGTCGACCGGCTTGCCGATCTTGGCCAGGTCGCGCGCCTGCTCGAACTGGCTCGCCCGCTCCGCGTTGCCGATGGCGTCTCCGCGCACGACCTTGAGGCTGGAGTAATCGCGCCACTTCTCCGGATAGCCGATCTTGTTCGCGATGGCGGCCAGCTTGACCTGGGCCTGCTGCTTGGTGGTGTCCGTCATCCAGGGCAGGTTCTTGATGTCCTCTTTCAGCGCGCCCTCGAGGGCGGCCACCATCTTCGACGTGCGCTCCTTGCCTTCCGTGCCGAACGTCTTCTCCACGTAACGCTGGCCGAGCGCCTCGCCGAGCTGGTCGTCCGTCAGGTCCACACAGCGCTTCCAGCGCGGCCGCAGCTCCTTGGCCCCGGTGAGCATCTTGCCGTAGAAGTTGAAGTTCTCGTTGACGAAGGCGGCGGGGAGCAGCGGCGCCGCGTCGTGGACGGCGTGCCAGCGGAGGTAGGTCTTCCAGTCGTCCAGGCTCTTCTGGCTCAAGGCCTCGTTCGCGCCCTTGAAGAAGTCCGGCCAGGCCACGTTGAGCTCGGAGAAGGGCGGCGCGCCGGCGGCCGCGAAGTACGCGTTCCAGTCGAGGCCCGGGGCCAGGGCGGCCAGTTCCTCCCTCTTCAGCTTGTGGTAGACGTTGGCGGGATCGCGGCGCTTCACGCGCTCGAGCGCGGCCTTGGCCAGCACGGTCTCGATGTCGAGGACAACCTGCGCTTCCCGGGCCGCGGCGTCCGGTGCGTCGCCGAGCAGCTCGAACATCTTCTGCAGGTGCCCGGGATATTGCTTGCGGACGCTTGCGAACCGCTCCTCGTCCTTGAGGTAGTAGTCGCGGTCGGGAAGGGCGAGACCTCCCTGATCCACGGCCGCGATGTGGACTTTCGCGTTCTTGAAGTCGGGCTGGGCTCCGAAACGGAACAACGCGGACGTTCCGGCGTTGTGGAGGTGAGCCAGCGCGCCCGCGAGCTCCGCCTTGCTCTTGATGGCGGCGATGCGATCGAGCTGCGGTTTGAGAGCGGCGACGCCCTTCTTCTCGATGGCCGCTTCGTCCATGCACGTCGCGTAGTAGTCACCGATTTTCTGATCGATCGCGTTGCGCTTGGGGTCGGGCGTGGACACGCTGTCCAGGATGGTCCGCAGCGTCGTCTGGTTCCGCTCCGTCAGCTCGTCGAAGCGGCCATAGCGGGCGCGGTCCGCGGGCACCGGGTTGTTCTTGAGCCAGCCCCCGCACGCGAACTGGTAGAAGTCGTTGCAGGG
>WNFN01204702.1_pt2 | contig 11454 bp, 11 predicted proteins | sample 5400161 | NCBI WGS metagenome assembly WNFN01 (sample SAMN13153353, study PRJNA577476) | soil metagenome | isolation source: 80 cm saprolite on Douglas fir-dominated hillslope | place: USA:California | collected 2013-09-17
CGCGCGAGCGTCGCGGCGGCGAAGTCAACCAATTGGCTGCGAATGCGTGGATAGAAGATGAGCTTGCGGCAGTCGATGTAGACCGGACTCGCCCAGCCGGAGGTAAAAATGAAGGGCTTGTCCTCGAAGAACAGCACCGCCTTGACCTCGAGCAGCATTCGGGCCGTGATTTCGGCGGTGAGCGCCTTGTCGGCGAAGTGCATGCGCGGGCCGGATTTTAGCAGTTAAAGCTCGCGGCACCGCAGGTTAGAATGGCGGCATTCGTCGCTCTGGAGGGATGCGATGTTCAGAAGAATGTTGATCGCCGGCAGCGTGCTGCTGATCGCGCCGCTCGCCGCACAAGCGCAGGTCACCTACCGCTGCACCGGCAAGGACGGCAAGAAATACTACGGCTCGACGATTCCGGCGTCGTGCTTCGGCCGGCCGGTCGAGCAGCTCAATTCGCAGGGGCTGGTGGTGCGCCGCATCGATCCGGAAGGCGAGGAAAAGGAGCGCGCCGAGAAGGCCGCCAACGCCGAGAAGGCGAAGGAAGACGACGTGTCGAAGAAGGAACAGGCGCGGCGCAACGCTGCCCTGCTCGCCACCTACACGAGCGAGCGCGACATCGAAGAGACGCGCAGTCGGACGCTCGCCGACAATGAAAAGTCGGTGCGCGAGGTCGAGACCAAGATCGAGGCGCTGAAGAAAAGGCGCGCCGCCTACGACAAGGAGCTCGAGTTCTACGCCGACAGCGGCGCCAAGGACAAGAAGAGCAAGGGCAAGGCGCCGGCCAAGCTCACCGAGGACATCAGGAACTCCGAGATCGACCTGAAGGCGCAGGAAGATCTGCTGGCGGCGAAGAAGCGCGAAGTCGTCGCCATCAACGCCAAGTACGACGACGACAAGAAACGCTACATCGAGGTCACGCGCGGCAAGCGCTAGCGCGCGAGCTTGCGGCGCAGGATCTCGTTCACCTGGGCGGGGTTCGCCTTGCCTTTGCTGGCTTTCATCACCTGGCCGACGAGTGAATTGAACGCCTTGTCTTTGCCGGCGCGGTAATCCTCAACCTGCTTGGCGTTGGTCGCGAGCACATCGTCGACCAGCTTTTCGATCGCGTCCGCATCGCTGATCGGCTTGAGCCCCTCCTTCTTCACCACCGCCTGGGGCGTTTCGCCCTCCTGCCAGGTGACGTCGAACACGCGCTTGGCCATCTTGCCGGTGAGGCTTCCGTCAGCTACCTGCTTCACGATCCAGCCGAGGTCGCGCGGCGAAATGCGGCTGTCCTGGATATCGCGTTCCTCGCGGTTCAATGCCGCGGCCAGCTCGCCCATCTGCCAGTTGGCGCAAAGCTTCGGATCGGCGCCCGAGGCCTTGACCATCGCCTCGAAGTAGTCCGCGGCGGCGCGGCTCGCGGTCAGCACGCTCGCGTCATAGAGCGGCAACGCGTACTCGCGCACCAAGCGCTCGCGCCGTGCCGCGGGCAGCTCGGGCAGCTCGCTTTTGATCCGCTCGAGCATGTCCTGCGTGACGACGACGGGCAGCAGATCGGGGTCGGGGAAATAGCGGTAATCCTGCGCGTCTTCCTTGCTGCGCATCGAGCGCGTCTCGTCGCGCTCGGCGTCATAGAGCCGCGTTTCCTGCGCGATGCGCCCGCCGTCCTCCAGGAGCTCGATCTGGCGGCGCGCCTCGAACTCGATGGCACGCTCCATGAAGCGGAACGAGTTGAGGTTTTTGATCTCGCAGCGCGTGCCCAGCGGTTTTCCCTGCTGGCGGACCGAAACGTTCGCGTCGCAGCGGAACGAGCCTTCCTGCATGTTGCCGTCGCAGATGCCGATCCACACCACCAGCGCGTGCAGCGTGCGCGCATAGGCGACCGCTTCCTGGGCACCGCGCAAATCCGGCTCGGAGACGATTTCGAGCAGCGGCGTGCCGGCGCGGTTGAGATCGATGCCCGACATGCCGTCGAGCTCGTGCAGCGACTTGCCGGCATCCTCCTCGAGGTGCGCACGGGTGAGGCGGATCGTCTTTTCGCTCTCGCCAGCGAGGAGGCGAAGCGAGCCGCCCTGCACGATCGGGCTCTCGTACTGGCTGATCTGGTAGCCCTTCGGCAGGTCGGGGTAGAAGTAGTTCTTGCGCGCGAAGATCGAGCGCCGGTTGATGGTGGCACCGACGGCGAGGCCGAAGCGGATGGCGTGCTCGACCGCCGCGCGATTCAATACCGGCAGCGTGCCAGGCAGCGCGAGATCAATCGCGGAGGCCTGCGTGTTGGGCGGCGCGCCGAAGTCGGTCGATGCAGCGGAGAAAATCTTGCTCCGCGTGCGAAGCTGCGCGTGCGTCTCGATGCCGACCACGACTTCCCAAGCCACGCTATCTGGACTCCGTATGAATCAGCCGGCAGTTGCCGCGCCGGTCGATCACCAGCGGCTCGAGATACGCCTGCGAGCCGCATTGCTCGACGCAGTTTTCCGCCACCACCCGCACGTAGTCGCCGACTTCGCGCAGCGTGACATTGCAGCGCCCGGCAGCAAAACGCAGGCCGCCTTTCCAGGCCTCCTGCTGCAGGTTGGCGACGTTGCAGGTATGGCCGCTCGACCCGACCTTCGAGCGCCAGTCGAGCGATTGCAGCTTGCCGCTGTCCACCGCGAGGTTCAGGCTCGAGGCGTAGCGCGAATCGGCCGCTTCGCAGCGGATATTCGCGCTGTAGGACTCCATCGCCGGGAATTCCTCGCTGAACTCGAAGCGCTCGCGCTCCTGCCCGCCGGGCGCGAAGCGCGCGCCGCGGAAGTTGCCGGAGCGCCAAGTGCCGCGCAACTCGCCGGTCGTCGGCCGGCCGAACAGGATCGGCGAGGTGCCCTCGCGCAGGGTGGTGACGCCGATCTCGGGGCTCGCTTCGCCTTCGAGAAAGCGCCGCTGCAAGGTGGGGAGCAGCACGTATTCGCCCGCCAGCTGCCAGGCGCCTTCGGCAGTGCGGCTGGCGTGCAGCACGAGCAGCGCGGAGCGGCTGCCGAGCTGCCCCGCGAGCTCGCGCGTCTCCGTTTGCGACCAGGCGGCGAGCGGGACCAGCGCGCAGAGCAGCATCAGGCGCTTCATAGCGGCGTCTCCTTCGGCACGCGCTGGTGCCAGTCCGTGTCCTGCTGGTAGCGATGCGCGATACCGAGGAGGCGCGCTTCGGAAAAATAGTTGCCGGTGAGCTGCAGGCCGACCGGCAGGCCGGCGGCGTCGAAGCCGCAGGGAATGGAAAGCGCGGGCAGCCCGGCGAGCGGGGCGGAGACCGTGAAGATGTCGTTCATGTACATCTGCACCGGGTCGGCCGCCTTGGCACCGATGGCGAAGGCCGTGGAGGGTGACGTCGGCCCGAGGATCGCGTCGCAGCGCTCGAACGCCTGCACGAAATCACGCGCGATCAGCCGGCGCAGCTTTTGCGCCTGGAGATAGTAGGCGTCGTAATAACCGTGAGACAGCACATAGGTGCCGACCAGGATGCGCTGCTTCACCTCGGCGCCGAAGCCTTCCGCGCGCGTGCGGCAATACATGTCCATGAGGTCACTGTACTCGCCGGCGCGGTGCCCGTAGCGCACGCCATCGAAGCGCGACAGGTTCGAAGAAGCTTCCGCCGGCGCGATGACGTAGTACACCGGCACGCCGAGCGCCGAATTCGGCAACGCAACCTCGACGCGCCGGGCGCCGCGCGATTCGAACCAGCGCAGCGCTTCCTCCACCGCGCGGCGCACGCCCGGATCGATGCCCTCGCCGAAATACTCCTTGGGCACGCCGATGCGCAGCCCCTGCACCTCGGAATCGAGGTACCGGCCATAGTCTTCCTTCGGGCGCTCGAGGCTGGTGGAGTCGCGCTCATCAAACCCGGCCATCGCGTTCATCATCAGGGCCAGATCCGCGGCCGTCCTGGCGAGCGGCCCGGCCTGGTCGAGCGAAGAGGCGAACGCGACGATGCCGTAGCGCGATACCACGCCGTAGGTCGGCTTGAGCCCGCAGACGCCGCTCAACGCCGCGGGCTGGCGGATCGAGCCTCCGGTATCGGTGCCGGTCGCCGCCGGGACCAGGCGCGCCGCGACCGCCGCCGCCGAGCCGCCGGAAGAGCCGCCCGGCACCAGCCGCTTGTCCCAGGGATTGCGCGCCGGGCCGAAATGCGAGGTCTCGGTGGAGGAGCCCATCGCGAACTCGTCCATGTTGCACTTGCCGACGAGCGCGGTGCCGGCGCGCTCGAGCTGCTCGACGACGTGCGCGTCATACGGGCTGACGTAGTTCTCGAGCATGCGCGAGCCGCAGGTGGTGCGCAGGCCGCGAGTGCAGAAGATGTCCTTGTGCGCGATCGGAATGCCGGTGAGCGGCGTGGCATTTCCGTTAGAGCGTAGCTCGTCAGCCCTGTTGGCCGCCGCGAGGGCGCCCGCCTCGTCGACGCTGATGAAGGCGTTGAGCTCCTCGTGGCGCGCGATGCGCTCGAGACAGGCGCGCGTCAGCTCTACCGAGGAAATCTTCCTTGCGGCGAGCGCGGCCGAGAGCTCGCGAAGCGTGGCGTTGAGCAAGCTACTCGATGACCTTGGGGACCAGATACAGGCCGTCTTCGACCGCGGGCGCGACGGATTGATAAAGCTCGCGCGGGTCGCGGCTGCGGACTTCGTCCGGCCGCAGCCGTTGAGCCACGTCGACGGCGTGGGCCATCGGCTCGACGCCGGTGGTATCGACCGCGCGCATCTGGTCGATCAGGCCGAGCACGCGGTTCAGGCGATCGAGCACCGCGCCGGATTCCTCGGGCTGGATCGAGATGCGCGCAAGGCGCGCGAGGCGCCGCACGTCGTCGGGGGTTAGCGACATTTCTTTCGGACCGGGGGAGCCAGGGGAGTAGTACCTTATCTCCCGTAGCGTCCTTAGCGTATCATAGCGGCCATTTTGAAGGGCCTTGGTACTGAGCTAAGGTCCCGTTAAGAAACGCAAAAAGGCCCCGACCTTGCCCATGTTTGGATTCCTGCGCAGCTACTTCTCCAACGACCTCGCCATCGACCTCGGCACGGCCAACACGCTTATCTACGTCCGCGGCAAAGGCATCGTACTCGACGAGCCTTCGGTGGTCGCCATCCGGCAGGAAGCCGGCCCGAGCGGCAAGAAAACCATCCAGGCAGTCGGCAAGGAAGCCAAGATGATGCTCGGCAAGACCCCGGGCAACATCATCGCCATCCGGCCGATGAAGGACGGCGTGATCGCCGACTTCACCGTCACCGAGCAAATGCTCAAGCAGTTCATCAAGAAAGTGCACGACAACAAGCTGTTCTCGCCCTCCCCGCGCATCATCATCTGCGTGCCCTGCGGCTCGACGCAGGTCGAGCGTCGCGCGATTCGGGAAAGCGCGATCGGTGCAGGCGCGGGCCAGGTGTACCTGATCGAGGAACCGATGGCCGCGGCGATCGGTGCCGATCTGCCGGTGGCCGACGCGACCGGCTCGATGGTGGTGGACATCGGCGGCGGCACGACCGAAGTCGGCGTGATCTCCCTCGGCGGCATGGTGTATTCGGGGTCGGTGCGCGTCGGCGGCGACAAGTTCGACGAGGCGATCATCAACTACATCCGCCGCAACTACGGCATGCTGATCGGCGAGACCACCGCCGAGATGATCAAGAAGGAAATCGGCTCGGCCTTTCCGGGCAGCGAAGTGCGCGAGATGGAAGTCAAGGGACGCAACCTCGCCGAAGGCATTCCGCGCAGCTTCACCATCTCGTCGAACGAGATCCTCGAGGCGCTCACCGAGCCGTTGAACCAGATCGTGTCGGCGGTGAAGTCGGCGCTCGAACAGACGCCGCCGGAGCTTGGCGCCGACATCGCCGAGAAGGGCATGGTACTTACCGGCGGCGGCGCGCTACTGCGCGACCTCGACCGCCTGCTGATGGAGGAGACCGGGCTGCCGGTGATCGTCGCCGACGATCCGCTGACCTGCGTGGTGCGCGGCTCGGGCAAGGCGCTCGAGAAGATGGAGCACTTCGGCCCGATCTTCACCAACGACTGAGAATAGCGGGGGATGGACCACACCCCCCCGCCGTTCTTCAAGCGTGGGCCAGCACCGCTAGTCCGGCTGTTCTTCTTTGCCTCACTTTCGCTTGCGCTGCTGGTGGTCGACGCGCGCTTTCGCTACGTCGACGGCCTGCGCAGCTGGCTCGCGCTCGCGGCCTACCCGCTGCAGCGCGCCGCGACCTGGCCGATCGATCTGGCGATGAGCGTCAGCGGCTACTTCTCGACGCAAGCGACGCTCATCCAGGAGAACGCGCAGCTGCGCGAGCAGGCGCTGGCGAATGCGCAGGATGCCCAGCGCTACCACGCGCTGCAGGCCGAGGCGAGCGAGCTGCGCCGCATGATCGGCGCGGCGGAGAAGCTGCCGGTGCAGGCGATGCCGGCCGAGGTGCTCTACCTGGGACGCGACCCGTACTCGCACAAGCTGTTCATCGACCGCGGCACGGTGCAGGGCGTGCGCGCCGGCAGCCCGGTGGCCGACGACACCGGCGTCATCGGGCAGGTGACGCGCGTGCACCCGCTGCTGTCCGAAGTCACGCTGCTGACCAACCCCGACCAGGCGATTCCAGTGCAGGTGGTGCGCAACGGCCTGCGCGCGGTCGCGTTTGGCGGCGGCGCCTCGGGCACGCTCGAGCTGCGCTACATGCCGGCGAACGCCGAAATCCAGGACGGCGATCGCCTCGTGACCTCCGGCATCGACGGCACCTATCCCGCCGGGCTTGCCGTGGCGACGGTGATGCGCGTCGAGCGCGATGCCGAGCACAGCTTCGCGCGTGTGGTGTGCAAGCCTGCCGCGGGCATCGAGCGCGGCCGCTATGTGCTCGTGCTGACCAACGAAGCGGCGCGTGCGCCGCGGCCCGACGAGACCCAGGCGAAAGAGCGGCGCGGCGAAAAGACGCGGCGCGCAAGGAAGGACAAAGCACCGGAGAAAGCGAGCGATGATTTCCAGTAGCTCGCAGATCCTGATGCCGGTGCGCATGAGCACGATCATCGGCTCGTTCGCGCTGGCCTTGTTCCTCAACTTCCTGCCCTGGCGCGATCTGCGCCTGGTGCCGGATTTTGTCGCGCTGGTGCTCGCCTTCTGGTGCGTGCGCCAGCCGCGGCTGGTCGGCCTGGGCGTCGCCTGGATGCTCGGCTTGCTGAGCGACGCCGGCAACGGCGTGCTCCTTGGCCAGCATGCGCTCGCCTATTCGCTGCTCGCCTTCCTCTCGGTCTGGCTTTCCCGCCGTATCCTGTGGTTCGGACCGATGCTCCAGTCGCTGCACATCGCGCTCATCCTGCTCGTCACCCACGCGGCGGTGCTGCTGGTGCGCCTCGCCGCGGGCGATGCCTTCCCCGGCTGGCCGATCTTCATCGGTCCGCTCGCCGGCGCGATACTGTGGCCGGTCGTGACCTGGCTGCTGCTTCTGCCGCAACGGCGCCCCGAGCGCGAGCAGGCCATTTAGGTGAGCCGCAACGATGCGCGGTAGCGAGATCCGCAACTCCGAGCAGGAGCTGCACCAGTTCCAGATGCGCGTCGGCGTCGCGGGCGTCGCGGTGCTGGTGGCCTTCGCCCTGCTCGCGGCGCGCTTCCTCTACCTGCAGGTGCTGCAGCACGACGTCTACAAGGCCAAGGCCGAGGACAACCGCATCTCGATCGTGCCGGTGACGCCGAACCGCGGCCTGATCGTCGATCGCAACGGCGTGGTCATCGCGCGCAACTACTCGGGCTACACGCTCGAGATCTTCCCGCGGCGCGTGAAGAACATGGAGCGCACCATCGACGAGCTCTCCGAGCTGGTCGACATCACGCCGCGCGACCGCGCGCGCTTCAGGAAGCTTCTGCAGGAAACGCGCAACGCGGAAAACCTGCCGATCCGCAACCGCCTGTCCGACGAGGAAGCAGCGAAGTTCGCCGCCAATCGCTACCGCTTCGAGGGCGTGGAGATCAAGGCGCGCCTGTTCCGCCAATATCCCTTCGGCGACGTCGGCTCGCATGTGCTCGGCTACCTCGGGCGCATCAACACGCAGGACCAGGCGAAGCTCGAGGAGGACGGCGTCGGCGCGAACTACCGCGGCACCGATTACATCGGCAAGGCCGGCGTGGAGGCGACCTACGAGGCGGAGCTCCACGGCACCACCGGCTTCGAGCAGGTCGAGATCGACGCCGCGGGCCGCGGCATCCGCACGCTGTCGCGCACCGCTTCGCAGCCCGGCAACAACCTCACGCTGACGCTCGACATGCGGCTGCAGCAGGTCGCCGAGATCGCGTTCGGCGAGCGCCGCGGCGCGCTGGTCGCCATCGACCCGGCGAGCGGCGGCATCCTCGCGCTGGTCTCGAAGCCGGGCTTCGACCCGAATCTGTTCGTCGACGGCATCGACCCGCAGTACTGGGCCGAGCTCAACGGCTCGATCGACAAGCCGCTCAACAACCGCGCCATTTCGGGCCTCTACCCGCCGGGCTCGACCATCAAGCCCTATCTCGCGCTCGCCGCGCTCGAGACAGGCAAGCGCACCACGCGCGCGACTATTTTCGACCCGGGCTATTTCGACTTCGGCGGCCGGCGCTTCCGCGATGACAAGAAGGGCGGCCACGGCACGGTCGACATGTACAAGTCGATCGTCGAGTCCTGCGACACCTACTACTACCACCTCGCCAACGACATGGGCATCGACGCGATCGCGCGCTTCCTCGGGCCTTTCGGCTTCGGCTCGCGCTCCGGCATCGATCTCGCCGGCGAGTTCACCGGCGTGCTGCCCTCGCCAGAGTGGAAGCAGAAGCGCTTCAAGCGCCTCGCCGACCAGAAGTGGTTCCCCGGCGAGACGATCTCGATCGGCATCGGTCAGGGCTATCACTCCTATACGCCGCTGCAGCTGGCGCAGGCGATGGCGATGCTCGCGGGCGGCGGCAACATCTACAAGGCGCGCCTGGTCGCGCACATCGACCATCCGCGCAACGGCGAGCGCCGGGAAGTGCCTGCCGAGCTGCTGCAGTCCGTGACGCTCAAGCGCGACAACGTCGAGTTCATCAAGCGCGCGATGGCCGGGGTCAACAAGGAAGGCACCGGGGCGCGCGCCTTTGCCGGGGTCACCTACAGCGTGGGCGGCAAGACCGGCACCGCCCAGGTGATCGCGATGAAGCAGAACGAAAAGTACGAGGAAGCGAAGGTCGCCGAGCGGCACCGCGACCATTCGCTGTTCATTGCCTTCGCGCCGCTCGAGAGCCCGCGCATCGCGCTCGCCGTGATCGTCGAGAACGGCGGCTTCGGCGCGCAGGACGACGCCGCGGCGGACGAGGAACTCGAGAGCGACTGATGGAACTCGCGGGCATCCCGGTACGCCGCATCGGAGTGCGCCTCGCCGAAGGCATCGACACGACGCTGCTCGTGCTGATGCTTGCGCTGTCGATGCTCGGCTTCCTCGCGCTGTTCTCCGCGAGCTACGAGAACCCGTCGCGCGTGGTGAGCCAGGCTGTGAACCTGGCGGTGGCGCTCGCCGCGATGTGGCTGGTGGCGCAGGTGCCGCCGCAAACCATGATGCGCTTCGCGGTGCCCGCCTACCTCGTCGGCCTCGCCTTCCTGGTGGCGGTCGCGCTGTTCGGCGACGTGGCGAACGGCGCGCGCCGCTGGCTGCACGTCGGCGTCACGCGCTTCCAGCCCTCCGAGATGATGAAGCTCGCGCTGCCGCTGATGCTGGCGTGGTACTTCCACAAGCACGAGACCTCGCTCAAGCTGCGCAACTTCGGTGTCGCCGCGATGCTGCTCATCATTCCGCTCGGCCTGATCGCGCGCCAGCCCGACCTTGGCACCGCCGCGCTGGTCGGCGCCGCCGGCTTCTATGTCATCTTCTTCGCCGGCCTCGGCTGGCGCGTGCTCGGCACGCTCACCGCCATCGGGCTGGCCGCATTGCCGATCGGCTGGGGCTTCCTCCATAGCTATCAGCGTAAGCGCGTGCTCACGCTTCTCGACCCGACCACCGATCCGCTCGGCGCCGGCTACCACATCATCCAGTCGACCATCGCCGTGGGCTCGGGCGGGCTCTGGGGCAAGGGCTGGCTGAACGGCACTCAGGCGCACCTCGAGTTCATCCCGGAGCGGCATACGGACTTCATCTTCGCCGTCTTTTCCGAGGAGTTCGGGCTGATCGGCAACCTGGTGCTGATCACGCTCTACATGCTGCTCATCGCGCGCGGCCTGGTCATCGCGGCAAACGCCGCCACTGTGTTCGCCCGTCTCCTCGCCGGCGCGATCTCGCTCATGTTCTTCACTTATGCCTTCGTAAACATGGGCATGGTGTCCGGCATCCTGCCCGTCGTCGGCGTTCCGCTGCCCTTCCTCTCCTACGGTGGCACCGCGCTCCTCACGCTTTTCATCGGCGCCGGCATCCTGATGAGCGTGCATCGCTACCGCAAGCTGGTTCAGACCTAGCTTTTCCGCAAAGCAGCATTTTTTGAAACCTGCTCCCGCATGATGAAACGGGGGTCAGCTAAGCCTATGTAAAGCCTTGTTTTTGTAACAGAGAAATGAGCCACATGGCGTGTTGCTGCGCGCCATGGTCCACCCGCACACTCCTCGCATCGACAACCCCCTGGAGGGACCGTGGACCAGCGCCAAAAACAAACCGAAGCACTCGAAAAAGACTGGGCAGAGAACGCGCGCTGGGAAGGCGTGAAGCGCGGCTATAGCGCGGGCGATGTGGTGCGGCTGCGCGGCAGCGTCACCGTTGAGCACACGCTCGCCAAGCGCGGCGCGGAGAAGCTCTGGCAGCTGATGCACGAGCGTCCGTTCGTGAATTCGCTCGGCGCGCTCACTGGCAACCAGGCGGTGCAGCAGGTGAAAGCCGGCGTGCCGGCGATCTATCTCTCCGGGTCGTGAAGCGCATCAACAACGCGCTCGCTCGCGCCGACCAGATCCAGTGGATGGAAGGCACCGGGGACGTGGATTACTTCGCGCCGATCGTTGCGGATGCCGAAGCGGGCTTCGGCGGCGTGCTCAACGCCTACGAGCTGATGCGCTCGATGATCGACGCCGGCGCCGCCGGCGTGCATTTCGAGGACCAGCTCGCCTCCGTCAAGAAGTGCGGCCACATGGGCGGCAAGGTGCTGGTGCCAACGCAGGAAGCCGTGCAGAAGCTCGTCGCCGCGCGCCTTGCGGCCGATGTGGCCGGCGTGCCGACGATCCTGCTCGCGCGCACCGACGCCGAGGCGGCCAACCTCGTGACCTCGGATGTCGACGAGAACGATAAGCCGTTCATTACGGGCGATCGGACTGCCGAGGGCTTCTACCGGGTGAAGAACGGGCTGGAGCAGGCGATCTCGCGCGGCATCGCCTACGCGGCCTACGCCGACATGGTGTGGTGCGAAACCGGCAAGCCCGATCTCGAGTTCGCGCGCAAGTTCGCCGAAGCGGTGCAGAAGGCGCACCCCGGCAAGATGCTGGCGTACAACTGCTCGCCCTCGTTCAACTGGAAGCGCAACCT
>WNFN01202995.1_pt1 | contig 11448 bp, 9 predicted proteins | sample 5400161 | NCBI WGS metagenome assembly WNFN01 (sample SAMN13153353, study PRJNA577476) | soil metagenome | isolation source: 80 cm saprolite on Douglas fir-dominated hillslope | place: USA:California | collected 2013-09-17
CCAGCAGCATCTGGAATACGACTTCGTTGTCGCTCCGGGGGCAGATCCTACCGCCGTCAAGCTGGCTCTTGAGGGAGTGCGGAAGATGCGCGTAGATGCGCGCGGTGACCTCGTGCTGCGGATAGGGGGCGGCGGTGTGCGCTGGGAGAAGCCTATCATGTACCAAGAGATCGACGGCGTTCGACGGGAAGTTTCCGGCAGCTACGTGGTCAAGGCTCCGCGTCAGGTTGGCTTTCTAGTGGGCGCATACGATCCGAGCCGGCCACTGATCATCGATCCCGCGCTGGTCTATTCGACGTACTTGGGCGGAAGCGGCGGTGATGTCGGCTACGGCATCGCCGTGGACGGCGCGGGCAGCGCCTACGTCGCGGGCTATACACAGTCAACGAATTTTCCGACGACGCCGGGCGCCGTCCAGTCGTTCTACGCCGGCAATGGCGACGCCTTTGTGGCGAAGCTGGACGCGAGCGGATCAGCGCTGGTGTATTCGACGTACCTGGGCGGGAGCGGCTATGACTACGGTTACGACATCTTCGTGGACAGCGTGGACAACGTGTATGTCACGGGCTACACGACCTCGAGCAATTTCCCGACGACCCCGGGGGCCGTCCAGACGACAAACGCCGGCAGTTATGACGCCTTTGTAACGAAGCTGGACGCGGCGGGATCCGCGCTGGTCTATTCGACGTACCTCGGCGGCAGCAGCTATGACTACGGTCTGGGCATCGCCGTGGACAAAGCGGGGAGCGCCTACGTGACGGGCTACACGCTGTCGACCAATTTCCCGACGACCGCTGGGGCCGTCCAGACGACGAACGCCGGCAGTTATGACGCCTTTGTGACGAAGCTGAACCCGACCGGATCAGCGCTGGTGTACTCGACGTACCTAGGCGGCAGCGACTTTGACTTCGGCTTCGGCATAGCCGTGGACGGCGCGGACAACGCGTATGTTGCGGGCTACACGTCTTCAGCCAATTTCCCGACGACCGCTGGGGCCGTCCAGACGACGAACGCCGGCAGTTATGACGCCTTTGTGACGAAGCTGGACGCGGCCGGATCCGCGCTGGTCTATTCAACCTACCTAGGAGGGAGTAACTTCGATGTCGGCCTGGCCATCGCCGTGGACGGTGCGAACAGCGCCTACATCACAGGCTACACATCCTCAACCAACTTTCCGACGACACAGGGTGCCGCCCAGACGATCAACGCCGGCAGTGCGGACGTTTTTGTGACGAAAATGAAGTTGGAAGTCATCAAAGCAAACACGATAACAACTGTGACTTCGAGCCAGAATCCGTCTACCTACGGACAACCCGTGACGTTTACTGCAACTGTGACTGCCGTCGCGCCCGGAGGAGGCACGCCGACGGGAACCATGACGTTCTATGATGGAACGACGGTTCTCGGCACCGCGACCTTGAATTCGTCAGGGCAGGCAACTTTCACAACCTCGTCGCTTTTCATCGGCCCTCACTCAATCACGGCAACTTACAATGGCGATGCCAACTACAGCAGCAGCACGTCGTCACCTGTGGCGCAGTTCATCTTCGCTTACCCGGCGGGCACCGGAGGTGGGGACTTTGTGATCGGCGACCTAAACGCCACAGTCGGCAACGATGTAACGTTTTGGGGCGCGAAATGGGCGAGATCGAATTCCTTGAGCAGCGGTTCAGCTCCGTCGAGTTTCAAGGGCTTTGCGGACTCCACTAGCACGAACCCACCGACCTGTGGCGGCGCATGGACCAGCGACCCAGGGAATAGTTCCGGACCGCCAACCAGCATCCCGTCATACATCGCAGTGATCGTATCAAGTTCGATAACGAAGTCAGGTTCGACGATCGCAGGTAACACTCGACAGATGGTGATCGTCAAGACGGACCCCGGCTACGCCTCTAATCCGGGGCACGCAGGGACTGGAACGGTAGTCGCGGTCATCTGCCAGTGAATAGGTAAAGGCGACGACCAAGTTGGATGATCCGGCGGCAGTGGGTGAATGAACCTGGAACTGGTGTTGATAGGTTCCGCTGCCGGACAGCAAACTAAGCGGCTTGAAAGAGAATCTCGCGTTGTTTCGCACCCTAGTTTGCAACGCAAACTGTGCCCGCAAAGGAGCATGAACCGCAATCGCCGGAACCCGGAGACTGCCCATCGCGACACCAGCACTCGATCCAACATGTCTCGCCCGCTCCCGGATCATGGTGTTGGCCCTCATAGTGATGAACGTGAGGTTTGTCCACACATTTTCCGTCTACTTTATGCTGCCACGGATGCGCTTTCTCGCAGTCATCCTCCTGCTCCGCTTCTATGATCGGTGGTGAAAAACCGCGCGCGCGAGGTAGGACGGTTATGCCAACAGCTAGAAATAAGCAAAACGGGAGAATCAAAGAAAATCGGTTGGTAGCTCGCATGAGAAGGGTGGTCTCCTTTAACCATTAGAGCGTATTTCGGATCTAGACCACCTCACAAGCTCAAAAAGACAAGGGCGGCGCAGGTTCTCACCCTGTGCGCCGCCCAGACCTCAGATGGACTAGTCCGGCATCTGAGGATGATCCGATCCTATCCGGCCGGTCAAGTAACGATCTTTATCAAGGAATCACTTTGATCGAAACGACCGGGTGAATCTCCAGCCAGCCATGCCCGCGGACTTCGCAAGAATTTCTTCGGGACTAGGCTCAAGAGCCTCCAAGTTGGCATGAATTTCTGGCCGCGTGTCTTTGGGCGACTCAGAGGACGGATTAAGGGACGTCCCAACTCCATTCGTTGAATAGAATTGTTTGGCGGCTGTATATTCAACCCTCTCCTCGCGGAGTTGAGATATCCAGCCAAGCTCATTTGATCAAATACACCCCCAGGAAGCTAATTCCGGCCGCAAGTATTTTGGAGGGGAGTCTCTTTCTTTCTTTGAGAAAAATTGCAGCCAGGAAAACGATTAGTATCGTTGATGTTTCATTAATCGGCGCGATCTGAGCAGCATTTCTTCCAACTTGATAGGCGAGGAATATGGTGCCTGCCGATATTGCGTACAGAGAGCCCAATAGGATTACTTTCCAGACTGTTCTGCTTTTGAGTAGAGCAAGAATAGGTTGAGTCGCTTTCGGGTAAGCTGCCCACACGCCGATCGTTGGCAGAATAAAAGCTATCGGCAAATAAACATACACGTCAAAATATCGCAGCATGTAGGCGTCATTTATGAATTCAACGCCAAAGGCGAACGCGGCGACTAGCGTGAAGACTTCGCCCTTACTGAATCTGATTCTTTCACCCTTCCAAGAGGCTAATATCACACTAAGAACCACAAGAATCGTTCCGAGGACCTGTTTGAGACCAAAAGCTTCGTTTAGAACGAGGACCGCCGCCGTAACAGACCACAATGCACGAGATGCGTTCAGGATTGTAAAGGTCGACGCTTCGGTGTATTTCAGTGCCTTGTAAGTGAATATATTGCTGGCCCCGTACAGCAGCACCATTAGAAGAAGATTTGGCCAGAAAGTCAGAAGCCGTTCAATGGGAATGCTCTTAAGAAGTAACGCCGTACTCAAAATCAGCCCTGCCGCCATGGGCGTAATTATCGAATAAGCAATCGGATGGCTCTTATTTTCTTTGAGAATCAGCCGCTGAAGGAGCACAGCGATAGAGTAACTACAAAGACTGACTGCAAGTAGGATCTCCCATGTCATTTTCAGAAAACGTTGACTTCTTACTACCCATACTGCGAAGTTGCCACAAAAGCGTTCCGGATTTTGCGTTCATTGCTGGGATAGTTTGGAACCAAAAATCCCTCGTGATTCTTACGTACCAAGCTATGCTCCATCGCCGTGCGTTCCGTTTCTTCAATCTTTTTTTGACTCCATTTCCGAGTCTTGTGGAATCTGGAAAACTTGCCAACGTTGATCAAGTCTTCCATCCATTCAATTTGGTCAGCTGAAAACACGTTACCTGCAGGAAGCAGTAGTTCTTCGGCGGCGTCACGTAAATGAGAAACCACAAACTTGCCGGGAATACTTCGTGCGACATAATTCAGAAAACGTTTCTTATATCGACCTACGATCTGAGGTTGATTCGTTATGCGGCCAAACCCTCGTTGGCTTTTGTCGCGCCCTTTCGACTTGTAGTGATGGGTCGCCAAGTAACGATCGTCCACCAAATAAAATGAGTGGCTGATGGAGTCGCTTTCCAAAATCCTGAGATCGATGTTGTATACGTTCATGTCGCGGGTCACGACACTTAATCCATGATCGATAACTTCTTCAAGGTCAGCAATGCGGCGGTAACGAACGCCCTTTTCAATGCGTCCCGTTAGTACAGTCCAAAACTGTGCTACGTGTGGCAGCCGCGGCGACTTGCTCACAGCATGAATATGCTCGCTCGCGTGATATAACAGTTCGCAAGTAAGCCGCATTAGCTCGTCGGGTGTATTTGCGTCACGCACTTTGTGACTCAGTGCTGCAGCGTGCGGTTTGTAGAAGGTTCTGGCCAGTGTCACTACTTCTACGCACTTTTCGCGCAATTCGTCTTGTTGTCGATTTCCTGTAGTCGGAACAAGGCGCGCGGGCAGTAGGGAAGTATCAGTCTCCCATACCAGATCCGCCTCCAGGGCAAGCCAAGCTATCGTTGGGTCACGGGCATAAAACGCTGGACGACTACGCACGTAGTCCTTCGCAATTAATTGCAGGCTCATCAGCGCTTCAATGCTTTGATCCAAATGAGTCTTGGGTTGACCAGTAAGACTGCTTAATAGGTCTGGGGAGAGCGGGCCGTTTTTCAGAAGAATTTCATAGACACGGGCCACGGGCAGACTAAAATTGAGTTGTTGCATGAGTTGGATGAGGTCCGCCGGCATAACGTTTCTTTCCTGGCATTGTAGCTGCTACGAGGAGTTCAACAACTCCACTAAGCCTTGAGTATCGTTGACGATGTCGGCATTTCTTTTAAGCTGGTACACCGTCATCGTGACGAGCGCTCGCCATTCGACTTGGGCTCGTTATGGTAAAGGACGTCACCCAAGCGAAGGTTAAGATCGTATTTGTTTATAAGTTTCGTAACCATCGCCGACAAAGCCGAACGATGCTCATCTGCAGAGGCGCCAGTGTAAACATCGCGAATCTCGGCAGGCTCGCTCTCTAACGTTTGCCAGAGTCTTTCCCGGATATAACGCTTAAGATTAATATGCTCCACGAAGATCGAATCGACTTTGGTTTCAGCGACGCGCGCGAACAATTCCTCCAACAAGTCTTCTCTATATCTGAAGTGCGGGAGCAGCGGACCTATGAACGCATAGGTTCTGATTCCCTCGTCATGCAACTTCTTTAGCGTCGCCAGTCGTTTACTCGCACTCGAAGCGCGCATTTCGAGAAATCGACTGAGTTTGTCATCTGTTGTGGTTACAGTCATTCCGACCTCAACGTTTGGCAACCTCTTCAAGATGTCGATGTCGCGTGTCACCAAAGATGATTTTGTTAGAATGCTGACTAGGCCCGGATATCTCGCAGCCGCAAATACTTCGAGAATCCCGCGGGAGAGTCGATATTTAGCTTCAACGCCCTGGTAGGGATCAGTCACGCTACTCAACAGGACGCTGCATTGGCGCTGCTCATCCGACCATTTGTTCAATTCACTTTCGGCAAGTGAAACAGCGTTCGTTTTGACGTACACATAATTGCCCCAGTTCTCTATGGGCTGTTGAACAAACCTACCCATGAAGCTGGCATAACAATAGGCGCAGCCAATTTCGCATCCGGTATAAGGGTTGATTACAAAGTCAGCGTCCGGGAGCTTTGAGGCTACCAAGATCGATTTAGCCTCTATCTCTTTTACTAACATGGCACTTCTCCTTACCTGCATAAGTGTTACAGTCTCCGCATCTCATGTCTAGCTAAACCATACTCAGAATCGACGTCGACGCGGCTAAGATATTTCCGCCACCATATCGCGATTACCGGGGTCAATACTGATAGAGTCCCTGCGACGATGCCCAAGACTTCCAAACGCGCCACCTCAACGACAAGCAACATGAGCAAAACGCCCACAACATGCCCGTAGTGTTCGGCTACGTCTAGGTTTGCACTGGGCGAGGGATCGTTGGCGCTGCGAAGGTCACTCAACATCGCAACTGTGCTAGAATGTGTCCTGCCAAAAACCTTCGCCAGGAAGCCCGCAAATCGACGAAGTCATAAACGTCATACGCCAGCCATCCCAGATAGAACACGAATCCTTGCCAAATGCTCGGAATACCAAAACGGTAAACGAGCAGGTAAGGCACAGCGTACGAGTACGCGAAATAATGAGCGTGATGTGCAAACATTGCGACGTGGTTCGGTTGAATGATGCCCAAAGTCTTAAATTGCATCTTCAACGGCGTCAGCAGCGACTCTCTAGGTGCCGCAAGTAAGAGGGCGAGCGCCACGAGGGCCAAGACGCCAGAAGCGATTGGAAAGAAAAAGGGTGCCAAGATAAGCGCGCCGGCACGCACAATATTCTTCGGCTTCTCTACTTTACCGAGGCCTTGCTTTGACCAAACGCGAATGTACGGGAACGGAAACGCGCAGAGAACCATTCCAATCAAGAATAGAAAAAACTTCTGAGAGGAAAAGTAAACTAGAAACGTGCCGCTAACAGTACTAATGATTGCGATGATTGGCGCAAAAGGAATTCTTATGAGGGCGGTCACGAACTTAACGACTTGGAACACCAGTCCTGCCAAGAGCGCAGTTCTTAAAGAGCCGAAAACACGAAGACTTAGGAAAATAACTCCGATCTCAATATACTTTTCCGCAAATGTGCCCACACAGTAGGCCAATAGCTTAATGAGTCTTGACCATCCCGTAGTTTGACTTGGCTCGGGTCTCATCTCGTATCCTGAAGGCGAAATATTCTCTAGATCCAACAGCTACGCACGACAATTGCCATAAGCGATTCTGTGAAAACAGAAACGCGTAAAGCTACGTCTTAAAGGTTACGCCGCGCTCATAATTTCTTCTTCTATGCTGTCAATGGTTTGATCTCGCCTCGGTTCTTTATTGACATAGAGTGGATCGGACCTATCAAAAATTCTGTCGAACGAGTTCTTCTTTGTACTCGCAAGAAACGCTTGAATTTTGCAGTGGCCAAAGTTTTCGTCTTGCCTACTCTCATATTCACGAACGCGCGTTGATTTCAAGATCTCACGCAGAGGAGTGCGCGCAAGATTTCCCAAGATAAAGGTCTCGTCCAGTGGGCCGCCTTCTCCGCCAACGGCCCATGGCGACGCGAGCAAGGTGCCGTCTGCCATCAGGCCAAAAGATTCGCGGACAAGGTCGCAAGGATTCTCGCCGTCGGTTAAACCCTCAAAATGCTTTAGCGCGCACTGCAACCGCAAAACAGGCACTCTGTATTGTGCTTCCATTTCACGTAAGACATTAATTGCCTTACGGTATTGATCTGGGGATGGCACCATCGCGGGATCAAAGATGCCTCGGCCAACCGCAAAGAGACGCATCAACAGGAGCTTGTGAATCCCTGCGTGATGTAGATTTAGGTACAATCTGCTCAACTTTTCAACATCAACATTCTCAATCGTCAAAGGACATTCAGCACGTGTGAGAACGCCGGCGCGCACAAACTGTTCCGCTATCCTTAAATTCCCTCTCGCATAACCGTCAGGTCGCGTCTTATTACCTTTAACTATCACGCTGTCATACGTGAAGTTCATTTCGCCAATCAGGTTGGCGATGGTTTGCACATCGTGCCGACCAGCCAAGAGGCCGGCGCCTGTAGTCGTAAGCGTGATTTGCTTACGTCCCAATCTGCGCGAGGCTTCTTGAAGCAGAATGAAATTGTCTGAAACGACCAAGGGATCTCCGCCCGAGATATCAAGTTTGACGTCAAAGCCAGCAATGTTATCTAACACGCGCATTTTGCCCTCAAGATCAAGTTCCAGACCGTGAGCCTGCAACTGCGCTGCCGCCTCGTCGAATATCGATCTTTTCGTCTCGGGTCGTTCAAGATTCTCAATATCCTTAAGCGCTCGTGATTTGATCTGAATGAACTCTTGTTGCTTTGTGACCTCGACTGCGTCAACGCAACAGATGTCGCAATCCCAAGGACAGACTCGAGTCGTGTTCCAGATGATGTCGATCTTTCTTCCTTTTTTCCCTGAATCTTCTTGTAGAGCTTTGTCTTGCATTTCCTTGTCTCCTGAAAAGCAAAAAGGCCCCGCTCCTCTAATTAGAGGTGCGGAGCCTTACAACCAGTTGTTTTCTGTCTTCTGGCGAACGGAAGAATTATTCTCCCGTCAATATCTCCAAAACGAGAGTATCTTAAGCTTGCGTGCTCGGTGGTGTCAAGGTTTTGGGACTGGTCTTATCCTTAGAAAAGCACTTGTCCTTATATCCCGCAGCATTTCTTGTGTTTCTTACCACTTCCACAGGGACAAGGCTCATTCCTGCCAACTTTTCGGCGAACGGGAGTCGCGGATGTATAGTGTTCGACGAACTGCTTGAACGGCTCCTCCAGGAACTCGGGAACGGGTCCAAATTCACTGAAGATGTCGACTAGCGGCCCACCCTTGTAGTGTCTCTTCTTGAATTCGAAGCTCTCTTTAGACGACTTAACCAATCGTCGCGTTATCTCATTGTCCGTGAGTGGCATTCGCACGTTATCCACTAACTCCTCAGTCCATTCGCGGTGGCCATCGGGGAGGAATAGTATTTCCGTTTCACCGTCTCTCTTTGGAGTGATGTCGATGAATTCGCCCTCTGGAGAAACCCAGACGGCATGAAACTCTCCCTCGATCAACAGGCCTGGCCTTTCCCAAATTGCCCATCCGTACTGGATGCGTCCCCCCTCCGCGGTGACCTTTTTAGGGACATTAAAGAAACAACAATCAAGCATGCTTCTTTCCCAGGGGTGAACCCGCACGTAGATTGGTACCTGCATAGGATCGAGTTGCCGACACAGCTGCGTGATTTGATTGGTGATCTTAGGTGGAGTGGTGGAAATTGGAATATTGATACGCTTCACCGGCAATCAAGATTTTGCAATGAGTCAACTTAATTGACAACACTGCAGATCTTTTCAACAAACTCGAATGGTGATTAACTGTGTCAGAGTGGCTGGTCAACACTCTCTAAGGTCCAAGGTAGGATTTTTACCTTCAGGCCGGGGCTTGTTGCTCTATGATAACCTTCGAGTGTTGGATTAAACGAGTCATCGGTTGGACAGACTTATCGAGTTTGGCGGGGCAAGCCAATGCCGAAAATAGAACAACATTTCCTCGATTGCAGTATCTATCTCTACGCTTCGCGGAAGTCTGCGGAGCAGGGCGATGATGCAGGAGGGAGTGGCTGCCTCGTAAGCGTTGACTCACCATCAGAACTCGAAGAATCAGCAGAAGGAAGTCTGAGAGCAACCCGTTACACTCCACCTCACTTATATGCCGTCACCAACAGGCATGTCATTGCTCTGGGTTATCCAGTCATTCGACTCAATACCATAGAAGGAACTACCGACATCCTGGCACTGGAAAAGAACAAATGGTTCTTTCACCCCGACGGAGATGATCTCGCAGTTGCGGCGATCGAACTGCCACCCATTCATGAGCACGCGTATCATCCCATTGTGATTGGTCAATTTGTGTTTAAAGATGGAATTGTGGACGTTGGCGCGGGTGATGAAGTCTTCATGGTTGGTCGGTTCATAAACCATTCAGGAAGGCAACGGAATACACCATCGCTGCGCTTCGGAAACGTCGCCATGTTGCCGTTTGAAAAAGTGAAGCTGAGCAACGGCTTTCTGCAAGAAGCTTTCTTGGTTGAGAGTCGTTCTATCAGCGGTTTCAGTGGTTCGCCAGTCTTTGTTTACAAGCCCGTCATCGAAAGGATCGAAACGCCAAAACGCCCATTTGACTTGCGACATGACTGGTCGTCTCCCAAGGGTTATGTCAGTCAATACACCGTCACCGATCTCGTAGGCAGGCCACAACTGTTAGGGATCGACTGCGGACACATTCCTAAACACGAGAAGGTTGTGAATGGCGCAGGAACCCCTCATCCGCAGGGCTGGCGTGTGGACACGAATACTGGCATGGCTGTTGTAATTCCAGCGTGGCGTTTGTATGAGTTTTTGAATTCGAAGGAGCTCGTGATGCAGCGAAAAGAAAAAGACGAAGAATACTTGAAAGAGAAGGAACGCGAATCGAAGGTCGTCGCCGATACGGAAGAGACGAACGTGCCGCATACGGCATCGTATGAAGATGCGCTGCGCCGTGCTAGTTCCCGGATTTTGGAAGACAATTGAGAAAGGGCTGGAACATCCGAGTAATGCCAAATCTCCGTTGTCAATCATCCTTTGAGCTGCCTCCCTTTTCGCAAGCCTATATTTGCAATGCAGTTTTCTTGGAGTCAATCTTTCATATTGGCTTGGACGATAAGCTTCTGAAATTCCTTTGATACGATAGTGGCTAGTGGCTACACGGTTCACGGCCTCAGGATCGCCGCTGATTACTGCTCCTTCGAAATTACCTCTGTGATTGAGTCAGCGCCGTTTGCGGATCGCAGTAACCCAATTTTCCAGTTCTTGAATGTCTGCCTTGAGTTCAGCTGGTTCAGGAACCGGTGCGCGCGCCGCCGCGGCTTGATCGTGCCCAGGCAACCACCGCGAGCATTTAGACATTGCGGCGTCCAGCGTTCGGCAATCCGCGTCTGAAATGTCTGCAAGGATCCCAATTTGCTGCGTCTGAACGCCCGGTCGAAAACGCTCCACAATTCCGCCGAGGAGAACTTCCTCGAGTGCGCGCTCCCATGCTTCTCGCAGCAGACCATAAAGGTACTTTGCGTCCTTCTCATAAGCCGCTTGATGACCGTCGCGAAATAGCGTATCTGCTGATTGCCATTGATTATTCAGGTATCCGATTTTCTTTTTTACTGGCAGCGCGACCCACGGCAGTTCTGTGGCGCAGACGCCTGCGCCCTTGGAAAGATTCTGCACGTACTGGTCCTGCGCATCGACCTCGAGTTCTTTGGCAAATTGCTTTAGTAGGAGAAGAAACACGACGTCGTGGGTGAAAACTATGACCTGCCTCGATCTCGCTTCCTGCACCAGCCGGCGTGCTACTGCCTCGCGCCATTTATAGTCCAGCGAAGACACCGGATCGTCGAATACGATTCCCGAGCGATCGTCAGCGGTGCTGAGTTCAGCGAAGAACGCTGCGATGGATAAGCAACGCTGTTCTCCCTCGCTGACAACCTTAGGCAGTTCGACTCCAGGGGCGCGCGTCAGGATCAGCTTGTGGTAGAGGACACCTTCTGTCCCCCCAACCTCCTTAAGTTCAACTTCGACTTGGTGAAATTCGAGATCTGTCAGCTCATCTCTGAAGCTTTGTTTGAGTCTTTGTGAAACGGCCGTCTTAGTAACCGCGGTACTCTTTTGGGTAATAGCGTGTGTCCTGGTCTCCTCAATGCATAGGCTATACGC
>WNFN01220509.1_pt2 | contig 11444 bp, 9 predicted proteins | sample 5400161 | NCBI WGS metagenome assembly WNFN01 (sample SAMN13153353, study PRJNA577476) | soil metagenome | isolation source: 80 cm saprolite on Douglas fir-dominated hillslope | place: USA:California | collected 2013-09-17
GCTGCTGTCGGAATGAGGTCGAGATTGACAGCATCAATTTGAAAGGACTCGACGGCGCTGACATTAGGACCGGAACTGCCGGGCATGTCGACTACGTAGAGAAACTGACCGCTGGTTTCCGTGGAAAGAAACTGGGGTCTGGTGGTTGGGGAAGCGAATGGAGAATTGGGAACTTCCTGAAGGGCGCCCGTGTTGGGATCAATGGTGTACATCTCTATATTGTTTTGGGACGTAGCCACGAACAGGAAGCGGCCTTTGAAATCGAGAGCCAAACTGTTCACGGGAGCTCTGCTGGGAAAAGGCGAGCCTGGCACAGGCGTAAGGACTCCGCTCACGTCGTTTCTGGTGTAAACGAGGATACCTGGGCCGGGCCCGAAGGGATCAGCGGCAAAGACGAAAGGTTGCTGGAGCTGGGCGTGTGCCGAAATGGAACAGAGGCATAGGCCAGATAGCACGGCGAGAGTGCGGAGCAAACTGGAATATCGGGAGCAGCCCGTCTGGGAGACTGAAAGCGGAAGGGTATTGAACAAGAAATGTGTGGCCATGAGTCTTCCTTGGCCGTTGACAATGCGGCACTTTTCGGATTCCGAGAGAGAAGCAATAACGATTTCACGTTAACGCCGAACGGAATCATGGTCAAGGAAAAAGTGGTAGAATCGGTAAATAGATGGCTTAGTTTACCAGAAGAGTTAATGGGGAAGGTTCGGCGGGCGGCGCGCCACGGGAATTGTTAAAGAACTGTAATGTTTGAGAGACGGGTTTTGAGGTAGGCTGCGGCTCCCATGCAACCTGTTCACTTAGACTTAGTAAAGCTGCCGGAGTCCAACGGTAACCAGACTGTAATACGACTTGACGGCAGGCTGAGCCTTGAGACCGTTCACAATTTCATCCAAACCATGCGCTCGGAGCCCGCGGCGCAGCTCATCCTTGATATGAGCGGGGTGTCCTTTCTGGACTCGGCGGGAGTGGGGGCGCTGGTGCAGATTTTTGTACACCGGAGAAGCCAGGGCCAATCCTTTGGGCTGACTGGGTTGACGAAACAGGGCAGCGCAGTGATCCAAGTGGCGGGGCTCACGAAGCTGCTGCCCATCCACGGTACTGTGGCGGATGCACTCGCTGCGCGTCCAGCCTAGAGACTCACTCTCCATCGCAGGGAAGCATGCCCGGACGCTGGTATACTCCGGCATCATGAAAGAAAAGTCACGATTTGCCGCCGTTGATGCGGAATATGAGAACCGTGTGCGCGAAAGCTTTGCGCGCCAAGGGTTGATGAAGCATCTCGGGGCGGAACTTGCCGTGCTTGGTGCGGGACATGCGGAGATCCATGTGCCGTTTCGGGTGGAAGTGACGCAGCAGCATAACTATTTTCACGCGGGCGTTTCGGGTGCGATTGCGGACAGTGCTTGCGGTTATGCGGCGTACACGCTGATGCCGGCGGATTCCTCGGTGCTGACAGTGGAATACAAAATGAACCTACTGGCGCCCGCGGAGGGTGAGAAATTGATGGCCCGAGCGCGGGTGTTGCGCTCTGGAAAAACGCTGAAGATTTGCGCCGCCGACGTGTACGTGGAAAAGAGCGGCGCGGAAATTCACTGCGCGACGATGCTGGCGACGATCATGTGCCTGGCGGGAAAATCGGACCGGGCGCGATAGGCGAGGAGAGCGCCGGCGGAACAGAAGCGCTTCACTCCTCGCGGAGAATGCGCGTGAACTCGCTGGCGGCGTGCGGGAGGCGTGCGCCACGCCGCGAAACGAGATAGACGTGGCGCGGCATGTTCAATTGCCGCACTTTTACTTCCTTCATCCACCCATGTTCGATTTCCCAATTCACGCACATGCGCGGGACGATGGCTACGCCCATGCCCATTTGCACGAAACGTTTGATGCTTTCGATGGTGGGCATTTCGATGGGCATATTGAGCGCGGTGCGGTTTCTGGCGAAGAGCTCGATGACGCGGCGGCGAAAAGGCGATTCGACGCTATGGGCGATGAAATTTTCCTGGCCGAGCTCGGCGACATCGACTTCACGTTTTTTTGCGAGGGCGTGCTTGGGCGGCACGACCAGGGTTAGCTCATCTTTCCGGATTTCCGTGGCCAGGAGCTGTGCATCGCGGGGCACGAAAGAGATGGCGCCAAGGTCCAGGCGATAGTTCAGGACTTCATGAGGGATGTCGCGGGAAAGCATCCGATGGACGCGCACCTGGACGCCGGGATGTAATTCACGGAATTTGGCGAGAGCGGGGAGGAGGGCGTGGATGGAGCTTTCGTTGACACCGAGAGAGAGTTCGCCGCGCTTGAGGCCTTCGAGTTCGGAGAGGCCCTTTTTGACTTCATCGCGGAGATTGATGAGCCGCTCGGCGTAATCTTTCAGGAGGGTTCCGGCATCGGTGAGGCGGACGGGGCGGGCGCCGCGAACGACGAGCGGCTGGCCGAGAGAGTCCTCGAGCTTGCGAATGGCCAGGCTAATGGCGGGTTGGGTGCGGTAAAGGCGCTCGGCGGCGCGCGAAAAGCTGCCCTCTTTTGCCACCATGAGAAAAACTTGAAGTTCGCCGAGGTCCACGGAAAGCTCCTTGGGGCAGTATAAGCTGAAATTATCAAATGTAGAACAAAGATAAATTGGACCGCAGGGTAGGTGGTGTGCGTTACTAAAGCATGGGGGACCCTATGGACGTCGTACGAATTTTTGACACCACGCTCCGTGACGGCGAGCAGTCGCCAGGCTTCTCGATGAACACGGAGGAGAAGATTCGGCTGGCGCGGCAGCTTGCGGCGCTGAAGGTGGACGTGATTGAAGCGGGTTTCCCGATTGCATCGCAAGGCGACCTGGAAGCGGTGCAGAAGGTGGCGCAGGAAGTGCGGGGCGTGCCGATTGCGGCGCTGGCGCGGGCGCGAAAAGAAGATGTGAGTGCGGCGATTGAGGCTTTGAAGCCGGCGGCTTCGCCGCGGCTGCATATTTTTCTGGCGACTTCCGATTTGCACCTGAGCGTGAAGTTGAAGATGTCGCGCGAGCAGGCGTTGGAAGCGATTGGCTCGATGATTCGGTATGGGCGGCAGCATGTGGCGGAAGTGGAGTTTTCCGCCGAGGATGCGGCGCGGACAGACATTGATTATCTTTGCAAGGTTTGCCGCGTAGCGGTGGACGCGGGTGCGACGGTGCTGAATTTGCCGGACACGGTGGGGTACTCGGTACCGGAAGAGTACGCAGCGATGTTCACAAGAGTGCGGGAATATCTGGGGGATGCGCAGGGGATTACGCTAAGCGCGCATTGCCACGATGATTTGGGGATGGCGGTGGCGAATTCGTTGGCGGCGATTCGCGCGGGGGTGCGGCAGATCGAGTGCACCATCAATGGAATTGGGGAACGAGCTGGGAATGCTTCGCTGGAGGAAGTGGTGGTGGCGCTGGCGGTGCGCAAGGACAGCTTTGGGGTGACGACGAACATTCGGATGGAGGAGCTTTTTCCGACGAGCCGCATGCTGACGGAAATTACCGGAGCGCAGGTGGCGCCGAATAAAGCAATCGTGGGGGCGAATGCGTTTGCACACGAAGCGGGGATTCACCAGGATGGGATTATCAAGAATCCGCTGACGTACGAGATCATGTCGCCGCAGTCGGTGGGGGTGCCGGCGAGGTCGCTCGTGTTGGGAAAGCACTCTGGACGAAACGCGCTGCGGTTGTCGCTGCGAGACTTGGGTTACGAAGCAAGCGATGAGGAGTTGGCCGAAGTTTATAAGCGGGTGACGGCACTAGGGGATCAGTCTAAAGATGTGCGGCCGAGAGATATTGTGGCCATCGCGCATGCGGTGATTCGGCGGAAAACGGCGGCGATGGCGGCGGAGACGACGCCGGCGGCCTGACCGGGCTGCCGGAAGGAAGAACACGAAACGCGAAACGCCCATTCTGCACCTGACTTCACTGGGCGAGTAGGTTGATAGAATTTCTGATTCTGTATGGGGACCATCATGAAGAAGACCATTGTGCTGCTGCCGGGAGACGGCATCGGGCCGGAAGTGGCGCGGGCGGCGGCGGCGATTTTGCGGGAATCGGCTCAGGAATTTAATCACCAGTTTGAGTTTGCGGAATTTCCGATTGGGGGCGCGGCGATTGATGCGGCTGGGACGCCGCTTCCTGCCGAGACGCTGGACGCTTGCCGCAAGGCGGACGCAGTTTTTCTGGGGGCGGTGGGCGGACCGAAGTGGGATGCGCTGCCGGTCGGGAAGCGGCCGGAGACGGGACTGCTGGATCTGCGCAAGGGACTCGGGCTGTACGTAAATGTGCGGCCGGTGAAATTGATTGAGCCGCTGAGAGGGATTTCGCCGCTGAAGGCGGACCGCCTGGGGGACCTGGATATTGAGATTGTGCGCGAACTTGCCGGTGGGATGTATTTTGGCGAGCGCGGGAATAGTACGGAAAAGGGCGTGGAGCGCGCTTGGGATACGGAATCGTATTCGACGCCGGAGATTGAACGCATCGCGACGTTTGCTTACGCGCGGGCGGAGAACCGCTCGCGGCGGCTTTGTTCGGTGGACAAGGCGAATGTTCTGACGAGTTCGCAGCTATGGCGGCGTACGGTGACGGCCATGAGCGGGGTCTATCCCACAGTGAAGCTCGAGCACATGTACGTGGACAACGCCGCGATGCAACTGACGCTGCGGCCGGCGCAGTTTGACGTGATGCTGAGCAGCAACATGTTTGGGGATATTTTGAGCGATGCGGCGGCGGCGCTGGTGGGATCGATTGGACTGATTCCTTCCGCCAGCTTTGGGTCGTCTGCGCCGCTGTTTGAGCCCATTCATGGCTCGGCGCCTTCGCTGGCGGGAACGGACTCGGCCAACCCCATTGGGTCGATCCTCAGCGCGACGATGATGCTGCGGGATGCGTTCGGTCTTTCGTTGGAAGCGGATTGGGTGGAGCAGTCGTTGCAGCGGGTGCTTTCTGGCGGCTACCGGACGCCGGATATTACCGAGCCGGGCGCGCGCGCGGTGGGTGGCTCCGTGTTTACGGAAATTTTGCGGGAAGAGATGCAGCGGACATTTGAACACGCCGAGCGCTACGGCTGGGGCGTCTAGTTTTAGTTTCACAAACAGTAGGCGGCGCTTGGTAGCCACAGTCGCTTTTGTGTTCCTTGCCAAGCTGCCGCCGTCCTCCTGGTTGCCTTGCGATAAGCCGCTGAGAATGCTACTTTTACACTTTCCGAGGCAGCCTGCCGCCCGCTAGAGCAGGGTCCCACACGGTCGTGTGATCGAGGCGCAAGCGGCGAATCCGTTCCAGAGCAGATTGAACAAAAGATGAGAAACATCATTTCGCATCGACCTATTCTTGAGCACTCTTGGCGGCGGATGAGCCGCCGTTCGTCGTAGACCGCCATGGCAAAGGCTGGAGCCAACTCGAAGGGTGTCTTGGGCGCCACTGGGACGGGCGCGGTTACCTATTGGCGGGTAGAAGGTTCGCTGCTCGAACTTGGGGCGATGCGGCCGGTGGGGTTTTTCACGTGGAATTCGCAGAGTTTTGCGGAAAGGTGGGCGCGGCGCGCGGGCATGGCAGGGATGGCGCTGGCGAGGCCGTTCGCTTATACCGCCAGCCGCACGTTTGCTACGCGATTTCTACACAGTTTGCTGCGCGGTGTCAGCCGCGACCGCCTGGATCTGCTGGGCGAAGAGTACTTTCACTACGTTATGAAACCCCAACTGCGCCGCGAAGCCGCCGAGAAGTTGATCGAAGCGGTGCGCAGCGGCGAGCGCGTCGTCCTCGTCGGGCAACTTCTGGAGAACATACTTCGGCCGCTGGCGCATCATTTCGGAGTGGAGTCGTTCATTGCAAATCGAATGGAATATCGCGATGGCAAGGCGACCGGGCGGCTGATTGATCCTATCGTGCGCCCGCGCGGGCCCCTCGCGTGGCTTGCCAGCGGCGGGTCGGACGGGCGGATCGCACGCGAAAAACTTTCGAGCCAGCTGGGGTGGGCCAAGAAGCCCGAGCAACTGGAAAGCGCGTCCGCCGGGCAAGTCCGTCACACTATTTGGGGAAACTCCGCGAGTCAAGAGACTTTCTGTCCGGGAAAACCTGGAAAAGCGGCATTTGATGTTAATCGGAGTGACGGGATTTATCGGCAAGGTTTGGCTCGTGGACCTGCTCGAAAATGTTCCCAACATCGGCAAGATCACTCTGCTGATTCGGCGCAACCGCACGACCTCCGCGCAGCGTCGTTTCGAGAAAATCGTCGAGGAATCGCCGACCTTTGACACGCTTCAAGAGCGCTATGGCCCCAAGCTCGGGGCATTTCTAAAGGAAAAAGTAGAAGTCGTGGAAGGGGATGTGAGCCTGCCGGGCCTGGGGCTTGACGAGGCCACGCAAGCGCGCCTGGCAAAATCTCTCGACCTGATTGTGAACAGCGCGGGCTTGACGGATTTCAATCCCGATTTGCGCGATGCGCTTTCTTCCAATGTGGATTCCGCAATCAACTTGCTTGACTTTCTGCGGAAGTGCAGCCACGCCGGGCTGATGCATCTTTCCACCTGCTATGTGGTCGGCATGCGCGATGGACGGGTCACCGAGGAATTGCACGACAATTACAATCCTGCCAACGACGCCCAATTCGACGCGGAACGTGAAGTAGATTCGCTGCGCGAGACGGTGCGTCACGTCGAAGAACGGTCGGAAAGTCCGGAACTCGATAAAGCGCTGCTTCGGCAGGCGCTGGGACGCGGCGGCAATGAAGCTTTCGCGCCAGCCAAAGAGCTCGACGGCGTGCTGAAGCGCAATCGCGCGCGTTGGGCGCGGAACAGGCTTACCCGCATCGGATTGCGCCGGGCCCAGCATCTCGGCTGGCCGAATACTTATACGTTTACAAAGAGTCTTGGCGAATCGATTCTAACGCGACGTGGGCGAGACCTGCCGATCGCGATCGTGCGGCCTTCGATTGTTGAAAGTTCGGAGCGGTCACCCTTCACGGGATGGAATGAGGGAATCAATACTTCCGGGCCGCTTTCCTATTTGCTCGGAACAAATTTCCGGCAACTTCCTTCGAACGAGCGGAAATGTCTGGACGTGATTCCGGTGGACATGGTGTGCCGGGGAATGACACTGATTGCATCGGCGGTGGTCGCGCGGCAGCATGCGCGGCTGTACCATCTCGCGACTTCCGCGATCAATCCGGTCAATATGGGACGCAGCATCGAGCTTACGGGATTGGCTCATCGCAAGCATTACCGGACAACCAACGGAATCGATAGCTGGCTCAAAGTTAAGTTTGAGTCGATTCCAGTCTCGAAGCAGCGTTACGAGCGGCTCTCGATCCCCATGCAGAAGGCGGTGATCTCACGAATCAATCGCGTAGCGGTTTCCATGCACATGAGGAAACCGCCGCTCGCACGGGCGGAGCGCGACCTGATCCGTGCTGAAAAGCTAATCGAGCTCTACGAGCCTTTCATTCTGCACAATGAGCACGTCTTCGAATGCGAGAATGCACGCCTGCTCTCCGCCATGCTTCCGGCCGAGGAGCGTCCACTTTTCGATTTTGCTCCGGAATCGATCGATTGGTGGGACTACTGGATCAACGTGCACATCCCCGCCCTGCGCCGCTGGTGCTATCCGCTGATGGAAGGCCGGCCGCTCGAAGCGCGTGAGCCGCGTGCACTGGACTGGTCCGGTGAACCCGCGCGTGAAGCGGCGCTCTCTCAAGCCGCGACGCCGTCCGACCCCTTATGGCGATCTTCGTAACCGGCTCGACCGGCTACCTGGGCAGTTACCTTGCCGCGGGGCTCCTTACCGAGCACCGCGACAAGCTGAACCTCTTGGTGCGCGCCAAGAGCGAGCAGGAAGCGCGCGAACGGCTGTGGACTTCGCTGCAACTGCATTTCGAATTTCCTGAATTCTCGGAATACTTGAACACGCGGACGCGGCTCTTTCTCGGAGATTTGACCGGCGATCATTTTGGTCTCTCCGATGACGACTATCATGCGCTGGTGGACACCACGGATTCGTTGATTCACTGCGCGGCTTCGCTTAACCGTAAATCGGAAAAGCAGTGCTTGAACGTAAACCTGCGAGGCACGCTGGAAGTGATTCAACTGGCGCGGCGGGCGCAGAATCGCAACGGGCTGCGACGTTATTCGCATGTTTCCACGGTTGCGGTTGCGGGCAAAAGAAAAAACGAAGTGATAACCGAAGACGCGGCGATCGACTGGTCGCGTTCCGATTACGATCCGTACGCCCGCACCAAGAAATTCTGCGAGCACATGGCGAATCAACTGCTGCCAGACGTGCCAAAGACAATTTTCCGCCCCGCCATTGTGATGGGAGACAGCCGGCGCCCCGAGACTTCGCAATTTGATATGGTGCAGGCATTTCACGTTTTGGCGCAGATGCCTGTTCTTCCGCTGCGGCCTGAGGATAAAATCGACATCGTGCCGGCGAATTACGTCGGAAAAGCGATCGTGACGATTCATCAAAAAGAAGCGCCCGCGCACGGCATCTATCATTTGTCGTCCGGCACGGGTTCGCAGACGTACCATGAATTGACGGATTCTATTTCGCACGACGGCGGAATGATGCGGCCTATGTACTTGCCCTCACTGGGCGGGCCTTTTTCGAGCACGGTGAATTGGGTGGCGAATCGCAGCGGCGCGGCGGCTTACGGAGCTTCGTTACTCAAAGTTTTCTGGCCGTATCTCGACTGGAATACCGTTTTCGACAATTCTCGTGTGGTTGCAGAGATGGGTGAGGCGCCGGCGAAATTCTCGACTTATGCAGCCCCGCTCCTGAAATACTGCCGCGAAAACAAATTTCACTTTCCCGCCAAGCCTTGGCCTGCGGGCAGCGGCACCGGGAAAAATGCCGCGGCAGGGAGAGGCCGGGTATGACGGACTTTCTGCTGGTGGCCTGGGTCAGCGCACTGATCGAGATTACGCGTTTCGGGTGGATGCTGGGGCTGGGCAAACGCTGGACGCCGGGCGAAAAACTGAAATTGCTCTTCGCCGGCTACAACGGCACGCGCAACACTGGCAGCGATGTGCGCGTTCAGGAAATGTTGCGGCAGGTCCGGCATGTTCTCGGGGCGGAGCATGCCGATTTCAGCGTGATGACGCAAAGTTTCGAACGCACCAAAGGATATTTCGAAGGCACGCGCCAGACTTACCTGCCCGACGTTTACCCGCCGTTTCTTTTTCGCGAGGTGCGGCAAAATCACGGCGTGATTGCTTGCGAAGGCTCGATGTTCAAGAGCAAGTTTGCGAACGCGCTGACGACGATGATGATCGGTTCGCTGGGGCTGGCATCGGCGGAAAATAAAGTTTCGCTTGGTTATGGTGGCGAAGCGGGCCACATGGACTCGATCATCCAATCCATGTGCGAACGCTACGTTCAGGACTCGATGGTGATCACGCGCAACGAGGAATCGCGGACGCTATTGAGTTCGCTGGGAATTCCGACGGAGTTGGGCACCGATACGGCGTGGACTTTTGAGCCGCACCCGCCGGAATATGGACGAAAAGCGTTGCGCGACGCCGGCTGGGACGAAAAGACTCCCGTACTTGTTCTCTGCCCGATTCATCCGTTTGTCTGGCCGGTAAAAGCTTCCATCGGAAAATATATCGCGCGGGCGACGACCGGCACCTATAAGGACAGCCAGTACCGCACGGTATATTTTTTTGAGTCGGGCGCGGAAGTCGATCGAAAATACGAGCATTATATTTCCGGGTTCACGAAAGCAACGCAGGCATTTGTTCAGCGCCACCGGGTTTTCCCTGTGCTGGTGGCTATGGAAAGGCTCGACGCCGTCGCTTGCCGCGAGATGGCCACGCGGATTCCGGGCACGCCGGTTTTCACTTCCGATGATTACGACATGTTCCAGCTGGTCTCGATCCTGCGCGCTTGCTCCTACATGGTTTCTTCGCGCTATCACGGGATCGTGACTTGCATGCCCAGCCTGGTGGCCTCGGCGGGGGTGACCATGGACGAGCGCATTCGCAATCTGATGCGCGAGCGCGGACATCAGCATCTGTTTCTCACCGTCGATGACCCCGATCTGGAGCCGAAACTTCTGCAGGTCATGGAGACGCTGGTGGCGGAAGCAGATTCGGTTCGCGAAGGCATTGGGCAGACGGTAGTCCGCAATCTGAAAGTCATGGCTCGCATGGGTACGTTTCTGGAAGACGTGGTCCGGCGCACCTATCCGGAATTCCCGCTGCGGTCTGGGGTTTTTTCCTGGGAAGAGTATCTACCGCCGCTGAGCAAGAATTTAATTCACCTCGCCGAGCGATACGACTCTTCGCCGGCGGCGCTCGCGGCTGTTCGCTGATTCTTCATGCCCAATTTTCTTGAAACGATTCTTGCTCAACTGCAGCGCGCCGACGGACGCGTGGTGCTTCGCGAAATCCGCGGAGACCAGTTTGTGAGCGTGACGGGCAGGGAATTGCTCGACCAAATCCAACTTGTGCGGGCGTTTATTCGAAGCGCTGGGGTCCAGAACGGAGAGCGCTGCGCGCTACTTGCGGCGAATTCCATTCGATGGGTGGCAGTTCATCTGGGACTGATGGCCGAGGGCGTCATCGTCGTGCCACTTTATTCGCGGCAAGCGCCCGCGGAACTTGCGAGCATGATGAAGGATTGCCAGCCGCGCTTGGTTTTTGTGGGAGAGTTGGCGCTCGGCGATGCGGTTGCGCAAGCTTGGCCGGAGAGTCCGCAGCGCGTGCTGTTCGATGAGGCACTGCGGCAGTCAGCGCCACAAACACGGATTTTCGATGCGCCGAATCCTCGCCAGGACAGCGATATCGTCAGCATCATTTATACTTCGGGAACTTCGGGGGAGCCGAAGGGCGTCTGCCTGAGCGTGGGGAACCTCACGCACATGCTTTCCTGCACCACGGAACGCCTCGATCAGTTGATGGGCGCGACCAACGAACCGGACCGCGTATTCCACTACTTGCCGTTTAATTTTGCGGCCTCCACGATTTTGCTGCTGTCGTGCCTGACGCGGGAAAGTGTTCTTACTCTCTCGACGGACCTAAACAAAATTGCGGACGAAATCCTTCTGGCCTCAGCGAACTATTTTCTGAATGTTCCCACGCTGCTGGAACGTGTGCGGCGTGGCGTCGAGGAGGCAATTGCCAAGCGGCCTGCGCTCATTCGTTCGTTGTTTGCGAAAGCACGCAGCGCTTGGCAGAGGCAGCATGCGGGACGCGGACTTGCACTCGATGCGTTCTGGGTGGCGATTGGCCGCGCGCTGATCTTTCGGAAGATTCGCGAGCGCTTCGGACCCCATCTTCGCGCTCTGATTTGCGGTTCGGCGCCGCTCGCGCCGGAGACGCAACAGTTTTTCCTGATGCTCGGCATTCCCGTGCTGCAAGCATACGGGCTTACGGAAACCACCGGCATTTGCACGCTGGATGATCCGCGCGTGCCGGTGGAACCGGGCTATGTCGGCGCGGTAATTAGCGGAATCGAA
>WNFN01000205.1_pt1 | contig 11441 bp, 8 predicted proteins | sample 5400161 | NCBI WGS metagenome assembly WNFN01 (sample SAMN13153353, study PRJNA577476) | soil metagenome | isolation source: 80 cm saprolite on Douglas fir-dominated hillslope | place: USA:California | collected 2013-09-17
CGGGTGCGTGATGAAGACCTGTTCACGCCGAATGTCGATCGGTCGGCTTGGCCGTCCCGCATACAAGGCCTGCGGCTTGGTGAGCGCTCCGACGACGAAAAGAGCAGCAGCAGCGTCCGCGATGCAGCTGGCGTCCGCAGGATCTTCGCCGATGGCGACCTTGACTAGCGCGGAACCGCCAGACTGGCCGCCTGGCCCCAGGCCCAGCTGGGCCATGACACTTGCCACGTGCGGATCGCGCCCGGTCTGAACGAGGACGACGGCTCCTTCGGCGACGGTCGTGATCGCCGACGCGAGCTGGCCGTCGTCGCGAACCCGGCCACTTGCTCTTCGTGCCTGGCTGCCATCGCCAAGGGCCAGTCGTGCCTCGAACAGCTCTGCGCACAGCATCTCGGCGATAGCCTCAGGCTCGGTGATATCGCTACCGGTGGATCCGGATATAAGCCGCCGCCACGGTCGTAGGAATGTGAAGGAGCTGAGCTTGTCGATCGAGCCGCGCAGCTCGCCCGGAGCGATCCCACGCGGTGCTACCAGCGCCGCCGACCGCAGCGCGATCAGTGCCCTGGCATCGGCTGGGGTCATGCACCCGGCCCAGGTGAGGCCGGCCAGCTCGCCGACGCCGCCGACCCGACCGGGCAATCCAGCGGAGTCGGCCGAGCCCACCGCGCCGGTCACGTCCTCAGCGCCGGTCACGTCCTCAGCGCCAGTTACGTCCTCAGCGCCAGTTACGTCCCCGGCTTCAACGGGAGACCGGGCGTCCTCAGCTGCCCCCACTAGCCCGGCGCTCAAGGGCGGATCCACCAGGCCGACGGCAGCGTAGATACCAGGCCTCGTGGTCAGGATTCCGTTCCTCAGTGTCGGCGCAATCGCCCTGGATGCGGCGGCGAGTCCGGCCAGTTGCTCCTGACCTGAGGCGATCAGCGCGACCTTAACTTCGTCCTGACCGGACTCGCGGGCGTCGGCGGCCGAGCGGGAGCAATGGACGGCCAGATCCTGCAATTGCGCGTCGGACAGCCACGGTGCGGTCGCCGCAAGCCTGGACATGAGCCCGACCATGGTCGGACGATCAGGTGCGCCAAACAGGTAGGCGAAAGAGTGCCCAGGCCCGGCAGCGTAAGGTCCGGCCGGACGGCCGGTTACCGGCGGAAGGGCAGGCTCGGCTGGCTTGTGCGCAGTCTGCGAGGTCCTGGTCGCGGTCCTTGCATGCCAGTGCGACCAGCCGCGGGAAGGGTGCCGCGTCCGAACTGCCCGCGGCACGGCGCGGGACTGCAGCTGGCGAGCCTTGCTAGCCGAGGTCCGCTCATCGGGCTCGCCCCGCAAGACCATCTGGACCGCCAGCCCGTCCGGGCCCGCCGCGCCGACGCCGGCATGCCGGGTGCCTGGCGGCCATCGCTCAGGCGTGCAGCACAGTCGCAAGGCCGGGCGCCCGTCTCGCAGCACCGGATGCGGGGTGCGGACGCCGGCGGACGGCGGAAGCACGCCCTTCGCCATCGCCAGAACGGCCTTGATCAGGCCAGCGACACCAGCCGCGGCTCCCGTGTTGCCGATGTTCCCGGTGATCGAGCCGAGCACGCCAACCCGCTGGGCGCCAGCGCGGAGCACCGCGAGCGCCGCCAACTCGGCGTCATCGGCTGCGCCGACCGCCAGGCCGCAGCCCTCGAATAGCTGAACATCGGCCGGATCGACCATCGCCATCTCGTGCGCCTTGCGCATGGCGAGGAGCCGCGCGCTTGCTTCCGGTGTCAGTTGATGCCAGCTCGGCGCCCTGCCCGGTTCTGAGCCGCTGCTCGACGCTAGGCCCCAGCCCCTGATTTCGGCGTAAACGGGCAGGCTCGCAGCCCTGGCGTCTGCCATTCGGGTCAACAGCACCATGCCGCAGCCTTCACCGGGCAGGAAGCCGGTCGGGACCTCGTCGTACACCCGCATGTCGCCCTTGGCGAGCAGGCCGGATTTGGCGAGTGCGACCAGCTCAAACGGGTCGATGCTGAGGTCAACGCCCCCTGCCACGGCGACGTCGAGGTCGCCAGCTGACAATGCCTGGCACGCGGACATGATCGCTGCAAGGGAGGACCCTCCGGCCGCATCGACCGTGAAGCCGCCACCGCGGAAACCGAACTGGGCGCATATTGTCGTCGCGATCGTGGCAGCGGCGCTGCCCGCTAGCGTCCGCTCGGTAACCGGGGGGAACGGCGCGAGGTAGCGGGTCGCCGCCGTCGCGAGCACCTGGCGTCCGACCTGGGCCGGCACCCCGGACGTGGCCAGGGCATCGGCGAGTACCCGCCGCGCGTACGGCCACCGCAGCCGCAGGGCGGCGGCCGGTGCCCGGTCGCTGGCCGCGGTGTTCCCGACATAAGCGCCGGCCCGGTCGGCCGGCAGGCCGGTACCGCCAGGAAAGCCTGCTGACGCCAGCACCCTGGCTGTCGTTTCCAGTGCCAGCCAGCGGGACGGATCAGCGCTCAGGTGGTCGAGTCTGGAGACGCCGAAGGCGGCTCGGTCGAATCGCCAGCCCTCCAGCAGTGCCGCCCGCGTGCCATAGGTCGCGTCCCGGGCAGTTGGGTCCGGGTTGTAGTAGTCGGCCAGGTCGAAGCGGGCGGGCGGGATCCGCCGGAAGGCCCGTCGGCCGGTGAGGACCGCGTCGAACAGGTCCGCCGTGTCGTCCGCGTCCGGGTACCGGCACGCAAGCCCGACGATGGCAATCGACTTTCCTGACCGCTCCGCTGGTCCAGTCGCTGCGGTGTCCGTCATGCTGCCGACCCGCAAGTGTCCCGGCCGTCCGGTGATTTGCCATCCATTGCGCCGTGCAGGGAGTCCGGGAAATAGGCGTGCTTAAATGGCGGCGCAGATCGCTGAACTTCCATCATTCCCCCGAATGCGGACCAGCTGACAGTATCCAGAACCGGCCTGAGTTACCCCGGTATGCCCAGGGTTTACCAGCTACGATGCGCTCGAGACCGCAGTTAGGGCGAGGACTCGCTCACGATATCCATGGTCCCGGGCAACGGCTGACACGCCATTATCTGCGAGCCCGCCAACAGGGTCAAGGCTCAAAATGCGGTTCGCTAAAACAGGGCAGTGCCAGCGGTAATTGAATTAGTGCGGAGTAAACTGCCAGTTTTTCCCGTATTAACCGCTCCCGCATCGCGATCATTGGCTGATAGAGCCATAAAGCTCAATCCTGGCCCGGCCGTCAGGCGCGGCACTCAGGATGCCCACGCCAACGGACCAGGCCGCCTGCGTGCCGGGGACGACGGCGACGTCGCGGACTACTGCCCGGTTCTCGGCCGCGACCGGTGCGTCGTGCGTCATTGACCAGTGTTGCCCGTCGTAGTGCAGGTAGCTGGCCTGGCTGCTCACGGTCATCCCGAAGCCGTAGATCCATAGATGGCCGGCGGCGTCGCCGGTAATCCTGGCGCTCTCACCGGCCCATGGCTGAGTAAGGCCGGCGGGCGTGGGCATCTTGTGCCAGGCTGACCCGTCCCAGTGGTATAGCAGCATCGCTGCGCTGCCGAAGACTGCGCCGACTGCCCAGGCGTCGCTAGCCGAGGCGGCGAACACGCCCGTGAGGTAACCATCCTTGACAAAGGGCACCGCCGTCGTCGCCCAGGACTGGCCGGTCCAGTGCAGGGCGAGCGGTCCGCCTGACCCGCCGGAGTTCACGTAATTGCCAACGGCCCAGGTGTCTGTCCCGGTACGGGCGGTGATCCGGATGATGCCGCAGCCCCAGTGCGCACACGGGTAGGACTGCGCCTTCCAGGCCAGGCCGTTAGAGCTGAAGAGCACGGTGGAAGCTCCGCCAGTATCCGCGCTGATCCAGGCCCGGCCGCTCGGCGCGGCCGCGAGGTTAACGTCAGCGTTGATAGAGCCGCCGATGTTCGGCAGCGCGGTGCTCTGCCAGCCGCGTCCGTTCCAGTGCAGCAGGTGGGCGATCTTCATCGCGGATGCATTCATGCCGAGAGCCCACGCGTTGGACGCCGACGATGCGGCCACGGCTGCCAGGCCGCCGCTCCACGACCCGGGCAGGCGAGCTCGCGACCAGCGGCTGCCGCTCCAGCGCAGCAGCAGCGGACCGCCGGCTGTCTTGCCGTCACCGGAGTAGCCCTCGACGCCGGCCGCCCAGGCCAGCCGCTTGCCTACCACCGCGATGCTGGATAGCGCATTGTCCGGGGCGAGCACGGGGGTCGCGGCGATGTGCCATGACGAGGCCGCGCCGCGCCGGGCTGTTGTAGCTGCTCGGGCCGGGGTCTGGGCGGCCGTCCAGAAGAGGCCGGCGCTGGCCATCAGCACCGCAACCCCTAGCTGGACGGCAGATCGGCCGGCCGGGAGGTGACTGCCGGGGCAGGTGGCTGGTCGGCGCGACGCTGACGGCATAGGGCCTACCGGGATAAAGAGGGTCAGGACTCAGAAAGACCAGATAACGGATCTGTCAGTAGATGATGGTTGCAGGGTGTCGAACGCCCGGTCAACCCTGACATCAGTACTTGTTGGCGCGGGGTCCTCGCGGTGAGATATCCTGTTGCCGTGCGTTACACCAGGCTGCTCCTTAGCTAGCCGCGCCGACCATTTGGTCCGTTGGCGCGGCTGCCCCTCGTGACCGAGGGGCTTTTTGTTTGAACAGGTCGAGCGCCGGGTGGAACCCGTACTGAGCAATCGCGAGGACACAATGACAGCCGTCGATAACGCTGACGTGGCAGCCGCAGGCCCCGAGGAGGCGGCGGCAGCCGGCCAGTCGCCGGACAGGTGGGACCCACGGTCTATCCAGGACAAGTGGCTGTCCCTTACCCGTCGGGCGACCTGCACATGGGGCACGCAGAGGCGTACGCCGTAGCTGACGCCATAGCGCGCTACTACTTCCAGCGCGGCTTGAACGTTCTGCACCCGATCGGGTGGGACGCCTTCGGCCTGCCCGCGGAGAACGCGGCGATCCGCGGTGACTCGCATCCCGCCGACTGGACCTACAAGAACATCGAGACCCAGGCGGCCTCGTTCCGCCGGTACGCCCTGTCCTTCGACTGGACCAGGCGCCTGCAGACCTGCGATCCGGACTACTACCGCTGGACCCAGTGGCTGTTCCTGCGGCTGTACGAGCGCGGCCTGGCCTACCGTGGCGACGGCTACGTCAACTGGTGCCCGAGGGACCAGACGGTTCTGGCCAACGAGCAGGTCATTAACGGCAGGTGCGAGCGTTGCGGCTGCGAGGTGGTCAGGCGGGTCCTGACGCAGTGGTACTTCAAGATCACGGAGTATGCGGACCGGCTGCTGGCAGACATGGAGCCGCTGGAGGGCAGCTGGCCCGACCGCGTGCTGCTGATGCAGCGCAACTGGATCGGCCGCAGCGAGGGCGCTGAAGTCAAGTTCGTCATCGAAGGCCGGGATGAGCCGGTCACTGTATTCACGACGCGGCCGGACACGCTGTACGGTGCTACGTTCTTTGTGGTCGCCGCCGACTCGCCGCTGGCCGCCGAGCTAAGTGTTCCCGAGCGGCGGAAAGAACTGGACGCATACCTGGCTGAGGTAGGCAAGCTGACCGATATCGAGCGTCAGTCTACCGATCGGCCGAAGACCGGGGTCTTCCTGGGCAGGTACGCGATCAACCCGGTGAACGGCGAGCGTATCCCGGTCTGGGCCGCCGACTACGTGCTGCCCGATTACGGCACCGGTGCGATCATGGCCGTGCCGGCGCACGATCAACGAGACCTGGACTTCGCGAAGGCCTTCGGGCTGCCGGTCCGGGTCGTCCTGCAGACCGACCTGCCCGATCCTGGGCAGAGCTGGCAGGCAACCCCGGGGGACGGGACGCTGGTCAACTCGGGACCGCTGGACGGCATGAGCAAGCCGGATGCGATCGAGGCCATCACCGCGATCCTGGCCGGGAAGGGGCTGGGCCGGGCTGCCATCACCTACCGGCTGCGTGACTGGCTGGTCTCCAGGCAGCGGTTCTGGGGTGCGCCGATCCCCATCATCTACTGCGACGGATGCGGGGAAGTCCCCGTGCCTGACGACCAGCTGCCTGTCACGCTGCCCGACCTGCGGGGCCAGGACCTGGCGCCCAAGGGGACATCGCCGCTGGCAGCCGCCACCGACTGGGTGAACACGCAGTGCCCGAAGTGCGGAGGTCCAGCCAGGCGCGACACCGACACGATGGACACGTTCGTGGACTCGTCGTGGTATTTCCTGCGGTACTGCTCGCCGCACTACACCGGCGGCCCGTTCGAGGTCGAGTCTGTCCGCCGCTGGTGCCCGGTGGACCTGTACGTGGGCGGCGTCGAGCATGCGATCCTGCACCTGCTGTACAGCAGGTTCTTCACCAAGGTTCTGTACGACATGGGCATGGTCGATTTCGCCGAGCCGTTCCTGCGGCTGATGAACCAGGGCCAGGTGATCAACCAGGGCAAGGCCATGTCCAAGTCGCTGGGCAACGGGGTCGACCTGGGCGTGCAACTGGCCGCGCACGGCGTTGACGCGATCCGGCTGACCATGGTGTTCGCGAGCCCGCCGGAAGACGACATCGACTGGGCCGATGTGCGTCCCGAGGCGGCCGTGAAGTTCCTGGGCCGCGTGATCAGGATCGCGGCCGAGGCCGGGGAGGCGCCGGCTGGCGGCGCGGTTGCCGACGGCACTCCTGATCTGCGCAGGGTGACTCACAAGACGATCGAAGAGGTCACCAGGCTGATCGAGTCCGCCAGGCTCAACGTGGCCGTTGCCAGGCTGATGGAGCTGGCGAGCGCTACCAGGCGGGCGATCGACACCGGTCCGGGGCCTGGTGACCCGGCGGTCAGGGAAGCGGCTGAGACGCTAGCCGTGCTGCTGTCGCTATTCGCGCCCTACACCGCCGAGGAGTGCTGGGAGCTGCTGGGACACGAGCCGTCGGTAGCGACGGCAGGCTGGCCGGTGGCCGACCAAGCTCTGCTGGTCCAGGAAACGGTCACCTGCGTCGTCCAGATCAACGGCAAGGTCAGGGACAGGCTGGAAGTTCCGCCCGACATTGCCGAGGATGACCTGCGCGAACTGGCGCTGACGGCGCCGGGGATCGTCAGGGCGCTGGCTGGGCGCGGCATCAAGAGCGTGATCGTGCGCGCGCCGAAGCTGGTCAACATCGTCCCGGCTGAATAGCACGCGAAGCTGTTCCGCCGTCAGCCGACGCAGGTCAGACCCGCCGCAGCACCGCCACGACCCGGCCGAGTATCTCCGCCTCGTTGCCTGGTATTGGGGTGTAAGCGGGGTTGTGCGGCATCAGCCAGACATGGCTGCCTGAGCGCTTGAAAGTCTTGACGGTCGCTTCGCCCTCGATCATGGCGGCGATGATGTCGCCGTTTTCCGCGACGGGTTGCTGCCGGACGACGACCCAGTCACCGTCGACGATGCCGGCGTTCATCATCGAGTCGCCGACAACCTTCAGCAGGAAGAGAGTGCCCTCGCCGACGAGTTGCCGGGGGAGCGGGAAGATGTCCTCGATCGCCTCCTCGGCAAGGATCGGGCCGCCTGCGGCGATCCGGCCGACCACTGGTACGTAAGCCGCCTCCTGCGAAGTGATGTCCATCGGGATGTCGTCATCGAAACCAGGTTCGGGTCGCACGGCTGGGTGCCCGGGCAGCCGCACCTCGACCGTGCGCGGCCGGCCAGCGTCCCGGCGCAGGTAGCCCTTGTTCTGCAAAGTCGACAGCTGGTACGAGACGCTCGATGTGCTCGTCAGCCCGACCGCCTCGCCGATCTCGCGCATGGACGGCGGGTAGCCGCGGCGCTGCACAGACTCGCGGATCACCTGGAGTACCTTACGCTGCCGCCAGGTCAGAACATGGTCGGGATCTGGCTGGTCAGGCAGGTCAGGAACGGCGGCGGGAACGCTGCCGCGTGGTTTCCTGCCCGGTCTGCCGCGTGGCCTGCCACCCGGGCCGCGCGCCGCGTCGGCGTCATCGGGCGGGTCGTCGCCGACCGCTGTCCGGTTTCCCCGTGCCCCGTCGCCTTCTCTGTCACTGCTCATCCGGGCCTCCGGTTCGCTGGCTGGTGTCATCGCTGACGGTAGTGGTTCGCGGCGATTAGATCAAACATCTGTTCGACCGTTGTGGAAAGTGTCGTACCCCTGCGGTATAAACACGATCGGATCTTCGTTCGATCGAACGCTAATCCGATCGAACAGAGATACTATCGAACGGTCGTTCGCTACCAGGAGGCGGGCAATGGGAATCACGAGCACCGCAGAGGCGAAGCTCGATGCCAGGATTAGGCCAGATATCACTGTTATGCGCTCGGTGACCTCCTATCCAAGGCGGCACAGGCCGGCGCTTGCCGTGCTGCCCGGGGGCCTCGAGACCGATCGGGTCAGTGAGTCTGCCGACGCGGCGGTCGCGCCCAGGGTGGGCGCCGCGGCCCGCTCCGCCCCGGCGCGGCTGACGGGGCGCGGGAGGATTGTGGTCGGCCTGCTCGCGGTCATCGCGGTCGCCAGCGTGGCCGCGCTGGTCTGGCTCGCCATTGCCGGCCGCGCGCAGGCCGCCGGCCAGGTGGGGTCCGAAGGGGCCGCGAAAAACACGATGCTGCGGGTCGTCGTCCGCCCGGGCGACACAATGTGGAGCATTGCGATCCACGCCGATCCCGCCGCCGATCCGCGCGCCGTCATCCAGCAGATCATTGAGGACAACGGGCTGAAGGGGACCGCCATCCTGGCTGGTCAGGTGCTCTGGGTTCCGCGTATCTGACCGATCAGAGACTCCGCGGCGACCCGTTTCGGCACGACCATCCGCCACGCCTCGTTAATGAACTCGCGGGCCTCCGCCCGGCTGAGGGACGCCATCCACGCGTCGATCCAGTTGTAGCGAGAATCGCTGCGACGCTCGAGCAGGAACCTGTGCGGCTCCGCCGCGATGAGCGCCGGGCGCTCGTCCCGCGGGAAACCGAAGCCGAGGATCGTCTCGTCCGGCGAGACGGTCGCGTAGACGATCCTGCCCACCCGAAACTTGACGTAGTCCCGGATCAGGTGCTCTTCGGTGCGGGGCAGCGATAGCGCCCATGCGCGCACATCGTCGATCGTCACCGGCTGCTCGCCGTCGACATCCGGCTCTGTCACCGTTCTATGGTGCCATGCGCGCGAGATCAGCCGACCGGCCCTCGGCGACCGTTAACTGGCGTTGTGCGGGCCGAATCGATGGCTCGCGTGGTCATCAATCAGCCAGTGCGTGCCGATCGAGGCGATCCAGCGAGGTTTCTTACTGGAGGGATCGTCCGGATCGGCGGAATCGTCCGGACCGGCCGGCGCGCCGGGAGCCGGCAGCACCGCCAGGCGGGTGACGGTCCGCTGGCCGCCGTTCATGTCGGAGTAGAGCAGGTCGATGGTCACCGGCTGCCGGGCCGCTGCGGCGGCCTTGAAATCGGTGAAGACCTGTTCGGCCGCGTCGCGTAGCGCCCCCTGCCAGAATCCCAGGCCGCCGGATGGTACGTAGAGTGCTCTGGTCTGAGAGCGGAATTCTTCCACTGGCTTGTGCGTCTGCCCGCTGAGGAGCCGCTCGGGAAACGGATACCAGGATTGCAGGATCGCCATTCCTGTGCCGACGTTCCGCAGGCCGAAGGCCAGGTAGATCGCGGTCTCTGTGACGTCAAACGCCGCGCTGGAACCTTCGACGTGCACCCAGTGGTCGTCGGCAAACCCGATCTTCTGCCGCGGATCGCCGAACTGCGCGTGCACCAGGACTGGGCGGAGCGAGGCAAGCAGCGAGCGCTCAGCGATCCTGGACGCCCTGTTGGCTGATCGGGTGGCGCTGAACGTTGCTACTGCGAGGACCAAGGTACCCGCCGCGGTCGTCAGCGATGCGATGGTTTCGGGTCTCATGCGACCATTCTCCCGGGCCGCGCCTGCCCGGGGAAGCGCCGACCCGGCTGCAGCCGCACGCTAGCCGGCCGTCATGAGTACCGGGTAAGAGCTCCGGCGAGACGGCTGACGAACTGACGGCCGAATGGGTTTGCGCCATCGACCGCGATTACCGCGAGGTAAGCGAAGATCCGCCACAGCTCTATCCGGTCACTGAAACCCTGGTCGACGGTCTTGATTTCGCGGTAAGCCTTGAGCACGGCTACGGGGACAGGACGGAAGTACCCGAGCAGAGCGAGGTCGATCTCCGGGTGCCCGAAATAGGGGCACGCGTCGATCACCACGGCGCGGCCGGGTGTGCTGACGAAGTTGTTCTGCTGTGCATCACCGTGAATGAGGGACGGCCGCGGCGGAGGCCCGCAAAGCGCGGGCAACCGGCGGATGAGCCCGTCCGCGCCGCCGGCCAGATCGGCTGGCAGGTGACCCGAGTCAACGGCGACCCGCAGCAAGGGCAGTACGCGGCGCTCGGCGTAGAAGTCCGCCCACGTGTTCGATGCAACCGGGCGGTTGTCCTGCGGCAGCGGGCCGAAGTAGCCGTCGAACGCGGGCAGCCCGAACTGGTCATCGTGCACTCCGTGCAGAGCAGCGAGGGCGCGGCCGATGGCATGGTAGTCCTCGCTCGAACGGCGTTCGGCTGGCCGCTCCGGGAGGGCCTCGGCCAGCAGCAGCGAGTCTGTCCCGACGTCGGCCACGCCGGAGCCGATCGGGACGGGCGTGCCGACATCGGTGCAGCGCTTCCGGATCAGGCCGAGTCCACGCATCTCGGCCAGGAACTGCGCTCGGCCCTCCGGCCCCGACCCGAGCTTGGCGAAGACCGAGAATGGCCGTCCCCGGTGTATCCCGGCGGGATGCGCGGCCCGGTCGTCCAGGCTCGTGAATCCCCGGCTTGTCCACTGCCGTCCCAGATGAGCGGATGCGGCCCGCTCGATCTCACGGCGGACCCGGCGACCGAGGAGTGGATGGCTGGCGAGACCGCGCACGTGGTCCATTGTTGACCTGTGCAGGTCACCGGAGGCGACAGGAAGCACGTCTGCGCCGCTGTGGATGTTCATTACATTGATGCCGGTGCTCGGGCAGCAGTGGTAACCGCGGCCGACCCGACGTTTGCCGCCGTGCTGCAGGAGCGCACGTTGGTCGTCCCCGGGGTTCAGCCCTACCCGCCCTACCGGCCCGGCGAGTTCTGTCTGCGCGAACTGCCGCCCATCCGGGCGGTGCTCGGCGCATTGGGCGACGAGGTACAGCGCGGCCTGATCGTCGTGGACGGCTACGTTGACCTGGACCCAGATGGCCGACCTGGTCTTGGCGCTTACGTCCACGCCGAGTTCGGCGTTCCCGTCATAGGCGTGGCCAAGTCCGCGTTCCAGCCCGCGACGCACGCCATCCCCGTCCTGCGCGAGACATCAACGAGACCGTTGTTCGTCACCGCCGCAGGGATGCCGCGGACTGCCGCGGCCGAGCTGGTCAGCAGGATGGCCGGGTCATTCCGGCTTCCAGACGCCCTGCGCCGGGTCGATGCGCTGGCGCGCGGAGCCTAGTCGAGCGCGGTCGCAGCAGCAGACCGCGACAGCCGCGCCTCGGCCGGCGC
>WNFN01198423.1_pt1 | contig 11440 bp, 11 predicted proteins | sample 5400161 | NCBI WGS metagenome assembly WNFN01 (sample SAMN13153353, study PRJNA577476) | soil metagenome | isolation source: 80 cm saprolite on Douglas fir-dominated hillslope | place: USA:California | collected 2013-09-17
GCAAGGGATCAGCTTAACCGGCCCGAAGAAGAAGCCGGCAGTGTGCTCTCCAGCACCCTATCCTATCTAACGATCTATCGCGATCCGGTGGTTGCCAACAATGTGTCTCGATCCGACTTCCGTATCGGGGACCTGATGCATAGCGAGGAGCCAGTCACACCAGCACCACGGGACCCGGTTCCAAATAGCGTCCGATCTCCGACACTGGATAAACTTTCTTTCGGAATGTTGGCCTGTGCCTCACAGTTAATACGATGTGGAGAGTTTCGAATTGTGGGTGTCGCTCAGGACCTTTACCCAAAGGCGTTCCCTCTGCCCCCAGCGACACTCCCGTTACCGGCGACTGTAGAGAAATCTTACAGAAGGTCTCAAGGTCAGTGTTTCACTCTTGCCTTCCACCACCTGCCATTTCAAGCCAATCTAATTCCTCTTCCATCCGATGAAACGCATCGTCGCCGATCTCGTCGTTGGCACGCATGGCGAGAACGGCTTGCCGGGCCGCCTGGAGTGCTCCACGAAGAAGTTCGCTGTGTGCGGAGCGCGTGGCATCGCCTGCGTCAGCATCCGCTCGTTCGTATCCCAGACGTGCCGTGAACTCCTGCCGGACGACGTCCGCGATCGGGGATCGGTCCCGCGCGAAGCTCGCAAGGCCCGCACGCAACGCGCGTTCACGCGCCGCACTCAGTTCGCGACCGACAGGATCATCGTCATGCAAATCGAGCGCGCGCAAGAGGGGCTTGAGCGTCAGTCCTTGGAGCGCGAGCGTGCCGAGGACGACCGAGAACGCGGTCAGCACGATCAGGTCGCGATACGGAAACGCCGATGGCAGCGCCAGTGCTGCAGCCAGAGAGACAATGCCTCGCATGCCGGCCCACGAAATAATCAAGCCGCTCCCGATGGTCGGCCGCAGCATCGGCCGTGGCGGATGAAAACCGAACCGGCGGTCTCGCCACCTGAGGACTGCGTTGAAGGACATGTGCCAGGCGAGGCGCACAAGGATCACGGTCAGCAGGACCGCGCCGGTGACGGCGAAGTATCGGCCCCGATCCGCCGCTGCCAGGCTCTCGAGAATGGGCCGAATCTGCAGGCCGATGAAGATGAAGGCCAGGATGTTCAGCGCGAACACGGCTGTCTCCCACACGGCATAGGTCGGTATGCGTATCCATGCGGGAGTCCGCTCAGGCGCAGTCCGCGCCACCGTGATGGCGTAGCACACCATCGTCAACACACCTGAGAGCCCAACGCCATCGGCGAGCATCCACACGCCAAACGTGGTGACGAACTGAAGAATGATGGCGGTCGGCACGTGCTGCACACGTTCCAACAACCGCAGGACGAGCCACCCGAGCGCCGGGCCTACGACCAAGCTGCCGGCCACCGCGAGTAAGAAGGTTGGCGCAACGGCCGCGATAGAGAAGCCGTTGGCCGCGACGGCTCCAACCGCCAGGCGGTAGATTAGGAGTGCACTGGCGTCATTCAGCAGGCTTTCGCCTTCGAGGATCGTCAGGATGCGATGAGGCGGTCGCAAGGGGCGGAGCACGGCAGTTGCCGCCACCGCGTCGGGTGGAGCCACGACCGCACCGAGCACAATCGCCACTGCCCATGGCATCGTCGGTATGAGCGTGTGGGCGACGACGGCGACAGCGGCGGTCGTGAATCCAACCGCGAATACAACCAAGCCGGTCACCGGCGCCCAATTATCCCTGAGATCTCTGAGCGACGCGTCGAAAGCCGCATCGAGCAGCACCGGCGCGACGAAGAGCGCCAGCGCAAGCTCGGGAGGGACGCTGAACGCGGGCACGCCTGGAAGAAACGCCAGCAGCGCACCGCCGAGCGCCAGGAATACCGGATAAGGTGCTCCGACGCGGCGCGCCCCAGCCGCCAGAATCACGGCCGCGACGAACAGACCAAGGAGTTGTTCGAGTTCCCTCATATGATCGATGTTGGCGATTCAAGGTCCTCGGAGCCCTCCCGACTTCGGCGAGGTATACGGTGTTCCCGAAGCAGCGGCTGTTCGGGTCGACTCTACCCGGTGACGCGTCGCCGTGTTCGAGTTGCTTGTCGATTCCCGTGCTATTCAAATGGGTTATATCCTGGTTTCTTGTATAGCTTCTCCGGGCTGTTTAAAATATCGGGCCTATAGACCTTCTCTGCCCAATCCTCCGGTTTGATTTCTTCAATAGCTACTGAAACCGATTTCTCTTCGCACTTTGCAATGGCGACAAGGTCTTTAACTATTTCTTCGGCAAGTCGAGCCTTCTGCTGTTCTGATCTTCCGGGGTAGAGCTTTACGATAACATGAGGCATTGTTCTCTCCTTCAATTCTTCACATAACTATTAATTCGGCGCTTGTTCCCTTTTATTCAGCGCGCAATCACGGCAGAAACAGCGCTGTTGCTTGGCCGGGAACTTGGCACTGGCGCGCGCTTCTGGATGAATCTAAAGGCAACGTATGACTTGGCTAAGGTTGCAAAGAAATTGAACGTTGCTGCGTAGAGGTAAAACCAAGTGCGACTGCAAAAATGTCCGTGGGCGACCTCGCGTTTGCTGAGCTAACACTGAAGATCTGTTGCTAAATAAGAGGTGGCGCCTGGACGTAATGCTCCTCGAACGAAATCCTTGGTCATTTCGTTGTCGATCAAAGTAGCCGTGAGTACTCGATCTTGAGTTTTGATGCTTATCTTCATTGTGCTTGCCTACGGGAGATCTCTCGGGCGGCAGCAGTCAGCGGTAGCACGCTCGCAGGAACCGAGGCTGCCGGTCGCGGCTGTGCCCGGCATGCTCACGGTGTCTCATCGGTGATCATGGATTGATTCGCTCGGTATGACCTCGACTGTCACGGAACGGGCGCGTGCGCCGATCATCGGGCTGAGTTTACGGGCTTGCGCAATTCGTCTTTCGAGATGTCGTCACGGATTCTTCTCGACAGTATTCGACCTCAACGTGCTGTGTACCCGCCGCCCACAACAAGTGCGTGGCCGATCACGAAGCTTGCGCAGGGCTGCAAAGCCAAAGAACGGCAGCGGCGATCTCCTCCGGCCGACCAAGTCGCCCAATCGACTGGTCTCTCAGGATGTCTTTCATGGCGTCTGGTTCCTTAGCCAACATATCCGCAACCATCATCGATCGCCATCACGTCCTTCACTAATTGCGCGGCGAGCCGGCTTTTCTGTTGCTCTGATCTTCCGGCAAGGAGCTTGACGACAACATGCGGCGTTGTTCACTCCTCGCGCGGCATGACCTTGACTGTCGCGGAACGGGCGCGTGCGCCGATCATCGGGCTGAGGTACGGGCTGCCATGGTACTTCGCCCGGTAGGCGTCGTCGATGCGGTTGTTGATCGGTCCCTCGATCGGCTCGAAGGTGACCTCCTTCGTCATGCCGCCAGCGCTGATCCGCCCCGCCTTCTGCACCCCATCTTCACGTAAAGGTGAGATGTGCAAGTCATCGGCCTCAGCGATCTTGCGCAGTTCGTCTTTTGACCATGTTATCATTGTGGGTTCTCCTTCAAACTTGGTATCGGTAATCATGACTATTTTCCTTCGATTTTGCTGCTCGGGTAAATGACCCTTCCCGCTCAGCGATTCGCGTGCTGCTCACGGTTTTGTTGCGCTCAGCGTCTCGCTCAGTCGCTCCAGGTGTTCGGGATACCGGGCCCCTTGCACCGTGATTTTTGAGGCGGCGCTATCGATTTCACGAAGGTCGTCCGACGTAAGTTCAACGGCCGCTGCTCCGATGTTTTCTTCCAGGCGCTCCAGTTTCCGGGTGCCTGGTATTGGAACAATCCACGGCTTCTGGGCAAGCAGCCAAGCGAGTGCGATCTGACCAGGTGTCGCTTTCTTCCGTTCTGCGATCTTGCTGAGCAGATCAACTAAGGCTTGATTCGCGATCCGAGCCTCCTGCGTAAACCGAGGGATACTGCCACGGATGTCGGAACTATCGAACGCAGTTTTTTCGTTGATCTTCCCCGTCAGGAACCCCTTGCCCAGCGGGCTATATGGGACGAAGCCGATTCCGAGTTGTTCAAGCGTCGGCAGCACTTCGGCTTCAGGCGCTCTCCACCAGAGCGAGTATTCGCTTTGGACCGCAGTGACCAGCTGGACTGCCTGTGCGCGACGAATCGTCTGCGCTCCTGCTTCGGAAAGACCGAAGTGCTTGACCTTGCCTTGCTGAATCAGGTCTTTTACCGCTCCCGCTACGTCTTCGATCGGCACATCCGGGTCAACACGGTGTTGATAGAACAAATCGATGGCATCGATCTTAAGTCGTTTGAGCGAGGCCTCGGCGACCTCCTTGATGCGCTCTGGCCGGCTATCCAGGCCCACGAAGCCCGGCTCGAGGTTGGGCTTGAGTTTGAAGCCAAACTTGGTGGCGATCACCACTTGTCCGCGGAATGGAGCGAGTGCTTCGCCGACGAGTGCTTCGTTCTTGAACGGACCATAGACCTCAGCAGTGTCGAAGAATGTAACGCCGCGTTCGACGGCCGACCGAAGGAGGGAGATCATCTCGTTCCTGTCTCCGGCAGGGCCCGATAGCCGAAACTTCCAAGTTGCTGTTTCCAAGTTTGCGCTTCTGCATTTTTTGATTTCCTGTCTTCGAGTTAAAGGTATGTGCCCAGTGCCTTGATCACGACCTCTGGCTTGCGATCGCCGGCTACAACCTGATTACCGTCAACCACTACCGCCTTTGCGATCTCCGCGCCGATGCCGCGGGTGGCGCCCGTAATGAACCAAGCTCTTGTGACCATTGATTTGTTGATTTTTTTGCGTGGTTGAAAGCATTTAGGCTCGGCGAGACCATCGCCCATCGACCGGGTGGCTGCTCTCGGGATCGTGCGGTCTCTGTCGGATTCTTGCGGAAAAGCGATTCTCCCGGACGAGACTAAGCGCCTCAATCCCCCGAGCTATGCTAACAAGCCACCGCTACTTAGGACGTTTCTCAAAAACATCTTTCACAACCGGTATTGCGGAAAAAGCCTTGGGCCAACCGGCATAGAAGGCTAGCTGTGTGAGCATCTCAGAGGCTTGCGCTTTGGTTAGGCCGTTATCCATCGCCCGGTTGAGGTGATAGGTGATTTGCGCGACTTGGCCTGAGGCGATGAGAGCACTGACAGTAACCAGGCTCCGGTCCCGGGGCGCTAGCGCCGGACGTAGCCAGAGATCATGAAAAAGCAAGTCACTGGTGTACTGCACAAGTCCTGGTGCCACAGGACCGACATCCTGCTCAACGCGGGCCGCGCGTTGCGCTTCGGCAGCCTCATCGATGGGCAGATGCTCACCCGAGGCCGGTGGAAGCTGATCGGATCCGATTCCACGCTTGCTGAAAACATCTTTCGCGACCGCAACTGCCGACGTGGCATTCGCCCAGCCGGAGTAGAATGCGAGATGCGTAATGATCTCAGAAAGTTCGCTTGGCTTGACGCCATTATCGAGCGCCAGGTTGAAATGATATGGCATCTCAATCGTCTGATTACGCGTGATCAAGGCTGCGACGGTTATGATGCTGCGGTCCCGTGGCGATAGTTCGGGACGCTTCTACAAATCTCCGAGGAGAGTGCCTTCCGTGTACCGCGCTAACGCCGGCGCGACCATCCGAAGATCCTCCAGCGTGGGCACTGGCGGAAGAGCATTCGAGCTTGGCCCCAACTTGTCTACCTGGTCGGACGATTGACTAGAAAGTCTTGTCTTCATACTGTCTGCCTGTTTAGAGGATACTTCAGGCGGCGGTTCCGGTGAGGTGTGCCCGGTCGTGTTGTTGTCGGCGCCGCAAGCGACGTGACTAATGGCCATCGCCAATGCGAGAACCAAAAAATTGCGTCTCATGGTAGCTTTTTTCTCCTTTCGATCATCTGTGGTATTGGTCGTCGCTGACCTTTTCCATCCAATCGACGGCCTTCCCGTCGACCTGCTCCTGAATGGCGATATGCGTCATAGCCGTGGTTGGGGTAGCACCGTGCCAATGCTTCTCGCCCGGTGGGAACCAGATGACATCGCCGGCGTGAACCTCCTCAACAGGACCACCCTCACGCTGGACCCAACCGCAGCCGGCTGTCACGATCAAGGTTTGCCCCAGCGGATGTGTATGCCACGCGGTGCGTGCGCCGGGCTCGAACGTGACGCTCGCGCCGGATGCGCGAGCTGGAGCGTTGGCCTGGAATAACGGATCGACGCGCACTGTGCCGGTAAACCATTCGGCCGGTCCTTTGCTGGAGGGTTGTGAGCCAACTCTTTTGATTTCCATTTTGAGTTCCTTTCTTTGACTTGATGGAGCATCCGTTTCGAACAGGAAGCGGCACTGTATCGATTAAGATGCCGCGTCGCTCGGCCAGAAGAACATCAGTCGGTAACAAATCGGAACCAAGCGTATCGCCTACAAAACATGTCCGAACACGGCAAAGCTCCCGGTTTTTCAATAATCGTCCAATCTCAGTCACGAGATTACCGTTTGGTTCGGCGCACAAAGAGGTTCAACTAGAATCTTCTACAGGCCATCACATCTGTAGAGACGTTTAGTATCACGGTAACAGCACGGGCGCAGCATGGGCGATGACCCTTCGTCCATGACGGCCAACTTCCTCTTCCAAACAGCCGCCACTTAGAACACCCAAAGTTCCACCATCCGTATCAACCAGAAGTCGAGCGCCCGGCTTTCGATAAGTGGATCCTTCCGTTTGAACGAGCGTAGCAAGCGCCCAGCACTGCAATGGATTCTCCTCCACGCGCCGGATGATCTGCTGGAGCGCCTTCACGTTTTAGCTCAGGACGGAGGAAGTTAGCAGGTGCTCGATCTTGACCGGCAGTTCGCGCACGCGCACGCCCGTCGCGTGGTGGACCGCGGCAGTGATGGCGGCGGCGAATCCGGCTAGGCCGATCTCGCCGATGCCGCGGGCCCCAAGTTGGTTGATCACTTTGTCGGGGTAATCGAGGAAATGCACGTCAATTGACGGAACATCGGCGTTCACCGCCACGATGTAATCGGCGAGGTTACTGTTGATCGGCGCGCCATTTTGCGGGTCGTAGGTCGTGTGCTCCAGCAGCGCCATGCCGATTCCCATCACCACCGCACCTTCGATCTGGTTCCGTCCCGCGAGCGGATTGATAATGCGGCCCGCATCGATTACCGTCACGACGCGATTGACGCGTAATCGGGCGATCTCCGGCTGCCATGTGACCTCCACGAAGTGACAGCCGAATGAGTGCGTCGAGAACTTCGGAGTTTTCGCGTCAAACGTCCCTTCGGCCTTGCCGCTGCCTGTCACCAAGCGGAGGTTGGCGCGCCGCAGCAAATCTGCGAATGGCACGCCGCCAGCAGGGCCCTCGGCCTTCATAAAGACGCGCCCGGCTTCGAATGCCAGATCGGTGGGCTGGCGCTTCTCGAACGGTGTTCCCGGCGTCGTCGCCGCGATCGTCAGCAGAGATGTGATGGCGTTGTCGGCTGCGGCAAAGACGGCCGGGATCACTGATCCGGTCGCCATCGAACCGCCCGAGACCGGTCCTTCCGGAAGCGACGTATCACCAAGCGCCACTTCGATCTTATCGAGCGGCACCCCGGTCTTATCCGAGGCAAGCTGCGCAAGGATCGTGTATGTACCGGTGCCGATGTCCTGTGTGCCGCACGCGACGCGGGCGCTGCCATCGTCGCGGAGCTGCACATTGGCCTCGGCCGCAAATCGCCCAGCGACCCATGCGGCCCCGGCCATTCCCCAGCCGAGCGTCAGGCCATCGCCCTTCATCGAGCCAACCGCGGGGTTGCGTTTTGACCAGCCGAACTTTTCCGCGCCCAGCTCGAGGCACTCGAGATAATGACGTGAGGAAAATGGAACGCCTAACGACTCGTCGATCTTAGGCTCGTTAAGTATGCGGAGCCGAACCGGCTCGATCTTGAGTTGATCGGCCAGTTCGTTCATCGCCGACTCGGTCGCGTAGAGTCCCGGAACGGCGCCGGGGCCGCGCATGTCGGATGGTGTGCCGATATTGCGCTTGGCGCGTCCGAACTTTACTCTGAGGTTCGGCACACTGTAGTGGAACGCCGTCGCTTCACCGCAATTCTCATGGTAACCATCGAGCATTGACCTGTGGTACACGTAATCGTGCATCAGCGAGACGAGCTTGCCGTCGGGTGTGGCGCCGAGCCGCACGCGCTGCTGCGTGAGCGCGCGATGACCGACCGATTGGAACATCATCTTGCGGCTGAGCACGAGCTTGACTGGCTTGCCCAGCTGCCGCGCCGCGGCGGCTGCGAGCGGGCAATGCGTCCATGGCCATAGCTTGCTGCCGAAACCCGAGCCAACGAACTTGGTGATGACGCGGACGTTCTCTTTCGGCAAACCGAACATTTGCGCGAGTACGCTCTGCATATTAAAAATGGCCTGCGACTCCTCATAAAGCGTCAACATCGAACCATCCCACATCGCGGTTGTCCCCTGTAGCTCGATCGGATTGTGCGTCTCGGCCGGCGTGACATAGGTTTGGTCGAGCTTGACCGGTGCCTTTGCGAACGCGGCCTCGGCGTCGCCACGCTCGCTTTCCAACCGATGCTCCGGGCCGTAGCTGGTGGCGACTATTTCGGGATCATCGTCGGCTTTGAGATCATTTTCGACGTTCGGCTTGTCCTTGGAGTAGGTGACACGGACCGCGTCCGCCGCAGCTTTGGCCTTCTCGAAAGTGTCCGCCACGGCGAGCGCGACGTACTGGCCATAATAACGAACGAGATCGTCCTCGAACGGCGGGCGTCGCTCAATACAGATGCCTTCCATCCCCTTTCCCAGGACCGAGCGGAAGATCTTGCCGATATTCGCGCGATGAAAAATAGCTCGCACCCCGGGCATTTTCTCGGCCGCGGCTGTGTCGAGTTGCCGGATGTTGCCGTTGGCGATCGTCGCTTCGACCGGCACGGCATATAACAAATCGGGAAAATGGAAGTCGGACGCGTACTGCGCCATTCCGCTTACCTTCAACGGGCCATCTACGCGGGGCGTCTTGCGACCAATCGGTGACGTCGTGTCGCTCTCTTGTGTCGTTGGCATATCGGCTACTCGTTAGGCAATTTGGGTCGCGAGCTTCAGCGCGTGCACGAGGCAACGTTTGGCCAATTCTATCTTGAAACCATTTTGACTTTGAGGCTTCGCGTCACGCAATGCCGCCTCCGCCGCTTTCTGGAAAACGGCTTGTGTTACCGGTTGATCTGTTAGTTCAGCTTCCGCCTCAGGCGATCGCCAGGGCTTCGTGCCGACTCCACCAAGCGCGATGCGCGCACGCGTTATTCTTGCGTTCGCAACCGTGAGCACCACCGCAGCGGAGGCGAGGGCAAATTCGCAGGAGGCGCGGTCGCGCAGTTTCAAATAGAGCGAGCGGCTGCCCGGCGCGGGTGGCGGAAGCGTGACATGCGTAACCAGGTCGCCCGGCTCCAATACGGTCTCACGTTGCGGGGTGTTCCCGGGCAAAACGTGAAAGTCCGCAATCGGAATACTGCGCTCGCCCTTGGTCCCGCGCACATGAATGGTCGCTTCAAGCGCGGCCATGGCCACACACATGTCGGACGGGTTCGTCGCAACACAGTGTTCGCTTGTGCCGAGAATGGCCAGACTGCGGTTTACTCCCGTGATCGCCGCGCAACCCGACCCCGGCTCGCGCTTGTTGCACGGCATCTCGGTAGCGCGAAAATACATGCACCGCGTCCGCTGCAGCAGATTGCCGGCGGTGGTCGCCATGTTCCGAAGCTGCGCCGACGCGCCGCTCAAAATCGCTTCGGATAAAACGGCGTAGTTTTTTTGCACCAGCGGGTGGTAAGCTAGATCCGAGTTGCGAACGACGGCACCAATCGTCAGCCCGCCATCGGGCAGCGCTTCGATCTTGTCTAACGGCAGCCGGTTGATGTCGATCAACGTTTCCGGTTGCTCGACATTTAATTTCATCAAATCGATCAGCGTCGTGCCGCCGCCAATGAAACGAATCTCCGCGCCCTGCTGCGCCGTTGTCGCTTTGGCCGCAGTGGCAATCGCTTGCCCGCTGTCGCTGGCTCGCGTGAGTGCGAAAGTCTTCATCCCGCTTTCTGCGGCTCGGCGTTTTGCCGCACACTCTGAATGGCCGCAACAATGTTAAGGTAAGCGCCGCAGCGGCAAATGTTGCCGCTCATGAATTCCTTCACGTCCGCATCTTCCGTCCCGCACGGTTCCTTCAAGAGCGCCACCGCCGACATGATCTGGCCGGATGTGCAATAGCCGCATTGGTAGGCATCGCACGTAACGAACGCAGACTGCATCGGATGCAGATTTTCCGGCCGGCCGATACCCTCGACGGTCGTTATCTCTTCATCCTCGTGCATCGCCGCCAGGCAGAGACAGGAATTCACGCGCCGGCCATTGATGTGGACGGTGCACGCGCCGCATTGGCCGTGATCGCACCCCTTTTTCGATCCCGTCAGATGTAGATGTTCACGCAGACAATCGAGCAGGCTGGTGCGTGGATCGATCCGCAAATCGTACTTCTTACCGTTTACACGAAGCGAGACCGGGACGGCATCCTTCGACTCAGACGATGATATTTGCCCTTGCCCGGAACGTTCTCCGAACGCGGGAGTGATCGAGCCTGCTGATGCGATTAAGCTCGCCATCCCTAACCGTGACAGAAAGGTGCGGCGAGAGGCTTTCTCAGTATAGCGATTAGCCAAAAAAACAAAACTGTTTTTCCAATCCAACGAAGAATCAACACGTCAGTTTCCCGCACTTTGATTATGTTTTTCATTCGCTTTGGCTAAATCGCTGGAAACGGTACGCCAGCTCTGGGCTGTCTTCCCCGTCGTACGCGAGTTGAGCAACTAACAGCGCGAATGGGCTCCATACATCGGGGTCGTTTTCCTGAAACAGCGGTTTAAGGCGAACTCTGCCGGTAAAGTGGTCGGCCGGTATTTCCGTGGGCGGTTGCGAACCACGTTCTTTGGTTTCAATACGCGAGTTCTGTTTCTCAGCGACGCGATGACGATGACTTTTGCTTCGATGTTATTGTTCATAATTCTGTTGGGGTAAGTGATCGCGCCTCCTGAGCGGAATGTTTTTGTTCTACTCACGCATTACCTCGATCTTCACTTCCACGGAGCCGGGCACGTTGAAAGCATCCACGCCGGAATCCAATTTGCCGATGACGATGATGCCCGGCTCGGGAATCTTCTCGCCGTCATGCTGATAGTAGATGGCGACGTCAGGACCGGGAGACCAGTAGGCGATGTCTCCGACTTCGTATGTGTGCGTCCGCTTCCCTTCCGTCGAGATCGCTCGCGGCAGGTGAGCGAACTTTTCCCTGCCGAACAGATCGTTCATCGTAAGCGTTAAAGGCAACAGGGAAACGAAGTCCTGCGCGGTTTTGCTGCCGATCAAAGTGCCTGTAAGTGCCCTGTTTGCGATTCTTAGTCTGATCTTCATATTGTCTCCGTGCTTTGTCGTACTG
>WNFN01201759.1_pt1 | contig 11429 bp, 8 predicted proteins | sample 5400161 | NCBI WGS metagenome assembly WNFN01 (sample SAMN13153353, study PRJNA577476) | soil metagenome | isolation source: 80 cm saprolite on Douglas fir-dominated hillslope | place: USA:California | collected 2013-09-17
CGTGACGGCGCGCCCTCGAAGTCGAACAAGTCTTCGAGCGTGTTCGCGAACTGGTCGCGCCGGGTCAGGTGCTGGCGGTCGTCACTCTCCCCATCGCCGACGGGCAGGAACCGCTGTTCAATGAAGGCCAGGATCGATGTGTGGTCGCTGTTGGTGTGGGAAACGTAATGCTGCTTGGAGAATGGCGACACCGTGATGAAGGGCACGCGGATTCCAAGCTGGTTGAAATTTGCGCAGGACTCAGGATAAGGCCCGGTCGGATTGGCCGTGAGCGCAGGGCAGAGGTCTTCGGCATCGGCCCGGCTGATCGTGCATTGGGCGCCGCCGCCCGGTTGCTTGCTGGCAGGCGGATTGGAGAGATCGGCGCACTGTCCCGGCGCGATTCCGTCAGGAGTAAGTTCACCACCCTGACGAACGCGTGGTGGGCGGACGTGGTCATACGATCCGCCGTGCTCGTCATAAGTAATAAAGAGAACGGAATCGTCCCAGTTGGCGCTGTTGCGCAGAGCGTTTACAACTTTGGATACAAACGCCTGGCCGCGCTGAATGTCGGTGGGCGGGTGCTCATCATTCTCGAATTTGCGCCCGAAGATCCCGAAGTTTGGATCAATGAAGATGACGTCAGCCAGCGGCGGTGCGCCGGGCGCACCGGCAAGTTGCGCAAGCAAGACAGTCAGCGGCAGGAAGTGCGGGTCGCCGGGAAATTTCCGGAAGCTGCCACCCTGTGGCGCGTCCTGGAAATAATCTGCCCAGGTAACGCCATTTTTTTCCAGCAGATCGAAAATAGTCCCGGTAATCGGCTTGTAGCCGCCGACTGGTGGAAAAACTTCGGAAGTAGTCAGATGTCCGAACGAAGTGGCTGCTAGCAGGTAGGAGCGATTGGGAAAGGTCGGTCCAAGTACTGAAGAGAAATAACGGTCGCTGATAGCGAACTTGTTTGCCAGATCATAGTAGAACGGAATCTCGTTCTGATTGTAGAAATTCATGGTCTGGTCTTCAGTCGGGTCTTCGGCGCCGCCTTTATCAATTTGCTCAGTGAGGTCGTTGACGCGGACAAAGCCGTTCGCGCGAAAATCGAACAGAGTGTCGTTCGGGTGCTCGAAGTTGGCTTCGCGATGAGTGGAAGCCCAGCCATGGTCCAGGTCCGGGCCTACGCAGCGCCGGGGATCATGGAAGGCGGTAACAATGTGGCCGTTTTCGTCGATATTGGAATTGGAACAGCTGAAGTCTCCGGTGCTGGTTACGCGGCAAGAAAGACCGTCCACGCAGCGGTGGTCGCCTTTGCGGCAGCCGTTGCCTCCGTCTCCGTCAGGGTTGTGGTAGGGACTGCCCGGTGCGTATGCCAGCACGCCGAAATAGTTGTCGAATGAATGGTTCTCCTGCATGAGGACAATGATGTGTTTGACCTTTTTGAGGTCTCCTTCAGCACGGGCCGGTTGCAATCCGCAGAAAGCAGCCAGTCCCAGAGCCGACAACGCGATGCTCCATTTTTTTTGCACTGTTACATCTCCTTCTAACTCATGGCGATCAACAAACAACCCAGTAGACACGAACCCTGCGAGTGCAATGTAAACGTGAGGTCAAAGTTTCTTTAAGTTCAAGTTAAGCGGCGGGTCGCGGCGAGTCGGACGGAAGAACACCGACGTTCCGGTGAGGGGTGTCCATTAGTGAGTACCCCCGGGGCACCAAAGTAATGAAGGCAGAGCGGTCTCTTCTAGGTATCATTCCACAAGGGACAGAGACCATTCCCCCACCGGAACGCGACGGAACTAATCTTGGGAAAATGGGTTGATGGATAATGCTTCAAAAGCCCATTTTGGTTCCCTAAGGCTTCGGAAATATAGAGACTTAATGATGGATCCCCTGTCAAAAGCCGCACCCGCAGCCCCAGAGCGGCAGACTGTTCGTACGCAAGCAGTACCAGTCGCACTCACCGCACTGTCCATTCGTCTGTTCGCTTACGGCGGACAACAAGGGAAACTCCGCGACCTCATGTGGCAACCGGAGAGTGCTCTTACCGGTCTGCTGCGGACGTTGGTGCATGATGGACAGGGCAACGTAACGCAGATCGGCGACAACGTCCTGCTGGCGCACTTTAAAAATCCCCTGCACGCGCTGGCAACGGCGCGGTCCCTGCAGCAGAAGCTGCTGACGTTCCACCAGGAAAGCGCGACCGAGCAGATCGTTGCCGCCGCCCTGATACACGACTGGAATAGTTCGCCGAAAGCCAGCGCTGACGATGCGGCCACCGAAGTGTTTGCGCCCCCGACAGTGATGGCCGATCCAGGCCCCGCGCAGATCCTGGTGACGGAAAAGGTCCACGACGCCGCGCGAAGTATGCCCGGATTTGAATTCAATGCGATGCCGGTACGCGGACCCGGCGAGACCGGGACCGCGGAAATTTTTTATGAGCTTCTTTGGGCTGACGCCTCAACCTACGCGCACTTGCGCCAGGCGATCCATGATGCCAGCGCGAGCATTCCGCGGCAGAGCCGCTATGCGATCGAAGCGGAACTCGGACGCGGCGCCATGGGCCTCGTCTACAAGGCGCACGATCGGCTGATTGGCCGCACGGTCGCCCTTAAGACAATTGCCGTCGACAAGAACGCACGCGACCATGATTCGCTGGTAGAGCGGCTCAAGCAGGAAGCCAAAGCCGCAGGCGGGCTGGACCATCCCAACATCATCACCATCTACGACGTTGGCCAGGAAGAAGACCTGGTGTACTTGAGCATGCAGTTCGTGGAAGGTGTCCCGCTCTCGACCGTTCTGGCCGAAGGTAAATTGCCCCCGATGGCGACGCTGCTTGCCTACGCCGACCAGATCTGCAGCGCTGTGGGGTTCGCGCACAAGAAGGGCGTGATTCATCGCGACCTCAAGCCGGCCAACCTGATGATCACCAAAGACGGAATTGTCAAAGTGTTGGATTTTGGAATTGCCAAGCTGGGAGATACCGGCTTGACGCAAGCCGGCATGGTGATCGGCACGCCCACATACATGGCCCCTGAACAAGCCATTGGAAAAAAGATTGACCATCGGTCGGATATTTACGCGCTGGGCGCGGTCTTCTATGAACTTTTCACGCGGGAGCGTCCGTTCAAAGGCGAGATCACGACGATTTTTTACAAACTGATCAACGAGGATCCGGTTCCGCCGTCAGTCATCAATCCTTCGCTGCCCATGGGCATTGACGCAATCGTTCGTAAGGCCCTGGCGAAAGATCCGCAGCAACGTTTCCAGACCTGCGAAGAAATGCGTGCAGCCTTTGCAGAACAAGCAGCTTTGATAAGTGGGGCCGTCACCGCTCCGGTCGCAGCGTCTCGGCCGTTGATTACCTCCAAGGCCCTCCAGCCGGAGGCCGCTCGCCTGGTTCCCGAAACAACTATCTCCAAGCGCCGCTCCAGACGATGGATTTATGTTGGATTGGTCGCGTGCATTCTTGCCGCGGCCACAGTCTTGGCGCTGAGGATTGCGCGCGTGCGCGCAGCCATGTGGGCCTTCCAGCATCCCGGCGAGGTTTCTCGGCCGTCGGCAACTGTGAAGCCGACGCAGCCACCTGCAACACCAAGTTCCGTCACACCGGATATCGCAGCCAAGGAGCCGGCTAGCGCTTCGGCGGGCACGCAACCAACTTCGCAACCCGCACCTGTTGAAACATCCGTAGCGGGAACAAATCCAGCAACGCCGGCTAACGCGCAGCCGACTGGCAGCCAACCAGTCTCGTCATCGGCTGCCAGCGATACAACCAAGACCATTGCGCCGAACGCAACCACAAAAGCTGCCGAAATACCGAACGACGAGAGCACGAAAGCAAAGGTTGAGCTTGCAGGTGGACGTGCAAAAGCCAACAGGCGATCTGTTGGCAACGAGGCTGATCCAGGAAGAGCCGTTGGGAGCGTGGAAGGCTTCAAGCGTAGCGATGTCCCCGATCTCATTCGCAGAGCGGACGCCGCCGCCAGTCGCGGTGATTACGCCGGCGCACGCTACGGATACAGCATCGCGCTCCGTTTGGAACATCAAAACGTCGCAGCGCGTGCCGGACTGCAGCGGGTAATGCAAGCTCTCAAAAATCGATAAACCGGCTTTCAAGCTTACTGCACTCCTGCTTTCTTGTCTAACATTCCTCGTTTAAGTACACTTCTGGGCATGAAACGTTTCGTCAACATCAGCTTCGCTCTTCTTTTATGCTTGCCTGCCTGTGCTCAGGACTGGGCCAAACAGATTCTCGAAAAGTCTCCACGCCACCAGGAGTGGGTGGACGTGAAGCACGACAATCGTGTGGTCCACGCATTCATTGTTTATCCTGAAGTCAAGGCGAAAGCACCCGCTGTTATTGTCATTCACGAGATTTTCGGTCTTACCGACTGGGCGCGCAGCGAAGCCGATGATCTGGCCGCTGCGGGCTATATCGCGATTGCGCCGGACCTATTGTCAGGTTTTGGTCCGAACGGCGGCGGCACCGGCGTTTTTCCCAGCGGGCAGGATGCGATGAAAGCGGTCTCCGGCCTTGATCCGGACGTGGTTACTGCGGATTTGAATGCGGTAGCTGACTATGTGAAGAAGCTTCCAGCTTCCAACGGAAAGCTGGCGGTGGCCGGCTTCTGTTGGGGCGGCGGACAGAGTTTCCGTTTTGCGACCAACCGCAAAGATCTTAACGCGGCGTTCGTATTCTACGGCCCTCCGCCCAAAGATATCGCGAACATCACCGCGCCGGTTTATGGATTTTACGGCGGAAACGACAGTCGAATCGACGCGACAATCCCGGCGACCACCGACGCCATGAAACAAGCCGGGAAGAAGTACGATCCAGTGACCTATGAAGGCGCCGGCCATGGATTCATGCGAGCCGGTGAAGATCCTGGCGACAGCAATCCCGCCAACAAAAAGGCGCGCGCGGAAGCCTGGGAGCGTTGGAAGTTGCTGCTGAAGTCGATGTAGGTGTTCAAATTAAGTAAAAAGGAGCACGTTTCTCCGTGCTCCTTTTTTTCTCCAGAGCTGCTTTAGCGGCGGTACCATCCGTTGCTGTTGTATCCGCGCTCGTAACCGTTGCTGTAAGCCTGCCGATAGGCGAACTTGTAGTCATTGCGGCTCACAAGTCTGGGGTCCCAGCCGCGGTTGGCGTCATGGTAGTTGTCGTTATGCGTGGGACGGAAGCTGTGGCCGGTTTGTCGGTCGCGCAGTCCGTCGGTGTAACCATCCTGATAACCGAACTGGCGGGCGTTGTTCGCATAGCCGCCACGGTAATAGCCGTCATCGCGGTCGTGGTCGTTGTAGCGGCGGACTTCGTCGGCGATTGTGCTCGCCATCCCACCGGCCCTGGCGGTATCCCTCGCTGTATGCCTGCCGGTCATCGCGGTCGCCCACACCCAACTGGAGTGACAGCACCTGCGCGGACGCCAAACTCGCACTGCCAGCAATCAGCGCAACCCCTAACATTATTGCTCGTATGTACCGCATAAACCCTCCATGAACGCCGGGCTTCCGCCAGCGTCAACATGACTTCTGGATAGTTAAAACACGCGCGAACTGCTCCTGCTTCTTTTCGACTGGTTAAGTTCTGTAAGGAATGATTGGGAAATCTGAGCCGGTCTACGGATGAATTAGCCCGAGTGCAACAACCGAAAACGTTTCCAATCTGGCTGTTGTATCGCCTTGACCGAGGGAAGATAATTGAGCGGTGAACTCTCCTGCCCGCATAGTCGGCTCCGCGACCCATGAGGTTTTCAATCAGCCTTCTCCTCTGACCGGATACAACTTATTTCTTACGGACAAAACACTGGTAAATGAGATCGAGCGTGAAGGCGCCGTCTGGGCGGGGCCACAGCTTGCCGAGCTTGGCCGGCTGCTCGGGACAGAGGAACTACAGCACTGGGGCTTTGAAGCCAATGAGAACAAGCCGGTGCTGCACACGCACGATCAATCCGGTAATCGCCGCGACGAAGTCTTGTTTCATCCCTCATGGCACAACCTGATGCGAACGTCAGTAGAGCATCGCGTCCACAGCCTTCCCTGGATCGAGAAGCAGCAAGGCGCGCACCTTGCGCGCGCCGCGCTGCTCATGCTCACGGCGCAGAACGAAGCAGGGCATACCTGTCCCATCTCAATGACGTTCTCCGGGCTCGCCGCGCTGCGCGTCGAGCCTGAATTGATGCGCGAGTGGGAAGCAAAGCTCATCTCTTCGAGCTACGATCCGCGTTTTGTTCCAGTTCAACAGAAGGCTGGCGCGCTGCTTGGCATGGGTATGACGGAGAAACAGGGCGGCTCCGACGTCCGGGCGAATACGACAGTAGCTGAACGAATTGACGGCTCGCGCGAATATCTGATCACCGGGCACAAGTGGTTCTGCTCAGCGCCCATGTGCGATGCATTCCTGATTCTGGCGCAAGCGCCGAAAGGTCTCTCATGTTTCTTCTTGCCGCGTTGGACGCCCGCAGGCGAGCGCAACCGATTCCACATACAGCGGCTCAAGGACAAGCTTGGGAACCGTTCCAATGCTTCCAGTGAAGTCGAGTTTCACGGCGCGTGGGCGCAGTTGGTAGGCGAAGAAGGCCGCGGCATCAACACCATTATTGAGATGGTGCACCATACGCGTCTTGACTGCGCCATTGCCGCCGCCGCGCTGATGCGTCAAGCTCTGGTGCAAGCGGTGCATCATGCCGGACATCGCAAAGCGTTTGGCAAATTGTTGATCGACCAGCCGCTCATGCGCAATGTCCTGGCTGATCTCACGCTTGAGTCGGAAGCTGCGACGTTACTCATGGTCCGTCTGGCCAGATCGTTCGATGCCCGTGAGTCCGACGAGCGTGAACGCGCTTTCGGACGCATTGCCACCGCAATCTCCAAGTATTGGCTGTGCAAGCGGTCGCCAATGCACGTGAGCGAAGCGCTGGAATGCCTGGGAGGAAACGGCTACGTGGAAGAATCCATCATGCCGCGACTCTACCGCGAGGCGCCGCTCTATTCCATCTGGGAAGGATCAGGCAATGTGATTTGCCTGGATATTCTGCGCGCTCTGGCGAAAGATCCAAGCACGCTGGAGGCGCTCATGCATGAGCTGCGTCTGGTCGCGGGAGCCGATCCGAGGATTGATAGTTGTGTGAGCGAGTTGGAAGCGTCACTGTCACAACACGCAGCGCGTTCCGCAGCAAACGGCAGTGGCAATGCGGAAGGTCAGGCCAGGCGACTGGCCGAGCGCGCCGCACTGGCACTCCAGGCATCGCTAATGGTCCAGCACAGCTCGAACGCGGCAGCGAATGCGTTTATTTCTTCACGGCTCGGTGGGGAAGGTGGCCACGCTTTCGGCACGTTGCCCAGCGACGCTGACGTGCAAAGTATCCTTGATCCAATCTGCCAGCCGGTGCTCGCGCTATGACCACAAAGTCAACCGGCTACCTGGAAGAGGCACGGCTCAGCTTTCGCGAATACAAGCTGCTTGGCGAGGGCGCATTTGCGCAACTGCGCCCGGAAGACTGGTTGCGTCAAATCGATCCCGAGTCGAACAGTATTGCTGCCATCGTGAAACATATGGCGGGCAACATGCGATCACGCTGGACAGACTTTTTGAACAGCGATGGCGAAAAACCGGACCGCAACCGCGACCAGGAATTCGTGCTCGATCGTTCCACGATGCCGGAGCAAGTCCTGCTCTGGTGGAACGCCGGCTGGAAGTGCGTTTTTGACGCCGTAGATCCGCTCAAAGAGGATGATTTGGCGCGCCGGGTGCGGATTCGAGGCCAGGAATACACCGTGCTTCAAGCCGTCAACCGTCAGGTCAAGCACTACTGCTATCACGTCGGGCAGATCGTATTTCTGGCCAAGCATTTTCGGGGAACTGAGTTTAAGTCTCTGAGCATTCCCAAGGGCAAATCGACCGAGCTCGGCGTCCAAATGGAAGCTAATCGCTACAAACCATGGGGTGTCTAGTGGCAGAGACCGCAAATATTTCGCTGCGTAAACTGCAGGAATTCAAAGATCGTAAGATCGGCCTCGCGTTGAGTGGCGGTTCGGTGCGGGGCATTGCCCACATTGGCGTCATCAAGACGCTTACGGAAGCTGGCATACGTCCTACTGTCGTTGTCGGAACCAGCGTAGGCAGTCTAGTGGGCGCGGCCGTTGCGGCTGGCATGGAGTGGCAAGAAATCTTGCAGATGGCGCACGATGTTTTCTGGCCCCACCTGCTGAATGGCAGGCGGCTGGAAGAATTCTGTTGTAAATGGCTTCCTGAAAAATTCGAAGACCTCCGACTGCCATTTGCGGCCATTGCGACTACTGTGCGCAAAAAACAGACAGTCGTCCTGAATTCAGGTAAGCTGGCTCCGGCCATCAGCGCAAGTTGCGCAATGCGAGTCATACGTCGCCCGGTATCTCTTGCCGGAAATCGGCTCGAGGATGGCGGAACGTCATGCGTCTTACCCTCGGAAATCTGCCGGCAGATGGGAGCGGATGTTGTCATTGCATCCGACGTTTGGGAATTCAGCGCGCTGCTGCGTGGCGTGGGCGTAGGACCGGAGCATGTTCACGCGCGACACTTCTATCCGAGGCAGTATATGCGTGCAGTATCGAGTACCGATTTGCTGGTCCAGACGGACGTACCTCTCATCGGATATTTACCAGGGAAGAGGTCGGTGGACCGTCTTTTCGCGGCTGGCGAAGCAGCGGCAAATGACATGCAATAAGGTCACCGTTGCGCAACCAGACTCTTCGCCCGCGCCAGCTCCGGACGGTCCGCATCCGGGCCATCGCAATTCTTGAGCAGCTGCGCGTAAAATTCGGCGGCCTTCTTCGGTTGGTTGGCGGCTTCAGCCGCGCGGGCAGCGCCGTAGAGTCCGTTGAAACGATTCAGGTCCACGCGCAGCGACTGCTCGTATTCTACGAGCGCCTCTTGCGGACGTCCCATTTCCAGCAGCATGTCCGCCAGCATCTCGCGTGCCGGGAGTTCCACTTCTCTCTTGCCGACTTTGTCCTGTCTCTCAGCCACTGTGCGTAAAAGTTTCAAAGCGTCAGTAGTTTTGCCTTCTGCAAAATCGGTCCAGGCCTCTGTTTCCTGCTGGTTCGTCTTCATACCATCGGCAATGTAGGGTTTAGGCGACTTACGTGTGGCTTCCACCATGGCGTTGAATTGGTCCAGAGCCGAGCGGGCAGCGACGGCGTCGTGCAGATGTCCGGCAGCCACGGCGCGGGCCCAATAGATCACGGCCTGGCTATAGGGAGCAACGTCGCTGGGCGGCTGCAAGGCAAGCGCGTCTCTCCACTGTCTGGTCTCGAGCATGTACAACGCCGAAGCACGAAGCGGAAAACTGTCGTAGAAGTCGCGCAGGGTGTCGGGAAAATCGTCTTTGTGTACAGCGCCGATCGAATCCAGGACCGCCTTCGCCTTGGCGCTCTCGCCGAGTTGCAGATAGGCATACTCCACAAAATCCCAGGAGTGCAGCGAATGATGACCTACATGCATGTGGCGCGAAGCCTGCTTCTTCGCGGCTTCAATGGCGGCCAGGTTGGAGTCAATATCGGCCTGCCACATCCCCAGCCTGGCAAAAATGTGCGATGGCATGTGCACCGCATGTGGAGAGGAGGCGGCAAGCGCGGCATATTGTTTGGCCGCGGGCAATCCAGTTTGCGCGAGCTCCGGGCTGTCGCAGGCGTGAATCATGTAGTGCGCGATTCCGGGATGGTTCGGTTCTTCCGCCAGCAACGGCTTCAGGATGGCAATAGCTTTCTTCGCGCTAATCAGGTCTGTGCCTGAACTGGTCCCCAATATTGAAAGAGCGTAGAACGCCGCAGCTTCATGGTCTTTGGGATACTTGCGATAAACCTTTTCCATCGCTTGCGAGTACGCTTTGGCGCGAGCGTCTTGCGTCTTGGGATCAGCGTCGCGATAAAAAATTGCGACAGCATTGGTGTAGTCGCGTTCGCGCGCAGTCTTGGTTTTGGCATCTTGTGCTTTATGTGCCAATTCACGGCCGCGCAGAAGGTCTGGCGTGTCCGGCGGTCCCCACAACTGGTGGTAAAGACTCATTGCCTGTCCCCAGTACGCCATGGCGCACTGCGGGTCACTGGCAGCTACTTGCTGAAATTGATGCCCCGCCTCTTCATACTCGAACGAATGTAGCAGAGCAACGCCGCGCTCAAACGGCTTCTGCGCATCGGATGCGCAGGAAATAGGAAAAGAAACCGTCCCAAGTCTTTCGTCGGGATCACTCTGATGATGTTCTTGCGCCAATAAAGAAGAAAGCGAGAGAAACAAACAACAAGTAATGAGTGATTTCATGATCAGGACTCCGCTTCAGCCGAGCTTACTGGGGTGAGTCACAGGTGTCAATCGGCGCCAAGACTATCTTTATTTTTTATTCTTCGTTGCCTTGTCCTTCTTGAGCGGGCGGGTTCGATTCCAACTTCAACTCGGGAAGATTGGCTTTGCGCAACTGTGCGTTGAGCGCCGGAAGGTCTGTAGTCTGGATTGCCTTCCACTGCTGCAAGACTGTGGGCAATTGCTGCGAGAGTTCGTTTACCGCGGCCATAGCTTGCGTTGTGGGTGCGTCGTCAGCTTCCTGCAGCACGCCCAACAGTGTCAGTAAGCGTGTGCGCAAGCCGCCGAGAGTCGGTGGTTCGCTTCCGGGGCCTGGACGCCGCGCCGCACCGCCGGCGAGTGTTTGCAGTTTTTGGTCAAAAGCATTGACCGCGGCCAGCGTGTCGCCTTTGGCTTGTGCTTGCAGGTCTTTGGTCTTCGCGCGTAAAGCGACGATCTGATCAAACGCCGGCGAGACGGAAAGCAGATGCTCGTATAACTGCTGGGAAAGTTTGAACTGTTGTGCCAGCGCAGCCGCGGGAGTCTTGACGCGTGGGTCCATCTGCACTGTGAGCGGTTGCGAATAACTCTTGCCGTTTACGGTCAGCACCACGGTATATTGTCCGGGCATGCCCCATGGCGACGTTGGCTGTGGCGCTGTGTTGTGCGGCACGGCCGAGATAGGATATTCCGGCTTGATTCCAGGGACATCCGGATAATGCATGTCCCACAGGAAGCGATGTACGCCGGCAGCAGATGACAGCACTTGCGGCGGACGGAGCCAGTATGTCGGGATCGCTAACATTGGATCGGCGGAAGGAACGGGATCTGCGCTGGAGTAGTGACGAACGGTTTTGCCAGCGGTGTCACGAATCTCCAGCGTAACTGGACCTGAAGCTGCCGAGGCAAGATAGTAATCAATCACAGCTCCGTCCGGCGGATTGTCAGCAGCGGGGAAGTCCGGCGGCAGCGGCGTGTCAGTGTTCATGCTCCAGCGGACGCGAATAGCGGTCTGCGGCTTGAACAGGAACGCGGGCGAACCGGTGACCTTGGTATCGATCTGGCGCAGGGGAGTGATGTCGTCGAGAATCCAGAAGCCCCTCCCGTGCGTGGCAGCGACCAGATCGTCGTCTTTAATAATGAC
>WNFN01249214.1_pt1 | contig 11426 bp, 13 predicted proteins | sample 5400161 | NCBI WGS metagenome assembly WNFN01 (sample SAMN13153353, study PRJNA577476) | soil metagenome | isolation source: 80 cm saprolite on Douglas fir-dominated hillslope | place: USA:California | collected 2013-09-17
AGGACAATGCCTTACTCAACAGGGAAACTTGAAGAGGACAAGAGCATGGCATTAAAGCGGAGAAAGCCGGAAGGTATGTACGACCTGGCTCCGCAAGTCCTGTACGCATGGTGAGTGCAAAACGAACCAAAGTTCGACCTGGTGGATAGCCACGCCCGCCGCAGCATATCTGAAGCGGTGACGCTGTAAGACATTGTGAGGAGTTCGCAATGGAAATAGGCAACTAGGCAATTCGGTTGCTCAACGCTCCCTACAGCGGAGGTTCGGTAATGAACCGAGCGCGCAAGCGCCGAACGTGGCACCTAAACGTACTTCACGTTTCATGATCGTCACAACGGGATTGTCTACGGGACGCGAGTCCTATGACAACGGAACTCCCATAGTAGTTCGAGCCGGGGAAAACCCGGTACATGGCGAAGGGGAGGAGGTATCAGGAGTTCAGAAGATACGGAGGCATGCGTAATGCAAGACACCCAAGTATACCTGGAACTCATCCAAGAGCGAGGCAGAAAAGGTCTGCCATTAGAACGAGTGTACCGGCAGATGTTCAACCGAAATGTGTACCTCACGGCTTATGGAAAAATCTACCGCAACGCTGGCGCCATGACATCGGGCGCTACGAAGGAAACGGTGGATGGCATGTCAGAGGAGAAAATTGAGATCATCATGGAAGCAATGCGACATGAGCGGTATCGATTCAAACCAGCACGGAGGACGTTTATCCCGAAGAAAAACGGGAAAAAGCGGCCTCTTGGCATACCCACCTGGTCTGACAAACTGGTTCAGGAAGTGTTGCGCTCCATTCTGGATGCGTACTACGAACCTCAGTTTAGCGACCACTCCCACGGTTTTCGCCCCGGTCGAGGCTGTCATACCGCATTGCGGGAGATCTACTACCAATGGACGGGAACCATCTGGTTCATCGAGGGCGACATCTCAGCGTGTTTTGACACCTTAGATCATGGGCTTATCCTGGCAACCCTCCAAGAAAAGGTCCATGACGGAAGAATCATCCGCCTGGTCCAGAAGATGCTCGAAGCAGGCTACATGGCAAACGGGAAAAGGAAAAGTCCCCTGAGCGGAGCGCCGCAAGGGGGCATCATCAGCCCAATCCTGTCAAACATCCTGCTCGACAAACTGGACACCTATGTAGAAACGGTTCTCATCCCAAAGTACACCAGAGGTGAAAAGAGACGGCCTAACCCGGAGTATGAACGCCTCCACTCACGCTACCAAAGACGGCAAAAGCGTGGAGACAAAGAAGCAGCCAGAGAGATACGCAAACACTTTCAGGCGATCCCGTCAATGGACACCACAGACCCGAACTTTCGACGATTGCGCTACGTCCGATACGCCGACGACTTTCTGTTAGGGTTCATTGGCCCCAAGTCTGAAGCGGAAGAAATCAAAAAGGAAATCGGAAAGTTTCTGCAAGAAGAACTCAAGCTGGAACTTTCGGAGGTCAAGACGCTCATTACCAATGCAAAGCGGGAAAAAGCGAGATTTCTGGGAGATGAAATCAGCGTCAGTCAGGAAGATACCAAGCGGTGGAAGGATGCTCAGAAAAAGGGAAGCCTTCACCGCAGAAGTATCAACGGACGAATCAGCCTGACGATCCCCAAAGACGTGCGAGACGCATATAGCCAGAAATATATGCGAAACGGAAAAGCAGTCCATCGATCAGAGTTGGAGAACGTGGGTGTTTTTGACATCATCACCACCTACCAACTCCAGTTTCGGGGAATTACGAACTATTACAAGTTGGCCAGTAATCTGCACACGCTCCACTACCTCAAGTGGGTAATGGAAGGTTCCCTCTTGAAAACGTTGGCAATGAAGCTGAAGTGCTCAATGAAACAGGCGCGTAAGAAATATCGGGCCGAGATAGAAACAGGTGGAAAAACCTACAAAGGACTACAAGTTATTGTAGAACGAGAGAGGAAAGATCCCCTTGTCGCAACATGGGGAGGAATACCACTGGTTTGGGATATGGGAGCAATCCTAGAGGACCGTCCAAGACAACTGTACGGCAGTACCAGATCAGACCTCGAAAAACGCCTTCTGGCGCAGGAATGTGAGCATTGCGGTGCCACAGACCACATTGAGGTCCACCACATCCGCGCACTCAAAGACTTGCAAAAATACACAGGTCGAGAGAAACCGGAATGGGTGAAAACGATGGCTGCACGTCAGCGAAAAACCCTCGTTCTTTGTCGGACCTGTCATCAAGATGTTACCTATGGGCGACCAATGAGACGAGCCAAAGCTCAAGGAGGTCAACAATGACGCTGATGCTAGAGAGCCGGATGCCAGGAAACTGGCACGTCCGGTTCGGAGGATTGCGACACGAAGCCGCATCCATAGCCGTTGGGCCTGGAAACAGGACTCAACCCGATGTGCTGCCATCGGTACTCTACCGAGACATGCGACAGGAGTAATCGTGTTGTGTGAAGCTCTTGGGACAAAGTAGCCTCACTCTTACGAGTGGCATTCAACCTGTGAGGGAAGAATGCGACTGCTAGCATCAGAGCAGTTGGGAGCTAGAGTTGGATGATATGGTCAACTTACGTCAATCGCTGATAAACGTCGTGAACCGCGATCAAGCCAAAGGTGCTGACAGGCTTGACCCCAAAAGGGAACGTGGCTGGATCAGGATCTTCCCTCCTATCCTGACGCAGACGAGAAAGCCACCGGCGGACAGGCGAGACCTACGTCATCCTGGTATGGATACGGAACGTGGAAACCCCGTCGTTCTCCCGGCATCGGGAAAGTCAACCGTAAGGAAGACCGCTAGAACGGCGGGCACAGGAAGATGGAAAAAGCGAACGCTGCGCTGTAATGGAGCAGATAGGGATTGAGCCGATCTGGCAAGATCATCCTGCACGAAAGTGGGCAGACTTCCATCTGGTCTTTCATGACGAGAAAATGTGGCCAACCGAGAAAGGAAGCAAAGCAGATGGCGGCAAACACACCTGCTCAGGCAGGCACGGATGCTGGTGCAGTTTCCCACGAAGAAATGGACTGGGATTCCATTCATTGGAACGCGGCTCATCAAAACGTGCGTCGGCTCCAGATGCGTATCGTCAAGGCAACGAAGGCCGGACGTTGGGGCAAGGTGAAAGCCTTGCAACGGCTCCTGACCCACTCATTTAGCGGCAAAGCCCTTGCCGTGAAACGAGTGACAGAAAACCAGGGCAGGAAAACGCCAGGGGTGGATGGAGAAATCTGGACCATGCCCAGTCAGAAAGCCAAAGCGATTCGTCGCCTTAAGCAGCGAGGATATCATCCCAAACCGCTGAGGCGCATCTACATTCCGAAAAGTTCAGGCAAAATGCGCCCGTTGGGCATTCCTTGCATATTGTGCAGAAGCATGCAAGCTCTGTATCTTCTGGCATTGGACCCGGTGGCGGAAACGCTTGGAGACCTCAATTCCTACGGTTTCCGAAAAGAACGGTCCACAGCAGATGCGATTGAGCAATGTTTTGCAGCCTTGAGTCGGAAGAACTCAGCGCAATGGATACTCGAAGGAGACATTAAAGCCTGTTTCGATCGAATTTCGCACGAATGGTTATTACAGCATATTCCCATGGATAAGACCATTCTGAGAAAATGGCTCAAGGCGGGGTTTATCGACAAAAACGTTCTTCATGCAACAGAAGAGGGTACTCCACAGGGAGGAATTTGCTCACCCGTACTCGCCAATATGACCCTGGATGGACTAGAGAAAAAGCTGCGGGAGAAATTCCCAAAGCCCCCTCGAAAATCCAGCAAAGAAAAAGTCAACTTCATCCGTTTTGCCGACGACTTTCTCATTACTGGCAAGTCCAAAGAGGTGTTAGAAGACGAGGTGAAACCGCTTGTGGAGCAATTTATGAAAGAACGGGGGTTAGAACTTTCACCGGAAAAGACCCTCATCACACACATTGAAGATGGTTTCGATTTTCTCGGACAGCATCTCCGCAAATACAAGGGGAAATTGCTCATCACTCCCTCTCGGAAGAACATCCATACCTTTCTTGAAGGCATCCGAAAAGTCATTCGAGACAACAAGCAAGCCACCACCGGAAATCTGATCGCTCAACTCAACCCGAAAATTCGGGGATGGGCCAACTATCACCGCCACGTGGTAAGCTCGGAAACCTTCTCGAAGGTAGACCATGCGATCTTCTGTGCGCTCTGGCAATGGGCAAAAAGGAGACACCCAAAGAAACCCATCAAATGGATTAAGAAGAAATACTTCCAGTCCATCGCAGGGCAGAACTGGGTATTCCAGGGAGAAATCCTTGGACACGATGGAACTGCTCAGCCTATTCGACTGTTCAAGGCCAAAAGTGTCGCGATCATACGACATATTAAAATCCAGAATGAAGCCAACCCGTATGACCCTGATTGGGAGACCTACTTTGAAAAGCGTCTCGATGTGAAAATGGCACACAACCTGAAAGGGAAACGGAAGTTACTCTCCCTCTGGAAACAGCAAGACGGCCTTTGCCCGCTCTGCAACCGGAAAATCACCAAACTGACAGGGTGGCACAGCCACCATATCATCTGGCGAAGTCAAGGCGGCAGAGATGAAGCAGACAACAGGGTTCTCCTCCATCCAGATTGCCATGAACGGCTTCATCGCCAGGGTTTAACTGTCTCGAAACTGCGTCCTTTATTGGGCGTTAGAAAGGCTTGAGCGGTATGCAGGGAAACTTGCTCGTACCGTTCTTAGAGGGCTTGGAGGCAGCAATGCCTCCCGGCTACTCGGCGGGGAGTCGGAAAAGTACCAGCAATGGCAACTCATCGGCTTCCTATCCTACCAGTGGGGATCAGCGCGAGCAAACCGCGTGGCCTCTACCCGCGAGAAATCCCCAGGATCGATCGCTATTTAGTCGAGGCAGGCGGGATCAATGTCGGGATGCGATATTACGATGTTCCGATGGGCAATTGGGGCGGTCGAATTGGCACAATGATGGAAACCAATCTGATCAGTGCGCTCGGTGGACTCAAAGCCCTGTACCTGGCGCGCGGAAGCTCAGAGGAATTTGATCGCCTACTGATGCGACTTCCTGATGAGTGGAAGTCATTACGATCATACATCCGCTTCTTCGTATTTTGGTGCCAAAAGTGAACGGTGGGGGTCACACATGGAGGAATTGCTTATCAGCAGCTTGCATGTTCACCACCTGGACGGGCAATTCTACGAGGCAACGAAAAAGTACCTCGAAAAACAAGGCTGTCTCTGGTCGGAGCAACGCGAGGGAGATCAGCTTCTCTCAGTCCATCTCACGTTCCCGCCCAGTACTCTCTACAACCAGGCCAAACAGCCTTACGAGGTCAGATTTCCGAAGGGTGGGATGCTCTGGTGGAGTGTGAAGCCTGATGGGGGAAATGGGATCAGCGTGCCGTTTACTTATCTGTTTGCGTCTTTTTAGGAGGATTGATGATGGATCAAGGTTCATTTTTACGTTCTAAGCCGATCAGTGAACTCGTGATAGGACCAGTAGATGCTCGGTATGTTGCGCGCATCTGGCGGTATTTAGAGAATGATCTGGGATGCAAGATGAAATATCTTCGAAACCAGAACCAATACCATATCACCTTTCCCGCAGGCACGACAGAGAATACCTACGCGGGGCAATCTACCCAATGGACGCATATCACGATTATCTGCCTCCCTACAGGCCAGAGGCTCACCAAATATGTGCTTGTCTCCCTGCCTCATTTGGATAAGAGCACAACCATGTTAGCCTTCCCCAATGATGTGCTGCTTGGGCCAGAGCCGCAGCACACCTGACTTTCCAGCAAAGAGCAAGCTGCACCATGATCCGCGTGTTACTCGTCCTGGTCTGTATCTGCACGAGCATGGCGTTTTCCGGGTGGTTTGTGGTTTATTGTCCGTTTTGAAAATCTTGCAAATCAAGTAGAATGTGAGAAATGGTATCCGTGTTGTCATTTTTGGACTACCTCACGGTACAAGAGGCCGCGAGCATTCTGGGTGTTTCTGCGCGCAGCGTTTACGGTTATATTGCCAAGGGCCAGTTGCCTGCCACGCGCATTGGAGAGCGTATTCTTGTGAATGCGCAAGATGTGACTGCTTTTAAGCAGAGAGCACCGGGCCGCGCGCGTTCGTTGGTGCCGATCTGGCATGTGCCGCCGGAACTGAACCCTTTGTCTGTAACGATCATCAGGGTTCGTGTGCGGCCAGGATGTGATGCGTTGCTGAACGCGAAGCTTGGCGAGTTTCATGCGATGCGTAGACATTGCCTGGCGGGCACCTCAGCCCGTTATATTGGGCGTAGCCAATGCGATCCGAGCCAGATCGAAATTTTGCTGTTCTGGCGCGGGGCAACGATGCCGTCGGATCAGGTGCAGAAAGCCTCTCTTTCCGCTTTTTATGCTGATCTGGAGGAGGTGCTTGATTGGGAGACGGCGGTGGTGGAGGAGATTGGTGTGCTTTTGCACGCTGTTTCGTAGCCTTCTTTCTTCCACAAAAACGCGGCCTTCGGGGGTTTATCTCCGTTGGCCGCTTGAATAAAATGGGTCATGTCCCCCTATGATTTTGGCGCGGTATAGAGTGCGAGATCGAAGGTGGCCAGGCGCTGGAGATTGGCGTAAATCCAGAGGGCCCCGTCCTGCGAGGTGCCTGTGGAGGGATTGGGCTGGCCGGTGTAGGCGTATTGCGCCTGAGTGGCCAGGTCGTCAAGCAGAGCCAGAGCGGAGGCTTGTAGGATCTGTGTACTGGTCATGTTTACCAGCTGCTTTGCATCCTGATAGATCCGGGTCAGAGCGCCCCGGGTGCTATCAATGCCGCTGTTAATCTGGATGGCGAGCTTGTTCTGGGTTGAGGTAGCCTGGGGCGAGAGCAGCGCACCATCGAGATGATTTTGCAGGAGATAGATATAGCCGGGCGGCGGCTCGTTCTGGTAGACAAAGCCAGGCGCGTAGGCCTCGTGCGGAGCTGGACCAAGCAGAGCGATGTGCGCGATCTGGGGATCTGCCAGAAAGGCTGTGCCTGACGGTACATCGAGCTGGATATAGGATGAGCCATCCAGGTAATCCAGAATGCGCACCACCTGGGTATGTAGCGTGCTGGTATCTTTTGCCTGCCAGTCTCTGGCCAGGCCGTCAGCCGCGTCCGCAACAGCCGAGGTGTCTCTGGCAAACCAGAAGGCCAGTCCGCCATGTAAGCCACGAATCGACAGTTCGGGCGACTCCACCAGGAGATGGCGCAGGTGATCGAGCATGCTAAAGTGCAGTTTATCTTTTGGATCGGGCACCTGGGGAATGATCGCGTAATAACGCCAGGTGCTTTGAGCGAGCAGCGGATCGCTCGATGGGTTATGGGTATCATCTTCGTTGATCAGGAAACGGCTGGCGAACGTGAGCAGATTTGTATGCTGGCTATTGCCTGGATAGAGAAAATGCACTTTCCCCCGCGTCACCTCCAGGCGACCGAGCAGAAACGGTGTGGCCTCGCTCTGATTGATATCGCCGAGCAGCCAGGCATAATAACTTTTGCCGGGTGCTGGATTGGCGAGATTAGACAGATCGATTTGCAGTTCATCATTGATGCCCTGTGTAGTACTTTCGTTGATCTGCCCACTATTGAGGAAAAACGCGTGGCCGCTCGCCAGGCCCGTTATGGATGAAGTAGTTGGCGCGGCGTGCCCAAACTTTATTGCCCCGATGCTCACACCCAGAATACATACTAACGAGATGACGGAAATAAGCACCAGGGTACGGGTCTGGCGTTTGCGGTGCGCGACCAATGAAGGATCGGGCAAGCCGAGGCCCGGGGGAAGCGATAGATCCACGTCTTTGACAGTGCCGGGCAGGCTGGCCGCGAGTGATGAGGTTCCCTGAAGGAGCGCGAGATGGCGCAGATTTTCGGGAACCGGCACATGAAGCGCGTTATGGCCAGGCAGCGCAGGATCACCTGGGCTAGAGCAGGCGAAATCCCTGGGTTCACCAGATCGGGCGAGGTGGGTATTGCGCTGACATGCTGCATCATCACCGCAATCGGGCGATTGCCCCGGAAAGGCAGCAAGCCGGTGTAGAGTTCATAGAGCAGGACGCCCAGCGCGTAGATATCGCTACGCGCGCTGGGGGAAGCGCCTTTTACTTGTTCAGGCGCAAGATAAGAGGGAATTTCATTGCCAGACTTCTTCGCCAGAAATTTCACTGGCCCAAAATCAGTAATCAGCGGCGTTCCCATGTGCTTCTGGCTATTAGCAGGCTGGCTAAGCAGAATATTGGTGGGCTTGAGATTGCCGTGGATAATACCATGCTGATGAGCGCTATCGAGGGCCAGCGCCAGCGCCGCAAATAACTGCACAATTTCAGCGGGTGAAGGCATCTTGCCCGCGACAGCGGTATGCTGAATATAATCGGCCAGCGTCTCCCCTTCAACGCATTCAATAGCCAGCATACAAATCTGCTCACGTTCGCCAGCCGTTTCCTGATCAACGAAGATGATACCCATAACCCATCGAGCGATCCGCTGCTCGCTCAAAGCCGTGCGCTGTGTACTGTAATCATAGGCGCGCCAGGTTTCCCCAGCGTTATCCTGATTCAGACGCTGCCGTAGCTCGTAGTGCCCGATGCGTTGCGATTCTGTCTTCATAATTCTATAAACTCCTTGGGGCAGATCCCTCCGCTAAGATGAAAAGAGCACAAAGCTTACACCCGCTTTGTGAGTGACATGATCGGCAGTTTGAATAGTAATACCCAGCGCCCAATCGCCTGCCATAATGAGAACATCGCTCGTCGCGCCGAACTGGCCACTTCCTTCGCCATGTAGCGCGACGGAATCGGTTCCCATCGCCATATCCTGCATCGTCGTATAAAGCGTCACCGTTACATGGGCAGCCGGTTTATGGGCGCGGTTGTCTATGATCCGCGCATTAAAGTGGTTCGGGCCGGAACGATTGGGGGTAATATCAAGTGTAATAGTAAAATCTTTGTCAAAGGTCTGAACAATCGTATGAAGAGGCCGGGCGAGCGGAATCGACTGTGCAGGAGTTGGAGGCGGCGTGGGAGTCGTAGCTGTAGCAGTACCACCGCAGCCGCTGAGCAGGGCAGTGCCCGGCAAAAGCATAAAAAGGCTCAGTAGCAGCCAGAAGCCCGCTATCTGCCCGGAACCCGTGTTCCCTCCAGATACTTTTTTTCGCACAAACATTGTACGCACTATCTCAACTTCTTATTAGTAGATTTAGAGAATGAAATTCCCCCAACACTGATTAATACGAAGGGAAGTTACACACTTAACGCAATGATGCGCCAATAGGAACGATGAATGAGCTCTGGGGAGGACCCGGGGAGAAATCAGCGGAGTGTAGCCCTGGAGCGGCGCCTCCAGGGAAGCCCTGGAGGCGCCGCTCCAGGGCTACACTCCGCTGATTTCTCCCCGGGTCCTCCCCAGGTACAAGCGGACTTGAGAAATCGCTGGTGAGCAACGTTATCCACCAGAGATACCCCTTGAAAATCAGGGATAACTCATAACTCATTGTTCCTATTGGTGCATGGCCTCGATCAACACCTCGGAGACCTCCGGGCGTGAAAACTCGCGAGGTGGCTTCTGGCCGGCCTGGAGCATCTGGCGCACTTTGGTGCCGCTCAAGGCAATGTGCTGGTCGGGACCGTGCGGACAGGTCTTGGTGGAGGCCATGGCATCGCAGGCGCGGCAGAAGAAGGTGTGGTCGAAGAACATCGGCGTGATGCCCAATTTCGCAGGATCAAACTCGGCAAAGATGTAATGCGCATCATATGTGCCGTAATAGTTGCCCACCCCCGCGTGGTCGCGCCCGACGATAAAGTGCGAGCAACCATAATTTTTGCGCATCAGGGCATGGAAAATGGCCTCGCGCGGGCCGGCGTAGCGCATAGCGGCGGGCAGCACACCCAGGATCACGCGCTCACTGGGATAGTAGTTCTCCAGCAGCACTTCGTAGCAGCGCATGCGCACGTCCGCCGGAATATCGTCGCCCTTGGTATCGCCCACCAGGGGATGCAGGTAGAGTCCGTCGACGGTCTCCAGGGCGCACTTCTGAATATACTCGTGCGCGCGATGTACGGGATTGCGGGTCTGGAAGGCGACGATACGCTTCCAACCACGCTCGGCGAAAAGCGCACGCGACTGCGCCGGCGTGTAGCGATAGCCCGCGAAGACCTGCTCTTGCAGCGCAACCACACGCACCGGCCCGCCGAGCAGGACATCGCCTTGCTGATAGACGACGTTGACGCCCGGATGCTGCTCATCTGCGGTACGATACACCTGGCGAGCCTCCAACTGCTTGTCGTAGGAGTAGATCTCCTCGACAGTTAACACGGCCTGGAGCACGTCCTGCGCATTGACCAGCGCGACCTCCGCGCCGGTTTTCAGACTTGCGGCCTGCTCGGTCTGAACTGGCAGAGTAATCGGGATCGACCAGGGCAAGCCATTGCTCAGGTGCATAGCGTTGACCACGCTCAGGTAATCAGCCTGGCCCAGGAAGCCGGTCAGCGGGCTATATGCGCCGTTAGCCAGCATCTCCAGGTCGGCCAGTTGACGCGAGCCTATGACGATCCGCGGCAGCGCCTGCGCGCGAGCCAATAGTTCCGCGCGCTCGGCCTCGCCGGCCAGATTGACGACCAGGGTCCCTCCGTGGGGCGCGATCAGTTGTGCTTCAGTCATGCTCAGATGCCCTTCCCATACGCATTGCCGGCAGTCACGAGGAGTCCCTCGCTCGCGACCTGCTCGTCCTCAAGATAACCCAGTTCGACCAGTTTCGCGAGAATACTGGTGACACTCTCAGCGATTGTCTGCTTATGGGTCTCAACCACCAGATCAGGGTTCTCTGGCTCCTCGTAGGGATCGTCCACGCCTGTGAAATGCTGGATCTTCCCTTCATCCACCAGCTTGTACAATCCCTTGACATCGCGCTGGCGGCAGACTTCCAGCGGGCACTTGACGTAGACTTCCACAAAATTGCCGATCTGCCCGCGCGCCCAGGTCCTGGCCTCGCTATAGGGCGCGATGGCGGCGGAGATGCAGAGCACACCATTACGCGTCAGCAGCTTGGCGACATACGCGATACGCTTGATATTGGTATCGCGATCCTCGCGACTAAAGCCCAGACCCTTGCTCAAGTGCGTGCGCACCTCATCGCCGTCCAGCACCTCAACATGCCGTCCTCGCGCCAGAAAATGCCGGGTGAGCGCCTCAGACAACGTACTTTTGCCTGATCCCGATAGGCCCGTAAACCAGATAGTAACCCCTGTATCTGCCATGCTTGATAGTTCTCCTTCATGTACCCGCTTGCCGGGATAAATCAATAAAATTAAGCCAGAACATGCGCCTCGTACAGGCGCCACTCCGGGTCCAGGTCAAACCGAGCCAGTGTGCGCGAGCCGCTCAGCCCTTCGCGGAGTTCGACGCGTGAATTCTTGCCGTCGACGAG
>WNFN01077307.1_pt1 | contig 11425 bp, 7 predicted proteins | sample 5400161 | NCBI WGS metagenome assembly WNFN01 (sample SAMN13153353, study PRJNA577476) | soil metagenome | isolation source: 80 cm saprolite on Douglas fir-dominated hillslope | place: USA:California | collected 2013-09-17
GGCAAGGGCCAGGCGTCGGGCCTGCGCGGGGACGCGGCCTCACGTGCGGACGAGCAGGGCTTGCTGTTCGGTGAGGAGCTGACCGCCAGCCCCGAGGATGTCGGCTACCGCGGCCCGACGGCCTGCACCGCCGCCGGGATCACCTACCGCCAGCTGGACTACTGGGCCCGGACCGGGCTGGTCGAGCCGAGCGTGCGGCCCGCCAGCGGCTCCGGGTCGCAGCGGCTCTACGGTTTCAGGGACATACTGGCACTCAAGATCGTCAAGCGGCTGCTGGATACCGGGATCTCGCTGCAGCAGATCAGGGCGGCCATCGGCTTCCTGCGCGAGCAGGGGGCCGGCGACGTGGCTCAGGTCACCCTCATGAGCGATGGCGCGACCGTTTACGCCTGCACGTCCCCCGATGAGGTGGTGGACCTGCTGCAGGGCGGCCAGGGAGTGTTCGGCATCGCCCTGGGCCGGGTCTGGCAGGAGGTCGAGGGCACCCTCGCCGACCTTCCCGCCGAGCGGGCCGAGGAGGCAGCGACGGCCGAGCCCGCCGGGGCGCGTTCTGGCCCGGCGCCCGCAAGCCGGGACGAGCTGGCCCGCCGCCGGGCGCGCAGGACCGGCTAGCCCGCCGGGGCGCAAGACCGCCTCGCCCGCGGGCCGCAGCGCCATGGCCTGCAATCCGGCGAGGAACAGGTCGATCCCGAACCGGTAATGGAACTCCTGGTCCTCCGGGGCGCATGCTGTCATCGGCGCCGCGGCCTCCACGAGGCGGGGGTACAGGTCGGGCGGCAGCAGCGCGAGCCGGACCTGGTTGCGGCACTGCATCTCTGCGCGGTCGGCCCCGGCCACGGCCGGATCGTAGCCCGGCGCGCTCATCACCAGCGTGAGGCCGGCGATCATGAAACCCATCCTCTCCGCGCGCCGTGAGGGGTGCTTCTGGGGCTTATGGTGTCGGTGGGGTCGCTGGATGGCGCCCGGATCCTCATTAACTCTGGGTCACAGTTCACTCGGGTGGCAGCCCGCTCGGGTAGGCTCGTATGCGCTGACGACACCGCCCGGGAGAGTCCCCGCGCAGCCAGCGGCGGGGCGCCGAAGGGGCAACATCCCCGGAACCTCTCAGGCATCAGGGACCGGGCGGGACAAGCGGCTCTGGAGCCTGCGCGCGGAGGCGGCGACAGAGGGGGACTCCGGCTACCAGCATCGGGCAGCCCGCGGGGCGGGCCGCCGAGGAGGCTCCCATGAAGTTCGCGCAGCGGCATATCGGGCCGTCCGAGGACGACCAGGCGCAGATGCTCAAGACCATCGGCTACGGCTCGCTCGACGAGCTGACCTCGGCGGCGCTGCCCGTCGGCCTCGCCGCGGACCGGCCGCTGAGCCTGCCCGAGCCCCTGACCGAGGAGCAGGCGCTCGCCGAGCTGCGCCGCCTGGCCGGCCGTAACCAGGTGCTCACCTCGATGATCGGCCTGGGCTACTACGGCACGGTGACCCCCGCCGTGATCCGCCGCAACCTGCTGGAGAACCCGGCCTGGTACACCGCCTACACGCCGTACCAGCCGGAGATATCCCAGGGCCGCCTGGAGGCGCTGCTCAACTTCCAGACCATGGTCGAGGACCTGACCGGGCTGCCGGTGGCCGGGGCGTCCATGCTGGACGAGGCGACCGCGGCCGCCGAGGCCATGACCATGTCCAGGCGGTCAGCGGGGCGCGGCCGGATCTTCCTGGCCGACGCCGACTGCCTGCCGCAGACCCTGGCGGTGCTGGCCACCCGGGCGGAGCCGCTCGGCATCGAGCTGGTCACCGCCGAGATCACGCCCGAGCTGATCGCGGCGCAGCCGGACGGGGAGCTGTTCGGCGTGCTGCTGCAGTATCCGGGGGCCAGCGGCGCGGTCCGTGACCTGGCGCCCGCGATCGAGGCGGCGCAGGCCCGCGGCGCGCTGGCCGCCGTCGCCGCCGACCTGCTGGCGCTGACCCTGCTGCGGCCGCCGGGTGAGCTCGGCGCCGACGTCGCGGTCGGCAGCACCCAGCGGTTCGGCGTGCCGATGGGGTTCGGCGGGCCGCACGCCGGCTACATCTGCGTCCGCGGCGCGCTGAAGCGCCAGCTGCCCGGCCGCCTGGTCGGCGTCTCGGTCGACGCCGACGGCCATCCCGCGTACCGGCTCGCGCTGCAGGCGCGGGAGCAGCACATCCGCCGGGAGAAGGCGACCAGCAACATCTGCACGGCGCAGGTGCTGCTGGCCGTGATCGCGGCGATGTACGCGGCCTACCACGGCCCGGACGGCCTGACCGCGATCGCGAGGCGCGTGCACCGCCGGGCGGCGGTCCTCTCCCGCACGCTGCACGACCAGGGATTCGTAACGGGCGGCGCGTTCTTCGACACCGTTCGGGTGATCGTGCCCGGGGGCGCCGCCGGGGCCGTGGCGCGGGCCCGGGCCGCCGGCTACAACCTGCATGCGGCCGGGACGGATGCGGTGCAGATCGCCTGCGACGAGACCACCACCGACGCGCAGCTGCGGGAGGTCGCGGGCGCTCTGGCGGGCCGGGAGGTCGAGCTGGCCGACGGGGTTCCCGACGCGCTGCCCGCCGGGCTGCGGCGCGACAGCGAGTTCCTGACCCACCCGGTGTTCCACTCCCACCGCAGCGAGACCGCGATGCTGCGCTACCTGCGGCGGCTGGCCGACTTCGACATCGCGCTGGACCGGTCGATGATCCCGCTCGGCTCCTGCACCATGAAGCTGAACGCGGCCGCCGAGATGGAGCCGGTCACCTGGCCGGAGTTCGCCCAGCTGCACCCGTTCGCCCCGGCCGACCAGGCGGCCGGCTACCTGGAGCTCATCGCGGGCCTGGAGAACGTGCTGAAGGAGATCACGGGATACGACGCGGTCTCGCTGCAGCCGAACGCGGGCTCCCAGGGCGAGCTATCCGGGCTGCTGGCCATCGTGCGGCCCGGACGGCGCGATCGACACCGGCGACCTGCGCGCCAGGCTGGACGCGCACGCCGGGAGCGTCGCGGCGATCATGCTGACCTACCCGTCGACCAACGGCGTGTTCGAGGAGACCATGGGCCAGGTCTCCGAGGAGGTGCACGCCGCGGGCGGGCAGGTCTACGTGGACGGGGCGAACCTGAACGCGCTGGTCGGACTGGCCCGGCCGGGCGGCTTCGGCGGGGACGTGTCGCACCTGAACCTGCACAAGACGTTCTGCATCCCGCACGGCGGCGGCGGTCCCGGCGTGGGCCCGGTCGCGGTGCGGTCTCACCTGACGCCCTTCCTGCCGGGGCACCCGTTCCTCGACGGGGTGTCCGTCGTCGGCGTCCCGGGCTCCGACGACGCGGCAGTGGCCGCGCCGCCTACTGGCCCGGTCGCGGCCGCGCCGTACGGGTCGGCCGGGATCCTGCCGATCTCCTGGGCCTACATCGCGATGATGGGCGCCGACGGCCTGCGCCAGGCCAGCCAGGTAGCCATCCTGTCCGCCAACTACCTGGCCAGGCGCCTGCACCCGCACTTCCCCGTGCTGTACACCGGCCGCGACGGGCTGGTCGCGCACGAGTGCATCCTGGACCTGCGGCCGCTCACCAGCCAGACCGGGATCACCGCCGAGGATGTCGCCAAGCGGCTGATCGACTACGGCTTCCACGCGCCGACGATGTCGTTCCCCGTGGCCGGCACGCTGATGGTCGAGCCGACCGAGAGCGAGGACCTCGCCGAGCTGGACCGGTTCTGCGACGCCATGATCGCGATCACGAGCGCGAGGAGGCGGCCTACCCGCTGCCCGGCGACCGGCGGGCCAAGTACTGGCCGCCGGTCCGGCGGATCGACCAGGCCTACGGCGACAGGAACCTGGTCTGCGCCTGCCCGCCGCCGGAAGCCTTCGCCGACTAGGTCGGGCACCTGCGAACCGCCGCCTGAGCGCCGGCAGTTCGCCGACATCACCGCGGACCTGGCCGCAATCGCGGGCGTTCGCTCCCGCAGAAGCCACCAGCAGCCAGGCGGGCTCGTGATTGCCGTTCCCGGCGGCCGTTCCGTTGCCGCCTCCGGGCTCACGGTCATGTGATACTTGGTCGTCATCTGTCCACCGCAACCGGCAGGTAGCAGGCGAGTTCTGATGAACTTAAGCGGCGGGCTTCCGGCCAGCACGACGGCCCCCTAGGCGGAGAAGGCCCGCCCCGGGCATCCCGACGGTCCCCAGGTGTCACGGTCACCCCGAGAGGCGGACATCCATGAGTCACCGGTCTGCGCGGCTGCGCATCACAGCCCTCGCCATCGGGGCCTGCGGCGCTGTCGCGACCGCGACGGCGGCGGGTACCGTTTCGGCGTCCACCGTCGTCGGCCGGGCCCCGGCGTCCTCTCTGACCGCGGCGATCCCGCGCCTGACCGTGGCGCAGCGGGCCGGCCAGCGGGTGATCTACAGCTACAGCGGCCTCAACCCGCCTGCGGCCCTGCTCTCGCTGATCCGGAACGGGGAGGCCGCCGGAGTGATCTTCTTCCGCGGCAACATCTCCAGCCCGACGCAGATCAGCAGGGTGATGACGACGCTCGAGAGGGCCAATGCCAGCCCTCGGACTAACCCGGTGCGCGCGCCGCTATTGCTGATGACCGACCAGGAGGGCGGGGAGGTACGGCGCCTGCCGGGCGCGCCAGTGCTCTCCGAGAAGCAGATCGGCCAGTCGGCCCACCCCGCGGCCGCGGCGACCGCCGCGGGCACCGGCGCCGGCCGGAACCTGCACGGCGTCGGCTTGAACGTCAACCTCGCGCCGGTGCTCGACGTGTTCCGCACGCCGGGGAACTTCGACGACCGGTTCGGCCGGTCTTACAGCATGAACCCGGACGTCGTCTCCCGGCTGGGCGCGGACTTCATCACGGCGCAGCAGCACGTGGGCGTCGCGGCGACCGCCAAGCACTTTCCCGGCCTGGGCGCGGCCCTAGCGTCCCAGAACACCGACGAGGTGCCGGTCACGCTGAACCTGCCCAAGTCCACGATCCGCAACAAAGACGAGTTCCCCTACGAGGCCGCGATCGCCGCGGGCGTCAAGCTGGTCATGGTGTCGTGGGCGGTGTACCCGTCGCTGGGCTCCAAGCGGCCGGCCGGGCTGTCGGGCCTGATCATCAACGGCGAGCTGCGGACCAGGCTCCGCTTCAAGGGCGTGACGATCACCGACGCCCTGGAGGCGGGCGCGCTGCGGGCGTTCGGGTCGATCCAGAACCGGGCCTGGCTCGCGGCCGGGGCCGGGATGGACCTCATCCTCTGCGCGGCGCAGACCCCGTCGGAGGGCGAGGCCGCGCTGGGCAGCCTGGAGAACGCCTACCAGAAGCGCACGCTGAACCAGGCGGCCTTCAATGCGGCCGTCGCCCGGATCCTGGCCCTGCGCGCCAGCCTGCCCGCCTAGCAGCGCGTCCTGGTCAGGTCTGCCCCCGGCTCACCCCCGGGGCTGGCCCGCCGGGATCGTGCGGCCCTTCCACTGCCCGCCGCGGCCCGCGTGGTAGCGCCGGGCCGAGTCGAGGGTCATCGCGGCGTACATGATCGCGATCACCGGCAGGAACGGTGCCCGCGCCGGCGAGAGCCGGTAAAGCGCCAGCATGGGCAGGTAGCTGACCGCCATGATCGCCCAGCCGGCCAGGCCCGCCCCGGCCAGCCACCCCGCGCCGGTGATGCCAGAACCAGGGCCGCCGCCCGCTGCCAGCCACCCCAGCCCGCCGAGGGCGGCCGCCGGGGGCAGCGCGTACAGCCATAGCAGGCCGACGATCGTCCCGGTGAGCAGGACCGGCGAGTACCGCAGCTGCGTGTAAGCGCTCCTGCTGATCATGTCCCACAGCCCGGGCAGGCTCGGGTAGGGTCGGACGCTGATGACGTTCGTGGTGAGCCCCAGCCAGCAGCGCGCGGGCGCGGGGGAACGCTTCAGCAGGCGCCCGAGCGCGACGTCGTCGATGCGGGCGCTGCGCACGGCATCGAGGCCGCCCGCGCCCTCCAGGGCGCTCCGGCGCACGAGCATGCACCCCCCGGCCGCCGCGGCGGTGCGCGCTTCGGGCCGGTTGACCCGCCGGAACGGGTACAGCTGGGCGAAGAAGTATACGAATGCGGGCACCAGCAGGCGCTCCCAGCGGGTGTCGGCCCGCAGCAGCGCCATCTGCGACACCAGCGCGCGGTCGTCGGCCTCGGCCGCCCGCACCAGCGCGGCGAGGGTCCCCGGCTCGTAGGCGATGTCGGCGTCCGTGAACAGCACGTACGCGGCGTTGCCGGCGGCGCGCAGCCCCTGGTCCATGGCCCAGACCTTCCCGGCCCAGCCGGGCGGGGGATGGCGGCCCGGCACGACCCGCAACCGCGCGCCCCCAGCCGCGCGGCCGATATTTGAGGCCACGTCGGCCGTCTGATCCGAGCTCTCGTCGTCGACGAGAGCTACCTCGAACGCGCCCGGGTACTCCTGCGCGAGCAGCGTCGGCAGCGTGGCGGGAAGGACGGCGGCCTCGGTAGGCCCACGCGATCACGGCGAGCGCCGCGGCCGCGGCGGCTGGGAGCACCGGCATAGCCTCGCATACGGCGCGCCCGGGGCGCCCGCGATCGGCCGCGAAACGGCTCGGTGGGTCTGGGGGGTCGCCCCCGAGGGCATCACAGCCGAGAGGTTGACGAACGGGCGCGGACGCCGACGCGCATAGAGTTGACGGCGTGGCAGATCCGGCGAGTTACCGGCCCGCCCCGGGCTCGATTCCCGAGTCACCAGGGGTCTACAGGTTCCGCGACGAGCGAGGCCGGGTCATCTACGTCGGGAAGGCCAAGAACCTCAGGTCTCGGCTGAATTCCTACTTCGCCGACTTCGTCGGGCTGCATCCGCGCACCCAGTCCATGCTGCGTTCGGCGGCCAGGGTGGACTGGACGGTGGTCGCGACCGAGGTGGAGGCGCTCCAGCTGGAGTACTCGTGGATCAAGGAATTCGATCCCCGGTTCAACGTCCGGTACCGGGACGATAAGAGCTACCCCTACCTCGCGGTCACCATGGACGAGGAGTACCCCCGGGTCATGGTGATGCGGGGAGCCAAGCGACGCGGTGTGCGGTACTTCGGCCCGTACTCGCACGCCTGGGCGATCAGGGACACGGTGGACACGCTGCTGCGGGTGTTCCCGGTCCGGACCTGCTCGGCCGGCGTGTTCAAGCGGGCGGGCCAGATCGGCAGGCCCTGCCTGCTCGGCTACATCGGCAAGTGCTCTGCTCCCTGCGTCGGCCGGGTCGACGCCGAGGAGCACCGGTGCCTGGCCGAGGAGTTCTGCGACTTCATGGCCGGGCAGACCGGCAAGTTCACCAGGCGGCTCGAGTCCGAGATGCGCCGCGCGGCCGACGCCGAGGAATACGAGCGCGCGGCGCGCCTGCGTGACGACATCCAGGCCCTGCATCGCGCGCTGGAGAAGCAGGCGGTGGTGCTGGGCGATGGTACCGACTGCGATGTCATCGCGCTGGCCGAAGACCAGCTCGAGGCCGCCGTTCAGGTGTTCTACGTTCGCGGCGGCCGGGTTCGCGGGCAACGGGGCTGGGTGGTCGACAAGGTCGAGGAAATCACCGCAGGGGAGCTCGTGGAGCAGTTCCTCGGCCAGGTCTACGGCGAGGACCCAGTTGCGGGCGAGATGGCTGACGGGGCTGCCGCTGACGTAGCAGGCGCTGGCGGGGCCGCTGCTGGCGGTGCCGCTGACCACGGGCGCGCGCGCGGCAGGCGGCAGTTGGAGGCGGGAGGCCGCGGCCAGCCGCGGCGCGACGCACCGGTGCCGCGCGAGGTGCTCGTGCCGGTGCTGCCGCCGGCCGCCGCCGCGGTCGAGGAGTGGCTCGCCGCCCGGCGCGGCGGCCGGGTCAGCCTCCGGGTTCCGCAGCGCGGGGATAAGAAGGCGCTGCTCGAGACCGTCGCCAGGAACGCGGCAGAGTCGCTCGCGCTGCACAAGACCAGGCGCGCCAGCGACCTCACGACCCGCAGCCGTGCGATGCACGAGATCCAGGAGGCGCTCGGGCTCGACGAGGCGCCGCTGCGGATCGAGTGTTACGACGTGTCGAACCTGCAGGGGACCCACGTCGTCGCGTCCATGATCGTCTTTGAGGACGGCCTGGCGCGCAAGTCGGAGTACCGCCGGTTCAGCATCCGCGGCCTGGATGGCACCGACGATGTGGCGTCCATCCATGAGGTGATCTCCCGCAGGTTCCGGCGCTACCTCGAGGAACGTGAGGCGACCGGCGAGCTCGACGTGCTTGGTGACCCGGCCGGCGGGGAAGCCGCTCCGGGCGGGGGGGCGGGCTTGGAACAGCCCTCACGGCGCAAGTTCGCCTATCCGCCGAACCTCGTGGTCGTCGACGGCGGCCCGGCCCAGGTGGCGGCGGCCGCGCGGGCCCTTGACGAGCTCGGCATCGACGACGTCTCGGTCTGCGGCCTCGCCAAGCGCTTGGAAGAGGTCTGGCTGCCCGGCGAGGACGGCCCGGTGATCATGCCGCGCACCAGCGAGGGCCTTTACCTCTTGCAGCGCGTGCGCGACGAGGCCCACCGGTTCGCGATCACGTATCACAGGAAGAAGAGGTCGGCGGCTCTGACGGCCAGCGAGCTCGACGCCGTTCCCGGACTCGGACCGGCCCGCAGGGCCACGCTGCTGCGGCATTTCGGCTCCGTGCGGAGGATCGCCGGGGCTAGCGTGGCAGAGATAGCCGACCTGCCCGGCATCGGGCCGCGAATCGCGGAGACGGTCGCGGCGGCCCTGCGGACCAGCGGGACCGGCGGGACCGGCGGTGACGGCGCCGAAGGGCCGAGCCAGCCCGGAAACGAGCCGCTCGGGGCGAGGGCCCACAGCTCCGCGAAGATCAGGGGGGAGGCGCGCCATGAGGGCGGACAGCTCGCCGGACCTGGAGACAAGCGTTCCGGAGATCGTCATCATCACCGGCATGTCGGGAGCTGGACGGAGCACGGCGGCGAAGTCGCTGGAGGATCTTGACTGGTTCGTCGCCGACAACCTGCCGCCGGACCTGCTGCCGACCATGCTGGATCTCGCCCGGCGCGCCAAGAGCGCCGTGCCGCGGCTCGCGGCGGTTGTCGACGTGCGCAGCCGCGCGTTCTCCACCGACCTGAAGTCGGTCATCGGCGATCTTGATACCGCAGCCATCCGGCCCTACGTAGTGTTCCTGGAGGCCAGCGACGAGACCCTGGTCCGCAGGTTCGACAGCGTCCGCCGCCCGCACCCGCTGCAGGAGGGCGGCCGGGTAGTCGTGCGAGCCGCCTTCGGCGTCGACTCGGACACCGCACTGCGCCTGAACGTCGTATCCTTCGGGTTCAAGTACGGGCTGCCGGTCGATGCCGACATGGTGGCGGACTGCCGGTTCCTGCCGAATCCGCACTGGGTGGCCGATCTCGCCCCGCTGACCGGCCAGGACCAGGGGGTCAGGGACTATGTTCTGGGCCAGCCTGGTGCTGCCGAATTCCTGGACGCCTACGTTGAGGCGGTGCGCGTGACCTTGCCCGGCTATCAGCAGGAGGGGAAGCATTTCGTCATGCTGGCGGTGGGCTGCGCCGGCGGGAAGCACCGGAGCGTGGTAGTGGCCGAGGAGATCGCCGCCCGGCTGGCCGTAACGTGGTCGGGGGTGCGGGTGGTGCACAGAGACCTCGGGCGCGAGTGAGGCAGGGATGGGAGATCCCACCGGCCCCGTGCTTGAGAGACCCGTGCTTGAGAGACCCGTGCTTGAGAGACCCGTGCCGGAGATGCTGGCCACGGTTTCCGCAGGGCGCCCGCTGAGCCGCAAGGTGGTGGCGTTCGGCGGCGGCCATGGCCTGTTCGCCTCGCTGTCCGCGCTGCGCAGGGTCACCCGCCAGCTGACGGCCGTGGTGACCGTGGCCGACGATGGCGGCTCCAGCGGCAGGCTGCGCAGGCAGTTCGGGGTGCTGCCGCCCGGCGACCTGCGGATGGCGCTGGCCGCGCTGTGCGGGGATGATGCCTGGGGCACCACATGGAGCCGCGTCGTGCAGCATCGGTTCACCGGGGAGGCCGACCTCGCGGGCCACGCGGTGGGCAACGTCCTGATTGTCGCGCTCTGGGAGCTCCTGGGGGACACGGTCCAGGGCCTGGACTGGGTCGGGCGCCTGCTAGGGGCGCACGGGCGGGTGCTGCCGATGGCGTCCGTCCCGCTTGATCTCGAGGCCGAGGTCGAGGGCGCCGACCCGGCTCGTCCCTACGACATCAGCACGGTTCGGGGCCAGGTCGCCTGCGCGACGACGACAGGGCGGGTACGGTCGATGTCACTGGTTCCCGCCGACCCGCCCGCGTGCCCCGAGGCAGTGGCCGCGGTCGGGGCGGCGGACTGGGTGGTGCTCGGGCCCGGATCCTGGTTTACCAGCGTGCTTCCGCACCTGCTGGTGCCGGGGCTCGCCGAGGCGCTGGTGACCACCCGGGCGCGCAGGCTCGTCGCGCTGAACCTGGCGCCGCAGCCGGGGGAGACCGAGGGGTTCTCGCCGCACGCGCACCTAGAGGTACTAGCCGACCATGCTCCGGACCTGACCGTTGATGTGGTGCTCGCGGACCGCGGCGCGGCCAGCGGAACCGTGGCCGAGCTCGAGAAGGCGGCCGCCCTTCTGGGCGGCAGGCTGGTACTGGCGGACCTGGCCATGGGGGACGGATCACCGCGCCATGACCCGCGGCTGCTCGCGGGTGCATTTGCGCAGATATTCGAGGGGGAGTGAGGCCGAATGGCCATGACCGGTCTGGTGAAGGACGAGCTCAGCCGGATCGCCGTCCTGAAACCGTGCTGCAGGAAGGCCGAGGTATCCACGCTGCTGCGGTTCGCCGGCGGGCTGCACCTGGCCGCGGGGCGGATCGTGATCGAGGCTGAGCTCGACACCGGCGCGGCGGCACGCAGGCTCCGCAAGGATGTGGCCGAGGTTTTCGGCCACTCCTCCGAGCTGATCGTGCTGGCCCCCAGCGGCCTGCGCAAGGGCAATCGTTACGTGGTGCGGGTGCACAAGGACGGCGAGAGCCTGGCGCGCCAGACCGGGCTCGTGGACGGTCATGGGCGGCCGGTGCGCGGGCTGCCCCGGCAGGTAGTGTCCGGGACCAGCTGCGACTGCGAGTCCGCCTGGCGCGGCGCGTTCCTCGCCCACGGCAGCCTGACCGAGCCCGGCCGCTCGATGTCCCTCGAGGTGACCTGCCCGGGGCCGGAGGCCGCCCTGGCCATGGTCGGGGCGGCGCGGCGGCTGAAGATCCACGCCAAGGCCCGCGAGGTCCGCGGCGTGGACCGGGTGGTGATCAGGGATGGTGACGCGATCAGCGCGCTGCTGACCAGGCTGGGTGCCCATGACAGCGTGCTCGCGTGGGAGGACCGGCGGATGCGCCGCGAGGTGCGCGCGACAGCGAACCGGCTCGCGAACTTCGACGACGCGAACCTGCGGCGCAGCGCCAGGGCGGCCGTCGCCGCGGGGGCCCGGGTGGAGCGAGC
>WNFN01060042.1_pt1 | contig 11418 bp, 12 predicted proteins | sample 5400161 | NCBI WGS metagenome assembly WNFN01 (sample SAMN13153353, study PRJNA577476) | soil metagenome | isolation source: 80 cm saprolite on Douglas fir-dominated hillslope | place: USA:California | collected 2013-09-17
CTCGTATTGGCCAAAGTTTGTCCAGCAATCTCCGATGTTTCTCGCAATGTGTAACCTTGGAAATGGACCAACTCAATCACCTGGCGTTGTTTCGAATTCAGGGAGCCGATCCCGATCTCAACATAGCGGGCCCATTCCCCCGCACTCATCCCGAGCAACTCTGAGGGATGTGTTCTTCTTGCCTCTCTGACTTCTGAAAGTTCTTCACTCTTGTAGAAATTGCGAATGTTCAGATATCGCCGCCGTAGCAGAGCTTTGAAGTATGCGAACTGTAGGACCCATGTCTTCACGTTGCCACGCGCGGGATCAAAGCGCTCCTGCTGGAGGTGAATTGCGAGGAAGACTTCCTGGAGGATGTCTTCCGCCTCGGCCCGGTCGCGAAGGATCCGGTACGAGATGGCAAATACCGGACGACAGTAGCGCCGGAAAAGCAGCGCAAAACAGTCGGTACAGCCTTGCCCTATGTTGCGCAACAGTTCGTCGTCAGCGACCAGCTCAATATGCTCGTGATCAGGCATTCCGTCCGCGCATTATAGGCCAGCCGATCCAGCCCAGTACACGGGAGTGTACAACAATTTTTTTTCACCGGGATTGACACAAATCGAGGCTCTCAGGCAAGAGGTCTTATTTGAATGAAACCACTCGACGGAAAACTGGTTTTGGATCTCACCCGGCTTCTGCCGGGAGCCTTGGTGACGCGGAGCCTTGCCAGCTTTGGGGCCGAAGTGTGGAAGGTGGAAGCCCCGGGACACGGCGACTACGCCCGGAATATGCCTCCGCTCATCAACGGCAAGGGAAGCATATTTTTGGCTGACCAACTCCGGGAAGAAGAGCATCGTGCTCGATCTTAAGCACGAACAAGGCATGCAGGTATTCCTGCAGCTGGTCTCAAAGGCAGATGTCCTCATCGAAAGCTTTCGACCGGGAGTGATGGAACGTCTTGAACTTGGGTATGAACAGCTCTCACAATGCAACGCCCGATTGATCTATGTCGCACTGACCGGCTATGGACAAGACGGGCCTTATGCGCAAAAAGCCGGACATGACCTCAACTACGCGGCTCTGGGAGGACTGCTGCACCCAACCAACGTCACAAAGCCTTCGCCGCTAGGCGTGCAGTTGGCCGATGTAAGCGGAGCGCAACACGCGATGATCGGAATCTTGCTTACCCTCCTAGCTCGAGAGAGAACGGGTCAGGGTCAAAAAGTGGATATTTCCATATTGGAGAGCATTCTGCCTCTGCTGACGGTACCGCTAGCCGAGTATGCAGCTACCGGAAAGCCGGAAAGAGCAGGTTTCCTAGCGGGGAAATACGCTTGTTACACTATCTATGAGGCAGGTGATGGACGCTTCCTGGCGTTGGGCGCGCTGGAGCAAAAGTTCTGGTCATCTTTTTGTGCAGTTATCGGATGCGAAAAACTCATTCCAGAACAGTTTGCAGAGACTAAACAGCCGGACTTGATTGCAACGGTCGGCGCAGTATTTAAGCGTAAGACCGCAGACCAGTGGCTCGCGCTTTTTCACAATGTAGATACCTGTATCACTCCTGTCAACGACGTTGCGGCGCTATTACGAGATCCGCAGCTGGCAGCGCGCCAGGCATTTGCCGAGCTAGAGGGCGCGAGGGCCTCGGTGCGGCAGCTCGGTGCCGCTCCCAAGCTAAGCCAAACTCCTGGCAGTGTCGGTGGCCGACCTCCTCTCCTTGGCGAGCATACCCATGAAATCCTGACCACCGCCGGGTTCTTCGATTCCGAGATCAGTGAACTTGTGCGGCTTGGGATAGTTCACCTCGCTCCTCCAGTAGAACCTCGCACATCCTTCTAAATCTCCCCACACGTTTCAGAACGACAGCAGCATCTCAAGTTCTCGCACGATCGTCGAGCTGGGGCAGAGTACGCTCTTCGACTTCCGGAGTGTAAGAGACAAAACAATCCTTGGCTGCAACTCGCCGTACAGGAGCATCAAGGTGATCGAATAGATCAGACGCGATTCGCGCCGCGATCTCAGCCCCATATCCCCATGAGATGAACAAGCTCCGCGTCTTGCATGTAATAACCGCAGAAGCCTTTGGTTGTGTCTTGGAAATCCGTAGTTACAGCCCTGTTGTTGTAGACCGTCGTCAGCTCCGCGTTAATGGACCGCGCGAAGTTGCCGGCCAGGTTTACAATGCCCGCCCAAACTCTAGCATTCTTCCCCGCTCCCCACCCTTTAGGGTGTTCCTAAACGACTTGAGCTCTGAAGTTCGCGGAGTGTCATCTGAAAGCGATCGCTCTTCTGCTCGGCATCGCTCTTCAGGGCCAACTCGCGGTAGCTTTCGCAATGCTCTTTGGCTTCTTGATGGTCGCCCAGCTTCTTATACCAAAGAGCTAATTGATAATGAGCCGGCATTTGCGTCACCGGATAGTTCAAAAGGCCCGAGTAGGTTTCGATCGCCTTCTTTATATCCCCACGGGTTTCGTAAGCCGATGCCAGCAGGTCATAGGCGCTGAACATCTGTGGGTTGTACTGGATCGTCTTGCGCCAGTGCGCAATCGCGTCCTCGATGCGGCCCCGCCGCGCATAATCCTGTGCCAGGCGGAAATGCGCCACTGCCCAGTCCGGCTTCTGTTTTAACGCCGCTTCGTACTCCACTATCGCCTTGTCCGGCTGTCGCTGGTTGTCATCGAAGACACCGACCTCGAAATGTTCATCGGCTGTTTTCGGGTTCATGATCGAGAACGGCGGTCGATAGACCGGCTTCTGCACGAACCTCTCCGGGTTTGACGCATAAGTGATCGTCGCCTCCTGTGACGACGGTTTCACGGGCTGTCGAGCATTACAGCCCAGACAGAACAGCAATGGAAGAACGGCAAGACTCCCGAGATGCTTGTGACGGTTGGGCCTCAGCATCTGCCGTTGGTTGTCCAACAATCGTTTGCAAAAGATCAAGCTAGCCATATGTCCTTTATTGTCTTTCCCAAGGGGCACGTTGCCAAACCGGGTAAGAGTTTTGCCGAGCCTAACAGTGCTCTAGCTAATGGTGTAGTTATGCATTTAGCTGCAAAGGAGGGCCGAAAGGAAGCAACAGCTTCCTTTCGGCGACCAGCTCCCCCTGGTGCATTCACTCCGTCCTATTGCCACTTACCACGAGGCATACTTGTTCAAGGCCGTGGCCACAGAGTTTCCGCTAGCAAAAGCAGTACTGGCGGTAACGGCCCCACCGTTGAAGGTAGCGGTTAGTTTCACCGAACCATCAGGCTTGCCTTGCCATTGGCTTGCCAACCAGGAGGCGAGTTCCTTCATACTAGGCTGATCGGCATCAATGAAGAGTGAGGCTCCGCCTCCGAATACATTCACAGTGACTGGAGTAGCCAGCGTGTGCGCAGCTCCGCTGGGTAGCGAAACGGCGTTGATCTTAACCGCGAAGCCGCCGCCTCCAAGCACTGTACTCGAAGCCATGATTCTTCCCAAGGTGGTCATGCTAAGACCGTTGCCAAACAGACTTCCCACCCAATACTTCAACCCATGGGGAGACGGGCTCTTCTTCGTCTCTTCGACAGCGACGGCCTCGCCCAGCGTTAGCCAGAGCCCCCGGTCGCAATAGGCGACGAAGCCCGGGTTGCCGCTGGAGTTGGCTGTTCCACCAACTTGGGGGCACAGAGCATCCGCTAAGGTAAAATCGCCGCCCCCGGGTGACCCCGCCTCGAGGTCGCAGCCGACCCAGCAGATTATCCCGTCTTTGTTCGTGTCAGTGGCTACAGTAATTAACTGGCCGACATGCTGATAAAAGTGTTGCGATCTAGCACCATCCGTGGTGAATTCCCCAAGGGGGGCACTATGGTCCACATAGGTAGATAGGCTCACCATATGCTGGCCCAGGTTATCGTTGTTGTAGTTGGCGTAGTTAATCCATAGTCCATTTAACGCCGGGTTATGGCTGTAGAAGTACATTTCTGAGGTAAGCTTGGCGTCCGTACCTACAGTATCATCATCCGGCCACCCTACGTAGCCGCCCGCCACACCGAGCGGTGCCGGCCCGCAATTGACCAGGAATATCAAATTCAGCAAGATGATCCCACTCCACATGAATTTACGTTTCATTCTTCGGCTCCTCCTTGAGCCTAGGCGGTCTTCTAACTGTTCACTCGCTCGCCCTGCCTTATCCGCACTCGGATAAGGCTGTGCAGAGCCACATTCCTCGCAGGTCCGTTCTCCGGAAGCCTGCAAACATTAGTGACAGTTTGGAAACTTCAGTGAAGCGATCCGCGTATTCCAAGAAAAGGATCCGCTCTTTCGGTAGTACTCTGTGGTGTACCACAGTGTGCAGCCATCCGCGGCATCGAGTGCCATGCTACTGTAGTCACCCCAGCGACTGCTCGTATCCAATTGAGACCCGTAGCCATGCTTGATCGGAGCCTCACTCTCGGTGGAGTTTGGCGGATCACCGACGGTCTGGCCAGCGTAGAAGATCGAGGGGTAGTGCAATAGACTTGACTTGCTGTACCCGAGGGCGATATCACCAGCCTTGTCCATTGCGACAGAGCCCATCCATCGATACTGCTTGTCGTTGGGCGTTTGTCCCGATTGAGCCAGCGACAAAAGGTTCGTGCCTTGTGGGGCTGTAAACTGGTACCACCTGACGGCGGTGGCGCTCGTATCGTTCACCGAGTGAGACACCGTCCAGTATTGGTGAGTCCCGTCGTTAAAGTACGCCAATCGGTACATGAGCCGATCGCCCAGCGTGTCCAGGGTATCGCTGTGGTTGAGTCCGTCACTTTCGAGCACCGGCGGCTGAGGAACGCAGGCGCTGGTGAGGCCGCCTTGGCCGTCCCCGCACAGTGCTAAATCGAACGTCGGCACTTTGATCGGCAGCACTCCGTCCGCGCCCGAAAACCATGATTTGCTCGGATATTGGAAGTCTGCGTGGAACAGATATTCGTAAACCGCTTTGCCACCAGTTAACGTGTTATCGATGCTCCCCAGAAAAACCTCTGGCTGACCTGTAGCCGGCGGGTGGTCGGCAGAGTCCAGGTCGGCGGGCAGCATGCTGTCATCGAACAATGTGCCATAGCTATTGTCAAAGAAGCAGATTTGCTTCGCCGGCAGGCCTGCGAGCATCTTGACGCGGTCATAGGCGCATGGAGCCACGCCCAGGAAAAATTGAAAAATCCCAGCGCTAAAGATGTTTTGGCTTTGATAGTAAGCATCTGGCATGATGCCCACCTTTGGGTAATCGGGGAAACCAGCAGACTGCAAGTATGCATAACGGTAGTAGCTGCCGAGCGCGTCCGCAGTTTGTGAGATCGCAACGCAGGTTTCGTATGGAAAGACAAATACGTTTTGGAACGCCACCCAGCGGTGCGCGAGCTTGTCCCATTGGATAATCGGATCGCCGTCGTTATTCGTCTGACAACCTCTGCCAAAATCCTGCCAGAACTGAGTGCCCGGAAGCGGTCCGGCGATCAACTTGCCAGTTGCCTTGTCAAACACAGCAAAGCACTCATTCACCCACTGCACTACCTGAGTGTCGCCTACCGCCAGGTTTGAGTCGGGGGGCGCAACCCCAAAATCGATCTTCCCACAATCTATGGGGTTGTTGTTGAATTGGCCGATCCCGTCGAAGTTCAGATTAATGGTGGCACTAATGGGGGCGAGCGCGACCGGGAAGCCTACCTCGGGCATGGGCGCAGCACTGCCCTTCTGCTGTTGCAGCTTCTCCATCTTTGGCTTCAGCACACCTATCTCTCTCTCGCCGTCTGTCGCAGCACGAGGGGTGACCGGTAGATCACGCAAGGGCGCTGAAACGTCATATTTTAGGGGCTCGTTTACCATTGGTTTGGTAAGCATTTGGGGACGGGGTGCTGAGGTCTGCGCCCATCCCACGAGACTGAACATCGATGCGAAAGCAGTTACGAATAACAGTCTCACTAGCGGTCGGGATATGCTCTTTCTTTCTTCCATGTGTAGGGTCTCCGATATTTCTGTTTTTTAAGCTGCGGCAGACAACTGAAGAGCCGAAATCGAAATGTAGAACGTGCGGCACTTTAGTACGCGGTCCAGACCCGGTCTTTCACGATCCTAGCGTCTATTTCGCGTTTAAAGCTTTTTCCGCGATTTCCTTTCTCAACCGCAGACGAGGGCATGGAAACGGGAAGAACGCATCGGCCTTGTGCGATGGATGATGGCAGGAATTCTCGTTGTCAACGAGTGGAAAGGCGATGCGTCAACGCACTTGGGCTTCGATTTTCAGGCAATCGTTCCGTAAGGAGCAGTCTCCCGGCGGGTACACTCAATTCTCAACCCAGCGCCTCGAATGAACCGGCCGAGCTAGCAGATTGCGATAGCGCTAACGTCTGCCCAGTCGCGCGTTCTTGCGGTAGACCAATGGGGTAACTCCGGTAAGACGTCTAAATGTGGTTGTGAAATGCGCCTGCTGAGCAAAGCCGGATTCGAGCGCAATGTCGGCGAGCGGCTTCTCTGTCAAGGCCAAGCTCTGGCGGGCGAACTGGATGCGACGCGAACAGATGAGGGAACCAACCGACATGCCCGCATATCGGCGGAACTGCCGCGCAACTTGGACAGGATGTACGGATACCGCCTGAGCAACGTCGCGCAGTGACAAGCGGTCACAGTAATGTGTTTCAATAAACTCTTTCGCCTTCCTCAACCACAGCGGCGGGCTGGCATTCTCTGTTCGATCAGGCGAGAGACTTCGACACAGATAAGCGGCCATCTCGTACGTCAGCCCCTCGATTGCAAGAGGGCCGGCAGCGTCGAGCTGCAACCATTCCTGATAAAGACAGGTCGCCAGCCGACGCACCGGGGGATCGTGAAGCACCGTAGCCTCCTTCAGCCCTTGACCGAACTGGCTCGCACGGTCGAGCCACCGGGGCGAGATCTCAACGTGAAAGCAACGTGCAGCTTGTCCGATATCGTCTCGGTGTGCAAGCGCCGGCGGCCGGAAAAAAACTGAAGACTTCTTGTAAACCAAAGTGCGCGAGCCGAACTGCTCGGAGAGATCGCCCTCGAGCACGAACCCGAAACACCCGTACTCATGCTCATGCTCTGGTAGTCGCGACCCAGGCGGATAAACAGCTTCCGTTAGCCGCAACTCCCCCAATTGCTGGGTCCTGCACACACGACCTTGGATGTGCGCAAACATAAGAGGGCTAGAAACAACGACAGCGCTCGAACAAACAAATCAACGAGCACGAAAGCGTTTCATCACGGATTTCCTTTTTGACATCGAAAAAGGAAACTGTTGTACACCCATCTCGCCTGCTATGCAGATCAGTATCGACAGCTTCGGAGCAGTTATTTCTAATCCGGCTTCAGGCCTGACTCTCAGCGCAGTCCAGCGGATGGACAAGCTACCCGATGAGATTGTCCTAGCCGACCAGGTTGGCCTCGATGTTTTTTGTTCCGCGCGACCCATCCTTGCTGCCTGTAACGCGATAAAAGCACGATGAATTTTCCCGCCGGCCCAGCTCAAAGATAGAAGGTTTACTTGCCCAGCAGACCCTTGGGGCTGCCAACGCCCGTGCAGAAATCCCCATCTTTTCACTGCCGAATCTTACATGTAATAGCCGCAGAAGCCTTTGGTTGTGTCTTGGAAATCCGTAGTTAAGCAAATTATCCGGAACTTTCGGGACCGGCGCGCCGGCCTCGTGCCAGGAGGTTGCCCTCTTCTGAATACAGCGATCGATGCCGACGATGGCAATCCTCACCTGCGAGCCAAAGCTCGGCAGGCACTTAGTTCGTGGCTTGATCGTCTTGAATCGATTGCCAAAGAGGGTCAGCGACGAAACGAGATCCGGAGCGATGTCGACTCTGCGAAATTGTCAACGCTGATTGCTAGTACGCTTGAAGGCAGCTTGATGGTGGATCGCCTCCAGAAGAAAGAAGAGCCAGTCGATCTTGCTTGTCGTCATCTTGAGGAATACCTCGACCTAAACGTTCGTACGCGGAAGTCGAAAACTGGAGTGGGCACCTCATGAGTACTCAAGAAGTTCCGTTGAAACCCGACTTTAGGGAGCGGGCAAAGGCCAACGACGTCCCGGTCGCGCGTCTGATTGGATTTGAAGCAAAGGACATTGCTAACGGACGGGCGACGGTAGTTTTGCGAGCGGGACCTCAGCATGCAAATCCAGTGGGAACGCTGCACGGCGGGATTCTTTGCGACATAGCAGACGCCGCCATGGGAATGGCCTTTGCGAGCACCCTCGCGGCCGAGGAATCCTTCACCACGGTCGAATTGAAAATCAATTTCTTTCGCTCTGTGTGGCAAGCACAACTCAAAGCGGAAGGAACCGTCGTGCAGCGAGGCCGCACGATGGGCTACGTCGAGTGCACCATAGTCGACGAGCAGAACCGATTGGTTGCGAAAGCAGCTTCTACTTGCCTGGTCCTTCGTGATCAGAAGGCCGCAGGACGGTAATCCTTTTACCTTGTCCCCATTTTTGGTGCAGCAGCGTCGCTCAAACGTTGTTAGTCCGGGTCCGATCAATACGCCGCTGGCGAGTCGGCAATCTGCAGACGTGATTGCGCGGATTGTGTCCACCATCCCGATGGGACGCATGGGGGAACCCGAGGAAGTTGCTAAGGTTGTGAAAATAGCGTGCGGCGGTATTTTCGGCTCGTCGCCAAGCGGATCGACTTTTTTCGCGATTAGTTGCCGGCTTTTCAACAAGCAAATTGTACGATAATTGTACGATGGACAAGCTTGTGTAGGCCTTTTGGCACTTTCTTCCCTTTGTGGAATCAGCAAGTTACAGAATCTAAATGGGAATGAAAGGTTCGACTCCCGTCGCCTCCGCCACTATCTCATTTATTATCAATGACTTACTGACACATTTTAATTTCGTACAATAACTTTCTGCAACGGCTGACCCTCCGCCAGACTTCTTGTACCGTCATTCTTCTCGCCACGTACAAATCAATCGAACGATGAGGAAGCTGGGTGCAAGGTCCTGGTCGCCACCAGCGGCGAAGAAGCTTTGCAACGGTTTGCTTCAAATCCCGTCGATTTGGTGCTTCTCGACTATCACATGCCTGGAATGAATGGGGATGTCGTGGCAGAGCGCATGAAAGCAGGTCAACCCGATGTTCCAATCGCTCTGCTGTCCGCAGATGATGGGCTACCCGAGAGCGCTCTGAAATGGGTAGATGCGTTTGTGTCTAAGAGCGAGTCGCCCGCCAACCTGCTACAGATTGTCGAGCATTTCCTCGATTTGCGTTTTCTATTTGCTCCGCTCGATGGTTTAACTGGCGCGCGAGGAAGGCGCGCGGCATAAGACACGCACGACTGTTTCGAGTTCTCACCGGCAATCGAAGAAGCCCAGGCGTTGGTGAATTCAGCATCGAACATGTCCGGAGTTCGCTAGATCGGCTCGCGAGGACTTTTGTCCGAAGTGCAGCATAATCGGCGCCTTCGGCTCTCGTCGGCAAACTCGCGATCTGTGCGCCGTAGTAGCCCACCGCTGTGTTGTTACCCCGGATTAACGAGATAAACAGACTCCATCTCGGACCTATCGAATAGGAACTCGGTAATAAAGGAAGGCCTGAATTAAAACAACTACTATGACGACTTGTGCTTCGGCGTCTTCCGATTAAGCGTCGAGATCAGGCCCTCTGCTGCGGGAGGGACATGTGTCTCGTGAGCAATTACAACATCCTTCGCCGAGATTTTCTCCCCGTAGATTCTCTTGTTTGCATCGTTGTCAGGTCGGATGGTCGAACCCTCTAGCGAAATGCCTGCAAACAGGCCGCGCGCGCGGGAATAGCTCAATATTTCGGCGCGCATCGAAACATCGGTTTCTGCCGTCGCGTTACGACCGACTGGTCCTGCTGCCACCGACGCGTCTGCCCCGAGCTTCACTTTGCTGCTCAAGATTCCATTCGCACCGCGGTCATTCATCACGAGAAGGACGAAGTCAGTCGCTTGCCCGCCGATCTGAAAGCCTACACTGCCACCCTCAAGGGCCATCATTGAGGGCGCGCCCCAGGAGCCGTTAAAATTTTCGCCCCTGCGGCACGTCATCGCACCGCGGCCATAACTACCACCGACCACAAACGCAGCCTTGAGGACTGATGGAAAAACAACCACACAGTCGGCTTTATCGAGGAGATCTTGAGGAATGTCGTCTGGAAGATTCAGAATCTCTGTCAGCACCGTGCCGGCATTCTTCCGCTCACCGCACACGCTAATATCCTCTTCTTCATGACGGTCTCCTAAAGAACGGACATAGTTGCCCTAACGCCCGGCCACGACCTACAACATAGTTCGACCTTAGCTCGGCGGTACGGGCATGCAAGACTTCCGCCGGGCACTGCCGATGGCAGGCCTGCGCACGATCATTCTTCAGTATCCACATTGAGCGCGCTATACGTGGACAATCGTAAACGAGGGGGATTCTCCCTGTACATCTTCGTGGTGGCACGTGTGAGACTGGGCACTGCACTTGGAATTCACCGTCTATGGACGGGGCGGGGTAGTTGTCCGTAGGCGGGAACGCCGTCCACGTAGCAAAATTTACCCAGAACAATACGGTTTGCACTTCCTGATAGACGGTGGAATCTCATCTAAGTTGTTGTAACAATTGGTCTCCCTCGTCTTGGAAACTCGCATGCATTGACTTTAATACAGCAACCTGTTCTGCACCTCAATTCTGTATCCGAACGGAGGCACGTCATGGATCAGGATCGCGGTAAGGATTGGCGGGAACTCTGTCAGGCAGCTGCGACAGAGCTAGAGCGCGACGAGAGGCGGAACATTGCCAGTGAAAACCAGAAGACGGCGAGCCGAGTATTTTCCGTCAGTACTGTGGCTTAAGTATCCGATTCGACGCCGACTGGTTGGAAGAGTCGCAAAGTTCCGTGTCCAGCTGGTTCATTGTTCGTGACACTCACGTGCGCGTTCACGACGCTTGATTATCCTCCGGTCACGCGTTAGAAACGTGGCACAATTAATGCAGACTGCTTGTGTGATGTGCTCGGCATCCCTTCTCTTGAGTCCAAAAACTCTGAAACCTCGCAAGTAATCTTTTCATCCTGAACAGGTAGGAGTCTCATGCGATGTCTGCCACGCTTGCGAGCTTGATTGTCGTCTGTTGCATGCTATCAACTGCTCTCGCGCAGTCGAGCTCGCCGCCTCCGCCGTCCAGCCAAAGTCAGCCAGCAAACGCTCAGTCTACCGCGCCTTCAAAGGGTTTCGTTCTGCAGGACGGAACTGCCGTGACACTCAGACTCGGCCGCAGCTTGTCCTCCGCCGACGCCCACGCTGGCGATCGAGTGGATTTCGAGGTGGCTGAAGAAGTAAGCGTCAACAGAATGTTGTCATTGCGAAGGACAGCCCTGCGTCAGGAACCGTTATCACGGCCCATAAGAAAAGACGGATGGGTCGTGCTGGCAAACTCGATGTAAACATCGACAGCGTCCAGC